>FUIF01002584.1_pt1 | contig 20676 bp, 37 predicted proteins | sample 1003461 | NCBI WGS metagenome assembly FUIF01 (sample SAMEA80401918, study PRJEB19352) | marine metagenome | reverse complement strand
AGGGGATCCTACCCATTTTAAACACGGGGGGCCATCGCCCGCTTAATTAACAATAACCGCGCCGCCAATAACTGTTAAAAAAGGGGGCAATGTAGCCCCCTTAAGTGTTATTCAAAGCTAGGGATCTTATCTAATGCTTCCTGCTGATATTTGTCAGAGTAGCAACCAGCGAAGAATGAAGCTTCAGAGGGAAACATCTGTCCCAAGCGTGGTTGTTCATCTGTCTGAATGTTACGCTCAACCCATCGAATCTGTTGGGTTTCGATGTCACTGCACATTGAGAAGATTGCCATTGATTGTTGTGAGTTAAGGACGAACTAGTTGTTGTTGATCAGTAGTCGATGTTGCCGTTGATGTATTCCTCGACGTTGAACTTATCATCGTCGTTGTTATCATCACGAAGATCACGAAGTTCAGGAATATCGAAGATCTCACCAGGAGCATCAGCGATTTCAGAAAAAAGGTCGTTGTACATTGTTTGAAATTGAAGGGCGATTGTACAGGGATCAGTGTAACTCAAAAGTTAGCAAGTTTCATGGAAGAGAAGAACGGAACGGTTGTAATTCCTTCGGCAGTGTTCATCGAAACGAACCAATCGAATGCCTTCTGGAATACACGATCGCCAACATCTCCGTGCTCAGAGAGAATAGCATTGAGACGGCTTTTGGTGGTATTGGATTGCCAACCGCCATCAAAGAGACGAATGAAAGTATCACCAACCTCAGCAATTTTGTTGCCGTGGAGGAACACTGTGGAGACGTTAGATTCCTCGTCAAAGGTAACAGCGGTGTTAGCAGATTGCCAGTTCAGGTTGTTCTGAATGGCGTTGTTCATTTGCTGTTCGATTTTACGCATGAGAGAAAAATGAAGTGGTTTGTTTGGTATGTGGCCAGTATAGGGCCTCAGGGGTCAGTGACGATCGGAGATGTTCCAGTTAGTCCACTGTCCATCGTTGGTCGGTTCCAGACCCTGACGCACACGATCACGATGCTGTGCCTCTGCCTTGAGTTGGTTGATGTAGGATGCCATGACCTGTTGGCAAATGTCATCCTTGGCAGCGGTGTCGTTCACGTAGAAGCATCCGCCGTGGACTGGTTTGAGTTGGTTGTTTGTCATGTGGCTATTGTAGGGCCTGGTGGGTCGGTTGATCAGACCAAGAGTGCCAGTGCTTCGGGTGTCACACTGTCCACGGATTCATCAGCATACACACGAACCCATGCGATCGGTTCCCCAGTGGTGAGACGCCAGATCATCTGATCACCCTCTCCATCGGATTGGCGTTGGCCGGCGATGCGATAGGCGGCGGCAATGGTGGGAGTGTAGTCTGCCCCCCACTCATCAAAGGAACCGAAGGAGACTGGCTGGACTGCGAACATGGTGGTTTGTTGTCTTGTGGCTATTGTAGGGCCCCTCAGGCGAAGGTGGCACCGTATTTGGCCCAGTTGGCGAATCGACCATAGGAGAGGTCTTCAGGGGCCAGCAGACGCATGGCAAGCAGCCGGACCTGATCACGGCGGCGGACCTGATAGGTTGCAACGCTACCACTGATCCAGAAGACTTTCACTTCACGGCTGATCAGTCCGAGGGTCAGACAATCAACTGCGGTGGAATCGACAGTTTCAATGAACATGGTGGTTTTTTGTGTTGTGGCCAGTATAGGGCCCCTAGGGGCGGATCAGTGGTAGACTGGGCCGGTTCCTCAACCGAACACTACGTCAGCGATGGCGGTGACGCCATCCACCCATTCCCAACGGGTGATCTGCTCAGTAGCAGGAACTGCCTTTCGCATGTCCTGACCGCGCTGCATTGCGACGGCGTACTCCTGATCTTCCCCGTAGGGTCCGACGTGATCCACTTTGGTCACAGTGCCTGAGAAGGTCGTCCAAGTGCGGCGAACGTAGAAAGCGGATTCGTAGAGGTTTGTTTTTTTCATGCCTTAAGCATGGCACAGATTCCAGAATTCTGTAGTTCACCGTGATACAGAACTACGAAAGAAAACCTTAAGGTTGCTTGTGCCAGTCCCTCAATCGGCCAACAGGTCGGGATAATACTCTTCTACTTCTGCAATCAATTCATCGACCGAATACTTATCATAACTCTCACTCATATTATCATAAAGAATTGCCATCATTGTTTTGATGTCCATGTCATCCAAGATCTGCTGAATCATAGCATCTTGGAGTTGATCGCGGTCGATGATGTTGTCAGTCATGGAGTTGTTGTTAGTTAGTGAGTGAATGAGTTAGTGTTAGCGAAGGGGTTGCAATCTTACGACTTCAGGTTCACTCTCATCAATCCAACATGACATAACATGAAACCCAGGATTGTTACGCTTACAGTTAGCAATTGCTTCAGATTGTGATGATGCAATGTAACTCAAGATTTCCATCCGAGAGTAACCATTTTGGTGAAACATTTCACCGTAAATGTTGAACTTGGTTTCTTGCATTTTTGGTGAATTTTTGATCGATGAATCCATCATGACAGATCCACCACGAAAAGACAAGGGCCCACGACCAGTTCTCCAACTGTCACAGGGCCCCTTGATTAATATTTTTAAAACGAATATTCTGGCTCATTCTGTACACTTACTGACACAGCTTCGTCTCCTTCGAGTCCCAAAAGCTTTGCCCATTCCTCATCACATTCTGGGAGCTCCAGATCATCATAAACGTACATGTCTAGTGTAACCTGTACGTGACGCTTGTGTGCTACAGACATTACGTGTGCCATGTGATGTGTGTGATCTCGATGTGTATTGTATCATGCATAGTGCTTGTATGCAAGCTCTACGAGATCATATGTGTTGTGTGCGTATTCCTCGTCGAGATCTGACGTATACGTGTCATTCTCGTCGAGATTATCATAGAGTGATTCTATGATGTGATCTAGTGCGAAATCGTCGTACATGTGTGAATCTAGTCGAGATTTATATGATGATTATAGCACTATATATGCGATCTAGTCGAGATTTGTGTATAAGTGTTGATTATCTCGTCGAGACTTTCTTAGACGAGATCTGATAAATCTGGGGGTTGACAAAGACTCTCTCCTGTGTTAGAACGGGCTTTACTTACAACTACTCCGCACATTCTCAAACATTTACAAGGACATTCTCAAAGGTTTATAGACACATTTAGAGAGGTATTATTGGATAGTATCCAGAGAATTATTCTCAATAAAAACAAACCTTACAGCCATGTTTTTTTAACCTTTTATTTAACATGTTAAAAAGGTCACTTTTTCGGCTTATGTGGACAATTCTGTTGGTGTTTATACATCCAGGTGTATGGTTTCCAATGACCATTAGGAGGAGTACAACCACAGTATTTGCAAGGTTTTATGTCCCATAGGTGATTAGAAAGCGGAAGTTCTGTCATTACCATTTACCCAAGGGACATTTTGCCGCAAACAGTCTTGTTTTCATAGACATTATGCAACCACATTCTTTACACATATCTCTATTTTTTATGTAAGAATCACACTCTTTACATATGGTCAATCTCTCCTTTTGTTTATCTTGACCTTCAAAAAGGGCAACATCTAATTGTTTAACGACATCTGTACCTGTTTGTTTTAAAGACTTGATTTGTTTACCAAGGAGTTTAAGTTCTTCAAGATACTCATTCAGTCGTTCTTTGTTGTTTTGGGAGTTGTTGTTCATAGTCATAATAGTCTATGATGTGTTCATACAAAGTTTTCTTCTTTTTAGTTAGTTGAGATTTGGTATAGTAATAGTTCAAGATTTCATTATAGTCTGGAATGGGAGAATAGTCAATCATCGGACCTTTTAATAATTTCAGATTTAATGTCATTGGCACCTGTTGCTTCATACATGTAAGTTGCAGCTGATCTGGGATTGGTATGTTCACCACAAGTAAAGACATCACAGACCGCCATACCTTTTTCAGGCCATGTATGAATTGAGATATGTGATTCTGCAAGAAGAGCAACAGCAGTCACACCTTGTATATCAAACTTATGTGATGTGACATTCAATAATGTGCTTTGAGATAATTGAGCAGCATTGATCAAAATGTTTCGGATATGTGCCTCATCATCTAATAATCCAAACGGGCAACCTTTGAGTGTAAAGAGAATGTGAATCATAGGAGTTTAGATGCAGAGATGAATAATAAGAAAGTGAGCATGATTACAACGTCCCATGATTTTGTTCGGATGAAGTATGGAATGGAGATAATATCTCCTATGAAATGTAATGCGACTCCGATTGTTGTGTTGACATGTAATACAACAAAATAGGCTCCCACCACAAGGAAGGAACCCATAATTCTTGCAGTAACATTCAATCCTCTTCATTTTTAGAAATTCGATGTGATCACAAGTTGAATCATCATCATGGAGGTCGATCAGATCAGGATCTTGAAGTGATGTAAGTTTACCAAAGAGAAAGTCAATGAATTGGTGATCTTCTTGAGTGAACATTAGTTGACAGAACCTTCAGGGATTTGGACTTCCATGACATTATTTGTGGTGTAAGGATTCGGGCGAATGTCATGACACACCCAACCTGCATTTGTAAAGTGATAGGTATACTCTGCGCCATAGTTATCATCGGCAGCAGTCAGAAACTCATTCAGATCCTTGTAGAGTTGTGGTTGATTTGATTCGATAGATTCACCACGGTCTGTATAGTGAAGAGGACCAGATTCGGGAAGAGTTTCATTGTTCCATCCTGCATTTGTCCAGGTGCAAGACATATCACCACCATCGATCAGTTTGTTGACTTTATCGGCGGTATTGTAGTGATCACGAAGCATCCGACCATTGTACTCAGGATAGCCATCATAATGGCAATAAACACCAAGGATAGAACCATCATTGAGTTGCTTACCGATCAGTGAACGAGTGCCCATTTGTTTGAATGAATGAATGAATGAAAAAAGAATGTAAAAAGAGGGGAGGTCTCGCGGCTGGAGACACAATTACATAGACCCTCAGCAGAACATTGGCATATACTCAGAAGAAGGCATTTTGTCGGTGTTGTAATCAGTCACCTCGGCACCGTTAGCAATACGCGATGCCCACTCATTCTTGGCATCAATCATACCAACAGTGCTGTAAGACTTCAGACCATTCTTACGCCAGGTGACACGTTTTTGGAAACGCTTTACAACAGTCTTCACACCTTTCTCTTCACATGCCTCGGCAATAAATGCTTCGGGGAAGAAATCAACGATGGTGACGTTGGTGGTCAGTTGCATTGGGGTGTTCCTCTCAACATGGCCAATATACATCGGATGGGGGGTCTGGTCAAGGGTCTGGACCAGTTTGCCAACTGGCACAGTCTCAACCGTAATTATCCATATATTCATCTAATGTATAACCTTCACCTGTGCAAGTTTCTTCTACTAACTCTTCTAAAGTCATTTCTATCAAATCTTCACGATATTCTTCAGGAGTTTGATCTTCTTCTGGATTAAAATCAGCATGGCAGAGATATTCCCATTCTGCCACAAGTGCATCAATGAGTTGTGCTTTTGTGTAGTTCATACAAAAAATGCCTCCAAACCTTTCAGATTAAGTTGCATTGCAGTGTAATTCCTTGTTTGTTTGATGTCAACTACACTTCCAGCTTTCTTTGCATTGACTGGTGCATAGTATTCTCCTTTCTTTCCATTGTAGAATCCCCAAATAGTCCTAACGTCATCAGTAGTGTAAGAATACTTACGATGATCCCGTAACCAAATAGCAATGACGTTCCGCTTGTGTTCAGTAACTTCATAGGAGTAGCCTTCGGGTGCTTCATGAATGAAAGTAGGAGGAAGTTCAATCAACATTTTTCTCCCGCATTTGATTAACAATGACACTTAATTCATCTGCAACAGCAGACATTGCAGATCGTGCATATCCTGTCGCATAAGGATAACCTTCATCATCAGTGGTTGGTGCTTCTGCAACATGACAAACATTGATCGCACTGTTCAATCGGTCAATCAAGAAAATCAGTTGATCATCAATCGGGAAAGTGTTCATCAGTTTGAGAGATTTTGTTGACGTATGGTTTTTATCAATATCCTTCACACAAAGTCTCCAAATCAATCAAATATAAATTTGATGGATCTGCTGCCAGACAAAATTCTTTCATCTTTGAAATAGGCTCTTTCTGACTCTTTTCATAGTATTCTGCATTCATTTGATCATTCAATTTTTGCATCTTTGATGCATCAATTACATTCATGATTTCAATGCTCAATAATGATCCAATAAAAAGAGTTCCACCAATGAGATAAAACTTAGTCATGAATCGAGAAGAGAAATGTCGTAGGAAGTAAAGTTAGGGTATTGTTTTTCTACCCATTTTGATAACTTTGTGTTCTGTGATTTAACTCCTTTGTGTGTTTTTGGTTTGGTGGGCATCACTTTGAGGAATGATAAATGCCCCTCGTCCGTTGTCACCTGAATTTGATACGTTGCCGTTGTGGTTTGCATCACCAGATCTCAGTAAAACGTTTGTGAGTTGCTTTGGTCATTTCTACCCTCTGACAACATGTTGTCGCAGACATTGACAAAGACTTGAAACTTTTGTTCACGGGTGAGAGTGTCAGCTCCATCACAATCTTTCATGATTCGGAGCATTTGTGCTTTTGAAGTGATCATTAGGTGGAATCCTTCAGACAAGGCCAGTATAGCGCCTTACAGGCGATTCTAGGGGCAGCCAGACCAGTTTCTCAACTGGCCCACCGCTTGCGTTGGTTGAAGTTTGCTACACTGAAAATCTCACGATCCACGATCTTAGTCATCTCACCATATTCATCAGAGATAACAAACCCTTCCTGCTTCACTTTCATGCCATTGATGTAAGCATCTGGTGCATCAGTAATGATCAACGAATCAATGAACTCTTCCTTCATTTCAATCACCATCTGATACAGATTGGCAAGATGAACACAACCAAAGATTTCGGTGAGCAATGCATCAGTCAAAGGTTTGCCTTCTCTCACGAAAGCATTGATAATTTGCTTGCAAACTTTGGCAGTAGCATCATCAAGAAACTTGATCGCATCAGTGTTGATTTGTGGAACAAGTACGTCATTGATGTGAATACGATCAACGGAAGGCTGAACCCACTTGATCTTCGGATGATTGTCGAAGATTTGAATCAGTGGGAACGCAGTCATCTCCCGCAGATCTTTTTTGTCATAGCAATCGTAGTAGAAAGTATGAGGAGCAATGATCAGTTTTTGAGTAACAAACTCACGGAACTCATAAGTGATGACGTTCTGACCAAACTTGGTGCCATTGCCCCATCCAATAAAATCACCCTGATAGACTTGCTCAGTGCGGGGAAGATACTTGAAGCAAGTGTGCAGAATCTCTGCAACTTCATCATCATAGAATTGATCAATCTCATCGTGAGAGTGAGCAATACGGATCTTTTTCTTGTTGAACACAGCTTTAGTGCCAACAAAGAATTTGCCATTGGCAGGATTGGTTCCCCACACGATTGCAGGAGAACCATCCATCTTCACAGAAACATTCTGTGGATTGTAAAGGGTTTCGATTGCAGACAGATCACCAGTCAGGATTGAGTCTTCGATGTGTTCGATGTGCTTGTTCTGCATTGAATCCTTTGGTTACTTGGCTAATATACACGGGATAGGGGCCCGTCAAGGAGTTTAGTCCAGTTCGGGAATTGGCCTATGACCTAGAACTGCGTCAAGTGCCTCCTGCGCTTTCTTTCCTCTCTCAATGTGGTAATCTCTTAGTTCAATGATACAACTCCTAAGATCTTTGTAGAATACATCTACATCGCAATCACCCTCATTAAGATACTCATCGAGTGAATCTGATAGACGTGACTTACGTTGTTCTTCAAAAGTAGTGAACGTCATTTCCTTGTAATCACTGTTTGTTGGATACACATTCATGGGTATGCTCCAGGGTTTCCATAACACCAGGGATGTAAGGATGACCAAACTCCCATGCAACGACAGCGATAAATCCGACGATTAGATACTTCATTTGACTAAGAATTGTTCCTCATAGTTTAGTAGATCTTGGGGAGCAAGATCCCCGACATTTCCATCATATTCTACAGCATTTTTCCACTGCTGTCCAACTTTTTCATACAGTTTGATGCCCAGGTGCCCATACTTTTTGTTAGTCGGTACATAAACTTTGTAATCCACACCATCATTGTCCGTCAGCAAGCTTAGTTGCTTGTTTTCAGACTTGGTGACACATACTGTGGTTCTTGCTAGATTGAATAGATTCTCAAATACAGTATAATCAGACAGGTACAGATCTGGATTGTCCATAATCATCCTGGCGATAAACTGTGGCGACAAACAATGATCATTTGTGCGCTCATTTGAGTCATTTAGTGCTGCTTCACTGATTAATCCAGTGTGATTGTATCCAGAACAAAAGACTAGATCATAGTAAATGCGTGTGATTGGACGAAAATAGTCGGGATCATTCCACAGCTCCGCGTTGGCGCGGAGTGCATTGAAAGCAGTGCGGCAATAGACTCTCCAGTCTTTCATTTGTTGTCCAAATAAGTTTCAGAATAAGCGATAGGGTAAATTTCATTTAGAATCTCATTGTATTCTTCATAAAATTTACTAGAGACAACTTCTCTCTGCTGTGCTTTACGAACAGCAGAGAAGATAAGTTTCCATTGATGGTGCGAAAGTTCTGGCATTAGTGCTTTGCTGTGCATCTTAGTTATCATACCTCAGAGATAGAGATAACCGCCTGCCCAATCGGCACGACGAAACATTTCTTCACGGGATTCAATCCGCAAGACATTGTAACGAACGTGTTTTGCGGGTGCTTTGATACTGGCGGGTTTGAAAACATCACCCGTTTTCTTATCAACAAAAGCGTGAATAGAACGAGATCCAGACCCAGTTTCCATCCAAACTTTGTGATACTTACGGGCAGTTTCAACATAGAATTTGTAATCACTTGTTCCGCCATTGTTGCGTCCCTTGAAATCTTGCAGGAGACAATCGCAGAGCATCAAGCAATACTTACGAATGTTGAGCTCAATAGTGTTTTGAGCATCTTTCTGAGCAGTGTATTCAGCGAAAGACTGGGTTGTCATGTGGGGAAACCTCTCAACATGGCCAATATATCCCGAATCAGTGCCAGGGTCAAGGGATCTGTACCAGTTCAGGAACTGGCCTTTTTCTTCCGTGGTTTTCTCTTTGGTTTCTCGGGTGGTTTTAGTGATGGATCTTTATATCGAACATCAACTTTTAGTCGTGGTTTCTTTACTCTGTCATATTGTTTTTGCATATGCTCATGACATTGAAACCATGCTACTCTTGTAATACCTTTTTCCTTCCATTCCATACGAATTGGAAAAGTTTCCCATGGAAATAGTTCTGCAATCTTATCCTTTGACAGTCTAGGCATCAATCATCAATTCTCAAATACTTCTCTTAATCCTATAGGACTTTTCACGAAACTGAGATTCAAGGTTTTCACTAAATTCTTTCAAGTCAGTGTAAACACATTTTGTTTGTTCCTCGTATCTTTTAGCCATCATATCCCAATATCTTGCTTCATACAAGTCTTTCATATCACGAATCCAGGATTTTGTCCAAAATACAACAGCATCTCTTTCACCATCCACAACTTCAGATACCATGTGACAAGTTCCAGTTTCATATGTGATGCCCCACCCAGCATCTAATTTAAACCTTTCCTCTTTATTATCAATCCATAAACACAATTCACCACCAGCATAAGTATCTGGATCATTGAGAAATATAGTGGTGCTAAAGTCACCTAACTGCCAATGATCATAATGGCATCTATAGTAACCACCAGTGGGAGTTCTTGTAATTAAAGGATCGCGTGTTGATCTTGCTATAGTGTAAGAAAGAAACTCAGCATTCTGATCCATTCCCTCGTATAAAATTTCGGGGTTTGTTAGATTAGTTTGAAAATTCTTTTTTATATCATGACCAACACATCCAGGTTTAGGTGTGTATGATTCTAGCCGTCGGTCCAAGTACAATACTTATATGAACTTTTAATTTTTTTAATTTGATCTTCATCAAAGAATTTACTAATCAAATAAGACATCAATTAAACCAAGAAACGACAGAATATCTTTCACCAGAAGTCACAGGAGTGACTTGATGTGGGTAAGTATAAGATGATGGAAAAACTACAACTGAACCTTTCTTAAGTTCCTGTGTATGCTGACCATCAAAAAATTTAAGTTCACCACCAGTGTAACCATCATTTAATGCTAAGATGACAGAACATGTTCTGTGGTATTCATTACCAGCATCAACATGTTGAGAATACTTTCCACCTTCCAAATATTTTAAGAGAAAGTATCCTTCATCATTTCTCACATCAAAAATGGAAATCATTTCACTATATTTGATATAGATTTACTGAATACAGAATATAGAGTATGATCTATATTTTTTCTGAAGGATATTTACTAACAGGAATAGTATAACATACTCTTGACTTAGATCTCACATTATCTTTGGTGGATCCATCAGTTGTGGCTTCCTCCCATTTATCACTTTCCAAATATCTCGCGACAATTTCATCACAAGTATTAGGGTGCATCATATCATCAAAAGAGACAATGTAGTCTCTAAGATCAAGAGTAAGTTTCATAACGAAAGTGTATATTAGTGAGAGTGAATAACTCCGTTTGAATGAACGTGTGGAACTACGCTGTTGTATAGATGAAATTGACCATGTTGGATGCCAGCACCCAGTAGAGCTCCAGCAACAATTAACGGTGCAAATCGTAAAAATCTCAAAGCCATAGTAGATCGAACGAATGAATCACGATTATTTAGGACGGGTTATCTGTGGAATGTACCCATCCAGTGCAAATATATTTTGTCTCATATTTTGGTGGATAACCCCTGTGACCATAAGTCCAAGTAGCTGGGAACATTACCATTGTTCCTTGTTTTGGTTGGACTCTTGTTCCATCACTAAATTCTGTGTAACCATCTTCAATAATATCATTCAGATACCAAATAAAAGTTAGATACCTAGGATACTTTCCTTGATATAAAGAAAAATCATTATGCCAGATATAAAAATCTCCTGGTTTGGTTCTTTGTATCTGATACCCACAATCATAAAATTTTGATGCTACTACATTGAGTCTGAATATGTCACCGAAAGACTGTCCGAAAGATGATACACTATTAATGTATTCACCAATCTTAGGTGTCAAACAATCTGCAAATACTTTATCTTCTGCAGCCCAATGTTCTTTATCAGTGATAGTAAGATCTACAGATCTCTTAGTATCACCAAATGCACCAGCAGAAACTTCTCCTTGATACTTATAAGGATCCTCTTCATATTTTCTAATGCAATGATCACAAAATTCTGGATCTAAAGCATTATCCCATATTTTAATTAGATCCTGAAATTGAACCTTAGGTTCAAATGGATTCTGATCAATTTCTAATTCAAATAAAGAACGATCGATTTTCTCACCCTTTGAATTTGTGTCAGGTGAGTTTTCATCGTCAGGATTTGAATCAGGAACGTAATGATACTTTTCTTTGTCTCTTTCCATCATTTGTATTCGTATAGGAACCCATCATTGGTGGTATAATGTACTTTATCTATGCCTGCTTCTTTGAGTGCTAATGCACAAACTGGACATGGTTTTGCCATACGAAGTTCATCATGATTGTGTCCACCAAGTCTTGCAACTACGATTGTATCACATTCTTCTCTACATTTCACCAAAGCTGCGATCTCGGCATGTAAAAAGATCTTTTCATGCAATCCCACTCGTTCAGCGAACCGTGCCTGTATGGGATGCGTTTTCGTTTCGATATTTGTGGCAGTTACCACTACTCTACTCTTATTGAGTAAAATAGCACCTACTTGCTTCTTCGATGGTGATGACCTGGCAGTTTCAATCGCCAGATCGTAGATAGAATCAGACAGCATCAGCGGCGCACCGTGGAGATGGCCGGTTCTCCCTGCTCAAAGACGCAATCAACGACCGCCTGAACGCTTCTAGCAGTGCCCAGACCCACACGATCATAGACAGGCACACAGACCAGTCCAAACGTCTTCTCAGCGCCCGCCCAGACGGATCACACGACCGATTGACTGACTGATTCCAATGTAGTCCATGTTACGCATGAACAAAACTGCTTCCAGTCCGTTGACGTTGATACCTTCAGACAGAATAGAGTGGTGCAGAACCACAAACTTTTTCTCAGGATCTTTGCCCCAAGCGTTCATCGTGTCGAAGAACTTGTCACGGGTGACTTTCTCACCATCGATGATAGCTCCAGTCTTGCTGGTGATATACATGCAAGAATAACCACGATCAGCAAGTTGCTGCTGAAAGTCAGATTCACTCAACAGTTTGACAATCTGCTTCGTAGAACGTGCAGCAATCAGGATTTTGTTGAGAGCATTGTCATCAATAGTCTGCAACAGATTGGTGCAATCAGACTGACGATCTTCACCAGTAGGCAACTCCTGAATCACAACTTTAGGAGGAAGAATATAACCTTCTTCAACCAACTTAGGTGCAGGAACATTGCAAATCACCTGACCATAAACCTCAGGATCATTCATCCCAGGTTTTGAAATAGTAAGACTGTGCTTAGGAGTAGCAGTGAAGAAATAACAACGGCGAGCGTTATTAGCAAAATACTCGGTAGGGCCAAAGAAATTGCGCTGAACAGAGTTGTGCGCTTCATCAAAATAAATGGTGTCAACATAGATGTTTGCTTCTTGAAGACGACCAAGAGAGTGATAAGTAGTGAAGATTAGTTCATGCACACCAACTGTACGACAGATGGTTTGGTGCATCTTAATCTGATCAACTTTGGTTGTAGAAGCATTATTAACTTCACCACTGTGAACATGCAGAACCTCTGCATTTTTGATGTGCTCAGTAAACTCTTCCCACAGCTGCACCGCCAGGAGGATGCGGGGAGCAACAATCACAATGGTTTTAGGACGATTGCTCTGCTCAAGTTCAGTCAGAGCGTCCTCAATCATACACATGGTCTTGCCACCACCCGTGGGGATGATCACCTGACCTTTGTTGTTGTCCCACATAGCGTTGACAGCATCGGTCTGGTGCGGGCGGAGAGTGATGGGCATAACCTCTTGCGTTGATGACATAATTATAGCAGAAAAGGGGCCCCTGTGAAGGGCCCCTGAACCAGTTCGCAGATTGGCACAGCGATCAATAGTCTTCCAGACGGATGATCTTGAAGAGACGACGCATCGTTTTGTGAGTATCATCAAATGGGAGTTGTGGGTAAACTCCAAGGACACGATACTTGCGGTCTTTAGGTGCCTGAATGTTAATGGCTAGACCACTAGCAGCATAAGTTTTGTTCACAATGTCAAAGCACTCATCATAACGGTCATCAACATACTTGAGCATGTCGGTATAACCTTTCTTGATCTTGGAGGGAACTTTGCAAGATGTATAGAAAACGATGAGAGTTTCCTCAGGAATGTTGCGAGCAATCTTGCTCCATAGACGTGCTTGGTTAGTGTTACTGGGGGTAGAATATATCTCCAGTTTAGCATGACCAGGCAGGCAAGGTTCATCAGGCCAGCAAACATTGTTGGGGATGTCGGGAGACTTTTTCAGGTAAGCAATAACTTCTTTCCTTTCAAGCTGAATGACTGCATCTTCGCCTTTAACAACACGCTCAAAGATGTCATCAACAAGGTTAGGAATCTCTTTCTCAGAGATAAAGCGTTCTGCCTCAAACTCATTGTAGACCAGATCATAAATGGCGGTCTTTTCGTGCATAATTGCACCAGACTTGATGGCAGCTACACCACCTTCAGAAAGATCTTCAAAGGTGGTAGGACGGTTTACGAGACCATCATTAGCGACAAATCCTTCGCTCAGGTTTGCAACGAAATCATCAACAGTTTCGTCTTCCTGAAATACGAAAATGGCAACGGGAATCCACTCCTCACCAGCAAGGATTGCAGCACGGATCCGTGTACGACCATCACGAATCTTTCCGTCAGTTCCTACAATAGGCGGGAAGTCATTGTATTTCCAACCAACGCGAGAATAGGAGTGCTTGATCTTCTCATCAGCACGATCCTTGTTTCCGTTGGCACGAATGGCAGCATTATGTAACTGCTCATCGGAGTAGTCAAGGTCTCCAATATACATGTAGGAGAACTTAACGAAAACACCACGTTTTGTGTGGTTGTTACATTCTTCTTGGGACCAGCGACCTTCATAGTTTCCAAGGTCAAGCTCTTGTCCGAATCCTTTTTTAGTTTTGTTCATGAGATGCTAAAAGCAAAGTGCCAACCGATTAAGATGTTTGCTAGAAGCAGGTCTCTCAACCGATTACCTTGTAACTATAACAGGTGGAGCATGTCCTGTCAAGGCCCTGACGTATTCTCTTTCTAGTCTTTGTCCTAGAACCCTGACACAAAGGTCCATACTTACCTGTTGTGGCCTGCCTTTCCACCCATACCATTTAGTTTTCTTCCCTACATTATATGGTGGATTTTGATTCACTGACCAGTATTGTTCTGCGGTACAATCATATACAATCTCTCCATGTTGTGCCCACCAATGTTTCTCACCACGATAATCTACACCACTATATGATACCAACTCATCACTATCAATAAGATAGCATAGTGCCTGAGTAGCATGGTAACAATGACCATAGAAACGATTGATACCCTTATCCTTTGGATACATCAATCTTTTTCCTTTCAAAAGATCTCCAGTCAGATTCTCTTGAATTAAATTTAATACTTCTCCAACATCATCAAGAGACCAGGGCTCAAATTCAAGAACCCTAGTCTCAAAGATATTATCACCATCATAACGGTGTCTTTCAATAGTCTTCATAAGGCCTAGTATCTCAGATCATCCTGGACAAGCCAGATTCTACACATATTTTAGATACTTGTCAAGTACCTTAGAACAGTGTGAATGATGTTGAAACTCCACCAGTTGCATCCGTAAATGTTAATACAGTCCCTGCCACTGAAACTGTAATTTGATTACCAGAAGTTTGTTTAACTAACTGAACCCAAGCTCCATCTGCATATGTTTCGAGTGTGTCTGTATCAACGTTATAGATAACAGCACCATCAACAACACGACTATCTTCTACAGTTGTGTTATAATTTCTCTGAACAGTAGTACATTTTGGTGGTAGAATAAATGAGTCAGTTCTTAGTCCAACGTCAACAGCACATGTAGGAACACTTGTACTGAATCCAATATCACCAAAATCACCAGTAGATATGTCTCCTGGTGTAGTTGGCTCAACACCAATCCTGATAGTTGGACCACCCATGATCTGAATAGCTGATCCTAGAACAGAAACACCTGCACCAATTTCACTACCAGAACCAGGAGTTCCAATTACTACATTATCATTAAAGGTAATATTATTTTGAATTTCTGTAAATGAACCAGAAGTTGCAACAATACTTTGACAATCAATTACATTTAAAGTGGCAACACCAGAAATAGTGTTAGTTTCTAGATCACCAAGAATCTTTACGGCACCAGTTAATGTTGTAGCACCGCCAACAAGTATGTCACCAGAAATAGAAGTAGCACCACCAATAACGACACCATCTGATACATCTAGAGAACCATTTACATCTAGAGTTCCAAATGTTGATATTCCAGCATCTCCAGTAGCAGTAACATTACATTGGAAATCTTGAACAGTTAATGCAGTTCCAACCTGCATAGTTGATGTTACATCTAGTTTGAAGAATGTTGATACTCCAGACTGTGCATTTAAGTTTATATTTTGTGGAACTGCTGTTGTCAAATCTCCAATAATGTTTAGATTAGAGAATGTTGTGATTCCAGTCTGAGTATTATGGTTGAAATCAGTCTGTGAAAGATTTAGAGCAGTAAGAACATCTAGTGTTGCAAATGTCGAAACACCTGAATTATTTGAAATAGTTACATTATCAGGTAGGTCTACAGTTCCTGTAAATACTGAATTACCACTGACATTAAAGTCGTTTAAAATATCAAACCCATATGCAGTAGAAACACCATTATTTGCATCATTATTAAATGTAATACCACGATAGATATGAACATCTTGATCAAACTGAGAGTCACCAGTGACTAATAACTGGCCATCAATCTTCGCATTACCAACTGTTTGGAAAGGTCTATCTGGATTTGTGATGCCAATACCAAGATAACCATCCTTGGTGAGAGTCATCTTTTCCTCTCCACCATCACCTCTTAGCCATCTAAAGTTGCCATCTAGATTAGCATTGGGAATTTGTCTACCTAGATGGTAAATGTAATCACCATTCGCATAGTTTGATAGTTCTAGTCTTAAAACTTCTTGTCTAAGTTCTGCTGTACTGTTACCAATACCTAAGTCACCACCAAGATTTAGAGTTGCAGCTCCAGTTTCTGTAAGAATTTCTAGATTAGTTCCTTGCTGTTGGAAAAGAACAAGTGAAGATTGTGGATCTGTGGTGCCTATACCGACTCCACCATCAGTGATATTAAAGATTGAACCACCTGTGCCAACTTTGAAACTATCAGTACCATCAGTTATTGCAATCTTACCAACACTTAAGTCACCATAAATGTCAGCTCTGTTGACAGTAAGTGCAATGCCAGCATCAATGATGTTTGCAGATACAAAACCAACTCTAATATCTGGAGTTCCTGTTAGTGTTCTAGCAGTAGATGCAACAGCAGTAAGTGTGCCTTTAAACTCACCTTCGTTGAAGGTTGAAATACCAGATTCAATAAGGGTATTTCCAAAAATTCTTGCCTCACTATCTCTACCTGGTTCTGGTGTAATAGATCCAATGAATCCACCCAGAGCAGTAACAACACCACTTAATTGTTGATCTTGTACTAACTTAAAGTCTGGAACGAGAGGGAGTTTATCTAGTTCTAATCTTGGAATTCTTGCTTGAGTTACGATACCAGACTTGAGTTCATCTGCGTCTAGATCTGTTACGAATGTTCCACTACCAGCAAAACGAGTAGCAGTTATAGCTGCGGAAACATATATGTTTCCATACTGCATACCAATACCATCAAAACCCTGTTCAGGGTTTCCACCAACTTGAAGTTGATATTGTGGAAGTAGAGTTGAGATGCCAACATTACCACCATTGTAGACACTGGAAACACCAATACCAGTGTCCACATCTACCCATTGTGATGTTGGAAGATTAGATAATTGTGAACCATCACCAAAGTATGAAACCACCCCAGTAAAGGCGGTCATAATACCATTATTAAATTCAAAATTACCAACTATAACACTCTTTCCAACACCAGTCTCGAAAGATGCACCACCACCTACACGAATCTCACTAAACGTACTCAAACCTGAAAACGCTGATTCAGATCGAACATCCAAGAACTTGGTCGTATCGATGTTCCGATACCAACCAGAGAACCATTAACAACTAGAGACTGATCAGACGCCTGAAGGCCTTCTCTAAAATTAAATACCTTCTTAAAATTTGCCATTGATATGGTGTTTTTATGTATTTAGGACTGGTTCCTTACTTGATACGAATAATGTAGTGTAGACCAATGTAAGGAGGTAGGTTTTTGTTGGTTCCAGATTCACCAGTAGAAGTAACTGCAACGTTGTGGCCGTGTGCTCCAGCATTACCAAGGTTGTGTCCATGTCCACCAGCACCACTAACGGCACCACCGTGAGAGTGTGAACCACCATTATTAACACCATGAGCGTGAGCAGCTTGGTTTGGAATCTCATGACCATGTTGACCACCACCAGGAATATCGTGTCTATGTTGACCACCACCAGGAATGTTATGGCGGTGATTACCAGCATTATTCACGCCATGGTTATGGTTTCCGTTATAACTGGTATTTGCATTTTGACGGTCATTTCTAGAAGATCTAGAGTTTCTATTACCATATTCAGTCTGGTTGTTTCTTCTTTGATATGTGTGTCTGTGAGCACCACCAGAATTGGTACTATGTCCATGTTGTCCTTGGTTGCCAGTCTCACCATGTCCATGGTTGCCAACATTACCAGTTTCACCGTGACCATGATTACCTTGTGCTACAACATTACCACCGTGAGAGTGATTACCAGCGTTCTGAGTATTGTGACCATGAGCTGCCTGGTTAGGAATTTCATGCGCGTGATTACTTGCTGCTACCACATTGTGAACGTGGTTTGGTTGGTTACTTGCATTACCAGTGTGACCATGTGAAATAACCGCAGCATCTTTGCTGCCACCAGTTCCACCTCTGCCATAAAGATTACCAATACCAACAGGGAATCTATCTGTTAAATCTGGAAGTAAGAATGTAGATCCAGATGGGTTCGCACCGAATGGGAATTGAAGACCACCGTTTGTTATAACAGAATATAATTCAGGATAATCTGCCTGATTTAATGTCGCACCGTCACACTTCGCCCAATTCTCATTATTATTAATGAGTGATGATCTACCAGCATATAGGACAATGCCACCAATAGGTGGTAGGGTAGGAACAATAATATTGTCAGCAACAATAGTTCCATCAACATCTAAGTCACCTTCGACTCTAGTTAAACCTGTGGCAGCTTTAAGAGTTAAGTTGCCAGATGTAGTTTCGATTCTAGATGTTGATGATCCAGAACCAACTTTAATGTTTGCAGCATCAATACCACCGTTGGCATCAATATTACCACCAAAAGTACCAACACCAGCAACATCTAGAGCACCGTTAATTTCAGCACTTCCACTAGAAGTGAATCTTCCAGTGACATCTAAGTTTGCATCAATCTTTGAATTACCACTAATGTTGACAACATTGTTGACTCTTAGTGGACCATCAAACTGAGATAGTAATGTCTTGGATGGGCCACCTTCAACAACTAGTCTCTGTCTAACAGTAACTTCATCGAAGATAACAGATAGAACAGAAGCATCCTCACCTCTGATTGATGGAACTGGTGCATCAAATGTTGATTCTTCACCAGTTGATGGGTTGATAATCTTGTTACCAATGAAGAAGTCACCATCATTGTTCATAGCGGTGTATACAACCACACCACCAGATCTCTTCTGGGATTGTGTTAGGAACTCTTCTCTATTGGTCAGAGTAATATTCTGAACCTGTGGTAGACCAGTTGAATAGTTACCAGGACCATAACCTAGATATTCAAACGTATGACCAGAACCTCTTAGAATTGAAGGTCTGCGAAGCTCCATACCTCTGATGTTGACTCTCCTGACTCTTTCACCTTCTTGATGACTAGCAGTTTGAGAAGCAACAGAACCTCTGAGAACAGTTAATTCATTATTTGCAGATCCAGAAAGTTCTCCATCAGCAATTCTCATGATTTCAGCACCAATCTGGATGTAAGATCCGATTGGGAATCTGATGTCAGTTCCTACACCAGAGTTTGCAACTGTTAGAATAACTTTATTATCAGATTCGGCACTTCCTAGATCATTTCCTAGAATTGCATCGTCATGTAAGAAGAGTGGTGTAACTCTAGATCCGATAGATTCTGTATCTGCATCGATTGAACCACCTTTTGCATCAAAGATGGTTGGCATCAAGAACCTGGGACCAGTCTGTGGAACAGGATTTCCATTAGCTTGTACAGTAAAGGTTAGAATACCAACTCTTTCTAGTACGTTAAATCCACCAAAACTATTATTATTGTTATCAATGATACCGAAACTAGAACCTGCAACTAATCCGTGTGCATTATTTGTTTCAATGGTTTGAACGCCATCAGTAATTGCACCAACTGTCTTAATACCAACTGAACGACCACAATCGACTACATACTGATTTTCAGATGGATTTGGATCTCCAGCCGTGATTGCAAAAGATACTCTATCCTTTGCAGGAGTTCCAACAACACGATAGAAGTTTGTGGCAGTGCTACCAATACCAGTGATTTGAATTGAGTTTCCAATAAATGTAGAAATACCAGCATCTGTGATGGTGATTTCTGCACCACTGAAGGTGTCTAGATCTAATGTTTCTCCATTAGAATAACTGGAACCACCGTTGATAATCTGAACGTTTTGTACTGCACCACCAGAACCAACAGTGACTCTAGCTGTAGCACCATCCCAATCAGATGTTCCATCATTGAATAGTTTTACATTATAGTAATCACCTTCAGTGAATCCACTTCCACCAGTAAGAGTATCGAAAGTAGCAATACCAGCATATCCGTGTGGACGATCTAGAATTACGGTAGCAATACCAACTACATCATTTCTTTCAAAGTCGAGAATTGTTCTACCATATCCAACTGATCTGGCAAACTTATCAATAGTTTCTCTAGTAACACTATTTTCAGGATCGTCAACTGCAACATCACCGATTGGAGCTCTCTTTGCAAATGACTTAGCTGCATCTGGGTTGGCAAGAATATTATCTCTATCCAACTGAGGATAATATCTTTCAATGTCTGGTAGGAACTTGAGGTTATCAAATTCTTCTACAATTCGGTTATCAGCGGCGAGGACATTAAAGTGGTAGATACCGTCACTAATTCCAGGATTGTGCTGTTGAATTACTTCAGATCTATAAATTGAAATATTCTTTTGACTATCAACTCTCTGGTATCTTGCCATGAGTTGAACTCTGGTGTTCATGTCAGATGTAAAATCACCAGGAGTTCTTGAAACATTATCAGTATCTGTTGTTGAGTGTGTGAATGTTAGATCATCAAC
>FUIF01014292.1_pt1 | contig 20739 bp, 43 predicted proteins | sample 1003461 | NCBI WGS metagenome assembly FUIF01 (sample SAMEA80401918, study PRJEB19352) | marine metagenome | reverse complement strand
TGATTACTAGCCCTACGGGGCTGTACTGTATCCATATATCCGATGAATGGATAGTATATGGTCAGGTTGACTAAAGTATAGAAAGCAGGAAAGCTATATAGACCCCTAGGACATCTAAAGCGTGTGGCTAGAGTTCCCACGGAACAGGGGTGGGACCCCCAAGCGTGTCAATCGTGCTATTCTCTAAATCGACTAGGGGGTCGAGAATTCGCGAGGGGTCACAAAACAAAACAAACAACGCAGTCCCCCCCTTAGCCCTCCCGGCGGTATGATGGGGAGCGTATGATAGTCCGATATCGTCAAGGTTTTTTCTCGAGAAAGTTTCGGCATGTAGCGGACATTCGATCCGACGAATCCGGCAAGTGAACCGTCTAGGCCCCACGGAATGGTGGATGTCGCCGGGTTCTTGGAAATCATGAGCCTCGAGTGTGAGGCACGGATAGGAAGCGGTTGCAAAGTGGCCCGTCGAAGGGGGCCAGAGCCGCGAAGAAAGTCTCACACTCGTATGCCCCTTGAGGGTGAAGGCAGTCGAAGGATTGGATCCTGCTCCCTTTCGCATCATGCGGGGGATGGCATGAGGATTCGAATCAGACCCGGCCGGTCAGCATGTAGGGGCTACCCTCATACTCGCACCGAATGGCGTTTCCGAAGTCGAATCCCCGCAGCATACCGATCGGTGCGGGATCCGTGGATGCCTTCGATTCGACCGAGTAGTGGAACCGGCACGGTATCCCTCCATGAATGGTCGCATAATATCACACTTCGCTCGACGCCCATCGGTGGGATCATGGTACGCCCATACCCTCCGGAGCCGTCGGGAGTCTCGAGGTATGGTGTTATGCGGACAGGAGATAGGGCTTATGCTTCCACGCAAGGTCGGCAGAAAGGGTTCTAGCGTATGATGATGCGACTACCGTCCATCCGCCTAGTATGCTACTCTCGCTCCGATGATCGGGGATCGCAGTAGCGGAAGACCGGATGAGGATCGAGTCTCATACGCTTCACGACGGGCTTGGAACCCCGGACCTATGATGCCGGGTCATATGAGGCATCACAAGTCTACCGCGACTCTAATGCGGATCATAGTCTGCCGCGACTCTAATGCGGACCCCGGGCCGGGGGTGGGACACCACCCCCGCCCGCTTTCGTGTCTATTCCTGTTTCTTTCCTCATTCGAAGGGTAAAGCGTATGAAGCGTCCCATGATCTCACTGTCCCGAAAGGATCTCGTCTCTCTCATCAAGGCCGGTGATGCGGTCGCGATTGCGGAGGGTCATGCTCGAAACGAGTCTCGTGCCCGCAAGGGGAAGACTCTGATCGGAGCGTATGGGGCTCCGGCTCCCGCTCCCGCTCCCGCTCCGGCTCCCGCTCCGGCCACCGGCCCGGACATCGAGGGTATGATCGCACAGGCGGTCGCTGCCGCTCTCGCGGCTCACACGGGGGCTTCGGCTCCCGAGCCGGAGACTCACACGGATGATGTGGCCGTGTGGGAGCAGTGTCTCGCGGATGCCAACGGCTCCCGGTGGGAGGCGTATGATCGCATGGAGTCGATCATCGGCAAGCGTCAGCGTCGTCGCATCGCGAAGGCGGCGAATGTGACTGTCGGATCGGTCTCGAATGCGATCTCGAAGCACCGGAAGGGCATCAAGCCCGACCTGTCCTTCCTCGTCAAGTGACTCTCATATACCCGCATCTAATACCTTATCATACGGTGAATCCCCCGGTCACACGGGGGAAGTCGGGATTGGCATTCCCGGCCTGATGATCCTGCCACCCGGAATATTATACCCATGAAGACTCGCGAAGCGGCTCGCAAGAATGAGTGGAAGGCTCGTGATCGTGCTAGATCATACGGTCTCCCGAAGCGTAGCATCGTGGGTCCGGATCGACCGCGATTGTACGCGGCGATTATCGCGATCTATCGGGCCTGCCCTGAAGGGTGGGAGGTGGATCATATCGTGCCGCTCGCATGTGGCGGGCCGCATCATCCCACGAACCTTCGCATCATCCCTATGATCGACAATCGTCGCAAGGGTGCGAAGATGGAGGACGCATGAACAAGAAGACTCTCACACGGATTATCCTCGAAAAGCGTGCGGAAAAGGAAGTGAGAGGGTGGAGTAAAGATAATACGGATGAGGATAAGGCCCGTGTTCGACGGATCACCCGCAATGTCAAGGCGGGTGGCGGACTCACTGTGATTCGGAGGTCGGCATGATCGAGATCGAGTGTGTGAAGTGGGACGGTAGTGTGAGTGTCCGGAGGTTCCCCGGTATGAACGAGGACGCCCGAAGGTGGCGTCGGATCTGCACCCTGATGCACGGGGAGTCGTCCGTGCTGGTGCGATGGCTCTGACTGGAGGTCACAAGTATGAACGCCGACGAAAAGCGTAGGAATGAACGGGACATCGAGCGGGTTCGCCGAATCTATGAGATTCGGGAGGATCACAATGCGAATGCGTATAAGGCTCGTAGGGATGGGTTCTCTCTTAAGACTGGGGATCGCACTCCCCGATGGCTTCGCAGTCTGATGTTCACGGACTGGGACCGCGTGCTGGATAGGGTGTGGGAGTCATACGATCGGGGTGCGTATTACCGATGTGTGATCGCTCACCGCCTGTTCGATGATGCTCGACTGGAAAATGAGTATCATGTCCATGAGACCCGTGAGGCTTGGGTGGCGGCATACGGTCCCGATGGAGAGTGTGAAAGTGGGCCGGAAGTGTCCGGGCATGAAGTTTATAGGTATGCTACCTATGAACAGGCTGCTGATGCGGCGTGGTGCCTTAGTACGATGGCTAAGGTGAGTGATAGAGTGGACGGGTATGAGACCGATGTCCACATCCGAGAAGTCAACAACCGAAGGGATTGATCACATGTGGTACTTCGTTCGATGGATGCTGGGTACTGATGAGGTGGACACGGGGTTCACCTGCAAGGCCAGTGCTATGCGGTTCGCTGTGTCGAAGTGTGGTGTGATGTTCACGAAAGAGGAGTATGAGACTCTTCTGAACAACGAACTCTCGGAGGTATTGAACAATGACTGATGTCATTATTACGAAAGACTGTGACGGTCATACTCAGCGTGTGATCTTGAAGAACACCCCGGAGGGTGTGAGGTTTGGATTGCCGGTCGTGAGCGATCGGCTCGGCTCGTCAAGGGGGCAACTATTAGACAGGTGAAGAAGCGACTACAAGGTCATGGGAGGTTTCTGATGAATAATGAGATTTGGATCCCCGCATGTGGAGGAACAGAAACGTGGGCCACGTATCGTGATGGTAGGGAATATCTGTATGTGTGGTGGAAGAATGCTCCCGAGGGTACGCCTGCTAATCTTAGGCATGGTTGGCTTGATCGAACGGATCATATTAGTTACACTTGTCCCGGAGAAATGCAATGAGAACTATTAGATTTGAGGGCATTCATGCTAATGATAAAGCCCCGGATGGTCCGAACAATGGAGCAAGATATGCGACAGATTGGTCAGTGGAAACCGAGTCAACACTGGAGCGATTCAGGGTTTCTAGTGTAGATAGTTCCCATACTACTGAAACGATGCTGTTTCGTATTATGGAAGATGGAGTTGACTATGCCGACCTTTGGGTGGAGCATGAGTTTTATACCAATCCAAGTCAACAGTTCAGGTTTCTGAATGAGTTTTTGGAGAACAGATAATGACTACCGAAGCCGTAGATTCCCGGTCAGTTCTTCTTAGAATTATGAGAAAGCGAACTCAGCATGTTAGTGATACGATTGCTAAGTATCGTTCATCTCTGATGGACAATGAACGGGTGATGGTGGCAGGTATGTTGGTTAGATGTGAGTACCTTCTCTTGGAAGCAGGTAATGTTGCTGTTCCTGATAAGATTTTGATTAGAATGGCAAGGGAAATGGGTACTATTCTTGATACGTTGGACTATCTTCTCGAAAGGGATATTGATGAAGAGTGAAGTAAGTATTGCCGATAAGCAGTGTCGTCTTGACGCATTGCATACACTGGTTTGCTCTCTGCTATGTCAAGGTTATATGCTTCGTGTAGAGCAGAATCTCAAGTGGGAGGACTATCAGGGATCTATCGAAGCAGAGATTGGTGACTGCTATCGCCATATCAATAGTATGAAGTCCGTTCGTGTGTGGATTTTTCCTCCTAATCCTGATGACTTTGACGAGGCAATTTATTCCGTTCTTGTTGGTAGTTATGGAACGGAGTGCTGGAACGTATGTTGGTATGGTCCAACTGACGAGTTTTGTATGAACAGACTGATTGACTATAAGGCTACCGCTGGTATGCCTACTATTGAAGGAGACTCTGATGGGTGACATTGCTACTTACCACCTGGGTAATAATGGATTCAACGGATGTCCGAACAATCAACTCTATGATATTGCTGCACAGGCACTTGAATATCATGAAGGAACTGACAGGCTTACCGCCTTGAAGTCTTTTCGTAATGAAGAAGCGGAGATTACGGAAACCAATGACGATAGTATTACCTTTGAGTATGATGGGGCTGAATACTTTCTGATGACTGAAAGTCTGTATGAAATCTTGCGAGAGCAGGCTCTTGAGGATATGTGTGACATGATGGAGAATGAAATTGAACATAGTCTCAATGGTCTTGGTACTCTTGAGATGTATGTTACTTTTGATCGGGAGCAGTTCGTTCGTGATCTTGAATATGGAGGGGATATCGAGGGATATCTTTCTCCTTATAATGGAATAGTTAGTGAAATGTATGTGCTTGGATGTGATCGTGTCGGATCCAAGAAGTATTATCGACAAGGAACTTGGTATATGTGGAGAACCAACTGATGCTTACTAAAGACGCTCTTGGTGGTGCCCTTATGACTGTGAACTATCTTTATGATAGTGCTATTGCTAACAACGATAAGATTATGATTGGTAAGTGGGAAGCCGAACGAAATCGTATTCTTAGACTTCTTACCCTTCATGACGAAAACAATAATGAAGGAGACTTCTGATGCCTAACTGGTGTGAAAATAGAGTTGAGATTTCTTTCAATACCCTTGAGGAAAAGAAGGAGTTTGTGGATCGTTGTCTTACCCTGACTAAGGATAATCAGGACAATGAGGGATATTGTCTAGACTTCTATAAGATTAGACCCCTCGGTATTGGCGATGATGAAACGGGAAGTCCTGTTTGGGATTATAGCCTTGCCTGTGAGCTTTGGGGAACCAAGTGGGAGGTTGATAGTCCTGTGGTAAGTGTAGAGTGGACAAAGGATGATGAGGATCTTTATCTTCAAATGTATTTTGATACTGCGTGGTCCCCTCCAGAAGGAATCTATAACGAACTCAGTGCTATGTTTGCCGATGTCTTTATCTCTTGGTTTTATGACGAGCCGGGTATGCAGTTTGCTGGCTATCTCAATAATGAATAAGAAGGAGAATCCTAATGCCTTGTGATTGCATCAATCCCTTGTTCTGGTGGTGGCTGCTCGAGCATAGTGAGCAGGCAGCATTTAGTATTATTGATCAGTATGATAAAACTGATGTATATGCTAGTGTTAATCCTCATTGCGATCCTGATGTGTGGAAGTGTGCCCAGCACTTGCAAACGGCATGTTATATTGCTGACTCCTGTGTTGTTATCCTTCGTAATATCAACACCGATGATGTGATTGGGTGGATTCAGATTCTGCTGGACGAGGGATATCCTCGTGTTAGTGATTGCTCTGTGGGCATTGTGGATACTCTTGTAGATGATGCAATTGATATGAGTGATGCTGTGAATTGCGGTCGTCTTTGTATGTCTGATGTTCTTTACGGGGATATTGATCCCACTAATCTTAAGTCTTATCTGGAGAATAACAATGGCTAATGGAGACTACGGACTTAATATTACAATTCACGACCTCGCCGGTGCGGTAAGTGACGCTGTGGATCGTGCGCATGGTGAGTATGAGCCTAAGTTCTACGATTGGATGAGGTCGGAGATCAATGACCGTGTTGATGATCTTCATGCCGATATTAAGAATGAACTTGATATCAATAATGATAATACTGAGCAGACTATCGGTGTCAATGAGGTTGAGGAGATCGTTAGTAATGCTTTCAATGACTATGACTTCACTGATATTATTCGTGATGTCATTGACTATAACCATGATTATGTAGAAGAATGCGATGTCACGGAAATCGTTCGTGACTATTGCGACGGAGAGGGATACGGCAGTGATCTTGATCTTGATCCGATCCGTGAAGAGATTGATACCCTTCGATCTCACATCATGAGTATGCAGGCTGAGATCGAGTTCCTCCGTGTTGAGAATACCGAGCGTCGTATTACTAAGCGTATTCGTCGGGCTGTCGAGGCTGTCTATTCTGTTCCGGGCCGTGTGTGGGCTTGGGTTCCCCGTTTTACTATTACTAGAAAGGCTAACTAAATATGAGTACTCAACACAAGAAGGAAATCGGAGTCATTGAGGTTCCCGTACAAGAAACAACTTGGTCTGTTGTTTCTTTTGAGATTTATCCTGAAGATCTTAAGAATAATGAGTGTGAAAATATGAATGAGTTTATTGAGAAGGTTAAGTCTGAAGACATTGATATTTTTGATCTCCTTGCCGATTGGACAAACTGGGAGACTGTAGATTCTGAGGTTCAGGAGATTTTCTACAATGAGGCTTGTAGAATTGATTCTGATGACGACGAGATTCTTTGAGAAAGGAACCAACAAGTAATGTATACCTATGAAGTTGTTGATGGATATCTTGTGAGAACTTATTATTATGTTGATGATGTAGATTCAGAGATTTATAATGTCAAAGGGCATGAAAGCGGGCAGAGTTATGGAGATTCTTTCCACTTTAACTGTAATCTTTCTGATAAAATGCTTGAAAGTATGTATCCTAAGGTAGTTGCACACATTACTCAGTTGGAAAAGAATGCTAAGGACTTAGGAAGTTTATTAAAGGAAAGTCAATGCAAAAGTTTAGTAGTATTGTTCCGGAGTGGGCTTACAAGATGGATGTTCATAAGTCGGTGGAATATTTTGACGACGAGTATGCTGATAGCATGAATGTACCTTCGTTTACTCTTCCTTCCGTTTCTCAACAGTGGAAGGATGATATGACTAGAAGGATTAAGGCAATGAAGCGTTGGGGGAAAACCTCCGATGACTTTCGGTGGCGTGCGCCGAAAGAGTTTATTAATACTGGCCGCTGGCCTAAGAATGTAAAGCGTCCCGTTACTAAGACGGTATCGCAACTTGAAAAGGAAAAGGATATTTAATATGAATAAGTATAACAAGAGTGATCCGGGAGGTTTTGTGTGTAAGTGGGTCATGATTTTTGTCTTGGCTCTTATGGTTGCCTTTGTTTTTACGGGATGTAATACTGTAAAGGGACTTGCTCAGGATGTTTATGCTGTTAGCGAGGGGATTCAAAATGAAATGTCTAAGGAAGATAGTTCTTCTTCTTCCCTTAGTTATCGTAACTAATCTACAAGGAAAGGATCTTGTTAATGCGATTCATATCGTGGAAACAGGAGGAAGGGTTGGTCCTATTCTTGGTGACAATGGTTCTGCTTTGGGTCCTCTTCAAATACATAGGGCTTGTTGGCAGGATGCTAACATTGGTGGAGACTACTCTCAATGCGCTGATCTTGAATACTCCAAGCGTGTGTTCTATGCTTACATGAAAAGGTATGCAACTGAAAAGCGTCTGGGCCGGAAGCCTACTAACGAAGACATGGCTCGAATATGGAACGGCGGGCCAATGGGATATAAGAAATCTTCTACTGTTAAGTACTGGGCTAAGGTTAAAAAGGAACTAAATTATGACTAACAGATACAACATGAACATGACCGAGGCAATTTATAGATATCGAAGTGGATTTGATTCTTATATTGAGATTCTGGATCGGTCTGAAGGAGAACTGAAAGTTTATACTATTTCTCTTGACGAGGAAGGAGAAGTAGAGTATACTCATCTATGTTCAGAAAAGGATATTGAGTATTGGATTGGGCATGTTCTTTGGTGGTATGATATTAATGATAATTTTGGGTGGTGGAAGCGAGATGATGTGTATCGTGCTGCTCAAGCCTGTATGATTTCAGGGGTAGTGTTGGATGTTGAGGCTCTTATGTATGTTTGCGGTATTCAAACAGGACGGGACGAGCCTCCCCTGTCTTATGATGAAATGAAAAAGAGGCTTCGTCTTAGGGAGGAAGCGAACTCCAATAACCAAAAGTTTCGTGAAGGAGCAGACTAATGTATCACAAAGATGATCCAGACTTTATCGAGATGAGTTATGATGATGATTGGGACGGTATTTATCCCGGAGAAGAGCTTGATGAAGAAGAAGAAGAAGGATGGCGTGGGTTTGCTCAGTGGTGCGAAGAACGGGAGGCGATTTGGGAAGAAGATGGCGAGGTTCCCTTTTAGGATATTTCGTTGGGGAAAAAGAATGAGGAAGAGGTCTTGTTATATTGTAGATTTATTTACTAGATTTGATGACTGGGGACGTAAGCGTCCTCTTCCTTAATATTTTAATTGGCCTCCATAGCTCAGTTGGTAGAGCATCGGACTTTTAATCCGCTGGTCGCAGGTTCGAGTCCTGCTGGGGGCATTTTAACTTTTAAAGGAGATTCACATGGCAAAACGTACAAGCGTTGGAAACAAGGATATGATGAGAGGACTTAAGCCGGGTAAGCCTCGTCGAAGTAAGAAGAAGAAGGGTAACTATCCTGCTCGTACCTCTCGTTCGGGTAATGGAAAGAGGATTCGATAAACGCAACTTTGGAGAATACAATGGAACAGCATTATGTTTATGTAGATGCGGGATGTATTTGGATTGGAGATCCTTGCTATGTAATGGGGAACAATGCCTCAAGTCGTGTCAACGATTGGGTAGGCGACTTTTGTAACAAGTTGGATTTTGATAAGAAGGTTAATCAGCCACTTGGCAAGGGGGTTGGTTTGTGTATTGATTCTGGATACGGAGACGGACGATATCCCGTAGATGTAGAGATTGATACTTTTTCTGGTCGGGTAAAGTCTGTTACCATCACCTTCATTGACAATAGTTATGATGATGACGATGAATACTAAATGATCTTGGCCTCGTGGCGGAATTGGCATACGCATCAGACTTAAAATCTGACGACCTTAGGGTCTTGAGGGTTCGAGTCCCTCCGAGGCTATTTACTTTTGAAAGGATATACTATGAAAATTACTGATGGATGGCGACATACAATTATCAATCCGGTTACTCATAAACGAAACAACGGAACTGATATGGACATATGTGATGCCGCTCGAGTGTCCTTTAGTAAGGAAGCAAGTCAGTTTACAGATGATAAAAACTCAAGACTTCTTCATTATCTAGCCGACCATAATCATTGGTCTCCATTCGCTCATGTAGGAATGACACTTCACTTTCATGCCCCAATGTTTATTGCTCGGCAGTTTCAAAAGCATGTTGTTGGATTTGCTTGGAATGAAGTAAGCCGTCGTTATGTAGATAATCCTCCTACCTTTTGGGTTCCGGAGTCTTTTAGAAAGCGTCCTGATAATATGAAGCAAGGCTCCGTGCACGAAGATGCTATTCCTGTTGATGGATTAGTTTTTGATGATGTAAGAGAAAGATACGTTGATGCGGCACTTGACTACAAGGCAATGATTGAAAAGGGTGTGTGCCCTGAGCAGGCTAGGGCATTTCTTCCCCAAGCTACTATGACTGAATGGATCTGGACGGGATCTCTTCAGGCGTGGTACAGGTTTGTGGATCTTAGGGGTGATGATCATGCTCAATCTGAGTGTTGGGAATATGCAAATGCTGTTCAGAAAATTATGATGCACCACTTTCCAATGGCAAGTTCGGCACTATTCGGTTTTGATTCAAAGGAAACTTTACCATGAAAACTTTAACAGACCTTTATCAGGCTTTAGCAAATGCTCGTAAAACCGTTCAAGATATTGAGCGTGCAATTGAAAACATGACGAAATCTTCTGACTCTCAAAGAGAAAATATCAGATACTATACTAAGTTTAGTAATGCTGATTCCAATGGGAACTATACCAGAGAAGACTTTTATCGAGATGTGGAAAGGGAAAACATTCATGACAAGTAACAGGCCAATTAATTATCACTGCAAGAAACTTATTGAGTATTTAGAAAACAACATTGAACCAACCCATTTTGAGGATGATATTATTTGGATGGAGGGTCATGATCCGGGGGACGAGGATTCCAATGCATGGGAAGATTATAAAAAGGAGAATGATCAATGAGTGTCTGGACCGTTCATCGAGCAGAAGATAATCATGTGGTTGCTGTATATGCTAAGGAAGAAAGAGCTGCTAGTTGGTGTGAAGGAAAACTAGAGCCTTATTATTATTACGAAGAGCATGAGGTTTATGGAATTGATAACTAAAAAGATTTACATTGCCGGACCAATGAGTGGTATTAATAATCTAAACTGGGATAGATTTGATCGTATTGATAAACAGCTTACAGAAGAGGGGTGGCAGGTTGTAAATCCTGCGGCCCTTGATCGAGAAGCAGGAGTTGATCCTAACAGAGAATTAGGTTTATATGATTATACTGAATGTGCTCTAAGAGATGTTGAAGCACTGCTAGAGTGTGATGCTATTTATTTAATGGATGGCTGGCAAAAAAGTCGAGGTGCTTCATGGGAACGTGCCTTGGCTAAGCATCATAATATTCGTACGGTTTTATGAAACACCTAGGCTTAAGGACTTTTGACATGAATGTATTCTTTCTCGACGTATCTCCCGTCAAGGCTGCCCAAATGCAGTGCGACCGTCACGTTGTTAAGATGATCCTTGAATCGGCTCAGCTGTTATCTACCGCTCATCGAGAGCTTGATGGCGATAACTGGGCTGATGCTAACGGTCTATACAAAAGCACCCATAAGAATCACCCATCAGCGATATGGGCCAGGGAGTCCAAGCATAACTATGATTGGCTTTACGATCATTTTTACGCTTTATGTGATGAGTATCGCTACCGATATGGTAAGGAACACAAGTCGTGGACGAAGTTGGGTGTAGTTCTTAAGAATCGTCCTGTCAATATTATGAGACTTCCGTTCGACTTTTACGAGCCGCCTCAGTGTATGCCTGATAAGTACAAGGTAGGTGGCGATAGTGTTCAGGCATATCGTAATTACTACGCCTTCGACAAGGCAAGCAATGACTGGTTTGGATACAAGAAATCTCGACCTGCTCCTAGCTTTCTTGTAAAGAATACTTGTTCTTATCCCAAAGAAATGAAGGATATTATTAATGCCTAAGGCTACCTATCTTCATCCAAAACTTCCTAAGTCTACTTCATATGAAAAGTATCTTGAATCTCAACTAGAAAGAGTAAGAATACAAGGTGGTCTTATTGATATGAAAGTCTACTTCAAACGAGTGCCTTCTAAGATTCAGGAGATTTATGGAGTTAATGCTGAGTATCTTAGAACTATTGATTCTTTAATTGTAACTTTATGGTCAAATAAAAAGCTAATTGCCCATGCTTTGCTTGATACTAAGTTTTTCGTGGGACTATTAAAACAACCGATCGTATTGGTACAGATGATATGATTGAATCCGCCAATCGAAACTTTATTTACCCATTGGAGGCCGCCCTTGATGCAAGAGCCTGACCCTGATCATGTGGAGGGAGTGTATACGGCAGATATTTATGCTGATCTTTATGATATTCTCCTTCAACTGTGCTTTCTAGAGAAAGACAAACTTCTTTTGGATGAGGAGGTAAACCTCTTAACAGAGCTTCTTCGTGTGGTTGGAGACTTTAACGAAGATTGGATGGATATTATTATTGATGTAGACGATTCTGATGGATGTTTCGATGATGGCTTCAGTGACCCGGAGAATATGGATGGCTAAGAAGACAAAAGAAATTAATCTTACTATTAACATTGCAGAAAATGATCTGAAGAGAAAGGCAAAGCAGGCTCTAAAGTTTAGGGATAAGGGCCTTGGTGTTAATGTAAAGCTTAAGCTTAAGAAAGGCAGGGAGTCTGACAGAACAGGAGATGCAATGAGAGTAATCGCCCAGTTTGTTGGTATGTCAGAAACACCCGACTCAAAAGTAAATCCCCTTAAGTGGAATGATCGTACACTTACAACCTTTCTTCATCCATGATCCGGATATTGGATGAATGCAGTCCACTTCGACTAAAGTATAGAAGCATTCTCCAATTACCATTCTCATGAACCTGAAAGGAAACTCATGTACCAATGGGATAAGTATACAAAAGAACAACAAGAAAAACTTAAAAATCTACAGATTGCAAGAGAAGATCAGTGGAAAGAGGATATCTTAGTTCGGTTTAATCAAAAGCCTGTTGAACATAACGAGGCATTTAATGATGTTGTAGATGAGCATGCTGTTTGGTTCGCCAAGGTCATGACCGAATATCTTGAGCAGGTTGCTAACACAGAAAATGCTAGATTTCCTGAGTGGCTTTTTCAGGTTTGGAACCTTGGTCCTGATCGACTTGCCTATCTTATTGTTCGAGCGACAATGGAAAGTATTTACAATGCAGCTGTAACTACCGAGGATAATCCCTCTTTAAATACGTGGTCTCTTCCGACTGCTCAGATTCTTGCTAGAGATATTGCAACCAAAGCATGGGAAGTTGCATCATGGCTTGAAGCTAGAAAGGCTGATCCGTTTTTCTATCGGTATCAATCCAAGTATTTCAAGAACTGGAATCACAAAAGAAGGCGAGCTTTTGCAAAGAAAGTAAACGCTCTTCCTCGGGCTACCACCCGACAGAAAGATAACTTTGGACATGCTATGATTAGGCTTGCTATTGATGCTGGTTTACTCCTAAAAAAGAATATCTACGAAAAGAAAATCTCGGCAAAGAAAACTAGACTTTCTGAGAAAGTTTATGTTACTCTTCCCAGTGATTTGATTCAGTATATGATGACTCGGATTGACGAGTTTCGAGATCGCTTGATGCCTAATAGAATGCCTATGATTTGTAGGCCTGTTGATCACACAGAAAATGAAACCGGCGGCTTGATGGATTGGTCAATTCGAAGGCTTAGAAAGGTTGCGTATATTAAAAGTAACCCCAGTAGTCTAGGCGATACTGATATTGCTAGGGAAGTTGATCCATCTTGTATGTCCCATATAACCCGAACTGTTATCAATACTCTTCAGAAAACAGAGTGGAAAATTAACAGTAAGGTTTTACAGGTCGTTAATGATCTATGGAAAGCAGGAAGAGAAACGGGAACTATTCCTCCTTATGATCAGACTTCAATTCAGAACATGCCTGATTATCCTGAGGAGGGAACGAAAACAGAAAAGCATGAGTGGCTAGACGAAAAGTCAAGAAGGTGGGCAAGTTGGGCAAAGGCAGAAGCCTCTCGTTTACAGATGCAACTAAGAATGCATGAGGCCTACAAGCTTAAGCCTTTTGTCTTATGGCATGCATATTTCTGTGACTTCAGGGGACGATACTATAGTGACTCATATTTACTTCACCCTCAAGGAGCAGATCTAGATAAGGCTTTGCTTATGGCAGCAGAGCCTGAGAAGGTAACTCCTCAGGGTTTATATTGGATTAAGGTTAATCTTGCTAACCTGTTTGGAATAGACAAAGTTTCTTTCGATGATCGTGTTCAGTGGGTAGACGATAGGATGGAGGATTGGGTTAGAGTTGTCGCTGACCCGCACGGAACTACTAATATTTGGGAGGATGACGCACCCAAGAAAACGCATCCTTCCAAAGGTTGGCAGCAATCTTTGATTTACTTATGGCTATTGATGAGGGATTAACTCAAGTTCCTGTACAAATTGATGGCTCATGTAATGGTATTCAGCACTGGGCTGCTATGACAAGGGACGAAATAATTGGTCCTGAAGTTAACCTAGTTTCTCAACCTAAGCCTGCTGATGTGTATCAAAGAGTGGCAGATGGCTGTACTACAATGTGCATATCAGAGCCCAATGATTGGCGTAATCATTTTCTTGATTATTGGAAAGGTCTTATCCCTAGAAAAGTGGTTAAGAGATCTGTAATGTGCGATCCCTACGGTATTTCAGATCACTCGGTACGACAGTATGTTCTCCAAGAAAAGCATCTTGATTGGTGTAATCCCTTAGGACTTAACATGCATCAAGCTGCTAACGAAATGGGAACTTTAATTTGCGAATCAAAGTCTCGGATGATGAGGCACTGTAATCATGGCAAGCTTTATGTCCAGCTTCTTTGTGGGTGGGTTGGGGGAGAAACAGACAAACCTATGAGCTGGATTTCACCATCAGGGTTTCTCGTTATAAATGAATATAACCCAAGAAAACCTAAGCCTTCTCAGGTTCGTTTATTCGACAAAAAGTTCCAACTACAGTTTGGATACTATACCGATGAGTACGATTGCGACAAGGCTTTAACAGCTATGCCGCCAAATTTTGTACACTCTCTTGATGCAGCTCACATGAGCTTAGTAATGTATACAATGATTAAAGCTGGCATTGAATTCTTTAGTATGATTCACGATTCGTTTGGAACTCTTGCTAATAGTATTCCATTGCTAAGAGAAATTACAAAGGAAAAGTTTTATGAAATTCACTCAACCAACCAGCTCGATCTCATCCGGAAGCGTGCCGAAGACCTCGTGGGATACGAACTCCCCGAACAGCACCCCGCAAGATCACACGAGCAAAGAGGAAAACTTAGAATCGAGGAAGTTCTCGATGCAGAATATTTGTTCGGTTAAGATTAAGTGGTTAGATGCTTCATCTCATGGCGGACCCGGATGGGTTGATATCGAAGACGCAATGGAGTTTGCTCAGTCTCCTCCTCCTTTAATGGAGACTATTGGATATGTCCTACATGAACAAGAAAGCACGCCTGAATCTAGCGGGTACATTGTCCTTGTTGACACGCTCGGACTGGAGGAGTGTTCTACGGTCCATAAAATTCCACACCAGATGATTGTTCAAAGGGTTTCTTTAGATGGGGTGTTCTAAAGATAAACATAATCTTTTTTCACTTATCGAGGAAGATTATAAGGACATCGAAGAAAAATTATTAATGCAAACTCTTAATCTTGAGTGGGATGATTATCAAGGATATATTAATTCGGAGGAACTTCATTGAGCTTTAATCTTAGTATTGCGGATAAATTCGATCCCTATGGACCTTTTACGATTTCCCAAGGAAGGGCGTTTATTAAGTATCACTATGTTCCTGTAGATATAGGATCAGATGATCTTTCCGATATCATTAAACAAAAGACTGAAAAACTTGAGCAGGAACTGAGGTGCTGGCAGGAACTTGCTGAAGAAAATGAAAGGATTAAAAATGAGTCGTGTTCTTGTGATCGGGGACACACACTGTCCCGCAATGTTTGATGGTTATCCATCATTTCTTGAGGAGATGTATGAACAGTGGGACTGCGATCGTGTTGTTCACATCGGAGACCTAGTTGATTTTCATGCTATCTCCTATCATCAAACCCAGTTTGGGCTTGAATCAATTGAGCGTGAGCTAGAAGAAGCCCGAACCCAGGTTTCGATTTTAACTAATTCGTTTAAGAAAGTTGATTACTTGATTGGTAATCATAGTGCTCTTCCAACAAGACAAGCTGCTGATGCCGGTCTTCCTCCTAGTATGTTAAAAAGTTTATCTGATATGGTGGGCCTTCCAAAGGGATGGACAGTTCATCCTAGACATCATGACTTAGTTATTGATAATGTAATTTATAGGCATGGAGACAAGGGCAGAAGCAACCAACAAAATGCGGCCTATCTAAATGCCCAGATTGAATTTCGATCAGTTGTTCAGGGACACTATCATGCTCAGGCTGGGGTAGTGTACGGAGCAAATCATCTTACCCGTTTCTTTGGATTGCAGGTTGGCTGTGGTACTGACCCACGATCCCCTTATATGGAGTACAGTAAAATTTATTCGAAGCGTCCTATCTTAGGATGTGGTATTGTACTCGACGGAGAGTATGCTACCTTCGAACCATTACCACTTGAATTGTATAGAAGTTAGTCAGTTGACTTTATCTATTGAAAGGATCTCGTATGAGCAAGTTTGTTACCGAAAAGATTACCGTTTCTTTTGCGTATCTTAACAAGCCCGATGACAAGTTTGGTGCTGATGCTGCAAACTTTAATGTGACTGTTCCTCTTGACCCGAAGCTGTCGGATCAAATCAAGGCTGCGGTCTCCAGTACTGGTGCCAAGAAGGTGAATGGCGTATACGAAAAGGACGGAGAGAAGTTTATCAAGTTTAAGAATCGCATTCTTGTTCGTGATGGTATTCGATCTTTCCCTTGCGTTGACTCGAAGAATAATGCCACTACGGTTACCGCTTCTGGAGGAGATGTTGTTCGTCTTCTTCTGAGTCCGTCTCTGATCAAGCGAGACAACTCTTTGTCTGTTTATCTTGATGGTGTTCAGATCATTGAGAAGAACAGCCAGTATGGTTTGGGTAGTCTTGGCTTTGATGAGGTTGAGGGCGGATTTGTTCAGGACAACGCAAACAAGGTTGATGTTGAGGAAGAGGGGTCTGAACAATTTGAATCTAGTAGCGTTGCCGATGAGGACGGCGACGACGACCTCCCGTTCTGATGTATCGTCCACTAGGCGAGATCGTCGTACCTGTTCAGCCGATTACCAAACCTGTTTGGAAATCTGTGGGCAGGTACGGCGGTCACTGGGGGAGTAAAACATATCAAAAATTTCTAAAGGAAATTGGAGACCCTCTCCGAAATGCTGTTGGAGATACGGATATACTTTGGGAGCCTCTAGAAGTCTGGTTAGATGTCAGACCTAAAAGACCAAAGAAATCTAAATTTCCCTTTCCCCAGGGAGATGTAGACAACTTCAGCAAGAGTATCCTCGACGCTTGTACTGAAGTTTTGTGGATTGATGACTGGCAGATTACTGATGAACATATTCATAAAGAGTGGGCTGATCCTAATGAGAACGGTTACTTTAAAGTTCGATGGAAAGTCTTGCCTATGGATCATAATCAGTTTACTATTTTTAATGAACGACGAATACAATGGGAGCTAGCTAATGGGTGAGTATGATTGCAATGGTTCTAGTTGGGAATCGTCGATGTCCTCCCGACAGAAAGCTGCTCGCCGTCGAATGAGCGGGCAGTATGGTAAAGGAGATAAGCGTCGGACTGAGAACGCGGAAAAGTTCAGGCTCGGTATGCGTCTTATCGAACTTTCTGATGCAGGCAAGAAGGATACCGATGAATATAATGAAACACTCAAAGCATGGAGGAACGCATGAGCGATATTACTGAAGCAGAAAGCGTGGTTGTAGGCCGTGAAGCTTGTCCGAAGTGTCGGGCCAACGGCAACGACAACTCTGGCGACAATCTGGCACGGTACAGCAATGGCGGGGCTTACTGCTTCGCTTGTGAGTACTACGAGCGTGGCGACGGCTCGGTGTCGGAGCAGCCCGCCAAGAAGGCTGAGTTCAAGGTCTATCGTGGGCAGATCAAGTCCCTTGACCACCGCCGCATTGATACCAAGCCAGCTCGCGTCTATGGCTATCAGACTTCCGAGATCAAGGGAAAGGATATTGAGATTGCCAACTACTTCAAGGATGGTCAGCTCGTTGCCCAGCATATGCGGGGTCCGGACAAGACCTTCCACTGGGTTGGCAGCCCCCGAGGGTGTGAGCTGTTCGGTCAGCACCTGTGGGGCAATGGCGGCAAGAAGCTCGTAATCACCGAGGGTGAGATTGACTGCCTGTCTGTTGCTCAGATGCAGGACTGCAAGTGGCCGTCCGTGTCTCTTCCGAATGGTGCCGCCGGTGCTGTTCGAGACATCAAGAACAATCTTGAGTTTGTCAACTCGTTTGAAGAAGTTATCCTGATGTTTGATATGGATGATCCCGGACAGAATGCGGCAAAGGCTGTCGCTGATATTCTTCCTCCGGGCAAGGCGAAGATCGCCTCGCTGCCTTATAAGGATGCTAACGAGTGTCTGATGCAGGGCAGTAGCCGATCCATCATTGATGCAATTTGGCAGGCTAGGGTTTACTCCCCGGATGAGATCCTTCATGTGAGTAGTATCACCGATCGAGAGGTGGAGACTAAGAATACTAAGGTTTGGCCTTTCCCATTCAAGGGACTTACCAAGTTCCTTACAGGTCAGCGTTCGGGTGAGATTACCTTGTATGCTTCGGGAACTGGCAGTGGTAAGTCTACCTTTCTTCGGGAGCTTGGCCATCACCACCTTAAGCAGGGACGTAGTGTTGGTTTGATTATGCTTGAAGAAAGTCCCGAAGAAACTATGGATGACATGATCTCGCTGATTCTTAACAAGCCCGTTCGAAAGATTCGTTCGACTCGTATGATGAATCAGCTTCTGGAGCAGATGGGTGAGCCTACGATTGACATGGATATTATCGACGATTTATCTGATGAAGAGTATGCCAAGGCAAAGCGAGATCTTGGCGAGACTGGTCTCTATATCTATGACCACCTTGGCAACAATGCGATGGCAAATCTCATGGCTCGAATGGAATATATGGCTGTTAGCCTTGGCGTCGATGTTATTATGCTTGATCATATTACCGCTGCGGCTGCTGGCCTGATGAATACTTCCGGCAAGGATATTGATGGAGGTGCGTCTGAGCGTTTGATTATTGACGCAATGATGCGAGACATGCGATCTCTGGCGGTGCGAACTGGTGTTCATGTGGATGTTGTAAGTCAGCTCAAGAAGACTGACAAGGCGTTCGAGGAAGGTTCAAGGATTACCATGCAGGACCTTCGTGGGTCTGGTGCTCTTGCCTCTGTTCCTAATACTGTTGTTGCTCTTGAGAGAAATCGACAGGCTGCGGATACTCGAACTGCTAATACGACTACCGTTCGTGTTCTGAAGAATCGTTTGGATGGTCGTGCAGGTGTAGCCTCCGCCATCTACTTCAGCCATGAAAGCGGACGAATGGAAGAGACTGAGTTTGTCGTTGGTGACGACGGCACTGTTGGATTCAAGCCCGAGCAGGAGGGCAACTTCTAAGTCATCAATCCCTATTGAAAGGTAACTGATGAGACTATGTTATGATATTGAAGCAAATGGACTTGTAAATTATGAGATGGACAATAAAGGAAACATGAAAGCGATTGCTGATCGTATTCATTGTATTGTTGTTCAGGATGTTGATACTGATGAAGTCTGGAAGTTTCGTCCGGGAGAGCATCAGGAGGCAGCTAAGCTGCTATCAAAAGCTAGTGTTGTGATCGGTCACAATATTATTGCCTATGACAATGTAATCATGAAGCGGCTGGCGGATCACGAAGTCAAGTGTAAGATTGTTGATACTCTTATTGTTGGCAGACTTATGCATCCCGATCGCACTAATCTTCCCTCTACCCTGAAGGGTCACTCGTTGGCTCAGTGGGCTCAGCATGTTGGCGACTTCAAGCTGGACTATGACGGTGGATGGGAGCTGTTCAGTGAAGACATGCTTACCTATTGTGTGCAGGATGTTGCAGCCAATGTAAGTATCTTCAAGGCACAGCTCGAGTGGATCTATACCAACTGGCCGCTTATCAACTTTGAGCAGAAGGTTGCTCAGATTTGTCAGGAGATGGCAGACACCGGCTTTGGTTTCGATCTCGAGTCTGCGGAGAAGCTTGAGTATACCTTGTCCAGCCGCAAAGCAGAGATTGAGGACGAGCTTCGGGATGTCTTTCCTACCCTTGTTGAGGAGCGATACAGTGACAAGACTGGCAAGCGGTTGAAGGACAAGGTGACTATCTTCAACCCCGGCTCGTCTAAGCAGTGGGCCGAGAGACTCGGAGAAAAGTATGGATGGGTTCCTGATACTACCGAGTCGGGCAACCCAATCGTGGATGAAGAGACTCTGAAGTCCTTGTCCTATCCTGAAGCTGTTCTCGGCTTAGAGTATCGTGACATCAACAAGAAGATTGGTATGGTTACTGATTGGATCAAGCGATGTCGTGATGGTCGTGTTCATGGCCGCACTAACTCACAGGGCACGGCGACGGGTCGAGCCTCGCACTCTCAGCCTAATCTTGCACAGGTTCCATCCGACCATGATTGTCGGGCTTTGTTTGGGCCGGCCCGTGAGGGCTGGGTTCAGGTGGGCTGTGACCTTAGCGGTATCGAGCTGCGATGCTTGGCTCACTACATGCATCCCTACGACGATGGTGCGTACGCCAACGAGATCCTCGAGGGTGACATCCATACTGCCAATCAGAATGCTGCTGGACTGCCGACTCGTAATGATGCAAAGACCTTTATCTATGCTCTTATCTATGGAGCAGGGGATGCTAAGATCGGTAGCATTATTGGAGGCAAAGCAAGGCAGGGTAAGGAAATCAAGAGGAGATTCTTCGAGCAGATCCCTGCTCTTCACAAGCTGATGGAAGCGGCACAGTTCAAGGCCCGTAAGACTGGACAGCTCAAGCTTCTTGATGGTCGATCAGTTCTAATTCGATCTGATCATAAAGCGTTAAACACTCTTCTTCAGGGTGCCGGTGCTGTAATTAGTAAGGCGTGGATCTTGCTTGCCAAGCAGTATCTTGAAAATATTCCTCACGAGTTGATGGCTTGGGTACATGATGAGCTTCAGGTTTCTTGTCCTTCCGATCGTGCGGAAGAGGTGGGCAAGCTGCTAGTCAAGGCTGCTCAAGATGCAGGGAATCGACTTGAGTTTGCTATGCCTGTTGATGCAGAGTTTCAGATTGGAAAGGATTGGTCGCAATGTCACTAATATCCAA
>FUIF01021965.1_pt1 | contig 20746 bp, 18 predicted proteins | sample 1003461 | NCBI WGS metagenome assembly FUIF01 (sample SAMEA80401918, study PRJEB19352) | marine metagenome | reverse complement strand
AAAATGACCTACACTCTTAAACCTCGTACGCAGCCGCACGCAGTGTACTTGACCTTCATAAACGCGGGGGTTGACGTGGACGTACCTATACGAGTGCTGTACGAGAACGCCATAGGGCGGTACCCGTACGAAGCCCACAGGACCGCGCAGCAGCGAGTGGGTAGCGTTATATCCAGACTTAATACGCACCTCACAGACGAGGGCCTTGAAATCCAGCCGGGAGAAACTAAGCGGACGTACAGACTTGTGGCTAGTTCGACCAAGAAGCCTTAGAACATGTCGCACGATAAGCTACAGTACGCGCTAGCCTGGGCGGCACGGGGCTTCAAGGTGTTCCCGCTGGTGCCTAACGGTAAAGAGCCGGTGGTGAGCGCGTTCGGCGCTAACGCAACAGACGACCCCTCCGTTATCACCGCGTGGTGGCGCGACCCTGTGACGGGCATAGAGCGCGACTATAACATAGGCGTACTGACCACGGACTTTGTGGTGGCGGACGTTGACGTTAAGCGCGGTAAGCCCGGCATGGATATGTACTACGCGCACGGCGGGCACTTTGACACCCTAGTAGTTAAGACCCCGACAGGCGGGTACCATTGCTACTTTAACGGCATGGATAGCTCGCTGTCTCCGATGGCGGACGGCCTGGACATACGCTCCCACAACGGCTACGTGCTGGCTCCCGGCTCCACCATTGACGACGTGCCGTACGAGCTTGTGGCGGACAAGCCTCTAGCGTGGGTGCCTAAAGAGATAGAGACGAAGCTACGCCCGCCGGGGCGCAGAGCCGACCGGGACGATACGCTGGTGGAGCTTGACACACCAAGCGCTATCAACATGGCGACCGTGTGGGCCAAGTTCGACGCGCCGCCCGCAGTGGAAGGCTTCAACGGGGACAACGTAACGTACGGGGTGGCGTGCAAGCTGGTACGGGATTTCGGGCTTACCGAAGAGACGGCGTTTCACATACTCGCCAGTCACTGGAACGAACGGTGCACGCCGCCTTGGGATACTGAAACCCTGTGGCGCAAGGTTGAGAACGCCTACAGCTACGGCACCGGGGAGCTAGGCGCCGCACGCCCCGAAGCGACATTCGGCGCGGTGGAGGTGCCCGAGGTGGGCCGCCCGGAGTTCACGCCCGCCCAAGGCTTCGGCAATGCTAAAGACCTATCGACCATACCCCCGCGCCCCTGGCTTATGAAGCGCCTGCTAATGCGACGGGCCATAACTCTGCTGCCTGCTGCTGGCGCGTCGGGCAAGTCCGTGTTCGCGCTCACCGTAGCCGCGCACTTAGCGGTAGGTAAGTCGATAGGCAGGTTTGAGGCCGTAGCCCCGTGCAAGTCCATAATCTACAACGCCGAAGACGACCTAGATGAAATGAGCCGACGCCTATACGGCATATGCCAAGAGCATCAATTCGACTACCCCACCGTGCGCGGAATGATAATGCTGGTCACGAGTGAGGACATAATGCTAACGATAGCCGCCAACGTGCAGCGCCAGCCTTTGCAGAATGAAGCGCACGTACAGGCGCTGATAGACGCGGCTATAGCCCCGGACGTAGGTATGGTGGCCCTGGACCCCTTGGTGGAATTGCACACGTGCGACGAGCAGGACAACGGGCATATGCGTTTTGTTATGTCGGTACTGCGCCGCATAGCTCGGGAGGCAGACGTGGCCTTGCTCATACCTCACCACTCCAACAAGCCAGGGCAGGCGGGCACGCAGTCCAGGGCTGGCAGCGCGGACGTGTCGCGCGGGGCTAGCTCTATCGTCAACAGCGCGCGTATCGTGCTTACCCTGTTTGCTGCTACCGACCAAGACCGGGAAGTGTACGGCATACCCGAAGAGGAAAAGCACCGCTACGTACGCCTGGACGATGCTAAAATGAACATGGCTCTAGCCTCTAGTGAAAGCACGTGGTTCCGTAGAGCTACGGCCAGACTATACAACGGGGACGAAGTGGGCGTGCTTATGCACCACGACATGACGGTTAACGAAGAGACGCAGCGCCGGTACATCGCAACGGTTATGATGGAAACCCTACTGACAGCGGAGGCGGGGTCTATCAGCTTGAAGGCGGCAGCCATGGCGCTAATGGCGTCCGACCCGCTGTACGACCGTATGACAGAGGCCGTGCTTAAGGCGAAGATAGAGAAGGCCCTGCGCAGCGGTATACAGTTTGACAACGGTAAGGTTGTGTGCCGCCGGGATAGCACCGGCAGCGGTGCGGACAAGGTGTACGTGGCGCTGGAATAGGGATACGGAAAACCCGATTCCTATAGGCTTTTATTCTCCGCCGGCGCGGATCTTCAAACCCAAATTTTCCTAAAGTCTGTCGGCCGACACGACCCCGCTGCCAGGGCGGTTTTCCGGCCCCTGGACGCGCAAGAGGCCGGGGTGGGTCCACCACTCCCGGCCTCTGCGTGCTAAGCCTTGCGGGGGGCGTCCTAGCGGGCGGTTTTTCCCGTCTCGGCCCGCGCGCTCAAGAACTGCGTGACCAGGGGCAGCAGGTTCTTTATCGCCCGCTCCCCGAAGAGGAAGCCCAGGACGAGGAAGTTTACCAGCACAAACGCCACCTCCGTAAGGCTGTCCGGCGGGATAGGCCACGTCTGCGCAAACACCATCATATCCGTGTACAGCGTCGCGAAGCCCCACACCGGGCGCTGTACACCCCGGAAGAACAGCACGAGCCGCCCTACCCACCCAAGCTGCATAAGGTCGGACGCGGTGCCTTCCAACGCTGCGGCCCGATCGGTAACGGCCTGCTCCGCGTCCCGCGCTGCGGCGTGGGCGTTGGCCTCCCGCTTCGTCGTCTCTTGCTCCACCGCCATCTGTAGTTCGGCGCGTTTCTCCGGCGGCAAGGCGTTGCCGGTAACGCTGTCAACGATATTCATTATTGTGTTTGGCAACCCGCCAAGTGCTGCGTTAGCAACGCCTTTGAGGGCGGTACCGAACAGTGCGGAAATGTCCATGACGGCTACTCCCTGTCACGGTCGCGAATGAACACGTAGAGGTCGCCTTGCTCGGCAGCCTCTATGACCTGCTGGTAAAACTCCGCGTACGCCCCGGTGCTGCTAGGGGCGGAGATTGCCCCCGGCGTTGCCATGGCGCCCCAAGCCAGCAGTATACACCCGTCCGTGTCCGCAGGAGTGTTGCCGATGTGAAAGTACACGTACGTAAAGTCCGGCACGTCCTGCAACCACAGCATGCCCCGGTGCCACGGCCAGCGCTCGTCGTACTTACCGAACTTGGGGCTGTCTTTACGTATACCAACCGCGTACTGCCCCGCAGGTATGCGCGTGCGGCCTGGAACTTTCCAGAGGTGGTGCGCGTCTTCCAGTCCGTGGCACACAAACTTACCGTCCACGAACACAAGGCTTAGCGTGGCGTGGTTGTCGCTGTGGTAGCGTTCAATAGTAACTTTCATCCTATGTGGCCTTTCAATATCGCGCCGACGATAGCGCTAGCCGCCAGCCCGGTAAGCGCGCACGCTGCGGCCCATATGATACCCTGCTTTACGGACGCCTTTGCGTTCGACAGCGCAAGGGTGTGTATCTCTTGTGTGAACGCCTGGACCAGCTTAGCGCGCTCCGCGTCCCCTTCGTTCATGCGTTCGTGCAGTCGCACTACGCCTTGAGATATCTTGGCGCTTAGCTCTGTCAGCTTGCCCGTGACCTCTTCGTGGTCCCGGTTGTGCCTCTGTTCGCGCTCCTCGCAAAACCGTTCGTGCGCCTGAAACAACAGCAACGCCTCGCTGCCTTTCTGTAGCGCTGTCATAGCCACGGTCTTTGCGTCCCCCTCGCTACTGCCAGCCATGCCCCGTTCGCCCCTTACGCCACGGCAGCCACCAGCACATACCGATGGTGCCTAAAATCCGCACCAGCGCCCACAGGGGCAGTAGCCCGAGGAGCGCCATAGGCACTATTAGCCAATCCGCGCGGGCAATGTCAAACACTGCTTTTAGCGCGCGCTCGTGCGGGGCCTGCCCTGGTGATAGCTGCTTGACCGCAAAGTAGTAGGTCTTGCCCCCTTCGCGTACCCGGCACGCATACGCCATTATGTGCATTAGCGTAACAAGCACGAAGCCTGTAGCCCCCAACATGAAGCCCTGGAACGACGGGTCGGAAACCCCGTACGCCACAAACGTACCCGCCACCACAAGCCAGTCCGTAGCGTGGTCGAAGAACCCGCCGAAGTCCGTAACCCTCCCCGTCAGGCGCGCAACCTCCCCGTCCCAACAATCCATCACCCTTTGTGCCAGGAACAGCGCGGCACCTGTGGCGTACCAACCCAACGCGACGCACGCGATAGCCGCAAGGGCGACAACGACAGAGGCGGCAGTTATCGTGTTGGGGGTAAAGCGTGTGAAGCGGTACGCCTGGGAGTACGCTAGGCGCTGGTCCCAACGTGCTATTAGCTCAAGCATGCTTAGCATTGCGTAAGTCCTCAACGATGTACTTCTGGAACGGGAACGCGTAGTCCGGCCCTGCAACGGCCCACAGCCCTTTGTGCACTTCGTAGCTGCCAGAGCCGCCGTGGCATATAGGCTCGTACAGTATAAGGGTACCATCATGTGGTACGGGGTCGATACTGCGCACGGTAAGGTACGTGTTTATGTCCCCCCAAGCCAGTTTGTCCCCCACGTACATTTGCTTCGGGCGCTCACTCTCCGGCGCGTATATGCCATCGGAGGGCGGGACAAGTACACCTTGCACCTTCGCGAACCTCGCAAGCATTTCCGGCGCAGCCATTGACGCGTACCACGCGTCCGGGCGTACAGCAAGCCAGCCCCGGGTTAGCGACCACAGCCTGTGCCCGCCCGCAACGAAATGTTCCCCGTTCGATAAGAAACGCGGGACCTCCCCCTATCGGGCCGGAGTAGAAGTGCGTCACGGTGTTAACGACGCCGAACGCACCCTTAACCCTGTCGCCTACGCGTACGAGTTCGACGCATTTAAACGTGCCGTCCGCCATCGTGATAAGCGTACCCGCAGGAAAACACGCTTGGCCCGGAGGTCCGGGGGGTCCAGGGGCACCGGGGGGTCCGCCGCCGCCTGTCGGCCCGGAGGGGCCGGGGTCGCCGGACAAATCTACCTCCCGCACCTCCCCCGTGGGGGAGCCGTCATTATAGTTTAAGTACAGCTTACCGCTGGCGGTGTTTAGCGCAAACTCCCCCACCTCTAGGTCAGAAACGGTCGGTAGCGTACCGTCCAGTACGCGGCGTTTAAGTAGAACCACGACGGTCATAAAGTCTGCCCTTCTTGTTTACCACTAGCCGCTAGGCCCCGTAGGCCCCGGAGGCCCCGTAGGCCCAGCGGGGCCAGTAGGCCCCGTAGGCCCCGTAGGTCCGGGGGACGTAAGGGTTACTATAGCGCCTGCTAAGTTCTTAGAGTACATGTCCGCCCGCCCCGTAGGGTAGGTGTTAAGCGCAAGCTCTCCCGTCTCCAAGTCCCCTGGCACGGGCGCGGTAGCGGCGTCCCCTTTGTTGCGCAGCAGTATGGTTACAGCCACGTTCGTAACTCCATGTGTACCGGAGGGGGGAAGCAGAACGGCGCGGAATCCGGCCCCGGAGGCCCCGTGGGCCCCGTGGGCCCTGGCCCCCCGCTCGGCCCTGTAGGCCCCGGAGGCCCCGGAGGCCCTTTGATAGGCTTAACGGTGCCGTCCCCGTGCTTCGTGTACGCGCGCGGAGGGTTAACCGACGTGTCCACGGCAATCTCGCCCACGGCAATCTCGCCCGCCAAAGGGGCGCCGCTGCCGGTTTTGAACTTTATGATTACCGCCACAGGGGGCCTTCCTTCCACGCGACGAGTGAGTGGCGCACGCCCCGCGTGATAGGCGTAACCCGGTGGTGCACAATGGAGGGGAATACAAGCACGCTGCCCCGCTCCCGCAATACGCGCGGCTCAGGGCGCGTACCAACGTCAAGCTCAAACTCCCCGCCGTCGTAGTCCTTCGGGTCGCTCAGTTGAATTACCAGGGATAGCTTGCGATGGTACACCCCGTCCGTCTCAAGAAACGTGTCTTGGTGCCAGCCGTAGTGCGCGCCCCTCTCCTCTCTATACGTACCGAACTGTAGCGGAGTTGTGTACCGAGCGTCCACGCCGAAGCACAGCCGGTTAGCCGCCTCCAAACGCTCCTCTACTAAGTCCCACAACTGTAGGAACTCCGGGTGCCGCCGGGCAATCCACCGCACGTCCGTAGACCGCACTTCCGGCGCGGTTACGCTGTGCTTAGTTATCGTGGCCTCCTCGTGGGGCAGCTTCATTGCCTCGTGTATGATGCTGTCGCACGTCTCGTCCGCCAACAGTCCGGGCCATAGGTGCCAAAGGCTTCGCATTTAGTAGGTACCTCCGTCGATAGTGCCGGTTAACGCGCTTGCTTCAAGGCTCGTAAGCGCGTCGGTAATCGCCGCCTTTACGCCTTTCGGGTGCGTCCCGCGCGTATCGTCCGTACCCGTTATCGTCTCTGCGTCCGTGGCGAACTCGGACACGCCTTTCTGCGTTTCGGTCGCGTCCTGCGGCGCCGCGCCCGACCAGTCCACAGTTGACCACGTATCCGGCGACGGGTCAACGTCCGGTATAAGCGTAGTACCTCGTACGCTGTCAAGAACTTTAGCGGTGCTTCCGGTGTCGAACTCGTCCGACCCTCCGCAGTTTATGGTTATTGTGTTGGCGTCACCCGTGGATTTTTTAACCCCGCTGGCAAAAGGTAGGGTTAGCGTGCTAATCTCCGCCAGATTGAAAACAATATTGCCGCCGGAGGTGTCGCAGTTGTACAGCTTACCGCTGGACGCCTGCGCTACGCTTACCGGGCTGTCCGCGTACGTGATAAACACCACGTCGTCAAAGCCGATGCTCGCCACCAGCGCCTCCGCCTCCGCAACGGAAGCAGAGGCCGCCGAAGCCTGCGCAGCCGCTTTGGCCGCGTAGTGCTTGGCGCTGTAGTCGCTGCCGTCCACGAGGTCGTCCTCTGCCGCAGCGGCCCACTCTTTCGCGGCTCCGCGTGCGGCGGTGTCCGTAACACCCGTGCCGCCCGCTGCCCACGCCTTGGCGCTGTAGTCCCCGTCAACCGCGCCGTCCGTCTTTGACGCCCACGCTTCGGCAAGCGTCTGCGCCACTTCTGCGGCAAGCTGCGCAACCACGGCTGCTGCCTCCGCCTCCTCCGCTGCGGCCTGGGCTGCCTCCGCCGTGGCCTGCGCCGTGTCCGGGTCGTAGGTGGTGGGCACCCATCCGTCGCCTGCCGCGTTACGTTTAATGCCCAGGTTAGCGCCGACTATAGGAATGATGTTGCTGGCGCCCGAGGTGTCCGTCTCCGCCACCTGTAGGGATCGACTGGACGCCTCCTGTAGCTGCTGCAACCGCAGCGCCGTACGGTCAAACTCAAGGGCGATGTTATCCCGCAGCCGGGCCAACGTAGGCGTCATGTCCGTGACCATAGCCATGTCACGTCGTACCACAATCTGGTCAACTTCCGTGTCGTCGGCCAGGAGTAGCGCGTCTATCTTGGTGCGCAGAGCCGCCGTGGGGGTAACGGTGAAGTCTTCGTACCCTCCGTCCACGTTAAGGGCCACGGTAAAGTCCGTGTCAAGCGTGGCCTCCGCGCCTATGACCCCGTACAGCACTCGTACGTCGGCCTCCGCGAATGCAGGAAAATCCACGTCGATAGCGACGCTCGCCACCGGGTCAAAGTACTTGCGCGCTAGGATTTCAACAGAGACGGCCATTGCTACAGCACCCCTTTAAAGCTCGGCAGCCTGTCCGGCTGCCCGTCGCCCGCGCTCCACCAGCTTTCGTTACCGAAGTCCCGGCGCTGCTTGCGCTCTTTCTGCGCCCGCTTCCGGTAAGCCTTCGGGTCCGCAAGCTCTTGTAGCCTATCGAACACCTGTCTTTCAAGGCTAAACGCGCCCACCAAACGGAGAGCCGGGGGTGTAGCGCCGGCGAACTCCACCCCTTTTGCCAGCGTACCGCTCTGGTAGTCCTTTCCGTCAAGCGACCCCACGGTGTCGGCCCACTTGAACACGTCGCCAAACGCCAGTTGCGTTGCGTCGCCCACCAGCCCCGCCAAGGGGCCGCCCACCATTTCGGCGGGGCTTCGGTTGTACTCATTGACGCCCGTAAACAGGAAGTCCCCCCATATCGACATGGCGCCTCCCGCAAGAAACGCCTTGCCTAGAAACGCCGGGTTGTCCATCGGCAGCGGGTCACGGCCTTTGCTTATCTCCCGTAGCTGCGTGCCTAGCGCCCCCACCATCGTCATGCCCGCGCCAAGCCCTGCTATGAACTTTAGCCGCGTCATTTTGTCGGACTGCGCCAGGGCCAGCCTTCCGTATATCATCATAAACGATATAGGGAAGTTCTTGTACATCGCGAAGCTGTACAGTATGGCCCCAATAGCGTGTCCGGTCGCGTGGTGTCCCGCAGACGTACGGACCCTTCTAACGTACTCTCCGGCACCATGCGCCTGCTTTCCTCAAACACCATGCCTTGGAACTTATGGTACAAATCTTCTTTGTTCTTGAGGTTTGTTTGCAGTATGTCTATGGGGCGCAGAAAATTAACGTCGTTGCGCGGCGCCCACGGAGCTACCCCACCCCGGAACGCGTCCCACTCCGAGGGGGATATGCCGTAGCGTTCAAGCACCGCCTTGTACGGTAGCGCGTCAAACTCTTTGTCCATGGTGCGCTGCATAAGCCCCATGAACTCCGCCTGCGTGGCCCACCGCGCGGCCCTAGTGTGGGGGCTTAGGAGAGACGCGCGCATGGTTACGTCACTTACCCTGCGGGTTAGCGCGGGGCCTACGGTAGCAACCCCCGTAAACCGCTGCGCCCCGTACACCGCCATAACTGCCTCGTCCATGACAAACCCAGACTGCGCGGATATCTGCCGTTGAAAAGGCATGTCCGTTGCGATTGACTTAACGTAGAAGTCCACGCCGCCAAACATGCCCATGCCGTTAAGCGCCCGCACCGCTGCTGTCTGCATGAAGTCGCCGGGTATCGCAAGGAACGACGCGCTACCAAGCTGCGCCGCTGTCAGAATGTTGGACGCCCCCGTTACCAGGGAGCCGGTAACGCTGTGCGGGTCCATGGGGTTCTGCCGCATTGCGGTTTCAAACATGGGGTCGAAGGTGTTTTTAATCTCGGCTTCTGCCGCCGCCACTGCCTTACCCCCAAGGGTTGACGCCTTGCGGCGCACTATTGCGTGCAGGTTACGGCGCGCAAGCTCTGGGTTAGGGCCGAACACTTGTATGGCCGCAATCTTGTGCGCCATATCGTCTAAGTGCTGCACTATATTGTCGAACACGTTGCCGTCTCCGAACTCTTCGTGCGCGGTTATCCACGCGTCGGCGTCCTTGTAGTGTAGGAACCTGTGCCGCTCAAGCGCGTTACCTACGGCGCGGCCTTGCCCCCGCATAGCCGAAGGGTCCACCTTGGACGCGCCGTTTGTGCTTAAGGTCCGGTACACGTTGTCAAGTACCGCCTCCCTGTCTTCCGGCTTTATGGGGGAGCCGTCCGGCCAACGCATGGCGTCCCAATCCAGGGCGCGCATATGAATGTCTCGCCACTTCGCGTACCCGGCTTTGATAAGCCTAGCAGCGCTTTGGCCTTGGGGGAGCCGGTACGTGCTTAGCTTCTGCATAGAGCCGCCAGCGGAGTTAAACATGTCAACCGACACGTCCATGGTTTTGCTGTACGCCGTGGCGAACTGCCGCGCGTTGGCGTCTCCGGTTGCCTCCCCGAATAGCTCCCGCACTATGTTAGGTAGGTGCGTCTTACCAAGCTGCCTGCCGTACGCACCTTTGCCGACCGTGTTAAGCACGTCCGCCAGCAGGGAGTACAGCACCCCCCGCACAGTCTCTTTGGCCCCCGAGTAGTTGACCCCTTTAAACCGGGGGTCGCTTTCAACCAAAGAGATAGCCGCGCGCGCGACGGACACCCCGCCGCTATCGTCTGCCCGGTCCAAGGCCAGCATGTTTGTGTCCACGCCGTCCACGCCCTGCTGCACGCGTTGGTTATGCTCCGCCACTATCTGTAGGGTCTTCCAGTTCCGCTTGGCCCGTTCCGCCTTTTCCACGGCGATTTCGTTTACCGCGCGGTCCATCGCCAGCAGCGCCGCGTCACCGTCGCTGTGCCCCTCCGCCTTGAACCCTTCGCGAAGCCCGTTAAAACGCTTAACCGTAGCGTCTACGCGCTTCTTACCGAAGCCCCGTTCGGTAAGCTGGTCCGTTATACAGTCTATGAAACTTTGCGCGTTGAACACGTTGTTACCGCCTGTAGCTCTAGTTCGTCTTGGCGTTGGCTTTCGATAAGCTCACGTACCGTTATCTCTTTGAACCCGTCGCTGCCGTCGTCCAGGGGCACCACCACGGTTTCCTTGTCTATGTCTATCGCGTGGTCGTAGCCGTCCAGCTTTAGCGTGCTTCCCTCCGGCTCAAACCTAGCTGCCAGGGCGCGGTACTGCTCAAGCCCCGCGTCTAGCACCTTAGCCTGCTCGGACATGGCGGCCTTTACCAAGTCCGCCGCGTCGTCTTTCGGGCCAGCATTAGCGCGCACCTCCGGGTGGTTGTCAAGTATCGCCGCAACCGGGCTTTGCGAGGGGGTGGGAGGCGCCGGGGTTTCCACCACTTCGGATTGCAGCCTGTCCTTTCGCGCGTCTCGTATCATAGACACTACGCCGTCAAGCTCCTGCGCCGTTCCCGCCCACTCGCCGCGCGCCTTAGCGTACGCCCGGCTTATAACCGGAGCGTAGTTGCGCATGGTGTAATCTATGTCCATCATCTGCCCGCGTAGCGTCTGCATCTGCGGGGTGTCCGTTTCCGCTATCTTAGACAGCTTCGCGTCCCGCGCCCCCTCAAGCTCTGCTATCCGCTTGTCTATCTTCTTGGCGTTCTTGCGGTTAGCCTCGCTTTTACGTACACGCAGCTTTGTTATCTCGTCCAGTATGTCGCTAACTGCGTCTTGCGCGATAGCCTGCTTTGCGTCTTGTAGTTCGTCAAGCTGCGCGCGCAGTTTGGCTTTGCTGTCTGCAAGCCTGTCGTACGTCTTGAACGTAAACGGGTCTATCTCCCGCGCCATTTCGTCCACGGGGCCTTGCGCAACGCGCACGTCCGGCTCTTGGAACCTCCCGGCCCGGCTGGCCGCCTCAATCGCAGTGTCCGTGCGGGGCTTAAGCTCCCACGGTCGCGGGCCGTCCCAGGCGTCCAGGGCTTGTGTCACGTCGGCCATATCCGCTTGGGTGCGGCTCGCAGCGGTCGGCGGCCCCTGCCAGGGGGAGCGGGCCTCCGTATCGGCCCGGTAGGCCCGCAAGTCTGCATCGGCCCTCCCAGGGGCGCCGCCCGGCCCTTCGGGGGCGTCTGCGGGTCTTGGGGGAGGGGGCGGCTCCTCTAGCCCAGGGTCCGGGCGCTCGCCTTTCATACCGGGCTTAGCAGCGCTGCTAAACCACTTGCGGGCGGCGAATACCGCGCCCTCCCCTAACCCCTGTAGCACGCCTGCTCCCAGGCCGGTTGCAAGAACCTGCGTGGCCGCGTTGCCAAACCCGTAGTCTAACCCTAACAGCCTGCGGTTCTCTTGTACGCCGGTTATCTGGTTAACGCCCTCAATGACGGACTGCGCCCCCACCTGCCCCGCTATACGGGACAGCACGGTTTTACCCGCTCCACCTACGGGCAGCGTAAAGAAGTTTAAGGGGTCTGTACGCGGGTCAAGGGCGGCAAACGCCCCGCCAAAGAAACCGCCAACGTCGCCGCCGAACGTGGTAGGGGTGCGGGCCGCCCGGCGCTCTGCGTTCTGCGCCAGTGTCTGCACTCCCCCGAACACGTCTTTGGCGGTTGAAAGCCCCGCGCCGTCTTCGTTGGTGCGGCTAACCGCGTCGTCATACCCTTTAAGCGCGCGCACCTGTTCGTCGTCAAGTCCGGTGCCGTCCACGAAATAGCGCGCCAGCTTGTCGTAGCTCGCTATGTCCCGTATGCGCGGCGCCTTGCCTCCGTCCGCACGTGCGCCCCATTTGCGCGCTTGGTCCTCGTCCGCCTTCTCAAAATAGTAGTCCAAGGCTTCCAACGACGACGTGCGCTGGTGCGCCTCGTACGCTATCTGGAAGCCGTCGAAAAACCCTACAGTCGGGGCATACGCCGTTGTCCCCGAGGGGGCGTCTTCTGCTTCCGCGCTGGTAGTGTCAAATATGCTCACTTACCCGCGCCTTTAGCTTCACTGACCCGGCGCGCTATAACCGCGTCCGGCAGGCGCGCGCCGGTCTGCGCGTCATACGCCCACAGCGGGCCGTACGTATCCCGCAAAGTGGCCGCAGCTTCCGCGCTTAGTGCGCTGTCCGTTATCGCCTGCCCGTTGTTGGATATCGCGTTCTCTAGGTTGTCTCTGTCCAGTTTGAACGTGAACACCTCCGGCCTTCCAGTGTAAGTCTGCCGCCCGGTAACAACGTACTGACCGTCCACTTTGAGGCGGTACGCCCCACCCCCCACAGCCTCAAACGTGCCGTGGGCCTGTATGTCCCGCGCCGATACTTCTGTGCCGTCTTCGTACATAGGCTGCGTTCCGCGAACAGACGCCGCGCGCCAGTCGTCGTTAGTAGCTAGGTACAGCCAGCTTTCCACCTTGTCGGCGGAAACCCCCTGCGGCAGCACCGTTGTCTCTCCGTTAACGCTGCCTATGACGGGGTTGGAGGGGGTGCCTCCCAACACCGCGTTAACGGACGCTTCAAACGCGGAGGTGTCCAGACCAGTGTTGCCCGCTCGCAGGTACGTCTGCGTATAATGCGCAAACGCTGCGTCCAGTACTGTCTGCCACGCGCCGCCCGTGGTAGCGTCCCGGCCCATGGCGCCGACAAGCTGCTGTAGCTCACCCCCGAATTTGCTAACCACGTCTTCCCGAGATATGCCCTGCGCTTTAACGTAGTCCGGGCTGTCTTCCAAAAACGTCTTGCCGCGCACAATGTCGAACGCGGCAGCAGGGTCGCCCCCCGCCCCGAGAAGCCCCGCCGCGTGCGCGTACACCTTACCTTGCACCCCCAACTGCCGGTACGCTGCCTGCGCCACCACAGGCCCCATACCGTCGAATAGCGCCATTACCTGTAGCTTAGCGTCGGGGTCTTCCCCAGACATTATGTTTTTGTAGTGGTTGACTTCCTGCGGCTCTAGCGGCGTAACTTCGCTAAGGGGTATGCGCCACGCAGAGGACACCACGTTTGCCGCCTTGGCGCGTGACGAAGCCCCGCCCTCACCGTCAAGGGGGGTGTACGCAACCACGCCTTTTTCGCGGGCGTATCCCATCATGTTCTCTTTTACGCGCTTGTCTGCGGCGTTAGCCATGCTCTGCAAGTAGTCCGCGTCTTCGTACGCGAGCCTGCCGGGTACAGCGCTAAACTTAGCCGCCAAGCCGTCGAACATTTCCGCCACGGTTAGCGCCCGTGCCCCGTCGTAGAACACGCTTCGGTTAGCGCTAGCTGCCTCCGGCGCGACCTCTGCGGCAATCGCGCTGTCGTCTGTCTGGTAGGCTTCGATTATACCCACTGCGCGGGGAGCGCCCAGGAAATGCGCTAGGTACGTTTCAAAGTCGCTTGCCTCCCGGCCTAGCTGCGACTTTATGTAGTCGCGGTTTCTGACTGCAAGCGATGCTGCCGCACGCGCGGAAAGCTCGGGGTCCGCACGCAGGGCTAAAAGCTCCGCGTCCGTCTTACCTGCGGCGCCTTGCACAAGTCCGTCTCCCTCCGCGCGCACCAACGAAAGCCACGTATCCTCTGTGAACTGGTACAGCCCCATTGCGGAGGAGTTGGGGTTCTTCTTGGTGAAGTCCGGCGTACCTTTGCCAAGCTCTGCCCCGTACTCAAGCTGCGCGGTGGCGGCCAGATACGCCCCGGACACCCGACCGCCGGAAGACGCCACGCCCGCGTTAACCGCCGCCCCCGCAGGCCCAGGGGCGGACATTACCTGCGTACGCGCGTTTGACGCCCTGGCCGCTAGTTCGGCGGGGCCTTCTGAGCCGTGGCGCCCTAGCAGGCGCTGGTTACGCGCCGTGCGGGCAAGGCGCGCTGCAAGCTGTCCGTCGCCTGCGTTCTGCACAGCGGTGTTGGCCGCCACGAGTTCGTCCTTAGACACCAAAAACCCGTCCTTGGTCCTCGCCTCCACGTCGGCAACTGCGGCGCGTGCGCCGGTCGTGGCTGCGCGGCGCAGCGCCTCCCTGCGCGCCTCCAACGCGTCCACCGTGTCGTCGTAGTCTTTAGACGAAAGGGTTTTCTGCCAACGCTTATCTGTAAGCTCGGCTTTCAGTACGTCAACGTCCGCCGTAGTGCGCGTCGCCTCAATCTGTCCTTCAAACCGGGACCGTGCTAGTCTCTCCTCCCACGACCGGCGGTTCTGCGGGGTGTCAAGGTACGAGTGCTGCGCTATGGCGTTGGCCCCCAAAGCCAAGGCTTCGTCATACGCGCTAGGGTCGGTACGTACGCGGTTATCCAGGGAGGTAAGCGACGTGTTAACCTGCTGCCGTGAGTGTTCCTTACCAAGAGTGTCGGCCTGCTTGGCGGCGTCTGCCATGACGCCCGGCGCCCGGCCAAGCCAGTACCTGCGGAACATGGACCGCACGCGGGGGTTGTCGATACCGTTTGCTTGATCGTTTATCCACCCTTGAAACGCGTTCCGGGTGTTATCGTACAAGTCGCTGCCGTCCGGCTTAGCCCCGTCCCGCGCGCCTATAAGCGCCGGAGTGGGGTCCGCTTGCGCAAGGGCATTCGCTAACGCCTCTTTGTCGCCCTCCTCCCTCCGGTGCTTGGTTATACGTCCGGCGGTATTGCCCGCGTCGGCCAATCCCGCGCCCAGGGACTGTAGGGCCTGCCCTACTGCGGGAGACGCGGGGTTTATCGCCTGCGCGTCCACGCGGGTAACAGGGAGGTACCCGGACGGCGCAGACGCCGAAGCGGAAATCTTACTCTGGGGGATAGGTATACGTCCCATGTTACCACCAATTCTCTTTTGCGTAGTCGGAGCCTGCTATCTTAGAGGCGCCGCCCGTAACCGCGCCGAAGGCGTTTATAAACCCTGCGGTACGGGCACTGCTGGCCCGCGACATGGCCGCGTCGCGCTCTATCCCCGCAAGGTTGCTATCGTCTTCTATGTTCAGTATCTGCAACGCGCTTTCGTACCCGGCCACCTGCCCTTGATGCTCCGTACGCGCGGCGTCTAGGTTCAACTCAAGCGCCGCGTCTTCGAGGATATCAAGCGGACTGCCCGCTAGGTCGATACCGCTAGCGCCGAAGGCCGCGCGTATCTCGCTTAGACGCCTGCGGTTCTGCCTGCGCTGGTCCTCCGCGTCTATGCGTTTTTGGTTTACGATAAGGTTACGCTTTTGCGTAGCTATCTGCTGGTTTCGCTGGTTAACCGCTATGCGGTACGCCGACGCGGCAGCAGCAGACTTAGCCTGCGCCTGCGCGGCGTTACTGCTCGCCACAGCCCCCACGGTGGACGCTACGGTGCTGGCCGCAAGCAGTGCTACTTCTGCGCCTGTCATTTGCTACGCCTTTCGTACACGTCTGCGTCCACGTTTATGTGGGGTCGCAAGTCCTGGGTCCGGCCCGTGTGGGTAAACCCTAGCAGCCCCACCCACCTGCGGCGCTCTATCGCCCCCGGCACCACCACAGCCTCCACCAGATCGAAGCCGCAAAGGTCCAAGACCCGGTTAACCTTGCGGGTAATCGCCAGCATGCACGGTCCCGCGTCTTTTGACAAGAGCGCCCATACGCGGGCCTGCCCCGGCGCCTCCAAAGGCACAATGCCCGCACAGCCCACGCACCGGCCCCCCACAAAGCCGCTGATAGCAATAGTCCTCTCAATGGCGGCCCACGCCGCCTGGGACAGCAGAAACCGCCGGTCGGCTTCCTGTCCGGGCTGCGGGTTGACCAAGGCTATATGGTCCGGGTAGCAGGGCGTGAAATGTATCATCCGTCTTGCGTCACCATCTTGGGCATAAGAGCGATTACGTTAAACGGTAGCGGGAGGTCTTGCCTGTACGCGATAGTGCCGCGCTTACTGTACCCCGGCGGCATGACTATTGACTGCGTAACTGCTGTGCGTAGCTCGCTGCTTTCTATTTCGTCGTACGGCGCGTCGTTGTACTCAACTGGCTCGTACTGGAACTCCTCGCTGGCCTCGTTCCACACCCCTATCTCTCCCCCGCCACTGTCCCACAGCATCGCTGTTATAGAGTGTACTCGCTTTTCTTTGCCCTGCGCGGTGCCGTCCCCTCCCCCTGCGTCTATGCGTACTGTTTCCGCCTCGGACGTAAAGGGTAGCCCCACCACAACGTCCGTGGCTTCCTGGGCTAAAGTTATGGCGCCTCCCTCTACCGTCTGTAGATCGAACGGCACACCGTCGGCTAGCCCGTAGACGCTCTCCCCTTCAAGGTGGGAAAGGCCGTACACGTACAACGAGGGAGTTGGAAAGTTTGCGTACAGGCCGCAATCCACGTAGTGCGCGGTTTCAAGCGCGCTATCAAAGTCCCAAAAGGGGGTTAGCCGCTCTATGTACCGGGCAGTCTGTTCGTTAATAGTCCGCCTTACGACCATCCACAGTATGTCTTGGCGCTCATCGTTTGCCGGGATTACGCACATACTTTCGACCACGCCGCCTACGTCGTGCCTGTGCCACCCTATTACGTTTTCATCCCGGTTGTACGTAAGCCCCGCCAGCTTGCCGCTGTCCTGCCGCACCCACGCGATGCTGTGAGGTTCCGCTGCGTACTCTATCTGCGCGAACCTGTCGCTGCCCAAGTGCGAGGAGAATATGGACATGGAGGGGGACTTGTACCCGTCTACCTCATACACGTACGAGGTTTCTCTTACGCTTCTGCGGGCGCGCTCAATGTACAAAACTTGCTTATCCACGGCGATAGCGTCCACGTCCGCCGCCCCGCGCCGGTACGTGCGTCTGGCGCGGATGTTAAGCGGCCCTAGTGAGGAGTTGGTGTCCGGCGCGGTTACGATAAACACCGCACTGCCCGCCCCGGCGATTATGGCGCGCTCGTCTGCCTCCAACCACCGTACGCGTGACAACTGGCGAGCGCGCAGGCGGACGGCAAACCCGCTCTCCGCCAGCACTTCGCCCGTTGGGGACGTGGGGGACATGTTAGCATAGGCCCCTACTACGCTACCCCCCAAAGTGTCGGGGGAGCCTAACGCTCCCGCCAGTACTAATCTGTCGTCAAAGAATATCCCACACGTGGGCCATCCTGTGGTGTCTGACCACACGCCTATGCGCCAGCTAGACAGGTTTTTCGTGTCCGGTAACGGCGCGTCTTCCAGTGTAACGGTAACTTCGGTAGTGGACGTAACCGCAGTTATGCGAGCCGGACGCCACAGCGTGTCAGACCCTTTAACCCGCAGCAACCTACCCACGTCTGTGCTTTGGAAGCCGTCGCCCCCATTTACCCCGGCGGTGCCGCTAGCCTCAAGGTCCACGCTTAAGGACGCCGCAGAGGCTAAGGCCAGCCCCGCTATGCGCGGAGGTATAGCGCCGTTGCGCGTGCACTGCTTTATGTCTATAGCGTACGCTTCGTACTCCACAGTATTGTTAAGGGTGAAGAACGCGGAGCGCCCGCCGTCGTACAGCACGTAGTCCACCTGCGTATCAAGAGTTACCCACGCAGAGCCGTCGTAGCCCTCAAACGTCCACTCGCCCGGCGCGTAATCTTTCGCCACGTAGCTTGTGTCGGAGTTTTCCTTAGCTACATGTATGCAGTACCCCGTGCACGCGAAATCCGTAGTTGGGGTAAACACCAAACGCCCTGTCTGGTTTGACGCGCTCTGCCAGTATGTGGCCCCGTCTTGGTCAAACGCCTTGGCGGGTTCCTTCCCGCTAACCGGCGAGCCTGTCATAGAGGCGGTCCCGGTACCGCTATCCAACGCCGCGTTTCCTGTGGCGGACGGGGTTAGGTACACGCCTTCGTCATTAAGCTCCTCGTACGGGCCGTCCTTTAGCACGTACTCTTCTAACGTCCAGTCGGTGGCCCCACGGCGACTAAGGGCCTTAATGCGGTACCCGTCGCAAAACACGTACAGCACGTCAACCGACTGCAACACCCGTATGTTGGGGATATCTTCTTCTTGGTACGTTGACACGACGTGGTACACCCGCGCCACGGTGCCGCCGGAGATATCCAGCATGCCGGGGTTGGAGTACGGTACGTCTATGGTGTACTCGTTGGAGTTTACCGCCGTGACTGTCCCGACCACGCCGTCAAGGTTCAGCGCCGCTGGAAAGTTCGCAAGCGCCACCTCGTCGCCTACGTTGGCCCCGAGCCCGGCGACTTCAAGCACGAACGGGTCGGACGACACCACGGAGGTTAGGGTTATGGGGGTGTATGTCAGTATGCCCCCTTCGTCCACGAAGCGCACCCGGTTCTCCGCGAACTCCACGCACTGCGCCTGCTCGCTGTTGAACACGTAAGGCATTAGCGCACTGCGTTTGGCGCTGTCGTACACCGGCTGCACAAACGCAGTACCGGACCTCCGTATGGCGGGGCCTTGTTGCACCCCTACGAAGTTGAACAGTTTGCGCATTGCCGCCGGATATCTGTCCCAATCCGTGCGGCCTTCCATTAGGATGGATATTTCTCCGGCGTTAGTTGACCGGAGTATGGGGGACACTTTGACCACGGGCCTACTCTCCCCAACGGGAGGTTATGAAGCTAAACGCCTCGTGGTTCTCCGCGTCGTTTTCGTCGCCCACCTCTTCGGCGCCGGTCACAAACGCGTTAAGAGAGGCAGCGCGGCGTACGGCTTTGTCGTACTTGGCCTCCGCTGCCTCCACTTTCACGTTAGACTGCGTTACGTACTCGCAGCTTTCGGTAGCCACCTTGCACGCCAGTACTTCCAGTAGCAACGGGTCAAGGCTGCTTTCTGGCTTGCGCATTATGAACTGGACTGTAAGCGTAGAGTACGCGGAGAACAAGTACCTGCCGCGCTGCTCCCACTCCGTGGACTTTTCCCGAACGGGCCTAAGCGCGGCGTTCGGCATGAGGAACGCGTTAGGCTTAGCCGCCGACGCAACCGGCCCGCTCGTCAACGTGAGCGGTACGTACTCAAGCAGGGAGCGCCACCGCTTGGACGAAAACTCCTCGTCTCGCCACAACGGGTAGTTGTCCGCCATGTACCGCTCCAAGTTCGTCTTGGGTGGCGATATGGTAGACACGCGGGAGGCCGCGAGTTTCGCAAGGCCGTGGTTTATTACACTCACTGCCGTTGTCATGTCGCGGCCTCCCTATTTTACGTATGTCGCGTACGCCGGCTTAGGCGTACGTGATGTAGGCGATATACCCTTCAAGCACAGCCCCTGCGGGGAGCGTGGCGTCATTCACCTGCGCACAGATGGTGATACCGCGCTTGCTGAACATGTCGAATTTGAGCGTTGCGGCAAGCGCGGCGCCAGCGATGGCGTTCTCCGCGTCGATGTTCGCAACAAACGCGTCCAAGTCCTCGTCTTCCTGGGTGCCGTCGTCCTTGACGTCGTACACGCGGTGCCCGAAGTCCAGGGTACGTGCAGCGCCCAACGCGGAGCAGTTGTACCGCGAAAGGCCGGGGAGAATGCGGACATTCCCGGACGGCAGGCGGCACAGGTCCATGGTGCTGCCCGCGTCGCCTGCGGCGGCGCCCTGCGTGCACTTGAAGTACGCAAAACGCAACTTGCCGCCTTTTTCGCGGAAGTCTCCGCGTTCTTCGGTAAGCTGGTCACTTTCAGTATTGGTAGCGGCCATTGTCGTAGCCTCCTATTGTATGCGTTGTGAAGACGCAGCGTTCGGCTGCGACGCGCCCCGCACTAGGTGCGCGTCGTTTGCAGCTTGAACACCTTGCCTTCGTCCAGGCGGGTCGCCCCGGCGGTGAACGTCGCGTGCACCTGCTTGATGTTGTTTTTGTCCGGGCGCGGGGACACGATGATTTCCAGGCCCGACCAATTGCCAAGGTGCATGCCGTCCGGTACCCACACCGGGCAGTCGCGCGTGGTGTTCGACGCGCCCGGCGTACGGGGGATGGACCGGCCACCGGAGTTGTCGCCGCTGTCCTCGTACGGAATGAACATGAAGCCCATGAAGCCCGACACTTCCCCGTCCACCAGCGGTTTGACGGCGTTGTAGTCGGACGACGTGGCCTGCGTTTCCGCCAGCAGGTCGTCCACCTCGTCGGCGGTGACGGCGATGTACGGTTTGACGGTACGGAGGTCCACGTGCTTTTTCTTGATAAGTTTGCGCATGGCGCGCAGCTTAACAAGCGTAAGCCCGGTGGAGCCGTACGCGACGGTGTGCGACGAACCGAAGTCCGTATCGGTAACGCCGTCCTTGCCCGTCTTCGCCGTGGCGAAGAACTTGGACATGGTGATTTCGTCCATCTTGCGCGCGGCGGCTTCCCGCATACGCTCAACGTACGGGCTGGTCGGCTCGTAGATCATCTTGAGCGTGTCCAGCCGGTCAATGAAGATGGCGCAGTCGTATTCCTTGCCGACGATCCACCGCTGTGTGTGTTCGACTTCCGTAACCTGCGTGTCGCTGTACGGGGTGTCGCGTTCGGTGAACTCGACCGGGCCAAGGAAGTTGACCACCTGCGCTTTTTCGCCGCTGTAGCCGCCAGCCGACACGAAGGGGTACAGAACGCCACCCTTCTTGGTCAGTGCGGCCTGCACGTTGGCCGTGTACATCTTGACGTGATGCTCCGGCACTGTGTATGAGGCCAATGTTTCAGACATGGAGTGTACCCCT
>FUIF01017450.1_pt1 | contig 20780 bp, 39 predicted proteins | sample 1003461 | NCBI WGS metagenome assembly FUIF01 (sample SAMEA80401918, study PRJEB19352) | marine metagenome | reverse complement strand
GTGAGGGAGGGAGGCGATGCGCTTTCAACATGACACGCGCCTATACGCCCTCTTTCGGCCCATCTCGCCCTCTCCACCACAGTATGCACTTCTCCAATACCCGCTTTCAAATTGCTCGCCATAAGGTGCCTAACGCCCCCGTCAGCACCCCATTTCATTGACGCTTGGAATTACATGAACGATGTGCCTTCCTCAGGTTCTCCAGGGAGTGGGTACCTCCCTCTTCTCTGCGGAGTACATGGTCCGCAGTCCATATGTCCTTCTCACTCCATCGATGCACATCATCTGATCCACACAGCCAGCATGGACCTTCGCTATTCACAATGATCTGCTGATTGCGGCGATACTCCCCTGTCCTCCACTCAGGGCGTATGCAGGAAGAGCATACGTCCCTCCCCTTCATTGCAGTGCGAGGACAACGTCTGCATATCCGCCTTCTCCTCCCCCTACCCACGCCCATACGTACGTCTGCAGATTGGATGTGGGCACCAATAGCGAGAGCCCATGTGGTCGAGAAATGCGTGTACATCTCCGTTGTCCGCGTACCTAGCTCGCCTCCATACCGAATCCTCGGCGACGAACTTGCCGCGCCTATACGTCGTGGCGCTGGGTGAAAGTGTCATAGAAACGCATCGCTACGGTGTGATCGGGACCAGTTCCGGGATCGAACCCGTGAGCTGGCGTCACCTGGGAGTGCGTGATTTCATACGGAGGCGTTCCCAGGAGTCGGCAAGGGAAATTGAACATCTCGACGCCATTCACGCGCGCCATGACGTCAAACCAGCCATTGTCGTCCGCCTTCCGCACTCGAACCGCAACCTCGTGAACCTGGTTGTACTGGGGACGCACATTTCCCCAATCAAACGCCTCCATGAGCTTCGTCTCGTCGAAGATTGTCTGCCGGCGCCATCCCGCACTCACGGGATTCTCCGCAATCTGCCCAGGGATAATCGCCTGGTCGTCAGATTGACCGTAGACATACATTCCGAGCCGTTCGCCGGTCCAGATCAACCGAACCGAGAAATTGTCGATCCCGCCATTCCCGCCGCCAGGGAATTGCCCTGAGTGATGCGCAGCAAGACCGAGCAGCTTTCCAGAAATGCCCCACTGCCAACGGAACGTTGGAGTGTCGATGAACAGGATGCCAGAGACGATCTCCGCATCCAGAACTGGCTCTGAGTACTTCAGCGCAGCCTGCAACGAGTTCGTTCCCGCATCGATGTTCTCGAATGCTGGGTCCATCTTGATCGACCAGAAGTTGCCAGGAGTGAGAACGACGTTCTGCGATCCAAGCGGCCAGTTGGGAGACCACACCGAAGGCTGGGGGTCAGTACCCTTTGCCCACGCGCCCTGAGGCCCGCCATTTAGCGCCCTGTCGACTCCATGCGCCGCCAGGAAATCCTCACGTCCTGGATTCGCTCCGATGATCTCAGAGCCATCAAACGGCGGTAGCACGATCTCTGATGTCGGATTGCACACCGGCAGCGACGCCAGATCCAGAATGTCCCGCAATGCCGCAATTTCGTTGACCCACGCTTTGAGATCCTCGCGAAGATCCACCATTCCGCCATGCAGGTTTGTCATTCGTGCTCGCAACTCAGCAAGCGCAGTTTCATCCAGTTCAGCCATCAGATTCAGTCTCGACCTTCTGCTCGTACATCGGGCGCCATTTCTCGAATTGGCGCATGACTTCCTCCACAGCTGCATCCCATTGCGTTGTATCGAACGTGAATTCAACCACCACATCACGGCTATCGATCGGGACCACGAACATCGACTGATCCACAACCCGACTTCGCGTCTTCGCACTACGCTCCGTCATCGTGTACCGCAATCTTCGTCAGTGGTCGCTTGACCCGCAACTCCCATGTCCCAATCTCTACATCAAGCCCAGGCTCAAGGCGAATTCCATTCACCATGAAGCCGACTCCCTCACCTTCGCGAGTTGGACGTCCGTACGTCGCTATCGCTGGATCTCGCATCAAGGCGACGTAGTCCTTCGAATTCACATGGAGAACCGCGCCTTCGTACTTCCATCGCGCCATGTCCATCGTTGCGTTCTGCAGATCGCTCATCAGCTGAACGACGCTGTTCACATCAATCATCGAATCCAGTCCTCGCTTCGTCCCGTCGCATTCCCCCGCCAGATCTTGTGGACCGACGACATGTTGCCGATCCACGCTTCGTGCTGATCACCAATGTGATCGGGATGTCGCCAGCACTGCAGATTGCCCGTAGGCGATCTTGCTTCACATTGCGGAGGTCGAGGTCGATCCTCGCGCTTCGCAAGCCCGATAGTTAGGTCGATCGCGACTAGCACAACGACCACAAGCATCAAAGCGATACCAACGAATTGCCACCACATCAGTAACCGTCGTTCTCGAATTCTCGTGTGAGGTGCCTCCACAACACCCAGGCTTGCCGTCGCGACAGCTCGACCCGATCACCTTCTTCGCTCAGCGTCAGGGTATGTCGACCTCGGGTCGCGTACACGTGGACGTCGATGTAACCCTCGTCGGTCAGTTGCTTTGTCGCGCTCTTCCGAAATGGCTTCGGTCTAGTCGAGAGCTCTTCCAGCATCTCTCGCCCGATTCGACAAATCTCCGAATTGAATCGCTCCATCTGATCAGCAACAGTCTCATAACCGATGAAGTTCTTTTCATTCTTTCGTTCCATCATTTCCTTTCCCACAGACCCAGCGTCTCAGCCAGCGTAGCCATAGTCGATTCTCCAGTCATCCACCCAGACTTCCACGTACTCGACCTCTTCGAATTCCTCCCACAGTGACCACATCTCCATCGCCGTGCCGAAAGCAAGAGGTTGGTTCGTGCCGACGGGCCAGTCAGGATCCGCCTCGTTCAACACCAGCATGTATCGCGGTCCAGTCTCATACACAGAGACGTACGAGCCTTTCATCCTCAGTCCAGGTTCCCAAGCCATCGTCGTCTCAACTCTCATGTCTCAGCTTCGTCCCACAGTGCTTGTCCCACTCTCCTCCCCTTTAGGGGGGAGGAGAGGTGTGAGACAAGACAGTGTGACGTGACAGGAAGCCAACTCCCGACAGGACAGTAGCTGTCCCATCAGACTGTCCCATCAGCCTCGTCTGTCTCAAGCACTTGGGACACATACTCGTCGTATGCAGCAAGCGTTTCTTCGTTGTTAAGGATGCGCCCGATCGTCGTCCGAGAGACACCCGTCTGCTCCTCGATTTCCCTGAACGAAGCGCCCTCGCGGCGCAGCTCAATCACGCGGATGTGGTCCTGTCGGAGAGCGTCACGAGCCGTATTCGCGGCCTCTGCTTCGTTCTCCGATTCCGAGACATCTGTCACTACCAGTGACGAAGCGCACGAGTCGAGCGTCAGTCGGAGCTCCCATCCATCAGGCGCGTCCTTGAACTTCTCAGGGGTCAGCAGAGTGCGTCCCTGATGACGCCGCAGCTTCCACATGTTGTAGGCATCGCCGACGATCGCGGAAGATCCTCTGACGCTCCCTCCGCGGTTCGTATGGTGAATCAGGAGCGAGTCAGTTCCCAGCTCGACCGACAGGTCTTCCAGGCGGGACATCATGATGCCGACCTCGACGGTGTTGTTCTCGTCGCCTCCTGTCATCGACTTCCGCAACGTGTCGTAGACGATGAGGTCGATGTCACCGGTGAGAATCACCTGTCGGATGTAGCCATACGTCTCGTCATCGAGGAGGTTGTACGCGCCTTTCTTCATGAAGAACGATTCCGCAGCCCGTCCCGCATCCACGCCGCGGGATTCGAACCAGGCCTCAGCACGAGCGCCCATACCGAACACGCCTTCCGCGGCGACGTACAGGACGTTGCCCTGCCTTACCGCACGATCGAACCAAGGCGTTCCAGTAGCGCGGCAAAGAGCCCAGTCCAACGCTAGGAAGGATTTGTACGTTCCCGGATCCCCGTACAGAACGTTGACGCCACCTTCGGGCCAGACCTCATCGATCACATACGACGGCTCAGGCAGGTCGAGGAGCGTGAAGATGTCGATGATGTCAGAAGACGTCGCACGCTCTTCCCGCTTTTCCTGAGCGACCGCAGCCTCGATGAGATCGAAGTCAGGCGTCTTCTCCGCGATGGAGCGGGCGATTCGAACCAAGTCATCGTCAGGCAATGGTGGCCGGCAAACGGCCGCGTTTCGCAACCTGAGTACTGCCAGGAGCTCCTGCTCTTCCGCACCTCGTCGGCGAAAGACACCAGCGACTGATGTGAGGTAGTTGTCCCGTCCGCCCTCACCAACTTCAGTTCGAGCAAGAGCATTGTCGTATTCTTCGGCGCCATCAGACCTTCGTCCTTTCGCCCACGTGTACATCCAGTCAGCGGCGGGAATCGGGACACCAGGGGAGACGACCTCGTACCAAGTGCCATTCGCATGCCGCGAGCCAGGGCCGAGCACGTAGGACGCTCCAGCGCGGATGTCGATGCCTTCCGACACTCCGACCTTCGGACCCGACAGTCGCTCATCCTGGTAATAGAAGTGGATTCCCTTCCCGGTCCGCACGCAGTAAGTGCGGTCGTTCGTGTCCTCTTCGTCGCAATACTCAGCAAACCGCTCTTCGGCCTGGATCGAATCGCAGTCGACGATGAACCAATCCTTGGCATGAACGCCGATGTTCCGGTTCCGCCATTCCCAGTCGCGGATGCGATCAGCGTCACGAGTCGAAGCTCGCTGCCAGCCATAGGAGACCGGGTGCTTGCCTGGATTCGTGCACGTCTCGCCGTCCGTACAAGTGCAATGACCTTCGTCGGTCACGCCCCACACGGGGAATACGGCGAAGCCAGATGAGGCGAGGTCGAGAGCGTTGTCGAGGTTGTCGTAGGTCATCGATCAGCCCAAAGAAGATCGGAGATCTCGTCGTAGTGATCCGTGACGATTCGGCAAACTGTCTTAATCGTCCTGGTGTAGACAGCTGGTTCTGCGTTCCCAGCAGCGATGTCTTCGATGACGCCACGGAACGAGGAGCTCAGCGCGAATACCTCTCGATCAACCTGGTCTGCATATTCAGACGACATCGAACCTCCGAGATGAGACGACACGCCTCCTTGGCTTGATAGCGAAAACTTGGATCGGCTCTACGAATGCGTATGACACGTTATCCGTGCAGCGTCGATTCCACCCGTTGGCAGCTCGTTCAGCTTCAGCTCGCGTCATGTACGACAAGCGCCCAATCGCCTGAGGGTAGAACGTGAATCGACGCCGTTCTCCGAACGACACAGACGACGCCTTGACCCGATAGTGAATCTCGGTGTCGCCGCTCATGAGACCACGAATCCCTCAGGGTTCAAGTCATCGTGCCAGGTGTGTGGACCGGCAGGATCACTTATCTCGTGCAAGGCAAATTCGCGAATTCGTCCAACTGTGTCGCTGACACCTTGGTTGTAACCGCGCTTGTATGAATCCTCAGCGACGCGCTGAAGCTCCTTTGCTACATCGAAACTCATCAGTCGCCGCCCTCAGGAACCGTCAGCTCGGCGTCGCCAACGCTGGTGTCGATCACGATGTTGGGGAGAATGGTCTCGGGACGGAAGCGCACGGTGTAGTGGAAGGTCGACACGGACTCAGCCGAGGTCTGCTCCACGAAGTACGTGACGTTGTCGCTCAGACCGAGAAAGTGTTTGACGAACAGGAATTCGCCGTCCTCATCTTGGCCGATGAGGCACACGACTTCCAGCTGGTCGTCGAGTCCATCGTGCTCGATCGAGCACCGACCTTCGATCTCCAGGAGGTACGTGTCCGTGATGCCGTTGAAGAACACGACACGGCGTTCGAGCTCGAAGTTGTCGGCAAGGTCCGACAGGTTGTACGACGCAACGTCAGCCGAAGGTGGCGACGAGCAAGCGGCGAGCACGATGCCCAGTCCAAGGGCGAAGATGATGGTCCGAAGGGTCTTCATTGTTCTTGTTCCTTTCGCGGCGGAGCCGCCATATTCCGAATGTCGAGAAGCACGTCACGGAGGTCATTCACCGAAATGAGGTTCCGTCCATGCAACGCTTCCAAGTAGTTGTCCACACGCTCAACGAGGTCGAGCCGCAAGAGAGCAAGCTCCTCGTCGGGCCTCACTGCGTTTCCAGAAGGTGGTCGATCAGACCGGGCATGTGCCGCAGCTGTTCCCAGCCTTCGAAGTTGCCAACGGTCGACCGGATTCCGTATCCGGCAAGCATCGGCCTCGCCACCATCTCCATCGGAGCGGAATGACGAGGCTCAGCGGTCGCGAGCTTGCGGAACAGATTCTCGTCGGCGTCCAGGTCGTATTCGCCCTCATGGTTCAGGTACGAGACACGAGCGCACCTGGCGACCGAGATACGAAGCCGCTGCTCAAGCGAGAATGCTTCGAGCTCGTCTGCCCGAATGAACGGCGTGTGCCAGTAGTCGATGATCGGCGGAACGTCTGGGTCCACGTACGGCGCCGGAGTCGGCACGCTGCGGTCGTAGACGTTCTGCATGCGCTGCGCGACCTCGTGAATCTCAGGCTGAGCCAGAGGCGACACTCGCTGACGAAAGAAGTTCTCCCACTCCGTCGATGCGACGATCGCGGTGTGCCAGAGGAACGGCTCGAATAGGCGGTTAAGTGCGCTCTTGTGCACTGGTGTCAGGTCGTTTACCTCGCATCCAGCCAGGTAGTTCCTCACTGCGCGGAGCGTGAATTCGTGCACATCCGAGAAGAGATCACGAGCTCGGGTCAACGCCTCGCCTTCCAGCGCTGCGCTTCCCTGCATGCCAGGACGCTCCCCGTTCCATTCGAGCGGGTAGGCCGGGTATCGCTTCACCATGTCCATCCGCTTGCGAACGGGGATCGCTCTGGAGCTCGCAGACGAGCGTGAGAACACTCGATGCGTGTTGAATTCAGCGAGCACGAAACGGTGCATCGTCACGACCATGGTGGTGAGTCGGTCTCCACCAGGAGTGATCGAATCGGCGATCACACGTGCATGCGGCTGAATAGTTGCCGCGTCAATGATGTCGATTCCGTCATCGGCCATTGCTGTCTCGCCTCTCTTGAAGGATCTTGTATCCTGCTTCGCTGGTCGCGAAGCGTCGACCATCGGTTGTGTAGCCGAGGAATTCATCCTCTTCTAGCCGGATAGAACCATGACCTTCAACCCAAGCACCTAGGCTGTTGAACCAGAGGATTTCGGGTGTCAACTCGATCATCTCATCGAGAAACGGCCACGGCGTGAACTGCACGATCGGCCGAGACCAGTCGACGTACGGCTCGTGCTTGATCGGCGTGTCGGATTGTGGGTTGACGATTTTCATCAGTATTCCTGTTTGAAGGCACAGGTCATGCCGTTGGCTTCCGCTGCGTCGTAGTAACCCCATTCGATGAGCCCGATCATCGCAGCAGCATGGAGGAATTCGAAATACGCTTCGCGATGTACTCGCTTGTCAATGAAGAGGTGGAAGTGACCAGGCGTTGGAGTTGAGACGATTCGTACCGGCCCGTCGATATCGAGCACAGGATAGTGCCATTCATCAGGGAACGAGACATCGCCTTCTTCAGCAGAAAGCGAGAGGATCAGGTTGTGCTCGTAGCGATCATCCTGATCCACGAGACGCACGTACTCGCCATCTCGCTCCTTCTGACCTCCTACAGTCGTCCATCCCGTCCGACGAAGCCTCTTCGCTTTCGGGTCTTCGTAACGACTCATCGTTGCTTCCACATTTCTGGTCGGTCGGCGTACCGCTTCAGGTTCTTCTGAAACCATCGCCGCGTGGCTCGGTTCAGAACGAACCCGTTCCATACACGGAGCTCCCGCAGGTTCGCGAGCGTCTGTGCATGAACGAGGGCACGCCGTCGGTCTCTGTTCTTCTGCTTAGTCTGCTGGTGATTCATCCGGTCTTCCACCCATTTGGGTATGCCAGTCGGTCAGGACATACTGAATCGCGGTGACCATGCCAGCGTGTTGCTTCTGAGTCTGGCTCACCAGCGTCCAGTGTTTGATGATGTGAAGGAAGCCGATCATGAGCTCCATGAGCTCGGGAGTGCGCTCGACATCGAACGTATCGAAGATCTCCTTGAGCTCGCCTCCGAGCTGATCCAGCTGCGATACCTGCTGCATGGTCGGCTCATAGTGATCGAGATCAAGCAGATTCTGCACGACGTCGATCCACTCATCAGGATCTTGGCCGTTGAGGACCCGCAACTCCGTCATCGTCGTTTGCTCCTTCGTTGCTTCAGGATTCGTCGCCGTTCTTGCCCGTCAGTTCCGCCCCATATGCCGTTCTCATCACGACGTTCAAGAGCGTATTCCAGGCAATTCGTGCGCACTGAGCACGCCTGACATACTTCTTTGGCGACACGAATCCCGTCTTGGTCTGCGTCTGTAGGGAAGAATACCGCGGTTGGAATGCCATCGAGACGGCACCGCGCTTGCTCCCTCCATGCGCTCACTGCATCTTGGCGAAGAGGACGTGGTGACCTTCCTGCTTGGACTTCAGCAAGTCATTGAACGCCCCGTCCCACAGTCGCCGCAACGAGCGACGAGTCGGTGGTTTCGGGTTGTTCAGTACGGACAGATCTCCTGGCTTCGCCGCCACGCGTCGGCCGGTCGAGTCGTAGATGGTTGGGTTGTTCAGATCTCCTGGCTTGAGGCTCATCGCGCCCGCTTTGCTGCTTGCTCGATCATTGCCTTCGCCTCCTTGAGACCCAGACCGGTCTCCTGACGAAGCTCTTTGATCGACGTGATCAGCTCGTCGACGCCGTTTCGAGAGATGATCGAGTCAGCGATCTGATCGATATCTGGTTCCCACTGCTCGACGACTTTGCCGCACTCGATCATGAGGCGAGACAGCTCGCTCAGGTGCACCCCATCAGGGCGGAGCGTGCCGTCGTTGAGCATCTCGCCCAACCAGCGGAGCTTGCTGCCTATGTGCTTGATGGTGACGTTCTCGCTCATGACTTCGACCGCGCGCTTCCGATCAGGGCCGAAGCGACGAACGTCGTGACGAACGATTGCCAGAAGGAGAGGTCAGGCCCGCCGAACCAGGCGACGACATGCTGCAGTCCCCATGCGACGAGCAAGACGTAGATGACGACCGCGATGACCGCTCCGAAGGTGATTGATGATGTATCCATGATGGGTTCCTTTCCTTGTAGTGCCAAAGGAGGAGTCGAACCTCGAACCAGGGAGATCTCGCTTAGCACCCGTAACAGAGTGCGTTCCTAGTCCACCTGCGCCTTCTTGCCGGGTAGTCAACCCGATTCTGTGATTAAGGCGCCTTTGGCATCATCGCGCCCAGTGACGAACTGGGTCTCGCGATCAGCTCGCCGAAGCGACGGGCGTGTAGCGCTTGGCGCCACGTCGCCCCTTGTTGTAGGCCTCGACGATGTCGCTCGGGAGGACGCCGCGCGTTCCGACCTCCAGGCCCTCGTTCTGGGCCCAGGCTCGAACGTCCGCAGCGGTCACGGTGCTGGTAGCCATGCTGTCACCTCCTTCCGAATTCCTGGTCGTTTCTTCTCTGATGATTCTACTGCAATCCCTACAGAATGTGTACCCCTCGACGATTCCGCATTTGCATCGTTCGCATTGTCGCGTTTGCGTTGGGCAAATTCTGATGTATTGCCGACTCATCAGATCAGATCTGGGCGCGAAGTCGCAGTGCTTCCTCGCAGTTTCCGTGTCCTCGCTCGATCAGCAGATCCAGCTGTTCCTGGTTGGTCCGAGCGTCGCGTTCGAGCTGCCGATCTGCGGCTCGATTCCGCCGATCCCGACGAAGTGGATGCGTCGTCTGTCGCTTGGTCATCAGACGATCGCCTTGATGATCGTGCGGCAGAGCTCGAAGATGTAGCTGACGTGCACTGGCACGACGTCGTCGTAGCTGGTCGGGCAATCCGCCAGGAGACCGGTCGGGCTCATCGGCGTGATGGTGCGTCCTTCCATGACCTCGTACTCGCCGACCACGATCAGCTCGGTGACGGGCTCGCAGTACTGGATCGGCACGCACTCGTTCCCGCTATCGCGTGTCCGCATCTCGCTCACCGCGCATTCTGGCAGGCACTCGACGCAGGTCTCGGGCTCGGGCTCGATCACGGGAGCTGGCGGTTCGACGGGACCGCAGATCTGGTTTCCGTAGAGCTCGCAGTCCCAGCAGTCGCTGTCTTCCGCTGGCTGGTTGTCGACGCTGTACTCGGCGCACGGGTCCGGCTCTGGTTCCGGATCGGGCTTGGGTTCAGGCGCCGGCTCCTCGATCACGGGAGGCGTCCGGTCGCTGATGTGGCGGAAGCACACCTGAGCGATGACCGAGTCCCAGCCGCCGGCGTGGACGTGATGAGCCTCCACCGTGGTGATGGGGTCGGCGACGATGAGCTCGCCCTGCTTGATGTCCTCGGCGTAGCGAACGCCGTCTGCGAGATCGTCGGTCGTGACGTGCATCACGCGAACTCGCTCGCCTTGCTGAAGGGCAGGATCCGAATTCTCCCGCGGCTGCGGGGTTTCGTACGTGTCGTGCGCGAACACCGTCAGTTCGTAGTGGCCGGCGGGCAGGTCGAAGTTGAGGACGTCGACCGAGTCCGTCACACCGTTGATGAACCGAATCGTGGTCTCACACTGGGTGTCGATGGTCTGCGCGCCCGCGCCCGGCACGAACGCCAGGAGTGAGGCCAGAACCAGGATCGTGATTACTGCTGCTCGTTTGATCATGTTCTTATTATCGGTCTTTCGCGCCGATAAGTTTAGCCTTTCTTGAGATTCACCATGGAGGGGCCTCGCCCGGAGAGAAGGCGAGACCTCTCCGCTTCGTTCTGATCAGGCGTTCGCCAGAAGCGCCTCCGACAGGTCGTTCCGGACGCGGAACGCGAGGCCCTGCACGTTGTTGAGGTAGCGGCTCTGGTTGGTGCGGTAGGGGCGCAGGTGCTCGTAGTACTCCGTCGCGGCGTTCAGCGCGCCATACGCGGTGCCACGGACCTCGTCCTGGATCGTGGAGCTGCGCTCGCGGTTCCCGAGGACCGAAGCGACCTGATCCTCGATCGCGGACGAACCGATGCGCCAGCGAGTGAGGATGCGCTCCAGCTCATCCTTGAGCTTCGCGTCGGAGTAGTTGATGGTCGTCAGCTGGTCCACAGCCTGCGCCCACTCCTCGGTGTAGGCGAACGTGAGCTTCAGCGCCTCGCGTGCCTGCTGCAGGTGCTGCGACGCTCGCTGCGTGTGGCTGATCGCCCAGCGGTTCTTCGCCTGGCGAAGCTTGAAGTCGAACTGGTTGAGGCACATCATGCGGACGTTCTGCACCGCGACCTGGATGGAGCCCGTGCCGTCGTGCCGCGTGCGGAGCATGAGGTACTGACCGAAGGAATCGCCGCCGGCGACCTCGATGTGCTCGGGCAGACGCATGGTGAGCCCGACGACCTTCCCGTCCTCGTACGAGAACGCGGACTCGAAGGCGGCTCCAGCTCCGTCCACGAGCGAGTCGGCGAAGCTGAACGCCTCGCGGTTGTCGAACGTCTTGTACCGACCTCCGACGACGCCGAGCAGCGTGTCAGTGTCCTCGCGGACCACGGCCTTCTTGCCCTGCGCGACGACGAAGTTGCCGCCGCTGTTGTGGAACCCGATCTTCCTCAGATCGAGAGACCAGTCGAGCCCAGCCTCCACGATCGCGTCCTCCGCCGTTGCGGGAGCGCCGTCAGCGGCGAAGATCTTGCCGACTCGACCCCACAGCATGGTGCGGTCGTCGACGCTGGTCCAGTTGTCGTTCTTCTCTTCAGTCATTCCTGTTCCTCTTCTTTCTCTGTTGTCTGGAGCTCAGATTTCGAGCTCGGCGTGGAGCGGGAAGCTCCAGCGATCGTTGGTCTCCTGGTCGAAGTCGATGTAGTTAATTTCGAAGGTGACCATCTTGCCGTGGCGGATGGCAACCTCGACCTGGCAGCGAACCGGATCACCGAGCTCGCCCAGCCAGAAGATGTCGCCGGCCTTCATGTCGCCGGCCTTCTTGGTGGTTGCGTTCTGCGTGGTCATGCTATAGGTATCGGCATCTGGGCGCGAAACCTTTAGCGATTTCTCGGAATTCTTTAAAGGAATTCCCACTCACGGTCGAACTTGGCTCGCGAGATGATCACGAGGTCCGGCGAGTCGCTCGTGAACAGGGCGACAGTGTCCTTGCCGAAGCGAAAGACTTCGCCAGTGAGGTCGCTGTGGTGCGTCGCGCGAACTTTGTCCATCAGATGACGCAATCTGGACTGTCAGGATGGAATGCAACAATGAACGATTTCTTTGGTCCAGGTGGCAGATCATCAATGTCCAGTCCTTGACTCAGAAGATCGTCAAGAGCATTGATGGCTGCAATCTGATGGGCTTTCTGAATGTTGCTCATGTCCTAGTTATCGGCACTTCGCGCCGAAACGTTTAGCAATTCTTGCCGATTGTTTCTCGGTACGAATTTGAAACTCTCGAGACCTCGCGCGTTGATGTGGTCTGCGCACACGGGCACGTAGCGCCAGAGTTTGTAGCTCTCGTGATCAGGCGGGATGCATCGCACGCCGATAGACACCTGCTCGCAGAAATCGCGACCTGACGCGACTCCGCACGTCTGGATGTACTTGATCCCAGCCGTCGGCGAACGCCTATTGACAAGCACCGCATTCTCCTGACATCGGCAGGACCATGAAACACTCACCGCAGACCTCGCGCGTGTAGACGGCGCGGCCTCGGCGGATGCTGAACGCGCGGATGTTGAGCAGGCGAAACAGACCTGGCCCTATCTGCTCGATTGCCTGTGGGTGGTGTTCGGCGAGGTTGTACAGCGCCTTTCTGCCGTCGATCCCGGACATCCCGAGATACGCGTTGACAGCGGCTGCTGTGACAACCTCGCCTTCACCGATGTTGGCGTCGAGGTACTGGATCGTCTTGGTCGCGACGGACCCATACGCTCGTGTTCGCTGTTCCATCAGAACGCGTGCACGGTTGCGGTTGCGGTTGACTTGTCCATGGTCTCTCTCTCTCGTGGTGTTGCGTTCTAGGTAGGTTATCGGCACGTAGGACCGAAACCCTTAGCAATTTCGCTGAGAAATTTCTCAGACGCGGTAGGTGACGCCGTTCAGACGAACGAGGTTGCTGGCGTGGGTGCGGGCCTTGCGGTTGCGGCGTTGCGCGATCCGCCACTGATACCCGGTCTCGCGAGGCGTGACGACCTTCCGAGGGGTGACGCTCTTGCCGAACGCGGTCATCGTCTCAGCCAGCTGGTAGAGCTCGTCGTAGTTGATCATGCCTTAGGTATCGGCACAACGATGCGAAACGTTTAGCAATTTCGTGGAGAAATTCAGAACTGAGTCAGGATGACGTAGAGAGGCGGCGCGACGAGCCAGGCCCACGTGAACGGCGTGATTCCCCACCAACGAACAGGAACGGTGTCAAACTGTCGTTCCATCCTGGCGATCTCCATGTTGGTCTGGCATATCGCGACATACTCTTCGAGCGTCACGACGTCTCCATTGTCAAGCTTGATGACCACGTCGTTTCCTTTCATCGCCTTCCCGCCTTGTGCCTTCCAGGAAGCATCTTGTGCGGTGTTGGCTTCAGCTTTCGTTTGTTTCCCTCATAGATACCAGTGATGCGGTCGTAGCGGAATGTCCGAAACGACCTAACACCTCCTGGGTCTCGCTGTCCTCCATAGCAGTCGAATGCAGTGCTGTCGTTGAGCGTGGGTCCACGGTAGTTGAAGCGGTCTCGTCCTTCGCCACGAATGGAGAGCTCCACGCCCTCGTGCTCAGACTCGCCCTGAAGCCGTGGATCTTCGGGCCCTGACACGGGCTCGAACTTCTTGGTACGGCGCGACCTCGCGCGCCTTTGAATTTCTGGGGTGAATTCTGGGACCTCGGTGTGGACAGAGGCGTAGCGTCCTCGTCCCACCTTCTTGATCACGCCTGCCTTGGCGAGCTCGTTGAGCCGCGATTTGGAGCAGGAGCCGGCTTCCGCCAGCTCCGCCGCTCCCCACACTTCACCGTTTCCGATCGCGGCGAGGACTCGTTCAGTCGCGCTCATCGCCGCGACGCTTCCGCTGCACAACGATGTTCCATCGATCGTTGTCGCTGTCTAGGTCTGCGGTCGGCGTGAACATCTCATAGCCGACGCCGGCGAGTGCTTCCTCGAAGTCAGCGATGCACTCGACGATGGGGTCTCGCAATCGTGCCACTATTCCTCTTCCTTTCGTACGCGACTACTTGACCGGGCACGCCCCCGTGGCGCACTCGTCCTGCGAGGCAGAGTACAAGGTTTCTGCGTCGTTGGGAACCCCCGCCCGATATTCCGCCTCCGTGATCCGTTCGTACGGCGCCTGCGGTCGCGATCCGTCCGGCATCACCGTGAGACCTTTCACGTTCTTGATCCAGTAGAAGATCGTCTGACGCAGTTCGTCGATCGTGTAGCCGTCGATGTCGGGGAAATTCGCGGTGAATGAAACCGCGTTGTCCGCCCAGTTGTACTGCACCATCGCCTGAACGGCGAATAGATCGTCGAGCGAGATCTCGTCGACCGACTCAATCAGGTGGTGGAGGTCCGCGGGAACCGACTGATAGATCTGGTCCTCGCACCAGTACTCCGCCACTTTCGTATTGGCCGAATAGATGTCGTCGACAACACGGACGCTCTTGGGAACGCGAGCAAGAACCGGGTCGTCGGCAGAGAACCGCACGCGACGAATGAAATGCTTCGCGTAGATGGGATGGATTCCCTCAGTCGCGCCGGGCATCTTGGCGATGGTGCCAGTTGGGGCGACAGTCGTGACCTTGATCGGAACCGGAATCCCGAGCTCAGCCGCATAGTCTTCCGCCTCTGCACGGACGACGTCGTACATGCGCTTGAGCTCCGTCGCGATTCCCTCGTGCTTGTGCGCGTCTGAGTAGCGGACGTTGAAGCGCTTGATCACCCACTCTTGGAAACCGAACAGGCCGACGCCAATGCGTCGGTTCTGGTCGACGATATTCGCCTGGCGCGCGTCAAGGATGTCGGAGAAGGTGGCGCGGATCAGGTACCGAGTCATCGCCTGAAGCGCGGAGTCGATCTGGACCGGATCGATCTGTCCGATATTGATGTGGCCGAGGTTGCAGTTCTCCCATTCCTCTAGCGCGATCTCGCCGCACGGGTTGGGAGAACGGACATCGCCTCGCTCGCCGAAGCCGGCGTAGTACGAGTTGTACAAACCGGGCTCTCCATTGAGACGCGCGAACGTTCCAACTGCGCGCGATACAGCTCGTCCGCGATCTGTCTCACTGCCGCCAGCGAACCACGCTTCGTCAAGCTCGACCGAGATGTTCGTCGTCCAGTGTGACTCGTGATCAGTCTTGCTGGCGATGAAGTCGAGGATGTCGCTATCAGACCAGAGCTTGGTGGACATGCGAGCAGAGCGACGAACGTTACCGGCGATGACGCATCTGCTGATCTGGTGGTCGAGCTCCATCGCAACCAGAGAGGTGAGCCGGTTCCCAACGTTCTCATTGAGAATAGCATTCACCGAGCGAAGCATGTCGGCAAGCGGGCCTGGTCCCGAAGCAGTCCCGCCAAACCCGTTGATGGCGGAGCCGCGCGGACGCACTTGGCTGACGTCGATCCACAGCGATGCCGGGCGCGGAACGAGCCCTTCATAAGTGTGATATTGATGTAGATCAATCAGCTGCCGAAGAGCGCGTACCCAGCCTTCGCGCGAGTCTTGAACCACGATGTTCGCCCACGCGTTCACGCCATCGGGATTGACCTCGACCACGTCCTTGTGGAGCGTGGTGCATGAGATCAGCAGATCGACACGGTGATTCACAACTTGATTCTGCAGGTACGAGTTGGAGTAGTTGGCGCCGATGCCTCCGCCCTTCATGAGCTCATCAAACACGAACGTGAAGTGATCACTCATGCGATCGGTCCAGCCGGCACGGTGACAGTTGAACAGGAACTGTCGACCCTCTACGCCTGAAACCCAGAGATGCCTGCCAGCAGGGATCATGTCGAAGTTGTGGATGAGGTCGAACAGCCGGTCGTATTCGAGCTCGTAATTCCACTGGTCCCACGGATCGCCGACCAGATCGATGTTGCCCTTCACGACTCGATCCACGGTCTGTCGCCACGATTCTGTGCCACCACCAGGGAGCGGTCGTGCGTAGGTCCGCTCGTAAACCTGCTGGCCGATGGGTCCGAAGTTTGTCATCAATTCTCCTCAGAGTCCAAGAGAGCCCCAGCCGTCGGGCTGGGGCTCTCGCGTAAAGACTCCACCACCGTAGCGGTGGAGTGGGCGTCAGCTCACCGTATCAGGCGGCATTCCGCGCTGCTCGTACCCTTCATCTTGGCGTCGCTGGTTCTCACGCATCTTCGCGTGGTACGCGTCGCTGAGCTCCTTGTCGGAGACTCCCGCAGCGGCCAGCAAGTTGCCAATGAAGTGGAGCGTGTCGACGCACTCCTCGATGAATGCGTCGCGGTTGATCCAACCTCGCGTCTTGGCCCATGGCTTCCAGCCGACCTCGTCCGCAGCTTCCGACAGCTCGTCCATTGCGGCGAGGATCTGGAAGGCGAAGTAGTCGGCACGGAAGTTCGGGTCGTTGGCGAGGCGTTCGTAGTCGAGACCGTACGCTTGCTGCTGAAGCTCGACGGTCTCGCTCAACCATCCATCGAACAGCATCAGTCGTCGTCATCCTCGAACGGAGGAGGCGGCGGAGCCGAATCCTGAACGGGCGGAGGAGTGTCGTCGCCATCGTCGTCAGGCGGTGGCGGTTCCTCGCTCGCAGCCTTCTCGTCGGGAATGATGTCGTCGACCTCGCTCCGCTCCTTGCCCTTCCACTTGCCGATGGACGTCTCCATGAAGCAGGTACGTCCGACGACGTATTCCTCCTGCTCGGGATCCGACAGCGACTTGAGCTTGCCCTGAGTGAGACCGAGCGCGGCCAGGTGACGGAGACCGATCTGCAGCGCAATCGGATTCTCCGGTGAGATGGTGACGCGTGCGAACAGCGCCTTCCCCTTGCCGGGTCCGTTCAGGATTCGAGCACGAGCGGCGAACATGTCCTTGCCGTTGGACGACTCCTTCCACTCGCCCTTCTCGATCTTGACGTAGTGCTTTCCCTTGGGCGCCGGCGAGTCATCGACACTCCCGGCCTCTTCGTACAGTTGGTCCCAGTTGACGCTAGGCATTCTTGAGCTCCTTCACGTTGTCGTTGAGTTTCTTGAGGATCTTGGTCATGTTCGGATCCCAGATGATTTCGCCCCAATCGCCCGGGAATCGATTCCCAGCGTCGGTCTTTCCATCACCTTCAATCCGAAGCGCGCGGCGCAGATTGCCGCTGTCGTCTCGCTGCGTGTACAGAAACGCGTTGCAGTCGAGCTTGTACGACAAGCGGTCTTTCATTCCGCCTTGGAGAAGCGGACGCCACTTATCGTCACGGAACTGCGTGCCAGTGATGATGAGGCAGTAGCGCATCGTCGGCGACTGAGCCGCGACAGAATCCCGCAGCTTCATCACCTGGTCCTCGATCGTCACGAGTACCTCACCCCATCCCTGCTGGTCGAGCTGACCACCAGGAGTGAGCTCGCGCTTCAGACGTGACTGATACTCGCTGAGCGAATCGAAGGTCACGCCTGTGAACGGATGTTCTCCGTGTTCGATCACTGCGATCGCTGCGTCGAGTGCGCCGGTGCTATTCACCTCCACCCGGCAGATGTTGTAGTCGCTCATGTCCGGAACGTCCTCGCGAAGAGGATCCCAATTGACTTTGGAACCGGGCACGAACCGCATGCCTCCTGCTTCCGCGTCCAAGAACAGGTTCTTGCCAGGAGCGGTCGCACCGAAATGCGTCTTGCCCTTCTTGGCTTCACCGTGAACGGTCATGGTCAGGAATGCATCTGGATCAAATTCGGTCATTCGTCAGGATGCTCACTTTCTTCTTGCTGGTATCGGTCGAGTGGATCTCCTTGCTCATACCACTCTTCGATGTACTGCTCGACCCGCGAGCCGTCATCGAACATGGGGCATATGCCCGCGAACTGACATTCACGCCAACAGTCAATTGTCGGCGTAGGTGGAACGATCGAATGATGCGGCAGAATGTTCGCGTCAAGTCGACGTTCGGTTTCTGCGATCTCGTCCGCCAACCCAAGAACACGAAGCTCGTACGAACGAAGCTGCTGTTCGTTATACCGGTATTCGTGCTCGTCGTAGAACTTGCCTTCTGATCCATCTTCCTTGAGCGTTCGATCTGTGCGCTTGCTCTTCTTCATCATGCGCCAGATTCCAGACCATACATCAGCATCCGACTCGCTGAGTTGAAGCAACAGCGTGTAATGCAGGAATTGCTCCTCCACCGGTGCTCGTCGCGGGACCAGAGTGAAGATCTGATCGCCGCCAGTCTTGTAATCGATGAACTTCTCTTTGCCAGTATTCGTGTCGCGAACGCGCTTGTCCAGCTTGCCAAGGAGGGCGACGCTGTCAGTGAGCGGCGCCTGAATCTTCTCCTCGATCGAGATGATCTCATAGAACTGATCTGCGCCCGTGCGCTCCAGCCAGTCGATGTATCCCTCTACCATGATCTCTGCCAGATCGTGGGCGTCGAGCGCATCCTTCAGCTTCTCACTGTCGTTCTCGTACACACCATGGGTCGCGTCCCGTGACACCGAGAGCCATCTGCGCCAGTCGCCCTCCCCATCCATCACCTCGATGGCACGGTGCACGAGAGAGCCTGCGTACGTTGCTCTCGGCTTGACGTATTGAGGACGCAGACGGAGCCGGCGGTACTGATTCAACCACCACGCTCTCTTGCAACGACGATAGAGCTTGAGCTCTGATTGAGTGAGCAGGCGAACCGGTGTTTCAGTCATCGTTGCACATCCAGCAAATTGCGCCCGCGTCTGTTTCCTTCCATCCGATTGATGTCAATGCTCGAATGACGACATCAATCGGATCAGTCCCGTAGTCTGGACTTCGTCGATTGCATGAAACACAACGAAATCGAATACAAATTTGAGCGAACCGTTTCATACGTAGTCTTCCATATTCGTGTCGGGCGTGAGCTCGTCCAGCTTCGCGCTCTTGGAGAAGAAGGCTTCGTACACGTTCTCGTCGACAGTGTCTTCGGTGATGATGTCGATGATCAGGAGCTCCGTCGCTTCCTGTCCAATTCGGTTGTTGCGATCGGCCGACTGCTTGTTCTCGATCATCGACCACGGGCGCTGAAGATAGATCATCACGTCCGCCGCCGTGAGCTCAATTCCTTCGCCACCAGCAGCAGGAGTGCCAATGAAGATGCGTGCGTCTCCAGCCTGGAACCGATCCACAGCCTCGTCACGATCCGCTTGAGAGACTTCGCCCGTATACTTGACATACGAGATATCAGACGCATCCATCATCTCCGTTGCAAGATCAATCAGCGGCACCGACGCCGACCACACGATCGCTTGACGGTCTCCCAGCTCAGCGAGAACAGCCTTCAGCTCGTCCACCTTTGGTGAAGGCTTGACCATCGTGAACTGATCGTTATCGTCTGGATCGTCAGGATTTCCGACGTGCGTCTGCTTCAGGTTCGCGGCGCAGATCTGGACGAGACGCGAGTTGACAGAAAGCGCGTTGCTTCCGCGAACAAACCCGTCCTCAACACGCGCGAACTTCTCTTCCCTGAATTGCTTGTACAGCTTTCGCAGTTTCGGAGGGAGCTCCACGTGTCGAACAACCTGCTCGACATCGATGCCGAGTCCGACCTCTTCCTTCGTGCGACGAATGAAATGACGTCCGGTCAGATGATAGAACTCGGCCCGATTCTCGCGAGTTACGCCGGTGACAATGACGCCGCGGGAATGCGGGTTGTATGCCGTCTCACAATATCGATCGATGAATTCCTGTCGTGATGGCCACTCATCCGCGTCCACCATGTGGAGCAACGGCCACAGCTGGCTCGGGTCTTTCTCGATTGGAGTGCCAGTGAGTGGGAATGCGTGCTCCGCGTCAAGTGCCCACATCGCGCGTGTCCACTTGTTCTTTGGCGAGCCCATGCAATGGGCCTCGTCACCAAGAACGACGTCAAACTTCTTCTCGTTGAGCTCCTTTGGCGTCCGATCTTTCTCGCTCAATCGGATCGACCCGTACCCAGCGAGACGTGAATGCTCTTGCAGAAGGTGCCAGTTCATCACCAACACGCCACCTTCTTCATACGCGGCATGGATCTTCTTCTCACGTGTCTTCTTGCCACCATCGATGATGTGCGCCGCGTCGCGCGCCCATAGCTCGATGTGTTTCGCCCAATGTCGGCGGACGCCTTTCGGACACACGACAAGTGAGAGATCTACGTGCAGCGCTTCCAGCAATGCGCATCCCTGAACCGTCTTGCCGAGTCCCATGTCGTCACCGAGTACCGCACCACCAGAGGAAATAAGGAACGAGACGCTCGGACCCTGGAATGGCTTGAGCTCCAAGCCGTCGTGGTATTCCAGGTTGAAGTTCTCAGGTGGCTCGCTCTTGATGCTCTCAAGCAGCAACGCTTCGTCGTACGCATGGCGGGCGAATGCCTTGATCTCGTCTGAGACCTTGATTGCCTTTCCAAATACCGCGTTCAGCTGAGTACACGCCGCGTATGTCGGTCGTACCTTCCACGCCCGCAACTCCCCGTCATACCGCGCTCCGGGAATCGACTGGATGAGAGGCTTCTCACGGAATGACGTGTATACCAGTATGCGTCGTTGACCGCGGTTGTCGAGTCCGAATTCTGCCGTTGCCATCAGAGTCGAATGATCGCTTCGAGGAACGGGACCCAGAACGGCACCCACTCCAGTCCGTTCCAGAAGATGTCGTAGCAAGCGAACGTGTCGC
>FUIF01017449.1_pt1 | contig 20840 bp, 30 predicted proteins | sample 1003461 | NCBI WGS metagenome assembly FUIF01 (sample SAMEA80401918, study PRJEB19352) | marine metagenome | reverse complement strand
TTTTGACCTGCACATTGACCTGGACGGCACAAGTTTTCACTGCCATGGCGCCTATTGGACCATCGACAACTTGAACAGCCTGACACCGCACGACACGCAGACCAGATACGAATACCCCTACAGCGGCGAAACCATAGACATACCGGGCAACGGCATCTTGCTTGCCTACTGCACCGACTTTGCCCAAGGGTCCGGTGACTGGACCTGGGGCGGCGATATTACCGACGGAAACGAGCATTTCGACGAAGAGGGCGCGACGTCGGTGCAACATACCGCTTACTCGGAAAGCGGCATGGAAGCGGATGAAACATTCGACCTCGATTTGGACGCGGCGAACGTGGTCAACACCTACCTACTTGCGGCATCGTTTTCATAAGGACTTAAACCATGGGCCTACTCGACAGCTTTACCGGTGCATCGGCTGCCAAGCACATCAAGAAAGGCACGAAAAATGCCATGAATGAACTTGGTGTTGGTCAGCAACAAGCGCACGGGCACCTGGACGCGGCAAATGCCGATGTGCAGCCGTTCCAGGATAGCGGTCTGACGCACCAAAACATGTTCGACGACTTGACCGGTGCCAACGGACCCGAAGCCAGAGCGCGCGCCCAAGCCATGCTTGAAAGCGATCCGCTGTTCGCTGAGGGGCTGGCCAACGACAGCAACGCCATCATGCGCCAGTTGAATGCACGCGGCCTTGGCGGGTCCGGCGTGTCGGCGTTGGCCGGCCGTAGGGTATTGCTCGAAAACTATATGAAGCGGCTTGGCCTGCATGCCCAACAAGGCGGTCAAGGGTTCCAGGCCGGACTAGCGGCCGCCGGCATCGATACCGACCGCGCGAACCTTGACTTCGGCGTCGGCCAACAGAAAGCCGATCTGCAGATCAACAAGGCCAACGCGCTGGCCGAAAACTCGAACACGTTCGCCAACAACATGCTGGCAATCGGCGGCATCGCAGCCAAAGCATACGGAGCCTAAACCATGGCAATCAACATGATGCGGCTATCGGCCATAAAGGCGCCGACGAGGCTCAATTTTGGCCCGATCAGCCAAGCCGTCGACAGTATCCGGCAGCAAAAGAACCAAAACGCCATGATGGAAATGCAACGCGAGCGCATGGATATGCAGCGCGAACAGCACGCCCAAAACATGGCACTTGCAGCGGCCAAGCTGAAAGCCGGCGATCAGCCGCCGTGGTGGGCTGGCAAGGATGGTTCGGTGCATCCGGCAATGCTGGCCAAGGAACGCGCGGGCGCACCGCAGACCGTCAACAACATGTCGATCAAGCATCAAGACAGCTTCGACAAGGCAGCGGGCAAGGGTCTGTTCGAAGAGTATAAGAAGTACCAGGAACTAAGCACCGAAGCCACCAACACCATCGGCCAGCTTGACCTTGCACGCAAAGCAATCGCCGATCCGAACCTGTACACCGGTCGCGGTGGTGAGTTTATCCATGGCATCAAAACGATTGCCGGCGACCTACTTGGCTTTGATGTGCAGGGCACGACATCGGGTGAGATCGTGCGCAACCTTGGCACGCAAATCGCGCTGTCGCACAAGGACAAGTTGCCGGGTCCGCTGTCCAACTCCGACGTCAAGTTGCTGCAAACGCTACCGCCCGGCCTGTCGAAGTCGAAGGCGGCCAACGATGCACTGATCAGAATTGCCATGACGCAACGCGAGTACCAAATCGCGATTGCCGATGCTGCCAATGACTACGCTTCGAAAAACGGCGGCCGGCTGAACACTGGCTGGTATCAGGTCAAGGCCAAGGTCGATCGCCAATTCGCTGCCAAATATGCCGGTCTGACCCGGATTATCCGTAAAGAGGCCAAGAACATCAAACAGGCGTCGCCGATGGCCGGCATGCCGGGTGATCTGGTCAAGGCGATCGAATCGGGCAGCCTTAACGGCAAGATCGTACGCGACAAGACCGGCAAAGCGATCGGCAAGGTTGTTAACGGCACATTTGTGGGCAATTAGATGGCTTCTCAAAAATTCGGCGACTTCACTGTTGAAGATGCACCGGCCGACGGTGCGCAGTCGTTTGGCGGCTACACGGTCGAAGACGCGCCCAACACGGCATCGATGTTCAGCAAGGCCGTCAAGGGCGGTGTCGACTTCGTCAAGGGCGTCGCCCAAGACATACGCGGCCGGCAAGATCCCAAGTTCGGCAACCTGCCGACGGTTCAGGAAGTCATTGCGTCCGGGCGCATGGCCGGCACCATACCGCTGTCGGCGTTGAGCCGGGCCAAGCTGGCCGCGCCATCCGACGCCGGCATGGTCGACATCTACCGCAAGCAATTGGGCGACCGCTTCCTTGGTGTCGAACAGGATGCCAACGGCTTTCATATCATTACCATGCAGACGAAAAACGGCCCGCAAAAGGCGTACGTCAACCGCCCCGGCCTCGACACGGAAGATGTCGACCGGGGCGTGTCGGCGGCCTTGCCGTTCGTGGTCGGTGGTGGTGCCGTTGGTGCGGCCACCAAAGGCATGAATTTGATGTTGCGCATGGGCGCGCAAGGGTTGGCCGGTGCCGGCATATCAGTCGGCCAAGACATTGCCGCCCAAGGGTCCGGCTCACAGCAAGGCATCGACCCGGTCAAGGCCGCTGCGACCGCTGCCGGCGGTGTTGTCGGGGAAGGCATCGGCGCGGTTATCGGGCGCTGGCTGGCGTCCAGGGGCTCGGGCGGTCTGGTCGACGATGCAACCGGCGCACTGACTGAGAAGGGCCGCAAGGCGGCAACTGACGCCGGCTTAGACCCGGATCTAGTTGACAACTATGTCAAGGACCAACTTAAGCAACACGGGCGCGTCGTGGAAGACCAGCGCGAGCTGATACGCAGTGCCCAAGCTGACGAATTCGGATTGCGCCCAACTAAGGGCCAGCGCACCGAAAATCCGCAGCAATTGAACACCGAAAATGATATCAGGTCGGGCACGCTTGGCGAAGCGGCGCGTAAGGATCTGGAAATCTTCGAACGCGAGCAAGCCAACCGGCTGGCGTACGTGGCGCGCGGTGTCGACGATACCGGCACACAGCAAGGCACGTCGATTGCCAAGGAAATCGCACCGAAACGGTCGCCAGCGCCCAACAAGGCCGAGTTAGGGGAAGGCGCACAGGCAGGCTTTGATAAGGCCAGAGCGGCCGCCAAGGCCGAAGAAACGGCAGCATGGGAAAAGGTCGGCCGGTTTACCGCGCCAGAACAGGCACGCAAGAAACTGGCGCCGCATATCCACAAGGCCATTGGTGGCCCGTTTGATGCCGATTTGCAGCCGACGGCGTCGGCCATGGTCGGCCAGCTTAAGTCATTCGCGGCCGGCAAGGCACCGAAGACGCCGCACGCCAAATGGCTTGGCGAAAAACCGGTGCAAGACATTGTGACTATGCGCAAGCGGCTGGTCCAGATGGTCGGGTCTGCAAGCTCACAGAGCGGCGATAAACGCCTTGCCGGCAAGATATTGGAAGGCTTCGACGAGTGGCTGAACGAAGCGTCGGCGCACAAGCTATTGATGGGCGATCCGGCACAGGCTGCAGCCATCCGCAATTCCAAAGGCGCGACCAAGAACGCGCTAGGGTTTCTGCGTGAAGCGATTGCCAAGACCAAGTCAAACCGGGCCGCCGTCGGCAAGGCAGCCGCCGGCAAGGCTACGCCGTCGACCAAGATACTCGATAAGGTGGCCAAGGCCGAAACCGGCGAAGAGGCACTAGCCGCACTGCTCGGCAAGTCATCGCCGGGCGTACAGGTCAAGGATGGCGTCGTTCAGGCCGTGCGTACCTACCGCAACGCGTTGCAGAAATTCGGCGGCAAAGAAGGCGCCGATGCCTGGAATGATATCAGGCTTGCGTTCTGGCTGCGCATGGTCACCGGCAAGGACGGCAATACGGCGTCCAAGGGCCAGATGCTTCGCAACATCAACGAAGCGTTCGCGAATAACCGCTCTTTGATGAACACGCTTTACACCAAAAGCGAGCAAGCCAGCATGAAACGGCTTGGCAACGCGATCAAGGCCATAACGGCCCGCAATCCGAACCCGTCGGGCACCGGCCAAGCGGTGCGCGCACTGTTCCCAAGGTTGGCCAGTCAAGCGGCACAGACGCAGGCTACGCGCGAAACGTTTTCAAATCACAACGTACTTTTGGCGCGCGTCTGGCGTGCACTTGCCACCTATGTCAAGCAATTCGAAAAAACGGGCGGGCGTCGCGTCATCAAGCGGACCCTTAGCCAAGACCTGACACGCCGGCCTAGTTCATCATATGGCGGTCGTATATCCGGCATCGTCGGCGGTTTCCAGCCGTCGACTGACCGGACTTCCACGAACAAAATGAACGAACTGAGGAACCGGCGATGACTGACAGCATCAAGGTATTTCCGCCCGATTTTCGCGTGCTTGACGGCAATGGTGATCCGGTGTCGGGCGCCAAAATCAAGTTTTTCGACGAGGGTACGTCGAACCCGAAAACGGTGCACTCCGATTACTCGCTGACCACGTCGCTCGGTTCGACCGTGCATTGCGACAGTGAAGGCGCACCGGTCAACACCGAAGGCGGGTCAACCAAAGTCGAAGTCTACGTTAACGCGTCGCGCTACAAGGTGACGATCACCGACAGCGACGACGTCACCATTGAAAGCAAGGATAACGTTGACGGTGCGCTTGATACCACCGGCTATACGGCGGCGACCTACGCGCTGGCCAAGGCCAACGTACTGGCCAAATCGGCCGACTACACGGTCACCACCGACGACCAAGGCAAAGTCGTCAACATGGATGCGACGTCGGCCGACCGGACCATCACACTGCCAAGTGCGGTGACGGCCGGCGACGGCTACGTGATCACGTTGCGCCACGTCGGCACGGCCATTGCCTACACCGTGGCAATCGCAACGGTTAGCTCGCAAACCATCTCCGTGCCGCTGGCCGGCGGTGCGGCCACGTCGTTTACACTGACCAGCTACGGAGAAAGCGTCACACTCGTTTCAGACGGTGCCAACTGGCACTGTATGAGCCACGTACTCGGCCTTGGGCTCGGACAGGGCCACCATCAGCCGGACCCGTACGATTTGGGCACCGTGTCGTCGGGCTCGATCACGGTCGACCCGGAAAACGGGTTGTACCAGAAAGTCACCATCAACGGCGCGGTATCCTGGCTGGCACCATCGCAAAACTGCGATGTTAAGGTGCTGGTCACCAACGGCGCATCGGCCGGCACGCAGACCGTGTCCGACTTCGACAAGGAAAGCGGCGACAGCCATACCACCGGCAACGGCGACAAGTTCTATTTCAACATCGCGAACCTGGACGGGTCCAGCCGCATCTTTATCGAGGCAATGCAATAATGCTGGTCAGCACCATGGTTCCGGGCCGTGATCTGGTCGAAACCGTCGTGGTTTTGACCAGCACGGGCGCCAATACCTGGACATCGCCGGCCGACTGGCCCGATGACAACAACACCATCGACTGCATAGGCGCGGGCGAAGCCGGCACCAATGGCGGTTCGAACGGTGGTAACGGCGGCGACGGCGGCGACTGGGCACGCATCGAAAACCTGACACTGACGCCGTCGACCAGCATTGACTATGCGGTCGGAGCCGGCGGCACGCCATCGGGCGGCAACGGCGGTGATACGTGGTTCAATCACACGGTGTTCGCATCGGCCAGCGCTGGCGCGGCCGGCGGCGGGTCGGCCAGTGTGACCCATGGCGACTATACCGCGACAGGCGGTCCGGGCGGCGTCAACGGCGGCTCTGACGGTGGTGGCGGTGGTGGTGGAGCTGCCGGACCTGGACCGGCCGGAACGGGCGCTGATGGCGGTCGTGGCGGCAATGGGCAGGGTTCATCGCCGGGCTTTAGCGGTGGCGGTGGTGGCGCCAACGGCGGCGAAGACGGCAAGGGCGGCAAAACACCGACATCGCCGACCGGCGGGGAAGGCGGCGACAATGCCGACGGCACCGGGGCAGGCGCCTCGCACGGCGGCAATTCGGCCGGCGGCGACGGGTCCGACGGTGGCGGTGGCGGTGGCGGCTGGAAAAACCTGCCGGGCGGCGATGGATCGAAAGATGTCATTGCAACACAGACCTCAGACAGCGCGCAGGCCGGACCCGGCGGCGGTGGCGGTGGCGGTGATCCCCGGTGGCGACGGCGGCGACTATGGCGGTGGCGGTGGTGGTGACATGGGCCACGGCGTCGGTGCGGGCAACGGGGCACAGGGCTGCATCATAATACGCTACTGGTCATGACCTGCCACAATCGTCGGCGGTCAAATCAGTTATATCCAATTCTGAGATCCCAGAATTGGATAACGGGGGACACATGCGCAAAATCACTAAGCCGCAAGTGCGCCAGATCGAAACGTTTCCGCCGCAGCCGGCCGCCTGTCCAGAGGTTGACCGGATAACGGCACTTGAACGGCGTTGCGATGCGCTGGAAAAGACCGTTAACAAGTTGCGCAATCGCCAGCCGGTGCGTGAAGTCGTGTCGACGGAAACGCATCATGTGGAAGCTTTGCCGGAACATGTCACCGATCAGCTTGACCAGTTCCGCCGTGATGTGGCAGAGTTCAAGCGTAGCCAAGACTTCGTGCTACCACGCGCGTTTCAGGAGATCGTCGAACGCGTCACAGCGCTGGAACAGCGCCCGATTGACATAACGCCCAAAGCTGACGGCAGTGTTAATCAATCGTACGATCCAATCATCCGAGAAATGGCCGAACGCCTGGTCGCACTAGAGGACCAGGCCAGCGCTACCGGCGAATTGTACGACGGACAGGCCAAATTAATGGCCGCTTTGGCACAAACCATGCGCAAATTGGATACAGTCGACCAGGCCACGTCGGAACGAATTGACTTGCTGACCGAACACCTGGACAAGTTGCACAAGACGTTCGCAAAACACGCGTGAGAGCTATGGAAATTCGACACCATCGCCTATATGGCGAGCGGGTGTCTCGCGTACCGACCGCACACACATCCGGCACCATACAGCCGGAAATCATCGTCATTCACGAAACCGGCACGTCCGTCAAAAAAGGGGCCGCCGTTGACTACCTACGACGAAATGACCGCAAGGTTTCGTACCACGTCGTCATTGAGCGCGATGGCAGCGTTGTGCAAATGGCCGATTTCGACCAGCGCACACACCACGCCGGTCGATCGGTGTATAAGGGGCGCAAGTGGTGCAACGGCTTCGGCATTGGCATCGGATTGGTTGGCCCGGGCAAACTTGACCGCAACGGCAAGTCGTATTTTGGCACTAAGTTTGATGACGCCGTGCACGCCGCTACCAGTGCCCACGGTGATGGTTGGTGGCTGCCGTATTCCGATCAACAGCTTGATGTGTTGCGCGACGTCATAGAGGCCATAGAGCAGGCGTACGGGCTGGCCCTGCCGGTCTGTGGCCACTATCAAGTGTCACCGGGCCGTAAGGTCGATCCGTCGCCCTTGCTGCCCATAGAGCCGATTGACAGCCAGCGCGAATACCATGCCGAAGAGGCCACGGAAACGGCCGACGCGGCGCTGTCACGCGACAGCACCGAGTACAAGGCCGCCAAGGTCGGCAAGGCACTGTCAGCCGGTGGCACAACGATCTATGTCGGCAACGAAATCGGCAAGGCGCTGGCGCCCGAGAATGTCCAGGCAACGAAGACCTACTTCGACCTGATATCGTCGTTCATTTCGGATTACGGCATTTTCGCTCTGATCGGCGGCATGGTCGCCACATGGGCGATCTTCGAATTCATGCAGCGGCGCAAGCGCCAATCCTACGATGCCGGGTTGTATGAACCATCCGGCCAAGTTGACACGGAGCCACGCCCATGACGACGGTTTGGCTGACACTGAAAGCACTTCTATCGACGTTCACCGGCCGTGCAATCGCGGTGGCCTTGCTGGCGTTCGGCGCCTTGCAGGTCAATAACCAGATCGTGCGCACCAAGGCAGTCGAACGCGTTGTGACAAAATCCAAGAAAGTGGCCAAGAAACGCAATGCCAAGGCTGCCAAGATACGCCGCAAAGCACGCCGGCCGGGCGCTGCGGAACGCTTGCTTCGTGATGCTTGCCGCGACTGCTAGCGGCTGCGCAACGCCGATGCTTGTCACGTCGGCCGAGTTGTGCCGCGACTGGCGCCGGCAGACTATTTCCAAGAAAGATGTACTAACGCAACAGACCGCAGAGCAAATCGAGATATCTAACAAGTCTCGGGTTGTATGGGGCTGCAAAAATGACGGGAAGATATGAGACATGGGCGCAAATGCAGCACTCGACAACGCCATTGCACACATCAGGAATGAACTGCACTCACAACACAGTCGTGATGTTAGAGCGCCTGCACCATGCGCAGCGCAGCCTGGACCGGATCGAAGCGGATATACGCATGCACAAGCACCAATACAGCAAGCGGCGGCGACCGATCTTCGGGGCATCAATCTGGCGCGACCTGCAATTCCTGGGATGGGGCGCAGTGTTGGCGTTAAGCCTCGTCGGGCACAGTTACATCGAACCAATCCGGGCAGCGCTCAACCTTATTCCGTCGCAGTGATCATCGTGGCGACTGTGGCCATGGCGTCGACGTTTTCCTTGATCGTTCGACTAGCCCTTTAATTTGCAGATACACGTGGCGTCAACGCAACTGCGCCCGGCGAACTTGGTGGCTGCCATATGTTCGACCGGGCGCAAGTGTTATTGATGAGAAGTCTGACGGGCTGTTTTGCGTTCGGTTCCGCTTACCGTCATTTGCTCTCTTAAGGACCGAAACCAATGAAACACTTTATCGCACTGATGGCAAGTCTGATGCTTGCCCTGCCTGCCATGGCGGCCGATAAGGACGCCATCGGAAGCGGGCACTGTTGTTCTGATCTCGAAGAGCGCGTTGCCGAGTTGGAAGCGACCACGGTCGAAAAAGGCAACCGCAAGGTCGGCGTGATCATCACCGGCCACGTCAACGTTGCGATCATATCGCACTCGGGCGAAGACTTCGCACTTAATGCCAAAAGCTTGGCGGTCAAGGATGACCCGAACAGTGAAAGCCGGGTCATGGTCGCCGGCTGGGCACAGGTATCGAAGACGCTGAAGGGCGGATTCAAGATGTCGTTCGGTTTGGGCAACGCCGTCAACGGCACGTTTCTGTCGTCACTCGGCCTTGCAGACCCGCCACCGGTCGTGCGTGAATCGTTCGTGTACCTGGAAACCGGGTTCGGTACTATCTCGCTGGGCAAGCAAAGCACCGCGACGGATGACTTCGACCACGACTTGAGCCAAGCAACGCACGTGTGGACGCTGGGCAATGCCTCGCTTGGCGCCGTCAGCTTTTCCAACGGCGACGGCACGCGGCTGCGGTCGGTCAAATACTGCACACCTAGTGCCAAGCAAATGGCCGGCATTTCGGTCTGTGCGGCATGGGCCGACGACGACGACGCATCGCTTGGCGACGATGCCGAGTATTGGGACATTGCCGCGCGCTATGCCGGTGAGTTCAAGGATATCCGTGTGCTGTTCGGTGCCGGCTACCGATCGGAAGAGGGTGACCGCAAGATCGCACTGGCATCCGGTTCGATCATGCACACACCGAGCGGCCTGTTTTTCAACATCGCCGCCGCACAGTCTGACGAAGCGGTCGGCAATGACAACAAATGGTACGGGTTCCGGGTCGGCTTCGAAAAGGGTAACCAGTACGGCAAAGGCACGATTTTCTTTGACTACTCCAAGTACACCGACGGCATTTTTGCCGCCGACCTTGGTGGCCTGGATGTCAAAGGTATCGTCAATGCGGCGCTGGACGAAGACGGCGTTGAGATCATCGGCGGTGGTATGGTGCAGTCGTTTTCCGGCGGCTCTGTCATCGTCGGTGTCGGCGCCCAACACGTCAAGCCCGGATCGCCAAATGTGGATAGCGCGACAAAGATCAAGGCCAACTTGAAAGTTCGGTTCTGATCGACTAGGTTAGGATTGTTTACCAGTCTTTGAGCCCTCAAGGACCGATAGACGTTCTCAACACGACCGCCCGGCCAATCTTTACCCGTTGGCCGGGCGGTTTTTATTTTGTCTGATCGCGGTGGCGCACAAGCAGGTCAGCAACCGACTGCATCGCTTCCATACGATGGTCCATTTGCTCTTTTGTCATCTTCTTTGACTGCACAAGGCGCGGGTACACATGCCGGCGCATCGCCAGTTCGCGCTGGACTTCGGCAATCATGTCGTCAATCGTGATCTCGAATAGCCCCATGCTCTAGCTCCATAGCGATAATTGCCCGTCCCCATAGTTGGACGACTTGCGGCACGACGGCGTTGCCGAGCGCCTTAATTGCGTCCACGCGACCGGGAAACCCATCAGCCACGCGACCCACTGAGGGTTCAGCAGACCACCAATCACTTCGCTCAACGGACGGCAGTTCTGCTTCGTGATGTTGCCCGTGGCGCCCGATCGCCAGTCGCGGTTCATCGGCGTCGGGAAACGCGCAACGGCGGTTGCCAGACCGTCGCCAGCTTTTGCAGATATGCCGGCTTGGTTGTAGTTGCCCGTCACTGTCGGTGTAGGCCAGAACCCAGAGCCGGTCACGTCGGTGTGGGGCACCAACGGCACTTGCTGGTATACACTCCCACATTGCAGCATACCCGAGCGCGGCAAAGTCTCGGAGTACGTCTGCAAAGCCCCATCCAAGCAGACCTGTAACGTTTTCAGCGAGCACGTACCTGGGTCGTATTTCGCCAACAAGTCGCCGGAACTCTGACCATAGACCAGTTTGATTGCCCGTGATGCCAGCCTGTCGGCCAGCGATTGACACATCCTGGCAGGGAAAGCCGCCGACGATGGCGTCAACTCTGTCGATACCGGCATATCTAAGAGCATCGGCTGATAGGGTTCTGACGTCGTCGAAGACGGGCACGCCGGGCCAGCGCTCTTGCAAGATGCGCTGGCAGTAGGTTTCTTGTTCGCAGAATGCAACGGTTTCAAAGCCTCCGGTCCAGCCTAAGCCCAACGCAAAGCCACCAATGCCTGAGAACAGATCCAATGACTTAATTGTCATCGTCGGCCCAACGCATGCACAGGGCCACATAAAGCACGAACAGCACGCCGATCGCGGCCAGTCCGATGATAAAGAGTTGCACGGCGACGCCGGCCAGAATGCCAATCATTAATCGTCCCCTTGGTTGGTCCAATACTCCTTAAATTCGCGCGGTACGAATTTGGCCAGTTCGACTTTTTCCAGATAAGACCGCAACAGATGACCGATCACGTTTTCACGTTCCTTGAACGGCACGGCGATACAATATCGCCGCTTTCTATCATTGAGTGTCGTGACATAGTAGTATTCGGCAGAATAATCCTCTTCGAGATCGGCGACGGCCACTTCGTCAGCATAGTGGTGATAGATCGGCTTCGCTGCTACCGGCTTCGGCACCTGCCACTTCGTACCTTCACCATCGGTGTATATGACTTGCCCGTCAGCCGGGCCACCGATGAACAGTGTCGGATATTCCCTCAATCCCATTTCTCAACCTTTCCGTTCATTCTTTTGCGTAGGCCAGATCGACGAGTGCCCGGCATAGCGCGGCCCTGTTTTTTACGCTCGGCAGTCGGTAAATGATGCTTGATATGGACCCGTCGATTTTTTGCTGCCGTAGTTGCGTCAAGCTTGTCTTTTGCTGGCTTGCACCATGCGCACCACACTTCGACGTTGTCGTCGTCGTTGGTGCCGCCGTTTCGTAACGCTTGAACATGTTCGAGATGCCATTTGTCGCCGGGGCCGAGTTTGCGTGTGCACTTCTGGCAGCGCCCGCCGGCCTTGGCGAAAAATTGCGCGCGCTGCTTTGGCGTGAACTTCCGTCGAAATGCATAGTCGTCGTCAAACGGTGTCATTGCTTGCCGTCAATGATTTCGATAACCAAGAGCGAAACGGCACTGCGCAATTTGTCGTAGTTGCTATCGCTAGTCGTCCAGTATTGCGCATACGTTTCCGGCCGGTCGTGAAACAGCAAATTGGTCACGGTGTACGGGTAGTATTCGGCATAGCGACGGGTGACGACGACGTCGTCCTTGTCTATCAGCGTTCCGCTTTCGATGACCTGCATCAGATGGCGTTCGACGACGTCACGCAGCGGCGGTAAGTGATAGCCGTCGCAGGTGTCGCGCACGCACACGCAATCGCTTTTCGCCATCGAGCACAAGCCGCAGTCGCCCTCGTCTTCGATCAAGGCTTGCGCCGCGAATTCGACCGCTTCGGGCGGCACGTCGGCGGCGTCAAGCTTGGCAATGGCGCGTTGCTGGCCGTCAAGGCATTCCTGGCAGGTAAAACGGCCGGCGTGCATCTGACCGTCACGCGATACGCTTCGGCAGCTATCGCACGTAATTTCGTAAGTCATGACGTTTGACAATCCGTTGAAAGTGTAGCTGGCAGGCTCGGCTTGGCCGCACAGGCCATAATCCGGCTTGTGCTCTTTGCTGCAGCCGTCGAACTGGCCTTGCTCGAACTGGCCATCATACTCGCCTAAGCGGTTCGCGATTGTCATGGTGTCCCCCATTTTCCCAATTGCAGGGAAAAATATTCAGATCCTATTCAGTGCTTGCCCGGTTAGTGCTTGCCCGGTTAGTGCTTGGTGGTGTCGGCCGGTGCACCGTCGGGCTGCTCTGTACGCACCAAGTCACCATTTTCGAATGACTTGACGGCGTGGCCATAGCAGTCGTCAAGCGTTTCCTTGAAGCCGCCAAGCTTGATCTCGTTCATGACGCAGATCGTGGCCGACGTGGCAGCCAGCAAACACAGCGTATAGTTGACGTCGTACTTGCTGTCGCCGCCTTCCCGCTCGGCCAGATACTTAAGCAGTTTGTTGACGTCGGAAACGTCAAGCTGAAGTCGATTGTCGCTAGGCATTGCGTTCGCTTTCCCTTAAAACTTGATCTGCATCAAGGTTGGTTTCATTCCATATGGCATCGGTGACGGCGTCTTTCAGACGGCCGAATTCTGAGGGGCCGATGGTGTGAAAGTTTATCGACTTTGGTTGGAAGACTTTCACGCCATCCGGACCAGACCGAATGAACACATAGCCACGTGTTCGAAGCCTCGTAATCACCGACACAACGCCTTTTGCTACCGCCATGAAATGCTGTCGCCAGTAGTCTTCGGGCGGTAGGAACGCGCGCAACCTTTCCGGCACCTTGGCGTTGATATCCGACAGGTCGGGCACCGGCACGTCGGCGACGGTGTAGTAGCCGGCCCGGCACTGCAGCCAGAGCCTCAAGTGTTCGCGGTCGACCGGCTGGAACGAATGACTTTCCGGCCATTGGTCATATACGGCCTTGATCATTGCGAAGTAGCGGCGATGTTGCGGCACCGACCGCGATCGCGGTGCTGGTATTTCGTGGCCGCATACTTCGCAATGACGTGCCATGGTTCTAGTCTTTCCTTTTGCTGTCTTGGTCTTTGCGCTTGAACTTCTCAATGCCTTTGAACGTCGGCGGCGCCAGCTTCGGCCGGTCGATGTGCGGTAGCGGCGGGCTGTCTAACTTAGTGGTCAACACCTGTATACGCTGTTCCAGCGCGTTGACTTTCTTTTCCTGTGCTATCAGCGTGCGCCTCACATCGTTTTCGATGGCTGCGACACGGTCTGACAACTCAATGACCATTGAAACAACATCGCCGTCGGCACCGGCTTCGACGTCGATCAATTCAATGACGTCGTCTTCGTCGTCATCTTCGCAGACATCGACTTCGACAATCTGGCCGTTGAGTTTCTTCTTTTTCTTGCCCTGCCAGTAGCCAAGGCCACGGATGTCGGCGCGTACGATGGCCGGCGTCACGTGTTCGTATTTGAGCGGCCAAAGCGACTTGAAAAACGCAGCCAGACTTTCGTTTGTCGGCTTGCGATCGCCGATCAGCATGACGTTTTCTTCTTTCGTTTTCCAACGATAGAGCGGTATGCCGGTATTCTTGCATGGTCCTTTTTCGACCATGTTTTGCTCGCAAATCTGCGCGAGCTGTTCGCGCAGTTCTTTTCGGATGTCGTCGGGTATCTTGGTATTAACCATCGTTTCTTTCTCCAATCATGACTTCAACGCCACACTTGTCGGCAATGCTGCGCAAACAACATTCGAATAACAGCGGGTGACTTTTCGGGTTGGCTGATTTGATGAACGATCCGGCGACCGTGCACAGCGATCGGCACACGAGCGAAACGGCCTCTATATCGCGCTTTTGCAGATCAGACTTGGCGCCAACGAACCTTGCAACCGTCGAAATCAACTGCCGTGAAAGGTCGGCCGTGTGCTGGTCGAACTTGTCGCCGTCGAATTCCGGCACGTCGGTTTCGTTGTGCATGTCAACCGACCGGCTATCCATCCACGACGCGGCGCGGTTGTAGGCAACGCTGCGGTGCTTGACGTCGGGTATTGAGCACAAGGCATGGTCAAGCGTCGCAAGCAGCGCATAGATGACGATTGCCAGATCAATGCCGGCGTCAAGTTCGTCGGTCATCCTGACCATGTCGGCAATAAGGCCGTCGCTGATTTCGTCAATGTCGTAGTCGGCAGCCTCATTTTGTTGTTCGGTGTCCATGAACGAAAAGGCGTCTAATTCGATCTCGGTCAAGCTTTCTAGTTTCGGCTTGCTCCCATGCATCCCAATTCCCCTTGAATTTGTATCGTACGATCAGCCAGCGCCACGGATCGAACAACAAGCGTTCCCATACCGCTTGGCTAATTAATGCCAGATAGGCAAACAGCCAGACGACGGCGCCGACGATCATCACGACGAGGCCAAGCGGTATGATGAGAAGTTGTTTCATGCTTCGGACATCGGCGACTTGTGCTGGTCGGGTTCGTCGGCAAGTTCACGAATACACATGTTACCCTCGAACACGACGACGGCAGTGATACCCTTGCCGGGCACGTTCTGAACGCAGGTCGACGGCTTGACGTTCTGAAAGGCCAACATGGCGAGAATAGTCGCCTCGGTTTCGGCAACCTTGATTGTGCGCTGTTCGGCACTGTCGGTTGATTTCAACTCGACGGTGCATTGGTGGTCGGACTTCCAACCTTTTTCGCGCGACGTGCGGTGAATATAACGTTCATCGGCGTAGAAAGTGGAGATGTCGTCGATAGCAACAACTGTGTACTTAGTCGGCGTGCGCTCGCAAACCTCGCTACCGCCTTCTTTCCAATGCTGCGCATCGGTCAGTCGCAGAAATTGATGTTTCATTCGGTGTCCCCATTTTCGGCCAGTTTCATCAATTGCGCGGCTTTCTTGGCGGCATATTCTTTGAAGTACGTCTTAACGCGCTCTGAGACGTTCGCCATGGCCAGCATCGGTTCATTGGCTGCCTGGATGAGCGCCAAATCGCTGGCGTCTGTGGCGCCATCTATGGCCGCCTTGTAGGCATCGGCCCAAGTGCGCACTGCCGTGTCAAGATTGCTTTCCGCATCGGCGACGGCTTGGCTTGACCCTTCCGGCTCATGTGTCACGCGCTTGGTTTCGTCGTCGTTGTCTTCGACCGACGTCAGCATCAACGCCTTCAGTAAGATTTGCTTGACGGCGTTGGTGTGCGCCTTTTGGTGCGCATGGTCGGCGAAATCGGTGCCTTCCCCCCATGCGCCAGCCATCATGTGGTCGGTCGGGTTGTCGACGCTGTGGAAATGACCGTCGACCCACATCGTACACTTGTTGCCGTTGAGCTGATGCGAACCCTTGTCGATGACCGGCCAGAACACGACACCGTGCTTGTGCAATGCCGCCTTACAGTTGGCGACGATCTGCGCCGACGACACGCCACCATAAGTGACTTCGTCACCGCTCTTTTTCGATTTGCGTTTGACTTTCTGGTCTTCGGTGATCGTCTTGACATCGTGCGCGGCGCGCATAATGCGCAGCATAATCGGCGCGTCGTTATCCCATACGCCCGGCTGGTTTAGAACGTCAGCAGCGGCGTCTGGCGTATGTCCGTCTGGACCGTCAGCCATTGGAATTCCGTCAGCGTCACCGGTCGCAGGCGCCACCACAGATCCAGTTGTTCCAGTTGGTTGCTTACTTTTCTTTTTCCGACCAGAAACAGGTGGCTTTCGTCCGCTATCAGTTGACCCGTCGTCCAGTCGATTGGCTGTATCAGTAGTATCTGTACCGGCCAGTAAATCGTGCTCCATTGTCTTTTGATCCTTGGGTTGTTGTTGGGGACGCGTGACCGCAGTTTGTAGTAGCCACATTCAGGCCAGTCGTGGTCGGGGCGCAGACCCTCTTTAAGAGCCTTGCGCCACCACGCCAGTTGATCGTCAGTCGATGTCGGTTGCCGCATTTTTATCCGGGTCCGGGTCTGCGATGGCTTTGACCACATCGTCGTAAAGCTGACGCGTTACCGACGTGCGGGCTTCGGTTTTGAGGCCGTAGTTCTTATTGATTTCGACCAGTTCGGTTTGCAATTCCTCGAACCGGCGGCCAAGCCTGACAAGGTCAACTTTGGCCTGCAAAAAGTACGCCTGGATTTGATCCATTTCCTTGACAACATCGACCAAGCGGCTGTCGTTGCCGGTGCCTGGGAAATTCAGCACGGTTGCGGGTTCCTCCGGTATACGCGGCGGTCGCCGGCCGGCCGTTGGCTGCGATACGCCGTCGAGTAGTTCTCTGATTGATTGGAAGGCCATGCGCTCTTATCCTCCGATGTGACCGTCTGGCCGTAGTCGGTACAATTCGGTCAGAAAATCTTTGTTTTCCGCCCAATATCGGGCGCAAACTGAACGCATTACTGTCGTCAGCGCTTGTTGGCCTATTCCGGTGCGGCTGACGTCGACTTTCAAGCGGTCGTCGCCAGTACCGACCGGGCACGTGTAGCTAAAGAGGTCGCAACGCCAATCCTTGACGGTTGCATCAAACCAGATCGTCAAGGACAGTGTGAAGTGCGAGGAAATCGGTGTTATTTCCTGGTCACGTTCGAGCATCGTTGGCATGATGTCATGATGTACGGTGGTCAACGTTTGCCCCTTGTAAAGTGGTGCCGACCAGGTGGCTTGCCATCACCTGGTCGGCACTAGCGCAGCGAATTCCCCGCACTTATCCGCCGCTCTTTTGCCGGGCGTGCCGCTAGAGTTGCCCGACAAACCGAATCAGTGATAAGGTTAGAACTACTTACCAATCGCGTCAAGGTGAGATAAATGTTTTTTTGTTCCCCTTGTGGGGTAACGAAAAAATCGGTTAGCTTTAGTGACGCGATTTGATATCGGCGGACAAATACGGACAGCGGCGGACATCATGAGAAAAGCAGAGCGCGACGAATTGGAAGCGATTGTGCGGCGGCTGATCAAGCGGTTTGGCACGCATAAACGACTAGCCAACGCACTTGGTATTACCCGCTCGGCCGTCAGCCAATGGCGGGCCGTGCCGCCACAGCAATGCTTGGCACTGCACCGTATAACTGGCATACCATTGCATGAACTGCGCCCGGACATATACCCGGCACCGGATGACACGGGAAATGACGAGGCGGCGACCGCAGCCGCCTAAAGTATCCAACAATTGACAGCGGCTTGTGTTGCGTCCGCATCTAACGGGAGACGCAACCAATGATCGATTTTTTTCGCGGTCCAGACCGTGAAATGAAAATTATCTATTCGGTGTTGCTCAACGGCAGCATGTGCTTGACGGCCTTTTTCGGATGGACTTTGGCCGACGGCATCCTTCCCTTGCAAATCGTGCTCGCACTCATGTTCGCCGCCATATCACGAGCGGTCGGCGGCATGTTCATGCGCGCTTCCGAATACCGCCTAATGGGCGACTATATCGGCTTCGGCCGGTGCGTCGTGCTCGGTGCCCTGTTCGCGGCGGCCAACATCGTCACTGACTACGGCTCAAGCGCTGCAATCCGTGACAACAACATCGTATCCAGCCAGAACCAGAACACCAAGGCGCGCGATACCCGATCGGAAATCAAGCGGCTGCAAACACGCATCTCCGAAATCAAGGCTCAAACCGCATGGCAGGGCACATTTTTGGCGCCCGAAGCCTATGACCCATTGATAGAGGCCGCCAAGTTGTATGTCGCCAACGAGGCCAAGCGCGGCGGCTGCGGGCCGATCTGCGAGCGCAAAACCAGAGAAATGGCAGACCTGCAGGCGGCCAAACAGAACAGCCTTCAACGCCAGTCGCTCAAAGCTGAGATGAAAGTGTTGGAGGCGGAATTAGTCGATGCCAAGCGCATGTCGGCGACCACCGCTCAAACGGTATCGTCGCCGGCGCTGGCACAGGTCAAGTCGGTCATCGCGTGGTTTACGTTATCGCGATCGCCGGATGCTGGTAGTCTATGGTGGGGCAATAACAGCATCATGCTGTGGGGCTCTGTCATCATCACGCTGGCGATAATTTATCTGGCATGGGAGATCGGCAGCCGATCGGTGCCGCAAGCGGCCTACAGCGCGCCGCAGAGGCGGGTAACGCATCAGCCGGTCAACATCACGCCAGACCAGCACCAAGCGGCTCAGCAAGCCGCCATGCGCGAATACAGGGAAAAAACCACGATCGTCGAACGCAACAACGACGGCCTGGAAGCATTGGCCCGCGATATCGAAGCGCTGGGCGGCGAATTCGCCAGTAAGGCGCAGCGTTTGCGCGGCGCCTAAGAGTAAGGCCGCTGCAGTTGGCGGCTGCAACGGCCTAGTATCGCGTCAACGTCGAAATCCACATCGATCACAAGGAAAGATCAATGACAACACAGACCTACATCAACAGCCACGACAGCGTCAACACAAATGCAAAGCAGTCCATAGACTGGACCCGGTTGCATGAACACGTGGCCACTTGGATCATCGAAAGCGGCTACGATATGACCGACTGGGAAAAGTCGTTTCTTGACACGGTGTTTGAGAACAAGCACGGCCGGTTGTCGCCGAAGCAATGGGCCGTGTTGGGCCGCATGATCGCCGAAATTCAACGCCGGGAAACGAATTAATGACCGGCTTCGTCAAGATCCACAGAACCACCGATGACTTGTTCGCCAACGATGAACTGTGCCGTCAGGCGGCTTGGTATGACCTTATCAAGCTGGCCGCCTGGACCGACCACGAAACAGCCATCGGCAATACGGTCGTCACGCTCAAGCGTGGCGATCTTATCGGGTCGCTTTCCTGGCTTGCTGAACGCTGGAAATGGTCCGTCAAACGTGTTCGGAATTTCCTTGCACTGCTCGAAAAAGATGGGCGTATCAAAAGGGGCATAGGTAAGGGGCAAGGTCGGGGCAACGATAACCATCTGTAACTACAGTAAATTCCAGGATGTCGCCGAAGCGAGGGGCAGGCAAAGGGCAGGCAAAGGGCAGGCAAAGGGCAACACAAAAGAAAGGAAAGAAGGGAAAGAAAAGAAAGATACTGATAGACCACAGCAAGTGGATAGTCACAGCGGCCACGTGCTCAACGGGGCTACCAATGCGGCGGTCGTTTGCATCGCAAATTGGATGAACGGCAAAGGCAAAGACCCGTTCGGTTTGAAACCAGACAGCACCGAGCACGCCAGAACGTATCTTGAAAACATGGTTCGTGACTTCGGTTCAGATGCCGTCAAGGCCGGCATCGCGGTGACGCAAACAAAAATCGCCGACGGCGATGTGCTGACATCGCCGTTGCGGTATTTCTGCCAAGCCGTACGGCGCATCCACAGCGAGGAAAAAAATTCTTGCCAAAGTGGTAATCCGTCAGACAAACTAACCACACAGCGCGACGAAGAATTGCGCGATTTCATGAGCCGGCGGATGGCCGGCGATATGACATAGGATCGACCAGACATGGAACACGTTTACGAACACTTTCTGAACCGCATGACGAACGTTTTCGGTTTCCCCAAAGGCGACCAGCCACGAGCGGTGCTTGACGAGTATGCCGGCATGCTGGCTGGCTTCGACGCCAGTCATCTGCGTGACGGCTGCGACGACATCTTGAAACATCACAAGTATAAAAGCTGGCCGACCATCGGCGATTGCTATAACGCCTGCCAAGCCGCGCGGTCACGCGAAACACTCGGGCGCACACCGGGCGGCTTCGGCACTATGTCGGGCGCCGAGGTCGCAACAATCGTACGATCGAACGCGATGCAGTTCTTTGGCACGCTGGAGGCCAAGCAAGCCGCGCGTGACGGCTACGTGCTCGGCTGGATGGAATTTGTCGGCCGCGTCGGGCGCCTGCCGACCGAACGTGAGCGCACCGAGATTATGGAACTGTCGCAGACCGTCGACCAGTACGCGGCCGGCGTCGGCCTGCCGGACTGGCTGCGCGCCACCACCGAGCGCCTTGCCGACAGCATACTGGCGCGGCGTGAGCAGTTGGCGGTACAGGTGCTTGACACACCACCGGGCGAACCGAACAAGGCCATGATCCGCCCGTTTCGCTTCAACGACGGCGTGCGGTTTTATCGTCCGTCGGAAGCAATCGTTAAATTTGCCGCTCACGTCGGCAATTAAGGGGGCAAGTGGGGGGCGTAGCCAAGTTTGTGCCAAATTTAAGTGACTGATTTTGCGGGGAAAATTAGCGCTAAATGGCACAAACTTGGCCGCTTTACTTGGCGTTTACTTGACAATATTTGGCAATTAATTGGCTAGGGAAGTTAATTATGGCAGAGAGAAATAATCCGGCAGTGGTGCCCGGTCTAAGTGTTTCGATCTGCCCGGATGACGCTTCAAGTTCGGTCATATTTCGGACAGTCGAATATGGTGACAGCGACGAGATCGCGGTTGTGTTGGATCTGCAGCGCCTTGACCCGAATTCGGATTGCATGGAGCTACAACGCAACCTGATCGACTTGTCGCCGGGAAGCATCGAATGTCTGTGCGTGTTGCTTGACCATGTGAGAGCACACAACAGAGAGCTAGCAGGCCGATGCT
>FUIF01014173.1_pt1 | contig 20848 bp, 33 predicted proteins | sample 1003461 | NCBI WGS metagenome assembly FUIF01 (sample SAMEA80401918, study PRJEB19352) | marine metagenome | reverse complement strand
CTGTCCTTTAAAATCGCCTAAATCAACTACACCACCGTTACGAAACTCTTGTTCTTTTTTTACACGATCAATAGCTTTTCCCAAAGATCCACCCTTGGCCTTAAAAACGATGCCTTTTTCTCTCAATAACTTTCTAATTTTAGTTGGACTCATTCCTTCTATGTCCATGCCTAAAATTTCATCGGCACCTCGTTTTTCACCAATTCTTAAAAGATCATCTGCTAACTTATTTTCAGCTTTTTGAGACATTAGTAATACTCCCTTCTTCTCGGATACCAGTCGCTATTGTCGTTTTCACCTTCAAGTTCAATAAAACCGCCCTGACGAAAACGTATCAAAGCCATAGTCATGCTATCCACAAAGTCGTCATGCTCTCCATGCGGAAACGCCAAGCACTCTTCGATAACCTCTTCAGAGAACTTTTGCTCCGGTGCCCACACCATCCCTGCTTCAAATAACGGAGCTACTGTGTGCATGCGAGTTATCTTATCACGACCTTTGCTTGGTGTATAGTTCATCACAGGAATGCCAGCTGCACGCAACTCATCCGTCAAAGGCTGTCCCGAAGCCTTCGCTTCAATGATAACCATGTCCGGTTCCCAATATTCATGCTCCTCCGCTGCAACGAGTTTAAGCTCCGGAAAATTCCAGCGACCTCGTCTTGCATCCATAAGAATAATGTTGTCAGCTCCCGTCTCTTCATTTTCAAATACTCCCCATGTGGTTATGGCTGAATAGTCGGCGGTCTCTTTTTTACTAAATGCCGTATCATATGACTGAATTATATACTTTACGCTAGGTATTTCTCCCCCTGTCCATTGTTGCCACCACTCTTTTTTAACGATGGCACCCTCTTCGGCAGTTGGATTTTGTTGCCACTGTGCATTCCATTTCGCCACAGGCAAGGATGCTTTGACCTTAACTAAGGAATCATGGTCCCAGAACTCAGGCCAGAGAGGCTTATCAGACGGTAATATGGCGGGAAACTCAATAACCTCCCATTCGTCTGCCATGCTATCTGTGCCTTGCATTTTTATAACCTGACCGGTTAAGTCTTTCATGCCCCAACGTGTCATAACGATAATTATGGCACCGCCAGGCTGTAAACGCTGTCGAGGACCAGAAGTATACCACTCAAAAGCGTTATCAAACGCCGTAGATGACAATGCATCCTGTTCCGAGTGCGGGTCGTCAATAATCAACAGGTCTGCACCGCGTCCTGTCATTGCCGCGCCCACTCCGGCGGCAAAATATTCGCCCCCAGCCGATGTTCCCCACCTTCCGGCGGCTTTGTCGTCTGGTTTTAGCCCTGTAGCAGGAAAAACGGTGTGATAATCAGGTGTATCAATCAAATCTCGCACTTTTCTGCCAAATCTGACTGCCAGTTCGGTGTTATGAGTAGCCTGAATAATTTTTAGCTTCGGATTCCGTCCCAAAAACCACGCAGGCATCAAATATGACGCAAATTCTGACTTAGAATGACGCGGTGGCATGTTCACAATGAGCCTTTTTAAGGTTCCTTGTGCCACTTCCTCTAGTTTTTCTGCAATAACGCGGTGGTGACGACCCTCTATAAAGCCGTCATAGACGTGATGCACGAAAGGCATGAACTTATCGCGTGCTTCGTCACGGATTTTTAGACGAACCTGCTGATTTTGAAGCGCATATATTTCTTTTAACGCTTCTTCAGGTATTGTATCAAATCTGTCTACCAAGTGCCGCCCCTGTTGGAGACAATGCCTGTATTCCACGAGACCTAGCCTGTTGAATAGTCTGAGCCTGTTGAGGAGTATATGGTTGTAAGATAAACGGATTTATCTGATTGATAGGTGTTGCCTGCGTAATTGGCTGAAAAGTGGTTGGAGATGCAGGATCCGTGGTTTTGTCCGGCGACTCCTCCGACGTACCGTCGTCTACAACCTGACACACGCCATTTATAAGCTGGTATCCGGCAGGACATGGATCGTTTGGAGCTTTTGCTCCTACCGTGCGCCGTGAGTCTGCTTCGCCTGCACCAATTTGCTCTGGAGGATTTACCAAATCGCTAAACGCTCCCGTATAAGATGGATCTGGTACGCCAGAATAAGTAACCATGCCAAACCGGTTCATGTTTAAACTACCCTTACCGCTTGGAAGTTCGGCAGTTATTCTGTTCTTTTCAGAGTCAAACGTCCCTCCTAAATCGAGGATGTCCTTAACATTTTTACGGGCACCTTCGGCAGGGTCTGCACCTGTTACCCTCCCAAGTAAATTTGCTATTCCGGGTATGCTTCCGATTTGTTGACCTGTTCTTATCGCACTATCTGCAATGTTTCCAATTCCTGCATCATCTACGGTAAATCTACCGCCGCTCTCTCCAAAGATATCGGCCTGTAACATATCCTCACCATAAAAATCACTTCGTTGTGGCGAAGTTGTAGGAGCTGTAAACGTGCTACGATTAGCGTCCATAACCTGAGAAAGAGCGTCGTCTCTAGGAGGAGGGCCTGTAAACCTTGTGTCAAAATCAAAAACCTGATCAGGAACTCGTGTTGGTAAAGATGTTATGCCAGTACCAAGAACGTTTTGTGCCGAAATAGGAGGAGGCTGAAACTGAAGAGCGACATCTGCTTGTTTTCGTGTAACATCTCCGCGTGCTGCCGCCCGTTCTAAAAAGTCTGCTGCAATAAGGTCTCCACCTGTTGCTCTTTTCTGAAGTTCTGATATTGCTCCCTCAGAAGTAAAATCACCTATAGGGTTCTTACCAACCTGATTTGAGAGTATGAAATTAGAAACCTCTCTTAAAGAGCGAGGCTGATCTTTTACTCGAGGCTGATCTTTTACTATTGTGCCCGGCTCAAATATATTTACTTCTGCAGCAGGGCTTCCACCAGTACCTACATTTAATCCTGTAATATTAGCTAGTGCCTGTTGAACCGCCGGATTTGAACCCGCTGCTTTTCGTGCCCTATCGACTGCCGCCTGACCGCCTGCCGCTGCCTGAGAAATTTCTCTGGTTGCATCTATCAAAGCCCTTGTGTCTTGTTCTTCAGGATCAAACCCAGAGTCGTAGTTCTGAGTTACTTCTCCTCTGCCACTCGTCGTTCCATAGCCGCCAACAGAAGCCGCAGCAACATCCTGTTGATACCTTTCGTCAATGTCCTCGTCACTTAGACCACCACCGCCGCCACCGCCAGCATCGTCTGAACCCCCAAAACACCAGAACTTAATCTCATACGGATCAAGATAGTTCTCGTTCCATGGACCCCTTGTTTCTGGAAATACTCCGCGCATAACAGCTCCTACCATCTGGTCGCCGCCAGTGTCCTACCTGATGACCCGTGTGTTCAGGTATAAACCGGCGCATGTCCTTTGCAATATACGATACACTATCTAAGGCAACCATGTCTATAACCCAAGCCTGCTCACCCTCGGTCCTCGCAAAAACCTCCCCACCACTATATTTCTGTGTCCTGCCCTCCTCCTCACTCAAAAAACACCATGTGCAAAACCCAATCAAACAATCATCGCGCATGTAATATCGAACCTTGCCATGCTCTATCGCAGGTATGAACCGGTAGCCAAGATTCCTGATGCGCTGGTCCCTGTACCACGGCGCAGAGTCCAGTAACACGCACATACGTCCAAACATCTCAAATGAATTTACACCAGAATTTTTTTCCACGGCCAGGGACTCCTTTAGGCATTCCTACAATTAATTTGTGGAACTTGCAACCCGCACCTAGGCTCAACGAGAAAACACATGAATAAATATACCCATCTAGGGTGGGTGGGTGGGTGCGCAGCCCCGCTTTCGTGTCAAGGGGGTTGGGTGTCAGTAATTTGACCTTGTTGCCCGACCCTAGCCCTAAGTAACCCCTTGTCAAGTCAAACGTTTGACATATAAAATGTTTTTATTTGTTGCCTAGTTGTGTTTTATTTGTTAATGTCCAAAGACATTAACAAACTTAGTCTTGGAGGGCTAAACAATGCAAGTATTACTAAAAAACACCCAAAGAACAGCAGATATTCAAGGTATCATTTTGGATTTTGTTGCTGTTATTTCTGGTCGTTGCAATGAGAGTGCGGATAAATCACTAGGCAAACTGATTAGCAGTATCACTAGGTTACGCAAGGAAATGCGAGCGCGAGCTATCAAGAATGGTAACGCGGTTAAGGGTGAGGAATATTGGGTTGATGGGTACACTGTCAAAGGTATGTATCGTTCAAATATTTCTTGGAACAAATAATGCTTAGAATACTTTTCATCCTAGCAGGATTTTTTCTGCTAGGTACAGCTCATTCTCTGTACGGATTAACTATAGAAATGGGTCTCGATGTTGACAGCATTATAAGACTGTCTTTAATACTTCACGCGATTGCGGCCTTTTATATTGCAATCGTGTTACATATAACGAGGAGAAACTAAGAGATGATTACGTTAGAACTAACAAGAGAAGAAGATTCATACCCTATCTTTTTCAGAGATGAAAAGTTCGTTGTGTTTCCTATTCGGGGAGGTATGACAACGCTAGGAAATATAGATAATCCTTATAAGTATCAATGTGAGGTAAACGGGGTTAGAGTTTTAGAACCCTATGACGAAGTTCTGGATTTAATAAAAGAACAAACATAACTAAGAAAGGGGCAGAAATGCCCCTTTTTTATTTGTTTTTTGTTTGTAATTCAAGTAGAATGGAGTATCACTAACCTACCTTTGGAGGGCTAAAATGAATATAGGATACGTTCACGACGAGAGTCACGGTTGGGGAATTGTTAGATTTGACCAATTACAACAGGCCAGAATGACCCCTAATGATTTTTCTGAGTTTTCTTATAAGTGTGAGCACGGTACAATTTTCGCATTAGAAGAGGATGCAGATTTAACAAAGTTTATGAAAAGACTGGACAGCATGGGAATTGACTACAAAATACAAGACAACAATCCTCCAACGCCTAGGGATCACGATGATAACCCTAGGAACTGGAAATGCATTACTGATGAGACAAACTATTTTCTAACGGACGGATGGTTACGTTTTTAGAAAATAAAGAATTGGAGTGCGAGACAATCGCGCTCCTTTATAGGACTATAAGTTACTAGTCCTCCAACTAGTGGAACCGGCCCCTCGATGAGGGGCCGGTTTTTTTATGTCCCGAATCCCGAACCCCGAACCTTAGAACCCGAACCGCTGCTGCTGCAGCCAAAAACTAGCCCGAAGTTAATCAAGGGCTAATTATTAAAACTTGTTTTTATCTTGTGTTTTAGTGTATAATAAAATTAGGAGGACTATGAAATGAGAATCTCTAACATGACCGGAAAGCTAGACGGTTTTAAAGCACTAAACACTAATACACTAAGCAATGATTATTGCATGAAAATGTATAATAGCGGCAAGAATAACGTTATTTGTACAAAGTGTTATTCTGCAGAAATGTTGCAAGGATTAAGGAAAAGTTGCGTTCCATCATGGGAACAAAACAGCAAAATATTGTCGGGGGGACTAATCCCTAAACATATGTTGCCGACAATCTTGCAAGCGTTTTTCAGATTTCATGGTCATGGTGAATTAATAAACATGATTCACCTTGAAAACTTTCATAACATTACAATACACAATCCTCATTGTGTTTTTGCGTTATGGACTAAAAGAAAGAATCTTATCAATAAGTTTTATGCGGCAAATGAAAAGCCAAGTAATCTAATATTGATATATTCAAATCCGCGCATTGATGCGGTAATGAGCGAACCACCAAAACTTTTTGACCGTACTTTTAACAACGTTTCAAAAAATAGTGACGTTGAGCAGAACTGCACCGGACAAAAATGCAAGGATTGTTTGCTATGCTATCAGCCTAATAATGGGGTAAAACTATTGTAGAGGCAGTAAAATGAAAAGAAAAGAAAACGAAAATAACATCATCTACTCATGTAAAGAACATGGGCTAGATAATTACAGAAAAATTAAAAACAATCCTAATGTTCCTAAAACTCATGTATATGCTTATTTTCCAGCTGTAAAATTGACTGACGGAAAAAAAGTGACGGAAAAAATGTGGATTAGAATTGTTGAGGGTGACCGTAATTCTGGTATGGGGATTTTAGATAATGAACCTATTTATAATCGCGACTACAAAATTTTTCAATTTGTGAGATTTGAGACAGATGAAAACGATATTACAAAAGCAATGTAAAAGGAAAGAGGCGTGAGCCTCTTTTCTCTTTCCGTTATCATGGTTCTGGATCGGCTGCCTCAAGCAGCCGTTGCTCGTTGGAACTGTTGCCTTAGTCGTAAGTCCCGAACCTTGAACCCCGAAACTATAAGTATGAGTCCCGACCCCCGAAGTCCCGAACCGCTGCCCATAGATCCTCGTATCCCAAACCCCGAAACTCGGCCTCTGTGTCCAGTCCCGAACGCCCGACCTCCGAGGCTTTTGAACCCCGAAACAAAAATAGGGCGCCCGAAGACAGGTGCTTAACCAAGATGAAAGACAAGCCTCCCGAACGAGAATACGCAGTATTCCACGCGATTTGTTGAGGCGATAAATTTACCCTCTTGTTTTTTGTTGTTTTTAATTCCAACCAGAATACAAGCCCTGACCATACTATATGTACGTCAGGTACCCCACCACCATGACGGTTCTCAATTCTTGTTGAATGACATTTTTCAGGCAGATTCTTCTTCAGAGTATTCCAGAAGTTTGCTTCCGGTGTTGGCATTTTTCATCTCTTTATAATCACCCTCTATAAATGCTTGAGGATATTGCTGTCTGAGTTGAGAAAGACGAGCAGATATTTCTTCACGCGATAAATCATCTAACTGATGTATTTGTTCGCGCCTATCTACAGTTAAACCACCAAGCGCAGAACGAATCTTCTCGGCATTGATTGCGGCAGAATACTGCCCTGCATCCTCAGCTCCGGTTGATAACTCTTGCAATCGTTTGAGTTGTCCAATGATTGTGACACCATATCGTCTTTCGCGTTCCTCTCTTAACTCCTGTATATAGTCAATTACATGAGGAAACTTTTTCCTGCAAGTAAATGTCCTGCAATGCTTGCGGCAGAGTTCGATGCATAACCTGCTTTTCTTGCACATTCAGCATTAGAATAGATGCCTTCTACATAATGTCGGGCAAACTCTATTTGTCTATTTGTTAATTTTTGTCCAGTCACAGCACTTCTTCAAAGTTTGTTACACTTGTTACACTTTGTACCTCAAAAACAGGGAAAAACAAGGGTTTTGAAAAACACGGTTTTTTGTGTAGGTGTCTTTTCCGTCCTATGTCGTCCCCATACTGTAACAAGTGTAACAAAAAACGAGAGAAGTGTAACAAGGGCAAAGCCTTATGAGCCTTGGATTACAGGTATCCTTGTTACACTTGTTACACTTGTTACACCCCATTCCAAAAGTTTTTAAAAGTTTTTCTGGCAAAATTACTGTAACAAATGAGACAAACAGCAAAAGTGTTGCATGTCGTCCTATCTTGTGTTAAAAACAAATAAATATAGGTTTTAATTCGGAGGACAACATGGATTTTATTTCTGTGGTTCAAGATACACAACTCAAGGTCCAAGGCACACGCATCGAGTTTGGACATTACTGTTCTTGGTGTGGTGGCGTTGGTTATGAGCCTGACGAACGTGGTGACATTACTAGTTGTTGCAAGTGTCAGGGTTCTGGTTTTCAATTTCGTTATGTAGTGGGAGACAATGATGCCTAGGTTTAGCGTTAGCATTTGTCGTTCGATATATCAGTACGGCATAGTTTCTGTAGAAGCAGAAACAGAAGACCATGCAATAGAGATGGTTGAACAAGATATGAATGATACATGGCGAAATGCTACTGTTGATGTTGAAAAGCATTCGTTTCGCAAGATTAGTTCAGAAGACATAATTATGGAGAAAAACAATGGAATATAAGTTTACATTCAAAAACGGTGACACGGTTCAACTAAAGAACATCAAGCATTCTGAGTTCGCGTCAGATGAGACACATTGCTTTGAGGCAACTGTTTATTTCAACGGTAAAAAAATTGGTGCTGTATCAAACAATGGTCAGGGTGCATCTAATCGTTTTGAGGGTGACAACATAAAGTCATGGGGCGAGAACCTAAAAGTTTGGAACGGTTTAGATGAGAAAATGATAACTGAACACCCTAAGTTTCACATTACATACAATGATACTTGGGGCGATACGAACATGGAACTTTGGGTCTTTCAACAAGTGACAAAGTTCTTACAGAACAAAGATTTTAAAAGGCTTATCAAATCAAAGATTGTATTTACAGACCCTGATTCAGACAAGCCATCTGAGGTTCGTTATTTTGGTTTTGTGGGTGAGAGAAAAATCACCCCTGCATTGATTGCACATGCAAAAAACAATCATCCAAACTATCAGATTTTAAACACGATGCCAGAAGACAAGGCATTTCAAATTTTTGTAGGAGCGTAGGATTATGGGAACGAGAGCAATTTATAAATTTCGGGATGGTGATGACGAGTGCTATGTGTACAAGCATTACGACAATTATCCGCAGGGTGCGGTTCACTTCATTGAGGCCGCGAAGGGTTTTGCATGGAAGTTGCCGAGGTTTGAGGCGGATGAATTTGCGTCTGCGTTTGTTGCCGCAAATAAGGACAAAGACGGTGGTGGAATTCGGCTGGTGTCAAATCATTTCAATGGTGAGGATGATATTTTAGATGCACATAATTGGTGCGACTATTATTACACCATTTACTTTAACCGTCTGGATGCTGTTCAGGCTTTATATGTTGAGGTCATGGAGTCTTTTTATCAGAAGGATGGTTCAGTTAAGTGGGAAACTATTTGGGAAGGCACTCACGCTGATATGATGGAAAAGTATGGAAGGAGCGCGGCATAATGAACGTGCTATCGCTGTTTGACGGAATGTCATGTGGGAGGCTTGCCCTTGAAAGGGCAGGTCTTCCTGTTTCTAATTACTTTGCATCTGAGATTGACAAGTATGCGATCCAAGTTGCAAGAGCCAACTTTCCTGACACGGTGCATCTAGGTGATGTAACAGGTGTAAAGCCGGAGGATTTACCGGACATTGATTTGTTGATTGGCGGCTCACCTTGTCAGGGATTTTCGTTTGCCGGCAGACAATTAAATTTTGATGACCCTAGGTCCAAACTGTTTTTTGAATATGTGCGGTTGTTGAAAGAGTTGAAGCCCAAGTATTTCCTGTTGGAAAACGTCAATATGAAACAAGAATATCAGGACGTAATTTCCAACCTTCTGGGATGCAAGCCTATGGACATTAACTCTAATCGTGTCAGTGCTCAAAACCGGAGGCGGTTGTATTGGACTAATATTCCAGTTCGTGCTTTACCGGAAAATAAGCATATTTATCTCAAGGATATTTTGGAGGACGGTTTTACTGACCGAGACAAGGCTCATTGTATTGACGCAAATTATTTTAAAGGCGGCAATCTCAGGTCTTATTTTCACAAGCACAGACGACAGTTGGTCTTTGATTTTGACGACCCAAACGAATCTGGATTACAGATAGCAGGTCATGCAGACATAAAAGGTCACGACTATAATCGTCGCGTTTATCATCCGGAGGGCAAGGCACCGAGTTTATGTGCGGCATCCGGTGGCAATCTTGAGCCAAAAGTCATGGTCTCTGAAACAGGTTTAATTGTAGCAGGTGAAGCAGAAGAGTTTCAGAACTACAACAACGAACAAATCAAACGTGTTTATCATCCGGAGGGAAAGGCTCCAACATTACTTGTTACTCAAGGAGGACATCAGGAACCAAAGATTCTGCAAGTGCCAAGAGGCAAGAATCGTGGTGGCGTAAAAGCGATTAATGGGAAGGCTCCCACGATGAGTGGTTCTTCGTGGGAACAAAATAATTTCGTCACAGACGGAATGAAATGGCGAAAGCTCACGCCAATAGAATGTGAGCGACTACAAACAGTGCCGGACAACTACACTAACCACGTTAGCAATACGCAACGCTATCGGATGTTAGGTAACGGTTTTACGGTTGATGTAATATCTTTTATTATGAAAGGAATGAAAAATGCCTAATTGGTGTCAAAATGTAATTTATGTGTCCCACGAAAACCAAGACAAAATGGAGGCTTTGAAGGAGGCTATTCTCAAACAAGAATTGTGCGACCACATTCTTCCTTTTCCGAAGGAGCTGGAAGACATTGAATCCGGAGGATGTACGATTAACGGAAAACCGCAAACGGTTTGGCGTATAGATGCACCAAAAAATTGCACAATGCGAGAGCGTTTGGATGCACCAAAGATTGCGATTCCGGAGCCTGAGCAAAGGAGCCTGAGAAAAAAATATGGCTGCATTGCACCTTGCGATTGGACACGAGATAATTGGGGAACCAAGTGGGATATCTGTTCGCCAAACGATACGGACGAAATTTATCATGCAGACGATGGCGAAAGCCAACATGTGTTTAAGTTCGATACCGCATGGTCACCACCAATTCCAGTCTATGAGGAAATGGAACGTCAAGGGTTTAAACTTGTTGCTCATTACGTTGAATATGGCATGGGATTTTTTGGTCACTACAAGGAGGGTAACGACATCTTTGGAAAACTGACTGACGGTCTTACAGTTCAAGACGAGCATCTTCAATCAGAGTATGCTTAATGCTTTTCATAGCAAAATGCAGTAAATGCAACAAACAAGCAGACGTAAAGGATGGCGAGTCCTTCCTTTGCGTAAACCATTGGCTAGAAATATACGGAGACAAAAATGGGAAAAGTAAAAGAATGGGCAATCGAAATGGAAGAGGATGCTCGGTCCATGAGCAGGGAGGAATGGTGCGAGAAACATGGCGAGAGCATGATTGAATGGTACAACAAGTTCAATAGTGCCGAAGACAACCCTGATGAATAAATATCGGGTAACAGTGAAGACGGAGGATGAGAATCCTCCGACGATTGTTGTTTATGCATACAGCAGACAACACGTCAAAGATACTCTTTATGACTACGAAATAGAATCCATAGTGGAGATAGATAATGACAGATAGTGACTGGACATTAAGTTTTTTGTCGTCCGTTTGCGGGACGTTTACCACGTTGTCTGGTGAACACCCGACAAGATTTTACGCTTGGGCTGCGGAGGACGTTGCCGAATATTGGCTATTTTTTAGGGAGGCAAGCGACTCAGCTCGTTGCCAAATTACGATTAATTCTTTTCGTGCTCCCGAACCACAGTTCTATTCAATCATAGGCTACTGCGTTTATCACGACATAAAGTTTGAGATTGATGAGAGCCTTCCCGAAAATGTTTTAGATTTAGAGGAGGAATCAGATGTTCAAGAAAATAATACAAGACCGCACTAACCACGGGGATCTACACGGGGATGGCAGGATGTTTACCTGCTATTCCACCCGGATGATTGAGTGGGAGGATTTAGGAAAGTTTGTTGTCGCGCTTCGTGATTGGTACGAAGTCGAGGGCAGAAGCATTCTTGAAATTAACACCTATCATAGCGGTGGTGTAGATCCATTAACCGACGAGGTTCAAGGCCCGAAGGACTTTGGCATAGAAGTTATATGGAAAAGTAAATAGCAGGAGAATATGTGAGGGTTGCCCCACTCTCCTGCTATCTGAGTTTAAATTCACATAACTATCAGTTCGGTGAGTTTAAACAATACCATACATTTATTATAAACCCAAGCATATCGGAGGATTTAATTGATAGTAAAAGCCATGGCACTTGTGTGCACCGTGTTTGTAGGAGGCGAATCAAAATGTGTTACGGAGTTCTATCCTAAGACATTTAATACCGTTGAAGCCTGTAACGTACAATTATTTCGATGGCGTTTGCATGAATTACCTAGAAACAAAAAATTGTTCTGGATGATTGTGTAATAACAAGCTATAAACATAAACAACAACAGTAAAATATAATTTAGTTGTGAAAGAGACCCTAATGGTTAAAAAAAGAGGTAGACCTCCAGTGGAGGACAAGGCAGCTTTCCGCAATGTTGCGGTTCCGATTGAGATTTACGAGAAGATCCGAGAACTTGCAAAGGCTGAACAAAGAACGATTGCTAGACAGATAGCAGTCTTAATACAACAAGCTCATGATGAGTATGAGAATAAAGGTGTAGCATGATACAAAGGTTTTTAAAGTTGTTTTTTCCGATGTTCGTTAAAGAAGAGCCAAGAAAAAACGAGGCAGACCCAAAGGTAGCAAGACCAAAATCACAAGGAGCAAAAAATGAGTGACGCTAGTTTCACCAAGGAAGAAGAACTGCAAGCGTATGGCGGAACATTTGAGTACGATGTTTCGGTTCCACTCAAAGTAGTTGTGGACTTTTCCGAGACTGATCTGCACTGGAAGGATGCATTAAGGGAGGAGGTTCGCAAGAAGATCATCGAGCATATTGATAGTGTCGATGACTTTGGGTTTGAATTTACCGGACCTGACTTCTCTAAAGAAGGTTAATAAATAATTTTACGGCGGCTACCTTGCCGCCGTTTTCTTTTCTTGTTTTTGAGCCGACTCCAGTCAAACCATCTTCTTTTCATGCTTCCCACCTAAATTTTAACTGTCCATAAACAGGTTGCCAGTCCCGACTTCTATTGGGTCCGTTCCAAGGTTTGCTTTGTGGTTTAACTTCACCAACAATCTTCCAGCCTGCACCCCGAAGACTAGACCCCGATTCTTCTTGCAACGTATAGGTGACCATGCGGGTGCCGCCCATTTGTTGCCATATGCGCCAGCATCTACCGTAAAGAAAAGAGCAGGTGTTCTTTGGTGCGTGATCCACGACACAAACTCTGTTCACCTCGACTGTAAAGCCATCCTGCAACATACGAGCAACAGGTCTGCCAACGATGGCAACCCCGACTAGCTCATTTTCACACGATGCCCCGATAGCAAACTTAGCACTTTGTACAGGTTTACTATGCCTGTGAAAGTTAGAAACAAACTTATTTGCTTCTTGAATGTGAACCGGCACGACTTTTAAGCGAGATGACATTATCTCTTTTTAACTCCCGAATATATGTTTCAGCGATATCACCGGTAATCCCTGTTAGTTTAGAAAACCTGTCTACCGTTTGGTCTAGTGTTAACCAGCCCTTTTTATAACTGAGTATTAGGTCGATGGTGCCATTTACTTTTGGGTCAACGTCAGCCATTTCTTTGCCTCCTCTCCAAGAACTTTTGCACTTATATCTATCTTATCACGAAGAGCTTGAATAATCTTTTCATCAACTGTGCCCTCCGCAACTAAATCAATATATGTTACAGGGTTTTTCTGCCCGATACGATGGCAGCGGTCTTCTGACTGGGACCGAGTTTCAAGATTAAAGTCATTTGCATAATAGATTACGGTGTTAGCTTCGGTTAGGGTAAGACCCCGACCGGCTGTAGCAGGGTTTGCCACAAAGAATCTTGCCGTTCCGTTTTGAATCTGATCTATCGCACTTTGCCTGTCTTTTTCTGAGGTATCCCCGAAATAAGATACGACAGAGTTGTTTCCGTATTTTTTCTTTAAGGCTCTTTGTATATTAATGATGTCATATCTAAAACGTGACCAGATAATTACTTTGCCCGACACCTCCTCGATACAGTCTAGTAATGCATCAAGACGGAATGTTTTAAACTCAACCAAGTTGCCGTCATCTGTAGGCAAGTGCCCCGAAAGTATTTGTTGAAATCTTAATAGGGCTGTGATCATTTGCAATGAAGTTATTAGCTCACCGTTTTCAAACTGAACCATAGCCTCTTCTGAAATGCTTGAGTACATGTCAGCTTGTTCTTGAGTCATCCCGACAGAACGCACTGTGTACACCTTATCGGGTAAATCTAAGCAATCTTTTTTAAGAACCCGATATGTAGACGACTGCATTTTTCTTGTCAGCTCTTCTAAGTTTCTATAGCCAATAATTTCTTGAAAGCTATGCGAACCCATGGTTCGTCTTTCTACTACAGCATACCTGCCTTGAAAGGCAAAGAAAGAGTCATGTCCTAATATATCAGGGTCAAGAAACTGAAACTGTGAAAACAAATCCATGGGAGACTTTGTTATAGGAGACCCTGTTAAAATTCTTTTGTACTTGAAGAGACCTCCAACCTTTATCAAAGACTTTGTTCTTTTAGCCTTGTGGTTTTTTATAGTCGTTGACTCATCTATTGCAATCAAACCATTATGCCCGAACTTCTTTGCTATCCATTCTCCAGCTGTTTTACCCTTGGCACTAGAGAACGCCTCAACATTCATGACAAAAATCTTTACACCAGGCTCTGTGTTAGAGAAGAACTTTTTTAAGCCATCCTTGTATGACTTTTTCTGTGTTGCTTGCCACATAAACACCGAATGCCTGACATCATCTGGAAAATGCTGGGGTATTTCTTTACTGACCCAGTTCTGATACACGCCCTTTGGTGCGATAATAAAAGCAAAGTCTATTTGATATGTATTGCTAAGATAGGCCACACTATCAATAAGCACCTTAGATTTACCTGTGCCCATCTCCATTAGAAGCCCATATGCTGTTTTGTTAACACTTCGGAGCATAGCTTCTTTTTGATGCTCATATGGCTCTGTTTTAAATTTGTAGTTGACTTCCATCCATGTCCTCATATATTGTCTTAAAATGACTATATGGTCTTAAAATTACTATATCGTCTTAAAATAGTTTGTCGGAATGGTTCCGTCAAGACATAAACCTGAAGAGGATATACTTGCTATGCAGCAGAGTGAAAATATTTTTGATGAAGAAATGTTCGCAGATGCAGATACGTTATCCAACGTAAATGCAGATGGGGGCAAACAGTTATCTGGTTTAGTTCGCCAGCTTAACACGAAACAAGAACAAATTGATCAGACTGAAGACTATCTAAAAGAACTAAAACAAGAAAAGCAGAAGATAGCGTTTGAACAAATACCCATGCTTATGGATCAGATGGGCATCGAGCGAATTGATGTTGATGGTGCAACTGTCAAATTAAAATCGTTTGTTTCTGCGTCTATTCCTGCTGACCGTAAGCAGGAGGCTTTCAACTGGCTACGAGAACACAACCTTGATGACATAATCAAGAACGATATTGTTGTATCGTTTGGTCGTGGGCAAGATAACGCCGCTGGGGATGTTATGTATGACCTTGAACAAAAAGGTTATCACCCCGAACAGAAAACCCACATTCATGCAATGACACTAAAAGCGTTTATTAAAGAGCGTGTCGAGCAAGGTAAACCCATAGATTTAGATATGTTCGGAGCATTTGTTGCCAGAACTGCTGATGTAAGGAGAAGTAAATGAGTACCAAGGTTGACAAAAAAAGAAAGCGCAGGATTACCTGCTGAGTTAATGGATGACATCGTTGCCACTGCTGGTGAAGGTGTTGATTATGAAACCTCTGAGTTACAGATACCTTTTATTCGGGTAATTCAAGCGTTGTCACCACAGATCAAGAAAAGTGACCCAGCTTTCATTAAGGATGCCGGTCAAGGTGACGCTTTCAATACCGTGACTGGACAATTCTGGGCAGGTGAAGAGGGTCTTGTGGTCGTTCCATGTTATCAAGAAACTAAATATCTTGAGTTTATTCCGTTAGACCAAGGCGGTGGTTTTGTCGGTGAACGAGAACTTACCGACCCTGATTTAGCTAACACAGAACGTAGTGGTGCAAAAGAAATGCTACCAAACGGTAACGAGTTGGTGAAGTCAGATCAGCATTACTGCATCATTATAGGTGACGATGGTATGCATCAACCTGCAATCGTTGACATGAAATCTACGCAACTCAAAGTAAGCAGACGCTGGAAAACTCAAATAGCCATGCAAAAGGTGCAAGACTCGAAAGGCCAGATGAGAACACCTGCCCTGTTTGCAACCATGTGGAAGCTGACGACCACTGAGGAGTCTAATCAAATGGGCACTTGGTACAACTGGCAGGTTGAAAAGGTAGACTTTGTTCAAGACAAAAACTTGTTTAACGAAGCCAAATCATTCCGCGAGTCCATAGCAAAAGGTGAAGTGAAAGCTGTGGCTGAAACTCAGTCAAAAGATACAGATGATCTGAAGGATGAAGACATCCCATTCTAGTGACTAGGGGGAGGTAACTCTCCCCCTTTTTTTGTCGGAGTTTATTATGAGTTTAGCTGACCGCTTTGCGGCAGTGTTTGAGGGTTCAAGCGTTGCACACGGTCAAACAACAGTCGGAAGTGTAAGAAAGAACGGAAAGACAGAGGCAAGTAGTTTTATAGTACGAGAGCCAATGACATTAGACTTAATTCAAGGGCATCTTGAAGGTGGTACAGGGGTAGGAGCTATCCCGATTAATGATCAAAACATGTGTAAGTTTGGTGCACTAGATATTGATACATACCCTATTGACCATCTTGCTTTATTAAAGAAGTGTCGCCGTTTTAAATTACCGTTAGTTGTTTGCCGGTCAAAATCAGGGGGAGCACACCTGTTCTTGTTTATCAAGGATTGGATTAGTGCGACTGATATGAGAGATCATCTCACCGAGTTTGCCGCTGTGCTTGGCTATGGTGGCTGTGAGGTATTTCCAAAGCAGAATAAAATTCTTGCCGAACGTGGTGACGTTGGTAATTTTATCAACCTTCCATACTTCGATTCAGAAAACACCTTACGATACGCTATTAACTACAAGGGTGAAGAGCTGTCCCTTGATAAATTTTTAAAACATGTTGAGAAGACCGCAACCACGTTGGAGGATTTACGTCAACTCGACTTCTCGACAGATGATGACGAACTTAAAGAATTACCTCCTTGTTTGCGTATCATGTTTGCGACTTCTGTACCTGATGGCACGAGAAACAAGGTCATGTTTCATGCAGCGGTAGCCGCCAAGATGATGCACCCAGATACATGGGAGCAGACGTTAGAAAAATGGAATCAGAAATATTGCAAGCCTTCTCTGCCAGCCAGTGAGATTGTTACCATACAAAATCAACACAAGAAAAAAGAGTATGGGTATCTGTGTAAAGAAGAACCGATGGGTAGCCATTGTGATAAGGCGGCATGTCGTGAAGCAAAATATGGTATTGGCAAGAATGGTTCTATGCCCGGTATTACCGGCCTTACAATACAAAAGTCTGAACCAAGACTTTATTTTCTTGATGTTGATGGAAGACGTTTGGAGTTGTCTACGGAGCAGTTGCAGATGCCGCTACAGTTTCAACGTGCTTGCATGGAGCAGTTAGATGTTATGCCTCCAGTCATGAAAGCAACAGATTGGCAGGAATATGTAAATAACCTTTTAGAACATGCAACTCTTGTAGAGGTTCCTAAAGAACTAACAATAAAAGGTCAGTTTGAAGAATTATTAGAAATTTATTGTACAAGCAGAATAAAAGCAAAGTCACCACAAGAGATGGTATTAGGCAAACCGTGGACAGAAAATGATTTAACGATGTTCACAATCAAAGGATTAATGGAGTTTCTGCGTAATCGAGGTTTTAGAGAACTTAAACGTCCACAGGTTCAACAACGTTTAAAAGACATCAACGCAGGGCATGACTGCAACACCGTTTATAAATTTAAAGACGAAGATACAAATCAATGGAGGAATCTTCGCGTCTGGTTTGTGCCAGAGTTTGACAACAGTGAAATAGAACTACCAACAGAGGAGACAGAAAATGACATACCATTCTGATGAACGGTATATCAAAGTAAGTGAAGTGGCTAAACGAATTGGAGTAGCAAGGTCAACCATCTACCGGTGGGTAGATGAGGGTCATTTTCCTAAACCAGTTATCTTTGGTCCTGTAAAAGATTACAATAGCACGTCACGTTGGCTACGCACCGAAGTAGAGCAATGGATTGAGTCTCGACCACGAGAAAAGACGAATGACTGAGGAAACACTTATCTTTGGTCCACCTGGCTGTGGCAAGACCCATACAATGATTGAGATTGTACGCCAAGAGCTGACTAATGGCACGTCACCTGACCGTATAGGATTTGTGTCATTCTCTCGTAAATCCATACAGGAGGCACGAGAGCGTGTAGGCTCGTCGCTACAGCTTACCGAAAACGATGTACCGTGGTTCAAGACGCTACATTCAATAGGTTTTAATTGGTTGGGCATGGAGAAAACAGAAACGATACAGCCTAGCGACCTGCGAATGTTAAGTAATATTTTAGGCATGGAGTTTGACCGCAGCACTGCACAAACCATGGAAGAAGGATTGATTCCTGTTTCTATGAAAGAGGGCAATCGTTACATCAATATGATTAGCCGTGCTAAGTTGCGTTGCATATCGTTAGAAGAAGAATATAACGATGTCGGGGATTATGACCTGCATTGGTCGATGCTGTGTCGTGTCGATCAGGTTTATCAACAATATAAATCTGATAACGGTAAGTTTGATTTTACAGATATGATTGAACTGTTTGTAAAGCAGGGCACTGCGCCTCTGTTAGACGTATTGATTGTGGACGAAGCTCAAGACCTAACACCCCTGCAATGGAAGCAGGTAAACATATTAAAAGAAAGAGCCTCTAAGGTCTGGTATGCCGGTGATGATGACCAATGCATACACAGATGGAATGGCGTTGACTTACAAAGTTTTATGAATGCTTGTGACAATAAAACGGTATTGAACAAAAGCTACCGTGTTCCAAGCACCGTGTTTAATTTAGCAAACGATATTGTAAACCGTATTGAGTATCGTCAAGAAAAGAAATGGAGTCCTAGAGACGAAGAGGGCTGTGTAGATTTTCACATGAACTGGTATGACGTAAATATTGACGAAGGTTCATGGACTATTATGGCAAGAACCAACAAAGCTCTGAACAGCATCCACCACGCATTACGAGACGATGGGTATTTGTTTGAACGGTTTGGCAACTCGATGATCTCATTAGATTTGCTTGAGGCCATGAATATATGGGAACGACTGTCAAAGGGAGAAACAGCCAGTGTTGGCGAACTTAAAAAGATGTACGGCTATATGCCCAAACAAGGGAGCAAATCCTTACTGAAGCGAGGGGCTACCAAGACCTTTGATGCGGTGGATCCACAAGGATATCATAACTATGACAACTTAGTTGCCGAACACGGCCTGACAGCACCGAAAGATACAAGATCAGAAGTAATCGTTAACATGTCGGAAGAAGACATAAAGTATATGGGTGCCGTTCGGCGTAGGGGTGAAGACCTGACTAAACCTCGTATTAACTTATCTACTATTCATCGCATGAAAGGTGGCGAGGATGATAACATCCTGCTGTTGACTGACTCATCATATCCGGCAGTTATTAACCTTAATCAAGATGACGAGCATCGAGTCTTCTATACTGCGGTTACAAGAGCACGACATAACTTACATGTTGTGGAATCACGAGCACCATATAGGTACAACATATGAAACGTAACGAGTTACTTGATACTGCAAACAACTTAGTTAATGGTCCGAGAGCCAACGATTATGGTGATGCATACGAGAACCATGAGCGTGTTGCACAACTCTGGTCACCTATATTAGGTCAGGATGTGTCTGTTTCTCAAGTTTATCAATGTCTTATAGCCTTGAAACTTGCAAGGCTTAGTGTTACTCCTACACATATTGATTCTTGGATAGACATTGCTGGATATGCCAGTCTTGCAGGAGAGATTGATGGCGAAGGAAAGTAGCCAAGTTAGTTTTCTAAACCGTATGGATTTAGATGTTGTCGAGAGAGATTGGGTGCCGCCGGAGGTGTTTCCTGATCTTCGGAATTGTAATTCTATTGCTATCGACCTAGAGACTAATGATCCTAACCTTATAACGTTAGGTCCGGGGTGGTGCCGTAACGATGGGTTTATTGTTGGTGTAGCTGTCGCAGCCGGCGACTTTGTTGGATATTATCCTATTGCACATGAGGGTGGCGGCAACATTCCACAGAATAAGGTTATGAAGTGGCTGTCTGATCAACTTGCCACTCCTAATATTCCTAAGATTATGCACAATGCTACATATGATGCCGGCTGGCTACGGTGGGCAGGGGTCAAGATACAAGGCACAATCATCGACACGATGGTTGCCGCTCCCTTATTAAATGAAAACAGGTTTAGTTACAGCCTTAACAGTCTGGCTAAAGATTATCTTGATGAGCGTAAAGACGAAAGAACCCTTCGTGCGGCGGCGGCAGATTATGGCATTGACGCTAAAAGCGAGATGTGGCGGCTTAATTCACGGTTTGTTGGTGCGTATGCTGAAAAGGATGCCGAACTTACATTAAATTTGTGGAATCATTTTAAGGTTGAGATGCAACAGCAAAGTCTCATGGATGTGTTTAACCTTGAGACATCTTTGATACCAGTCATGCTAGACATGCGTGAGAAAGGTGTAGGGGTAGATATAGATAGTGCCGAACAGGTTAAGAAGACTTTAATTTTAAGGAAGCAGGAGCTGACAAAAGAAATTAAACATGAGACAGGCATTACTATAGAGCCGTGGGTAGCAAAAAACGTAGCTAAAGTGTTTGATTACTACAGACTGCACTACAATAGAACAGAGAATAACGAACAACCCTCTTTTACCAAAGCCTTTTTACAGGCGTGTAGTCATCCGATAGCCGCAAAGATTTTACGTTTGCGTGAACTAGACAAGGCAAGCAACACCTTTATCGACAACATTCTAAAGTTTGCACATAACGGACGCATACATTGCGAGTTTCATCAGCTTCGGTCTGACGATGGCGGCACGGTCACAGGCAGATTTTCGTCCAGCAATCCAAACCTCCAGCAGATACCTGCACGAGACCCAGAGATTAAAGCCATGATCCGTGGTCTGTTTATCCCAGACGAGGGATGCAAATGGGGTAGCTTTGACTACTCAAGTCAGGAGCCAAGGCTCTTAGTGCATTGGTGCGCTAGTGTAGGAAAGA
>FUIF01008398.1_pt1 | contig 20925 bp, 24 predicted proteins | sample 1003461 | NCBI WGS metagenome assembly FUIF01 (sample SAMEA80401918, study PRJEB19352) | marine metagenome | reverse complement strand
AAAGTATTCCACCAAACCACCTGCACCATCATCTGACTTAATTTTAACATCTTTGTCATCAGTCGATGTCTGAATAATTAAATCTCCTGTGCCTACAGCGCTAACAAAACTGTCAGAAGCATTGTGATAAATCTCTAGGTCACCATCACCAAACGTAGCCTTGTCGTTGTCGCCCAATGCAATGCCGCCATTGGCCGTGATTTCATTGGTAACAGTCAAGCTGGTGGCAACTGGGCTAGTCATTGCCACAGCACCAGTGTCTTGATCTTTCAGGTCAGCCATAATCTCGCGGATGGCGTTGTTGATTCCGCTAGGCGCACAGTTCTCTGCAATGTCGATGTCTTGTACATCTGTGTTAGACGCGGCTGTCGCGCTGTACTGTGGTATGTTTGCTTTTGTCATAATCTATTCCTGTCTATTCAGTTAAGCCTTCAACCATTTTCCTGAGTCCAATGCCGCCAATATCTGTTACAACTTCAGAGGCCCTCTCAACAGGCTCAGGGGCCGTAACACCTGTAGTTATTGCACCTGTTCTTTGTAATGTTCTGACTGTCTTTATAACCCTGTTCTGAAGTTCACGATAGGCCCTATCGTCATTAACGGCTTTCTCAAACAAATCTGGAACTTCCTTATAAAGAAGTTCGGCGACGCGCCGTTGCTGTTCTGGGGTCATAGACTTCGGGGTTACTTTGGGAATTAGTCGAGCCAACATGCGAGTGATGGCGACAGGGTTGCTGGAGGTAGCTATATCAGCTACGTCAGCAAACGTGTTTAGACTGCTACCTTGACGCTTTATTTCCTCACCTATAATACCAGTCTGTGACTGCCTAATGGATCCGCCATACGGAAGAGCTTGCTCCACCCCACGAGACCTTGTTGACCTGTCCAATAAGTCAGCCATCTCATCATAGCTACCTTGCGGGAATATGTCTTCAAGAAGCGCACCTTCCTTCTTGTCAGCATCACCCAGTTTCTTAAGGAAGCTAGTCCCCTGAACCTGAGTCTGCTTGTCCCTAATGTCAGCCGCAACTCCCAATCGGAAAGATCTTAGAGCTTCGGGGCCTTGCCGTTGAGCCTTCTCAAAAGCCTCTCTAGCAAGGTCAAGTGAAGACATACGAAGAGCTTTGTACCCATCGTCATAAGCCTTCTTGCCCTGTTCTATCTTGCTCCATTTTAACCGAGCCTGAGAAAGTGCAGGTGAAACTTTATCTAAAGTTGTCTGAATAATTTTTTCCAGATCTTTAATTGCGGCGGCTTGATAAGATGGCTTGCCGTCGGCAACATCGCGGAAAGCTCTCTTGACTAACTCAGCCTCTCTCAGTGTAGGTTTGCGAGTTATCTTTAACACACCATCTTTTGTGACCTCATAAAACTTAGAAACATTATGCTCAGGCTTTGCATATGATATAAGATTATCAAGGGTGTTAATGACCTCTTTGTTAAAGTCAGGAGTGTTCGCTTTGAGGACAGAGGTTATAGCTGGCATAGCTTCGTCTGGGAGCGGCGGGGCATTCTCAAACACTTCATCATATACCCTTGAGGCGTCATCTTTGACAGCTTTCAAATCTGTCTTGTAATACTTTGCAATATTTACATCTTCACCAGCGCCAATAGTTTTTTCACTGAAGTCATAAACTGCTTCAGCCTTAGTCTTAGCCCTGTCTTTTATTTCCTTGACTATCTCGTCTTTACTGGCAGTCCCACTAGCAATGAAGCCCTTCAAGGCTTGTGTGGCGGTCTCAGACATTTCCGCAAAGGTCTCTCCGCCTTTCATGCGCTCAATAATTTCATCTGGAGTCATGCCTGACTCTTGAACTATTCTTTGCAGGTCTCTAGCTACTCTATCCGTTGTCGTCTTTCCGAACCTGCGCCGCGTAAAATCTATAGCCGCCTGTGCCGTCAGACCAACACCCTTCAGCCCTAGACCCAAAACAGGTGCGGTGACTGCACCCGTTAAGGCTCCCTCTGCCGCACCTGCAACTCTCTCCTTAAAGCCACCCTCTTCGCCTAGAAAACCAGTCGCGGCACCACCTCCAGCTCCCAGAAGAGCCGTCTGGCCTAGCCCTGCGGTAAGTCTTGCCAATGGCGCCGAAAGAGCCATACGAGCTGGTTGCGGGCTTTTGGTGAGAAGAGTTCCAGCTACCACAGTAGGCACTGCCCCAGCAATCTGTGCGGCGGCAGTTTTGAACGGGTACTGTTCTTGAGATAATTTTATCTTGCGTCGTATGTCGGCGAGGGTTTTGTCGTAATCACCTAGCAGTCCGCCAGCCGTGACGATACCAGCCTCCAACTCGTCTCCACCTTCAAGAAACATTCCCTGAGCCATATTTCTTAAATACTGCTCGCCCCCATCCTCACCAGAAAAAACAACGGGAGCTTCGTCAGCAGGGTCAGCAGGTTTTGCGTAGAACTCAGTCACATTCCCTTGTTCTGCTTCATCTATCTCTGACTGGGTTACAGGTCTTGCGAAAAAATTACTCATAAGATTAATCCTTATCTACCAGTTCGTATAGTTGGGAGTGCGCCTAGCTTTGGCTTTGCACTAGCAGGCAACTTCTCATACAACTGTGTCTCATTTTCCCCGCGACTCTGTAATAAGTTCCATCGCGCAGGTCTGCGGCTTGCTCAGGTCTATTAATTATAACTGGGTTACCCATATCCCCGACAGTTATGGCGTTGTTAAGCTGTTCTATAGTTATCGTTGCTGGGTTTTTATATGTTCGTGTGTACGTCTGTGACAGAGGTCGCACAACTCTACCTGCATCAAGTCCATACGCATTTGCAAGTCGGTTATATTCATTCTCAAGATCCATCTGAGCTTTTTGCAATGCAAAATATTGGTTTTCACCAGCCTTCAAAAATTCAACGCGTTGCTTTTGACTCAGCCTTGTACCTGTACGAAGGTTGTTGTAAAGGTTGACAATCCTCTCGGGTATACCAGCAGTTTGTTCGGCGGTTGCAAATTCACCCTCACGAACTGTGGAGTTAGGGTCAATAGTTTTCATGAAACCAAAAACAAGAGCAACATCACTAGCACCTGATGAGCCAGCGTTCAAAACATTACTGCGAAGTTTCGAGTACCCCTCAGTCGCACTTGCATAGTTTTTGGATCTTTGAACGTACTTTTCTCGAAGGTTACCCTCCTGAGTAAACAAAGTCTTCTGTCTCTCTTCGCCTCTCTTAAGACCCGCAAGTTCAGCCGCAAGAAGAGCCTTGTCCTCTGCCTTCTCAGCCGCACTGCCTGCAAGCAAGCCAGTAGACAACCTCTGAGCTGTAGACATAGGAGTTGCAGTTGTCTTCCCCATTGCCTGCGCCAGAGCGTTGAGGCGGTCAGGAGAGGCTAGTAGAGTTTGGGGAATACCCGTTGCCACGTCAGCAACCCTCCCTAAGATGCCGCGCTGTTGCCCCATAGGAGCTTGCCTCTCTGGAGCACCGACCCCAATCACAGGGGTTCGCGCCATAATACCCTCAGTCATTTTAGCTACAGGGTTTGGATCTCTTTCAAAGCTAGGCGTCATGCTGGCTACATTCTGGGACATCATCTGTTGAGCCATCTTAGCTGGATCACCAGCCGCAGAAGGTGAAGCACCTAACAAACCAGTTGGAGCGTTTACCTTTGGTCGCTTCTTAAATAGATCGTCAAACATACCAGCCATAATTATAATCCTCTAAAGTAATCCGCCCAATATCGCCGCTATAAGTTTATCCTGCGTGCTTGCGCCTTCTGGCAACATTCCCGCAATGGCGGCGGCAGTCGATAGTTGTTGTTGTGATTCGGTCGGTGGGTTATACGGTGCATAAACCTGTGAGGTTGTTCCTGCTGGGAAGCCACCTAAGAAGTCTGAGTATTGACCGAGGGCCGTGAATGGTGCTTCTTGAGCATACTCATACCGAGCCATAGCGTCGTCGATAGCTTTCTGAGCTTGCCCTTCACGGGCGACGCCAACAGCACCCAATTGAGCAATGTCTGCATAGTCAGCCTGAGCCATTTCTGGCGCATAGTTAAGAGCCGATTGCTGTCTATCTCTTTCCGATGCGTAATCCCTATAAGATACATCAGCCGCAACATCACCCAAAGCCCTTGACATTTCAGCGGCGGCAAGACCAGATCCTGCCCTTCCGCGTTGAGCCAATTGACTGCTTATACGAGACTGAACTGGATCCAAAGCTCTCTGAATTGCACCCTCTAGGTAAGGGTTGCTACCTAAGAAACCACCAGAAAGAGTTTTTGAGTCAGGTCTTGAGCCGCCTGCATGACGGGGCTTCCAGCTAAAGCCCTCTCCTCTTGAGCGCGAAGTGCCTGCTCCGTCTGAGGTGAGAAGTCTGCGAAAGTTTGACCTTGATAATATTCAGGCGCACCCTGTTCGTACAAGCGTTGAGCTTCTGTCAAGCCGTACTCTTGATAAGGTGTGGCACCAGATACGGACATAGTCGTAGTTGGTTGGTACCGCGTGTTAGGATCAACTGTAAGGTTTTGACCAGCAGTCATATCACTGCCCACGTTAACCATCGTGGGTGGGGTTGCTGGTGGCACAGTTGCACCTGTAAGATCCACGCTCGGCCTTTGCATAACGTTAGCAGGTATTGAAGCCGCAGTTGGATCTGGGACAAGCCCGTAGTTAGAAGCCCCCTCAGTTCCTGATGCTCCGACGCCGCCCGAAGGCCCATACCCAGTTAAATTTCCTTCTGCATCGTACTGAGGGCGAATGTCCGCAGTTGAAACCCCAGCAGGTCTAGCTGGATCCATAGGCGGAGCATTAGCACCCAGAAAGCCCAAACCTTGATTAGGTGACGCAATAGGTTGAGGCGTCCCACCAATTGGATCTAGGGGGGCCACCTGATTTGCTACCATAGCAGGTTGAGCGACAGGTTGATTAGGGGTTGCGGTCTGATTCCGACGTCTTTGAAGCTCGTCTGAGACAGCAATCAAGTCATAGTCTGCCGTCCCTTCAGAGATACCTTGCATCATTTGGTCTGAGCTAAGGTTAGCTAATGGGTTAGCTGGAGCCATTACCGTCGGTGGAGCCATCATTGAGGGTGCAGGCGCAACAGTCGGAACTGGGCCGCCCAAAAAGCTAGAGTTTATGTTCGACATGTCTATAGGCGTTGGTGCAACAGGTTTTGGTATCGGGGCAAATGGTTGCGATCCAGTCGGCTGAAAAGTCGAGGGAGGCGTGGCCGCGACGCTCGGCTTCGTGGAATGTTTTGCTCTCATAAAATCTGCGTAAGACATAATTCTATCCTATAAAAATATTCGTCATATTAACACTGTTGTCGATTGCTTGCAAAGCCTTATCCAATAATCAGATAGTCAAAAGTTTTACCAGCAACGCTATTGGGTAGGTGCGTAATAGTTGCCTGAAACTTAGTTCTTGCGCTAATGTACGGCTCAAATGCACTGCCAGTTTCTTCTGAGGGCTGAACCATATACATCTCTACTTTAGTTGACTCAGAGGCTGGCTTTGCATATGGGCTTGTAGATGCCGCATTTGCCAAAAGACTAACAACATTATCGTCAACGGCAATCATAACTTCTAGGTAATCTGATGCGCTTAAATCAACAGGCATATCCACTGAGGACATAGTCGCCCCAACATTAGACCCCTGTTTGTCTGATACACCAAACCACGAGGTTGAGTTTGGAACATCTGTCCCATTAACTCTTAACCATATAAACGCATCGTGAATTTGAGATGATGAGTTTACAAAGGTACACTCAGCGTGAACATTATATAGCCCAGCATAGTCCACAGTCATCTGGTTGCTAGATAAAGACATTCCATATAGATACTGGGAACTGTTTAATACAGCCACTGTAGGTGTGTCTGCGGTAAAGGTTTGATTGGCTGTATTGTAAAAGAGACCAAATGGATATTTATTTGCGGCGGCTGAAGATAAAGATGTAGCCATCAAGAGGATAATAGAGTCAGGGCCAATGCGCCTGTCATCGATAGTTGTGCTGGTTGCGCCACCAGTTGCAAGCGTAACTGTTCCAGTAGAGTTAATCTTGCCTTCCATTATGTTATTCACGACCTCAGAGATCTCACGAGGTTGACCGCCTTGAAATGGAAGTTTTCTATACTGATTAACCATTACCTACGGCCCAGTTTTGACGCTTCAATCTCGACACCCTGTGCCTTACTCCAGCCGCCAGTTAGGTTAACCCTTATCCTGTGATACTTTCCTGTCGACCTAACGGGTATGTAGTTATCGCTGTTAAGAGTTCCCGCCGCGCCAAACTCAAAAGTGTCTACCTGCCTATTCCTAGAAGCAACCTGTGCAGTAACAACCGCGCTTTGACTTTGCTGTACCGTAACATACGGTATGATATTTCTAATATTAGAACTGAAGCCAGCCGAAAGTTCAAACTCCCCCGTATCAATCGTGGCAGGCAACGTGTCACCAGTGAATGACTGTATTTTCTTATCTTTAGACGCGGCAAAGAAAAACTCACCACCTCTATAAAACGCGCTATCCAGAGAAGCAGGTAGATTATCGATAGAGCCGCTAATATTATCAAGGTTTTCAAGAGTGTAACCAGAAGTATATAAAGGAGCCAGAGTATCGACAGCAACCTCAGCAGTGCTCCAGCGACCCAAAAAGTAATTGTAGATAATAAGTTTGTCAGCCGATCCATTCACGCTCTCCGTGCTCGGGTATGACCACACAATAAGTTTGCGAATAGGGTCTACAGATGCGCTCATGTTTTGAGAATACCCGCTATTAAAGTCGTTCAGAAAAAACCTGTCTACCTTCTCCGCACCAATTGCGTTTGATGACTGACCATCAAACATATAGAAGCCATCATCGGCAAGATAAAATACAGCGTGACCAACATTGCACACACTGTTGGGAACCTTACAACCTCGATTGGTTTCTACCTTGTCAAACTGAAATATAAGGGGAGAGCCAATGTACTCTGCCCTTACAATTCCTTTTTGCATTAAGATGGTTGCGTACTCACCGCCAACAAGCCCAGTAACTTCGCCTAAGTCAGAGATGTCTTGAAAGTCTGCTTGAGTTACCGCGCTAATCGCCCAGCTTGTATGGTCATTAATTCCAGACCAGCGAACCCTATAAGGTTTAGTGCCGTCCGTCGCGTCGTAGGTATAACCAGTAAAAACAAAGTCACGAACTACAGCAATGTACTTAGCCTTCGGAGCGTCAGCCGATAAGTCAGAGAATAAACCAGAGGCGGCGGCGGTTATAGTTTGTATCGGGTCACCAAAGTTAGTTGCTATAACATCTTCACCAAACTGAACAAAACGCCATCGGTCAGCGGCGGCGGTAGTATAGTTACCAGACTTACTTATATTTGTGAGACTGCTATCCGAAGTCTCCAGCTTATACAACTTCGTACTGTCTCCAGCGTATAGTGCAAAGTTGTTGTTGTCATCGGTAGCCGCATACATACCTTTGATTACACCGTCAGCCGCACCGCTTACAGGCGCAATGTCGTTTAGGCTTTCATACCCAGTAGCTGATGGGACAGCATTCGTGGCGACAGTTGTTCCAATGTTTCCAAAGTCAGATTGATCGGGTAAAAACTCACCAAATTTTATCATTGTATATTCCAATTCACGTCGCCAGCCGCCGAAGGCGACCAACTATCTACACCAGCCGAAACCACCGACCAACTTTCGTTACCCTCGGAAATCTCAGACCAACTTTCATCACCTTCAGATATGTCAGACCATACCTCATTTCCTTCAGAAACAATAGACCACCTCTCGCCCAATATCTCGCCAACGCCTAAAACTTGAGCAGACGAACTGACAACAGACTGAGCCACAACCTCATAGTTACCTGCGGATACCATATCTGCGCTAGATTGCAGTGACGAACTACCCAGTATAACTATGCTACCCTCAGCAGTCAGAGACGCTGGGCCAACAACCATAGAGGATCCAAATTGTATTCTTATACCCTGAGAGGCCACAGAAGCTGTTGTGGGGGCGTTTAACTGACCAAACTGTACTCGTACACCCTGAGAGGTTACAGACGCGCTGGTGGAAGGCTGTGAGGCCCCTACCTGTATTCTTATTCCTGTAGATGATAAAGAGGCAGATGCAGAAATAGAAGATGCACCTACCTGTATTCTGATAGCCTCAGATGCTACAGATGCGCTAGTCGATGGAGTAGACTCACCTTCGCGTAGGGCGGCAGTTTCCCAGATGGGGTTGTCAAGGCTGTAGGTTAGGGAGTCAATAGTCCCCCAGTTATCTAGCTGTTCTAAAGTTGGCCCTACAATTTCAGCCATAACTAGGCCGCAGTAATGTCAACGCCGCCAACTGCAACTTTGAAGATGTCTCCAGTTGCAATAGTTTTAGATGCGGTTAACGCCCCGTGAAACAATAGATTGCCAGTAGTAGAAGCGTCCCATACTCCAATATGCGTAATAGTTCCCCAGTCACCAGTCGCGGCTGAAAACTCTACAGCCGCATCGTTGCTGGCTGTTGCGCTGGAAGCAGATCCAAATGAAATAGCTTGCCGTGTGTATCCGCTACCGCTTAGTTCAGCACCGCTTCCATCATCAGTTGGTGATGTTGTGTGAAGGCTAAGATACACAGCCGCAGGAGCAGATGTGCTGGTTGTTCCTAAAAAATGATCCAGAAATTTGTTTTCCAGATAGTCACTCATTGCACTCATTATCTAAATTCTCCGTAGTAAGATTTCATAAACAGGCCGCTACCTGCGTGTTTGCCACGTTGCTCTTCTCTTTTGATCTCTTCAATAGACCGTCCAAACAAAGCCTCATATACAGCCGTCTTCTGGTCATCCAAAAGATAAACACTGGCAACAGCCAAAGCTCCATATAAATATGCGTCGGGGTGACGAAGTAGAATTGTGTTTGTTGTGTTGGTGTCGGACAGAGAGGGTATGCCCTCCATATATACAATCTCGGCAGTGTAGTCACTGTCGGGCGTTGGGCCAAACTTAATCTCACCACCTATGATGGTGTAGCCACGGGGCTTGCCGTTGGTGCTGGTAGAGTATAGCTCTTCCAACTTGATTGGCGTGTAATACTCCAACACCTCTGTCGGCGAAGTGTTTAGCTTTACAAGCCGTATCTGGCGAAGGTCGGTGGGTAATGAAACGTAGGGGTCTCCAGCCGTAATAGATGCGGTAGCCCTCTTCTCTTGAGACCGAGCTTGCAACTCTCTATTCATGCGAGCCTCTGCAAGAGAAATGAAATCAGGAATGTTAGTTGTTAGATCGTCACGCGCAATAAAATTGGCGATAGCAGTCTTTAGCTCGGAATACGTTTCAATAGACATTATATAGTTCCACCACCAGTTCTAAATAGGCGATTGTCAGGTTCGTTTAACCATTGCTTCCAACCCGTCGGATTGTCTCTAGGGCGACCTAACTTCGACACCAGTTGATGATACAGTGCGTCAGGTATTTCTGCAACCTTTTGGTTATGCTTCTGGGTGTTGCCGATCAGATCACCTTTTCTGTAGTTGTTGGCCTCTTCTTTGTTTGACTTCAACAATTTGTCTACGTTCTGGTGGGTCTCAAAGATAAACTCTCCGTCTACGTCCATATGGCACCACGTCTCGGCACCAGTGAGAGGATCTACTTTTACTAATCTTTTGTTCATGTCATTGCTCCTTGTGATAAGGGAGGCAAAGCGTTCAAGACTTTACCTCCCCCACGCAAAAATAATTTACAAACTACGAGAGGTTGTAAACCGCACCGTGTGCTTTTGGAGCGGATACTTTTAGTGTCCACTCTGTGATGATTTGGAATTTCTCCGCGTCACCAGTTTTGGCTAGAGATTGTACGTCGAAGTTACGACCTTTCAAGGTGCAGATCGAAGCGTAATCTGTATCAAGTAGATACACACGATCATCAAGCGTGAAACGGTCGATTGCAACGTCTAGCTGACCGTAGTCAGAAAGATACAAAGAAACGGAACCAACGATAGCGGCTTCACGAGGCGCAGTATAGTTGATTTGGTTCGTTGCAACAGATCCACCATTCAAGTCGCTGAATGCGGCTTTTTTGGAAGGAGACACAAGCAACATGTTTGGCTGACCGCCATCTGTGTATGCGGCTTGCATAGCGTTGTCGATCATAGCAAGTGTCATTGTACGGTCTGTACCATCGTCAGATGGAATGTGCGTACCGAGACCAACACCAGCGTTGAAAGCAGTTTCGTCACCAGCAATATCTACGTTGGTGATCCAGCTTGAAAGCGTACCAGCTAAACGAGTAGCAGAGCCATCACGAGCAACTGGGGTACAAAGGTTCTTCTCAATGTCACGACGAAGCTCAAGACCTTTAAGGACTTTTTGGTATGCAACTTCTTTTGCACGACCAGCTTTGTCAACGGCATCAAGCGTACCAGATACAGACGCATCTTTTTGCGAGATCTGCATGTAGTTGCCCAAACGAGTCGTTGCTGTTGGGGTGTCATAAGTAGCGTCAACACCTTCAGCTTGCGCGTTGTTTGAAACTGCGGCGGCTAGTTCTTGTACTTGCCATTCGACAAATACGCCGTTGCCTGTTTCTTTTTTAAGACCAGAAAAAACAGGTGTTTCAGTTGGGTCAATTCGTGTGATTACGTCAGCAAGGTCTTCGCGCTCACCGACGGCAGTTGTAGTAGTATGTACAGCCATTTTAAGATTTTCCTAATAAAAAGTTGACGGCATCCTCTTTGGAGCCAGATTTGTTAAGTTTAGCAAGAGCCTGTTTATTACGACTAGATGCTCTTTGCCTCTTTGTGGTTGGGGTACCAGACTTTACTGCCTTTGGTGCTTTGCGTACTTTCTTCTGAGCTTCAGGCCCTTTAGCCATTAGCTCATCATACAAGTATGCTTTACGAAGTGCTTCAATTGCACGAGAGTCACTAGCGTTTGAAAGCTCCTGCTCGGTATAACCAATGCGCTGTGCATAGTTTATAACGGCCTGCTTTTCGCGCATCGCAACTTCTTCGTCTTTCCATTCAGGAATACGATCCAACATACGCTGTTGCTCTTGAGCCAACTTTTGTTGGTGTGTTTGCAAGGCGTGTTGATGATGCTCTTGAGCCATTCTAGTTTGCTCGGCCTGCACCTTCGCTACACTCTCTCGACGTTCACGGTAAGCATCTCGCTGACGTGTCCATTCAAGAGGGTCGTCCTGATATAGTTTGTCCCACTGTTCTTTAGTAGGTTCCTGCACCGCAGTAAGCTGGGCCTGAACCTGAGCTAAGGCTTGAGCGTACTGTTGTCGTTGTTGTAATAGAGCCTGTGCTTCAAGCTCCGCCTGTTTACGAGTAGCGGCGGCCTCTTGCATTCGGCTCTGGGCGGCTTGTTCTAATTGATAAGACTTGACAAGTTCTTCAGAAGTTACTTGCTTTTCTGTCCCATCAATCTTTACGGTATAAAGTTCTTCCTCTACTTCTTCAGGATCAACATCATACTCTTCGTCATCAGCTTCGTCTTCGGAATCAGATAGCTCTTCAGCGTCATCTTCTTCATACTCTTCTTCAAACGATTCGGCTTCATCGGTCTCTAACTCTGTATCGACTTCTTCGGCCACAGGTTCTTGATTATCTTCGCTTGCCTCTTCAGGGGCTTCAACATTCAAGAGTAGGTCAACAGCTTGACCTTTGTCTAACGATTCACCAGATCCTAAAAGGGTACTTGTTTCGTCGCTCATAATTTCAATCTCCTCAGATTATTCAGTTTCATTTATTTGCATTGATGCAAACTTACCAGTTGTAACAACCTCTTCCAAATGAGACTTTAGAGCATCCAAAGCCCTCAACATTTGAAAGATGTTTTCTCGGCCCTCATTATCTCTTTGAGGACTTTCTCGCCACGCTCCTAGATACACCCGCTCCATTGTAGCAAACGCATCTACTAATATTTCATCACGAAGTAAAACCTCAGCTTTAGCCCCGCGATCCTGCTCCTTAAACAAATCACTCATCGCTCTCTCCTATGTTGCAAAAATACCACAGTATGCGATTTACGCAAACAAAAATTATACCTTAACTAAGGAAGCTAAAATCACCACCCTGTAGGTAATCGGAAACATTGCGACCTATGTCTTTGGTATATAAGCCACCATACTTTTCACCAGTCCCCGTAACATTGCCAAATCCTAAGTCTATGCCTAGATCTTCAAAGGCGGCCATATTCTTTGTGATACCGAACTCAGACGAACTCTTGCCCTTGTAAGCCCTGTCTCCAGACTGTGCAATTACATTTCGTGCCGAACCAATCAAGCCCTGAAAGTCTAAGCCTGTTGGTGTTGCCGCCGTGGGTTTTAATGCGCCAGCCTCGATAGCTTCAGCTATAATGTCGTTAGCCGTCCGAACCATTTGACCACTATCATAGTCCACGCGCTTGTTGACGTTTTTCCACGCATCTTCATCAAACTCAAATCCGTATGCTTGTTCCAGTTCATTGAACACGACGCCAGCTACGTTAGCCTCTGGTATAGCAGACTTGTACCCGTCATTCTTGCTAGACTCGGACTCAATGTCATAGTTGCCATACTTGTCACGTTCAAGCACTGCATTGCCATATGATGAACCCTTGTCGGCCAACATAGTAACCGCACCTAGACCTAAAGCCAACGGCCCTAAAAATGCACCCGCACCAGCAAGGCCACCCATAAGTCCAGTCGTTGCACCCGTCATACCCGCAACAGCAGATGCCGCGTTTGTCACTGCAATCGCCTCGGCTGGGCTGTCTATGCCACCCTCTAAAGCGGCAAGGCCACCTAGAATACTTCCGACACCTGCCGCCTGTTCAGCAAAGGGTAAACCAGTTGACCCCGTCCAATTGGTCGCAAGGTTATCCGCCCCCACATAGGCGTTCGCTATGTTTTCAGCCGTTGGATCTTCAAAGGCATTAGCTATACTTAACAATCCAGCACCGTCAATAACTAGGCCAGCCGCCTGTGGCGGAATGACAGTTGAACCAGCACCCAAATACTTCTCGGACAAAGTGTTAACTTTATCAATAGCCTTGAAAGCGTTCTCGGTGGTTGGGTTGTCTATGAGGTTCTCAACTTCACCGACGCCGCCAAATATTTCTTTGCCTGCACCGTATGCGTCTTTAAAGCTATCAGGTATCAAGTCTTTAAGATTTGTATCTGTATATTCGTCATATATGTCTTTAATGGGATCAAGGATAGGCTGTATATACTCCTCGCCGAAAGGTTTCAACACACCTTCCTCAAATTGTTTGGTGACAACCCCAACGTCATCCGCGACATCCTTGATGGGATCCAACACGGGCTGAACGTATGTCTCAGTAAAAGGTTTCAAAACATCTTCTTCAAACCCTTTGGTGTATTCACCAACTGTCTCAATACCCTGCTCAATGGGATCTTTCACAACATCAATTGCAGGTTGCACATAGGTCTCTGTGAACGGCTTCAAGACACCTTCTTCAAATTGCTTTGTCTGTTCACCTAAATAGTCAACGCCCTTCTTAAGGGTGTCTTCAATTACATTTCCATACTTATCAAGCAACAAGGCTCCAGCACCCACGCCAGCAAGTTTACCAAAATCTAAACCGTTGTCAGGCGGAGCAAAGTTGACAGCCATACTTGTGGACGGCCCCATAACCATCTTAGGAGGGGCTTGCCGTTGCTGAAAGTTTCTAGGGTCAACCGCAAAGCTACGTTGAAACTTGTCCTCTAGCGCACCATACTCTTGACCGTAATCTTGAGAAAACAAAGATTGGGCCTGTTGCATTTGTGGTGGCAAACCTAAAACACCCTGATCGGGAACAAACTTGTTCGGAGCTATCTGCGTATAGTTTTGCATAAACTGCGGAACATTCTGATTTACAGATGGATTGTTTGCGGGCCTGTTGAGTAGTGCAGGTGTCATAGGGTTCTGAAGCAGTGCCATATTAAACTCTCGGTAGGTTAGTAGATACGTTTACCCCAGCGTTTAATTGTTGGATACGCAACTCTTTTTCAAACGCAAGCTCTTGTTGACGCAGAGCCAACTCGTTAGCCATCTGCTCTCGTTTGAACTCCATCTCCAGAGCCATCTTCTCTTTCGCAAGCGCAAGATCTTGAGCGGCTTTCTGTTGTGCCAGTTGAGCTTCCATTTGCATTTTCTGTTGTTCCAATTGAACGCTAGGATCGACAGGCGGCTCCTGTGCTGGCGGTGGTGGTGGAGCGTCCGCAGGGTTCTTAAAGAATTCACTAGCATCCTTGAAACCAGACAACTCAGTAATCTTTGCGAGTGTGTTGCGGTATTCAGCAATGCCAACAATTGGGTTGTCTCCACCCATAGTTCCCATAATCTGTTCTTGCTTTTGGTTGATTTGGTACAACGTAGCAAGTTGCTGTTCACGTTGCCCTGTACCCAGCCCGACATTAATTTGCATGTCGTACATGTTTTCCCATTCTCGCGGGTCAACAGGAACAAAGCGATTGTTGAGGCGCATCATAGTAGGTTCATCTTGATACTTAGTAACAAGGTATAGCAGGCCACGGAACAAATCCTTGACGCCAGTTTCAGCAAACACGCGAGCAATCATTTCGATCTTGCCCTGCGAAGCAGACTGCATAGCCGCGACAGCCGTGGCGGTCGTTGACTGTAGGGCGTCGGCATCGAGACCCATTGACTGGCGGCTTAAACCTGTGCGCTGTTCTTTGAGTCGATCCATATATTCAAGAGCAGGAAATACAGATGAAGAAACATCGGGAACCTGAAGAGGTTGAACCATACCTGCGGCGCGAGCACGAATAATACCCGCTGGGCGGTTAGTCATCAAATCGTCTAGGTTAACCTGTCCCTCAACGGCAACAACTCGGCTGTTGTTTGTGTTGTAGATGTTATCCAGCAACTGACGCAACAAGGTTGACTTAATCAACTGCACGTCCGTCACAAGCTCGGCAACCGACCGACCGATTGCACGGTGAGGCATTAGGATAGGAGATAAGATAGCGAAGGGGATAAGGTCGCACTCTTCGTTCTCAAACACCTCATAGCCATCACCCAAAGTGACAACACGACGAAGCTCGGCAATGCCATCTCCATCGTAGTCCGATCTAATGTAAGCCTCGGTGACGAGAACGTCACGCATAGCTGGATCGGCACTTTCGTAATCTGTGCTAGACTCAATATCTTCAAAGCGAACATTGCGCTCATCAGATGTGTCTAGGTCGTTGTAACCAGCGTAACGCTCGACCTCATCTTGATCGTAACCCATTTCAACAAGGTCGCTAACAGACATAGTTGTGCGGTGTGCAACAAAGTCGGCATCTTGAAAAGACTTTGCCCGTTTAGACATTAGGTACTCTTCGGGCGGCACGTTCTCAATCTTGAATTGATTTCGTACAGTTGTGCGGCTTATCTTGACATCGAACACAGACATCGGAAGAGCTATGCTACCATCTGGGTTTAGCAGTTGATCGTTGAGTACAGTTTCAGTTTGCTCGACAACTGTTACGGCGTCATCTTGAACAAGTACGATTAACTCTTTTTCAGTTAACCCTTCATACTCTTCAAACTCAATCTCAACTTTTTCTTCGTGATAGAACTTAACAATGCCCAGCTTTAGAAGCATTGCATCCTTGAACCAGTTGTGAAAGATCTGGAAGCCGTTGTTCTGTGAGCTAACAAGCCAGTTGATGTAGTCGCTGGCGTCTTCTGTTTCTGCACGTCTTCTGGGCCACGAGGTGTGAAGCGAACATAATCATCCGACTGCGTAAAGATACGCATGATGGACGGCATAATATGCTCAATTGTATCCGACACCTCAGTTGCAATAACTTGAGAGCGATCAGATTGCTCATTGCCAAAAGGCTCACCCAAATAGTAGTCCATCGCCTGTATGCGATCCTGACTATACTCGGTGTCGTAATATCCTAGTGACTGTTCAATCTCATTACGGATAATGGACTGAAATTCTATATCGCTCTTCTTAGCCATTAGTAACCCCTGTAGCTGTTTTCTGATTCAGCCTTCTTAGGCTTTTTCTTTGCAACAGACTTTTTTTCTACCGCAACAGTTGTTTTTTTTACAGGTGCAACTGCTTCCACAATTAGTGGCTTGCGGCAAGACCTGCAAAGCCCAGTGTAACCGTTTGGATTGGTGTAACCACAATTATTACAAATCATTTCGCTTCCTTCATCTTTCTTCGTTTGGGTCGCCCACGTTTAGGCTCGGCAACCTTTAAGGCTTCAGCTTTCATAGCCTCTTCCTTTAACAGAGCTTCCTTCTCAGCCGCCCTGTTGCGTGTGTAGATAGTAACATACATTACGCTTTACTCGAACGCTTGTCTTTAATTTTATTTTTTTGCTGATACGTCATCTTCTCGCCAGATTTCTTAGCGTCTTCCATTGCGGCGGCAATACCCTCACGGGTGTACTTATATGTTTTGTTTCCAACTGAAGGCATAACTACTCCTTAAAAATTTTCGTCGGTTGAGGTTAACAGGCTACCTAAAAATGATGCAGGCAACGCGGCGGCGGATATGTTTTTTAGGTGTTCAAGTCTAGGGTCGAAGCGAGCGAATGGTGTCCGAACACCTGCCGCTTCTATGTTTGCGACTATTTTGGAAGGCTCTCTTGAACGGGCTATTATCGCTTCCACCTCTGCCTTAGACATATCTTTCGTCGTGGTTGGAAACCTAGTCCCGACGTCAATCATGTTTTGAAATTCTAGTACAGACGAGGCTGGGGATTCACGGACGATGTCATCTGTAGATATGGGCGTAGCACCGAAGTCATTAAAGTATGGGAACTCACCAGCAATCGTTGAAGCTGAAGATGGATCGCCACCAACTGTAACTGGCATATTTGGCCTTAGATCTTTATACAACTGCCCACCAACGTCTACAGAAATATCTGCGGGTCTGTTTGTAACTAATGGGAATATGTGACCGTTATATCCACCCGCATATGTGTCAGCAACGTATGGATTGTCTGTTGTGAACAAGGCCCGAGAACGGTCATATGTGTCAAAAGATTCAATCTGAGGTTCATCTTCAAAGTATGATTTCTTTCTAGTTGTACCGTGATACATAACGTCATCTAGGTCGAAGCCCATATCTTTGGCTCGTTGCTGGCGGCTCTCTGTATCCATCGGCAAATCATAGTTTGCGTTTAGATAGACATCATCTGCGGCGGCCATCATTTCGTCGTCTATCTCGTCTACCTTACCCTGCTCTAACTTTGTCAGGATTTGGTCGGCTACTTTTTCTGCTTCCGTCACAGGTTCCCGACGTTTCGTCTTCTTTAATTGTTTGCCTAAAATTTTTGCAAGGCCAGCCACATTTGTAAAGCCACCAGCAAGCTGACCAGCTATCTCAGATATAGTTCCAGTCTCGGCCATCTCAGGAAACAGATCGGCAAGCAACTCTCTTAGCTGTTCACTTGTTCCTACATTCAAGACATCTTTGTAGTCACCTGCTAGGTAACCCATAGGGGTTTGTCTTAGGGCGGCCTGCCCAGCGTAACCCGCTAAGTTGGCTAAGTCGGCAGGTAAGCCAGCGACTCCAGTTGCAAGCTCTTGACCTGCGCCGCGAACAAAATCAATCGGCTTGTCTGCAACCTGACCAGCAACAAACTTGCCAACGTCAACTACGTCAGAAAGTCCACGTTGAAAATTTCTTTGCTCGTCAAGGTCTAGTGTTCCTAGCTGTGGCCCTGTCATAAAATTTATCATAATCAACGCCTTTCCTTGTTCAGCCTGTCAAGGTATTCCATAACGTCAGAAATAGAAGGATCTTCGTAGTCACCAGAAACTAGGCGATCTCTAAAGTCCATTTGCGTATCTAACCATTTTGGTCAAGCTGTTGGGAAGTCGGGCTAAGTAACGCCCTGTTATCTTTTGCAGGATCCTTGCCTTCCAACCGTCTTGCGGCTGTAAAGTCGGGCAACATAATTGCCTCTGGTATTGGGAAGTCTAAAGCCCCTAAGGGTACACCCTGTAGCCCAGCCGTAAATGTCGGGTTGTACTGAGGCGCATCAATAAGGGGTGAGTTGCGTGTGTGTATACCAGTGAAGCCACCAACCATTCCAGACGGTGCATGTATGAGGTCGGGGTCATCGACAGCAAGCCTAGCCGCAACAACATCTGGCCCACCTTTTTTTCTAAAGCCTGCCTTGTCAAAAGCACTTAAAGCTACCCCTCTAGGCCCCTGATTAGATGTTTCAAACCATTTTCTGGCGGCCTTAGAAACTTTACCATCCTTGTTTACAAGGCTAGGCATAGGGGGGAAAGGATCACCACCTTTGGCGACCGACTGCTTGCTTGCTGTTGCCAGAGCGTTATTTATTGAGGTGGTCATTTCGTCACCTAAAGACTTAGATATTGGGCGCGAGTCAATCATGTTAAGTACAGTTCTGGCATAGTCTATGTTTACAGCGTCACTTCTTCCGCCCATTAAAGAGGTCATACCTATAACATTTTCAGCACCCTCATCATACAACCTGTCTCTAGCCTTAGCGATGGTGTTTGCCGCGCTGGGGGCATTCGCGCCTATTAGGTGCGGGTGGTTGTCGGCGGCAAAATCTCTCATGCCGTACTTTATTCCGCCGTGCGTATACTGCGGACTTTTAAGGTGTATGCCACCAACCTGTGTAATTAAATTATCGGCAGACGATCTGTCGTATGGGTGTATCAGGCCCACGTTTTTACCGCCAGTTCCAAAAGCCCTATCAGTACCTTGATAGTACAAATCCTCTGGAGTTAGATCCGTTGGTAAATCTAGCAGGTTACCCTGAGGTGTGACTGTCGTACCCGCAAGATACTCTTCCATTGGCTTAGAATATTGTGTGGTCGATAAAGCCCCGCCTCGACCAACATTCAAGTTACCTCTTTCGTTGACGCTGTCTATTGCGTAACCCAAATTCTCACGCGGCAAAACATCTGTCACGACACCAGACTTGTCTTGATCTGCAAAATATAGAGCAGAGGACAGGTTACCGTTTGACCTACCTTCTTTGACGGCCTTTTGTAGCTTTCTGATGGTCTCAATCTGACGTATTATGTTCATCTTAAAACTCTAGGTCTTTTTCTTTTTCTTAGCTGTCTTAGCCGCCGCCTTGAAAGATGCACCTGTCGGCGCACCCGCCGAACCAACCTTACGCATCTTCTCACCAGATCCAGCTTTTATGCGTTTACGTTTTGCGTGTATGTTGGCGTACAAACCTTTTGACATAATCTATCCTTACCATTTAACTTTATGGCTCCAATAACGAGCCGATAGTTTACTAGGACTTGCGTCCTGTGCGTTGTGCCTTGCATAGTACGATTTTTTTCGCGCCTTGTCTTTAGCTGTTTTTGGTTTTGATCCAGCACCCTTAACGCCTTGCTGACCAAATCTAATCAGCTTGATTGTGTCGCCTTCCTTTGCCAGCACCGCGTGACTTTTGGTTTTGTGTTTGGGGGTGCGTTTAGGTTTGTTGTAACCTGCAAATCTTTCGCCGCGATATGTTATAGCCATTAAACTATCCAACCAGTCTTTTCATAACTAAGAGGTTTATTCCACCTGTGTCTGCTACCATCTTTACCCGCAATTGCACGAGATGCAAAGGTTAAACAGAAACTATCTGCAAGGTCAGGCGAACTCAACCCGCGTTTTTTCATCTCATCTTTTCCTTCAGCCTTCAGCTTGCCGTTGGACAGGAACTTAAATCGAGGGGCTGACAGGTCACTTATAAGCTCTTCCTGATCGGGTATCGAGCAGTCGCGGTGCTCGAACCATTCCTTAGCACTAAACCATAGCTCATCTCTTAGGCGGCCATACTTGTCGCCCATCGACGGACTCTCGGCCACGTTGATGCCCCTTGCAGGCAGTTCCAGTTCTATAAGCCTGTCAACTACACCAGCACCCAGACCGATGCTGTCAATCAGGATCTCTTGCGGACGTTCAGGATATGGCGTCGTTTCGTACTCTGCCAGTATTATGCCGCAAATCTCCATCAAATCTTTGTTTCTCCAGTGACGGATCGGCTCGGTAACAACATTACCCTTGCGCTTGCAAAGTGCCGTTCGGTCGGATCCGTAGCGGGCAACGTCTAAACCCCAGACGACAGGGGTTGTGTCGGCGGCCACCTGTTCGCGGTTGACGGCAGACTGTATAATGTGAAGGGGGATGATCGTGTCGTCGTCAGCCTCTGGGAACTCACCCAAAACTCGGACGCGGAATATGTTGCTCTCCTCGCCGTACTTCATCTTCATATCTTCTATGAACGTGTCGCTCACCTGCGTGCTGTCAGACGACGCAACCTTCAGGGTAAAGAAACGCTCGCGCATCTTATTGAACGCCTCATAGAAATAGCCAGACGATCTCGTGGGGTTGCCAGTCATCACAGTCTTAGCACCCGAGGTGGACATCGCGCCCTCGCCAACCTCAAATATCAGGTCATCCACGCCAGATGCCTCGTCGATGAGAAACAGCATATTGTCACTGTGGAACCCTTGAAGGGCTTCAGGGGTCTCGCGGCGAGCGGTACGAGCAACAGCAAAGCTGTCAGCACCTATAACCTGAACCTTGTCAGACTTAACCTCTATATTCTTTTGGAAATACTCAGGAAGGCGGCGATGCCATTTGGCAACCTCCGCCCACAATATATCAGACAACTGGCTGGCAGTGTTAGCCGTACAAGCTATCCTTGCAGGGGTGCGTGTGGATAGCCACCAAAGGATCAACCAACTAAGAAAAGCCGTCTTGCCGATGCCGTGACCAGATCTGATGGCCACACGGTCATTGTCCCTAACTGCGTATAGGGCTTTCTTTTGCCAGTCTTCAGGCTCGACACCTATAATAGACCTAACAAACAACACTGGATCCTTCGCCAGTGCCATCATGATTTCAACTTGCTCTTCAGGTTCCATTGCACTCTCCTTGAATGGGGGATAGGGACAAGAGAGAAAACCCTACCCCCCGATCAGTCGGCGCACAAGGAGGAGGAAAGCGCCAGACCGAAAACTTTACTCCTCACAGTATT
>FUIF01013575.1_pt1 | contig 20992 bp, 19 predicted proteins | sample 1003461 | NCBI WGS metagenome assembly FUIF01 (sample SAMEA80401918, study PRJEB19352) | marine metagenome | reverse complement strand
CCTTACGAGGATACCCTTTGCCGTCTAGACGGTGGGATAGACCACAAAATTTGGCTACAAAATTTTCTAAACGTTTAGAGCAGTAAACTTTAACTACTCTTTTAATAATGGCTGACGCAACACAAACCGCGCTAGGCCGTGCTAATCTAAGCACGGGCACTGGCTATGGCGGTTCTGGCGACAAGTACGAACTTTATTTGAAGCTCTTCTCTGGTGAGATGTTCAAGGGCTTCCAGCACAATACCATCGCTCGTGACCTGGTCATGAAGCGTACTCTGAAGAACGGCAAGAGTCTTCAGTTCATCTACACCGGACGCATGGAAGCTGCCTTCCATACGCCTGGCACCCCCATTCTTGGCGACGGTGATCCCCCGGTGGCAGAGAAGACGATCGTGGTCGATGACCTGCTGGTCAGCTCCGCTTTCGTGTATGATCTTGATGAGACCCTGTCTCACTATGAGCTGCGTGGTGAGATCTCTAAGAAGATCGGCTACGCTCTGGCTGAGCACTATGACCGTCGCATCTTCCGCGCTATCACTCGCGGTGCACGGGCTGCTCACCCCATCTCTGCAACCGGTAAGGTTGAGCCCGGTGGTTCCCAGATCCAGGTTGGCTCTGGTACCGGTGCTAACGCTGACGCTCTCGATTCTGAGAAGATCGTGGCAGCCTTCTTTGAGGCCGCTGCTGTTCTCGATGAGAAGGGTGTGTCTCAGGAAGGCCGCGTGGCCGTGCTTTCGCCACGCCAATTCTATAGCTTGATCGAAAACGTGTCAAGCAACGCTCTGATCAACCGTGACGAGCAGGGCACCGCTCTGCAGTCTGGTCAGGGTGTGCTGTCGATTGCTGGTATCAAGATCTACAAGTCCATGAACATTCCGTTCCTGGGTAAGTATGGTACTGACTCCACCATTGACAACGCTGGCTCCTTCGTGGGCGTTGACGTCGAGGCTACTGCTGACGGCGAGAACAATGACTACGGTTCTGCCACCGACTTCGACACCTCCTGCGGACTTATCTTCCAACGTGAAGCCGCTGGTGTGGTCGAGACCATTGGACCTCAGGTCCAGGTCACCTCGGGCGATGTGTCCGTGATCTACCAAGGCGATGTGATCTTGGGACGCCTCAGCATGGGTACCGACTATCTGAACCCTGCTGCTTGCGTTGAACTGCATGCTACCAGCACTGCTGGTTCTGCTTTCTGATTTAATTGTACTGTATTGGGGGTCCTTCGGGACCCTCTTTTTTTATGGCAACACCTTCCTACGCTTCGTCCACCGAACTGGATGCTGTCAACTCAATCCTCATGAGTGTCGGTGAAACTCCGGTCAATACACTTGATGTGCAAAGTCCTGAAGTCGCTATTGCTCAGAGCACCCTCCGACAGGTGTGTCGTGAAGTGCAATCAGAAGGCTGGGTTTTCAACACTGAGTATGAGTTCCCATTCAGCATCAACTCTGACGAAGAAGTAATTATTCCTGCTACTGCTATCAGTGTAGATGTAAACCGCTACAAGCACGCAGATAACTATGATGTTATTCGCCGTGAGGGTAAGCTGTATGACCGCTACTCTCACAGCTACAAGTTCAAGGGTATCTCTACCCTCTATGTTGATGTGGTGTGGTTCTTTGAGTTTGGCGATCTGCCTCAACCCTTCAAAGATTACATCACTGCACGTGCCGCTAGAATCGCCTCTGGGCGCATGGTAAGTGACGCTGACTCTATCCGTATCCTTCAGACCGAAGAGGCTACTCTGAGGGCTCTGGCTATCGAGTACGATACCAGCCAGGCTGAGTACAGCATGTTCAACAGCACTGACCTGCGTCAACCATACAATAGCTTCAAACCCTTCCAAGCTCTAGCACGATAATGGCAGCAGTAAACCAACGTATTCCAAACTTCCTGGGTGGTGTATCACAGCAGCCAGACTTTATTAAATTTCCTGGACAACTGAGAACTTGTCAAAACGCACTGCCTGATGTCACCTTTGGTCTGGTCAAGCGACCAGCTGGTGAGTACGTTGGTACACTGACTGACGCTGAAGCAGGTGGTGAATGGTTTGAGATTATCAGGGATGATGATCGTAAGTATGTTGTTCAGATTACAGACACTCCTGAGATCTTTGTATGGGACATCGAAGACGGTTCCTCACAAACTGTCAATGTGGCAGCAGGAGTAAGCCTAAACTACCTTGCACGTGACGCTGGTAGCACCAAGCCAATGAGCTTGTTGACTATCAATGATTACACTTTTATTGCTAATCCTGATCAGACTGTAGGTACAGCTCGTACCACTGATGAGTTTCAGGACAACTATGGTTTCGTTACTGTAGATGCTATCACATACAACAGTGAGTATGTGGTGTCTATTGGTAATCCGAACCTCAGCTCTACTACTAAGAACAGAGCATCCACCCTGTCTGTCGTCAAGACTGGTACCTCTAGCCCCTCTTGGGTCAACTCTAATGATGAGGGTACCAAGGTTGGACAGATACTCATGTCAGTGATACCACTGGTAGTGAGGGTGTAAAGTGTACTGTGACTGTGAACGGTAACATCGTTGCTACTCACAGCTCTGGTAACAACCCTCAGTATGACACCAGCTACCACGCTCAGGTCACCTTGATTGAGACTGGTGAGGATGTGACTGATGGTTCTACCTTTACGGTTGATGTTGCAGGTGTTGACTATACTGTAACCATCACAGCAGTTGACTCCTATGAGAGCTATGCTGACTCAAACGCTGCAGTGTATCGCACTCCTCAGACTGCTAAGAAAGGTCTGCTGACTATTGATAGCCTGCTGGGTTCCTTGGCAGATGAGATTGAGAGTGAGTACTCAGGCATCACAGCTACCCCTACAGGTAACGGTATCTTTATTGATGGCGGTACAACTGCTGTCCCTAGCCTTACCGTACGTGGTGGAGCTGCAGGTGACTCTCTATATGGCTTTATTGATACTGTTCAAAACGTCAGTAAACTACCTATTTTCTGTAAGGATGGGTATATTGTCAAGGTGTCTAATACTGAGAATGCAGGCGAAGACGATTATTACGTTAAGTTTGTAGCTGACAATGGTGACATCGGTAGCGGTGTGTGGGAGGAGTGTGCTGCACCTGGAATCACTGCTGGCTTCGACTACGACACGATGCCTCATGCATTGATCAACAACCTGGATGGTACGTTCACGTTCACTACTCTAGATCCCACCAACGCAAACACTCAAGGTTTCCCTGATAACTTCTGGAAAGACCGTGAGGTAGGAGATGATAACACTAATCCTCTGCCCACCTTTGTTGATCTGAACATCAGTGCTCTGTTCTTCTATCGCAACCGTCTTGGTATTGTGGCTGATGAACAGGTGGTCCTGAGCCAACCTGCTGGATACTTTAACTTCTTCATCAACTCAGCTCTGACTGTCAGTGATGCAGATCCTATTGACATCGCTGCATCTGACGTCAAGCCTGCTATCATTAACCATGCTGTCCCCCTGCAGAAGGGTGTGATGCTGTTTAGTGAGAACGCTCAGTTCATGCTATTCACTGACTCTGAGCAGTTCGGTCCTAAGACTGCACAGCTCAAGAAGATGGCAGCCTATGAATGCAGTAAGTTCCTGCGTCCTGTGGATCTAGGAACCACAATGATGTTTATTTCCAACTCCTCTTCTTACGCCAAGGCGTTTGAGCTGGCAGTTCGTACTGACATGGAAGCGCCCCAGGTGCTGGAGCAGACCCGTGTTGTCCCTGAGTTCGTACCTAAGGACATCAATGAGGTGGCTATCTCAGCTCAGGATGGTATTGTCAGTTTCAACAAAGCTGGTAGTGACATCATTTACCACTACAAATACTTCAACTCAGGTGATAAGCGTGAACAGTCTGCGTGGTACACCTGGAAACTACAAGGTAACCTGTATCATGGCTTCTACACCAGCGGTAACTTCTTTACTGTCACTGAACAGGGAGATGAGTTTATCCTTTCTAGGCACGAATTGGTTAGCGATACTACAGATGAACGCAGTTACGTGGTTGGTGACGGTACTCCTAGTGACCCGCTGACTACCAGCCGTAGGTTTGAGGCACTTCTGGACAACATGTTTGTACCAGCTACTGCTGATAAGAGCCTGACTGACGGTAACACTACAATCACCTTGCCTTACACAATCCAGGACAATGGCGATAACCTAGTTATGGTTGTACTTTCTGGTGATGAGGCTGGATATGTAGCAGAACCTGACAGCGTTAGTGGCACAGATGCTACCTTCAACGACATTGACGTAACAGAAGTCAATGTTGCTTTAGGCTATAAGTACACTATGGAGTTCCAGCTCCCTAATTATTACTATTCTATTGAGCGTGGTCAATACGACATTGACGGTGACCTTCGTATCAATCGATTTAACTTTGAACTAGGGGTCTCTGGTCCTTTGGAGTTCCATTTGGAAGCTCCTCAGACTGATGACTACGTTCAGTATGAGTCAGGTATTATTGCTGATATTAACAGTTATAGTACTGTCCCCTCCTCCCTCTACAAGTCAGTTAAGGTTCCCGTTTACAAAAAAAACGAGAAGTACACTCTGACTGTTAAGCTCCCGCCCCGTTTACCACTACTATTGTCTCAGCAAGCTGGGACGGACGTTATGACAACAGACGGCATATACGCCGGTAAGTACATCATTCCTTGCACCGCACAGCTAGCTTTTGATGTAGGTGAAAATCTGCGTTGGGAAGATAAGCGAGAGGTAGAACAGACTTCAGGACTATCTGCTACGGCAGCGGTCGTGGAGTCTTTCTACTGCTCTGCTTACAGTGTGTTCTTCACCGTACCCAACGGCAAGGCTGCCGGTGTGGCAGGTGTGACTCCAGACAACCGTATCTGGATGTTATGCACACAAGCTAGCGAAGAATACCCACACACATTCGTACGAGAAGCAAGGCGTTGGATCAACAGCCTGCCTGAAAAGTACCTCTGGAATCATGCTGACATGAGGAATGAGAGTCACATCAAGTTACTCAAGCTTCTTGGTTTTACGTTTCTCAAATACTACACATACAACGGTGTCCCTCTTATCCAGTTTATGAAACTATGTGCGAACCCGTAACAGCCACATCTGCCGTCATTGGCGGTGCTCAGTTGGTTGGTGGGACGATGCAAGCTGTAGGGCAACATCAAGCTCAATCAGCAGCTGTAGCCCGAAGCAATGCTATCGCCAAACAAGAATACCAACAACAACTACAAATCAACGCTGCCCGTGACGCCTCAGAGGACCGTATCTACCAGTCCCGTCTGAAGTCTCAGGAAGCAGCACAGAATGCATACTATCGCCAGCTGTCTGCCAACCAGGCAGAAGCTAACAGGGCGATGACTGCATCTCAACAAAAGATGAAAGAGCGTGGAACCACTGGATCCTTCTCTGCTGAGAGAGCTATGATTGCTGCTATCCAAGCACAGGGTGCAACCTTGGCTACTGGTAAAGCTGGTCAATCCTTCGCTCTGCAGGTAATGGATGCACAGCGCACGCTTGGCTTTGAACAAGCTCAAATCGATCAAACTCTATTTGACGCTGCACGAGCTGCAGGCACTGAACAGCAGGGCATCCTGTTGGATCAGAACGCTGCTGACGTGGCTGCATGGAATGGTCTACCCGCTGCTCCTCTTGCACCTGGAGCGTCGTTTACACCTCTCAAGCCTATCAAGCAACAAGGTCCTTCTGGACTGGCATTGGCTGGTAACCTGATTGGTAACGCGGCAAGCTCTGTCGGCACCGGTATCAGTACTTACAAAACACTTAAATCCTAATGGCATACCAAGGTAGCGCACAGTCCATTGGATTCCGCAACCGCACTGTCCTTGATCCTTCTCGGCGTATGCGTCAGGAGACTCAAGAACTCGAAAGACAGGAGCAAAAGCGGATTCAAGGAATGGAGAAGCAAGCTTCTCAGCAAATCCGAGAAATGAGGCGTGTCAGCGATCTGCAGGCTTCAAATTCAGAATACGAACTTAAGGCTCTCGCTAAGTTTAGCAACAGCATCAACAACGTTCTCCAGGATCAATACCTGGAAATGGAGAAGGCTCGCAAAGAAGAGGGTATCGCACGAGGCATCCAGCTCCGTGCAGAGAACCCTGGTGTACGTCTCCAAGAGAATGCCGAAGTCGAAGAGGCTATGGCAAAGAACCGTGAACTCCACGGTAAGATCGAAGCAGAAGCTCAAAAGGCTCCCACCTCTGAGGCAGCAGAACGTGTCCGTTCTATGTCTACCTATGAGAAGATGGGCTGGCACATTGGTGGTCTCACACAGGCTGCTGGTGGCTGGGACGCACACCTTGAGGCTGAGCTACAAAACAACGAAACCACTCTTACTGATGCAAACGGCAACGAGTTCCAGCTGAACAAGTATGAGGGGATGGATCAGTACGACATGGCTGTGGGTTATCTGCAGTCTGAGTACATCAAAAACAACAACCCTTCTGGACTCAGTGCCAAGGTTGTAAACAAATACCTGACTGACAAGGTCCTTAAGGCTACTCAGCTCCATCGTCGTGAACGGCAGCAAGGTTACAACGTTGAGAATGCAGAGATGCACCTCGATGCACAAGAGAACCTGCTCCATGTTCAACTCACTACATCTGACAGCACCGATGAGATTGCTGAAAGCTTTGGTGTATGGCTTGGGTCTGCTCATACCCATCTAGACACCCTTGGTTCTAAGAAGGGTGTGGGTCGTCGTATGGCTCGTCTGCAGCTCCGTCAACAGATTGATATTGCTATCAAGCAGAATCCTGAGCGTGCTGAGATGATTATCCAGGCTCTGAAAAAGTATCAGCTTACTACTCCTGCTGGTACTAAGACTCTGATTGAGCATTACAATGATGAGTTCAGCCCTGCTAGCATCCGTGCTACGGCTATGGAAGCAGATGTTGCTGATTACAGGCTGAGGACTAAAGCAGACGAGGTCAAAGCCGCTGAAGCTAAGCAAGCTATTGAAGAAGCCTATCGTCGTCCTGATACTACTGCTTCTGACCGTTACAAACTGGCTGCTGAGTTCTATCGTAAACATCCTGACCAGCGTCAGATGGTGCTGGATCTCCTGGCATGGGAACCTGTTGTTCAGTCTAATGCAGACTCACAGGATCGTATCCTTGAACTCAAGTCTGAGTATGGTGTGAGCGATGGTAAGGATGGTATCACCATTCCTCTGTCAGCTGTTGAAGGGCTGAACCCTGACGTCATTGCAGAAGGTATGCAGCAAGGTATTATTGCTTCTGAACCCTTTGGTGATGCTGACAGTGTTGAGTATGCTAGTAAAGAAATCAAGCGAGCTATTGCTGAAGTATCAAAAGAAAACAGCAAGCTTGGTATCAACACTGTAGCTACTGCTCGTGCAGAAGAAGCTGCTAACAAAGAAGTAGTAAAACGAGCACGTCAGATCCAACAGATGGCTCGTGAACAAGGCAGAACTATGTCTGATCAGCAGGCTATCAGGGAAGCTGGTAGGTATATTGCTGAGGGAATCCTTTCTCACAACAGAAGCAATGGAAAAGAGTCTACAGAGTTTAGCCAGTACTACTTTTCGTCTGGAGAAGGTTTCAAACAGTTTGACCAACGATCCCAGGTAAACGCCCAGCTTGCCAACCTTAACCGCCAAAACACCATTCTTAAAAATGCACGAATCGCTAAAGCACAAGGTCAAAACCTGCTTACCACTAATCTTAACCTCAGCGTCAGTGATCTTAGTCCTACCGCTGGAGGCTACCCAAGTCCCTTTATCCGTAATCTAGCTGCTGAACAGGGTGTCACTCCATGGGAAATGATGAACGCTCAACGTTCCCTTAATAACATGGACCCCCTGGAACCTCCTCGTGAGGCTGTTATGCTGCAGAGCACGCTAGATAAATTTCCTCGTATCAAACGGATGCTGTCTCAGAATCCTACCCCTCGTAACATCGAGAGGCTCAGCGTGAGATGGGTCTGGTCAGTGCAGCTGGTATGCGCCGTGCACTTGGTATGCAGGAGTCAAGCAATGATTATGGTGCATACAACAAAACCTCCTATGGTAAGGGAAACCCTGCTCTAGGTAAGTACCAAATTCTTTGGAAAAACGTACAGAAATGGACCAAAGATGCTGGCTATCCCACACCTAGAACGCAGAACGAGTTCCTTAATGATCACGGTTTGCAAGAAAGGCTGGCTGATTGGCAGCTCAATCAATACATCAAGCAAGCTTACCAAAAGACCAACGATCCTAATGTTGTGATTCGTATGGTTGCTGCGGCATGGTATGGTGGTGAAGATGATATGGATAATTATGACAATCCTAACATCCTTGGTACTAACTCGTACGACCCCAACATGCAACAATACACGACCTCTGTTATGAATCGCTACTGATGGAAAACGAAGAACTTACACTCGACTCTTTCACACCAGGCGATCCTTCCGGTTCCTATATGGATCCAGTAATGGAGTTGTCGGGGGAAGAGCTTCTCGCTGAAGAAGAAGAAAAGAAACAGGCTGAGGCTGCTAAGGCAGCTGAGCCTGAAGGTCTTGGATTAGTTGTTAGTGAAACCGGTGCTGCCCTTGCTGGTGGTGCCGGTGACGCTGTTGAGAGCATTGGCGACTTTACTGAGCTTTCTGGTGACACCTTCAAGACTGGTTTCAATTACCTGTTTGGACGTCCTATCGATGCCTCACAAAACCCTTTTGACAAGAACTACGAACCTGGTGATGCAGGTTGGCTTGATCTTCCTGATACTTGGAAGCCTGAGAACAAAACGGCTCTTGGAAAACTTGGTAGAGGCTTGGTTGAATTTGGTCTACTGAGCATCGGTACTGGTGCTGTAGGCGGTGTAGCCCGTGGTGTTGGTTATGCAGGCAAAGCAACAAATGCCTGGAAGCAATACAGTGCTGGCAACCGTGTGCTGCAGTTCGTTGGTAAGTCTGGCAGGGTAGCTGCTGACGGTGCTATGGCTGATCTGATCTCCACTAGCTCCGAAGGTGAGAACCTGGCTAACCTTATTGAAGAACAAGCTCCTTGGATGTCCACCTGGGTCAGCCAAGCTCTGGCTGTAGAGGATGATGACAACCCATGGCTGGCACGCATCAAAACGACTGCTGCTGGTGCTGGTATGAACCATGTGTTCTGGGGTCTTAATGCTTTCATCAAAGGCGCTCGACGCGCTAAGAAGTCCCTGCAAGAGGGTAAGACTGTTGATGAAGCTAACCTAGACGGTACTAAAGCAGCACAAGAAAGTGTTGCAAAAGACCAAGCTACGTTCAACGCTGAGGCTGACGAACGTCAAGCAGCAGCTGTAAAGGACGGTGAGGTTGATACTCCTGATGCTGCTCCCCAGCTATATGATGATGGTGACAAGGCTCTGATTGAAGTAGGTGAAGAAGGAGGCTTTGCTAACCACGTCCGTGACCTCATGGCTAACATGAAGAGAGGTGATGGACAAGCTAAGTCTTATCTGCCTATTCTGACTGAGTCAGCGATGAGGGCTATCACTCGTGGTGACAAGAACATCAAAGAGTACCTGGAAGAAGCAATCGACAACATTGCTGATGAGACTTTCAGAGAAGCTGAGAACACCTTCAGCCATGCAGAAGTCAAGCAGATGATTACTGCGACTGTTGCTGACTTCACTGAGATCATTGATGAAGGCGGTGACATTGCTAAGAACTTTACTAAATACTTTACCGAAGGTCAGCAAGCTAACGCTCGTGTTTACGTCAACAACGGTAACACCATTGTAACTGCTTCTCCTGCTCAGAAAGCTGCTCTGCAGATTACTCTGAACGCTTTGGCGAAGCGTGTACAAGGCATTGCTACAGGTGCTGTCCATCAAGCTGAAGATGGTGTCTCTATCCTCAAGCAGGGTGAGATGGTATTTGATGCCATGAACGTTGTACTGAAAGAGCATAAAAAGATTGGCTACTTCTGGGGTCTGGATGGTAAGTATCAGCAGATGAACCTGATGCCAAAGGATCTCAAGAATGCTACTGAGCTCGCCTGAAAGAGATTGACGAAGAAGCTGATCAGTTTACTGCTGAGTTGGTACGCCTTACTAAGCAAGGTGATGAGAAGAGCGTCAAGGCTCTGTTAGAGATCAACGCCCTGTCTGGCGGTAACGTTCGCGTTATGGCTCAGGTGCAGGAGTTCCTGCGTGCTCGCTTGGTCGGCGGTGAGATGGACGGAGTACAGATTCGAGGAGAGCTGGGTAAGCAAACCCGCTCTACGTTCTACAACTCCATTCTTGGTTCAATCAAGACTCCTCTCAAAGCTATCGGTGGTACTAACCTGATTGGCATTCTGCGTCCTATGCAGGCTTATATCGGTGCTACTGCTGCACAAGGCATCAAAAAGATTGCTGGTAAGAACGTTGAGTTCAACGAGAAGGAAGCAGTGATTGCTGCTGTTCAACTTGATGGACTGGGACAAGCTCTTGCCGAAGGTTTCCGTATGTTTAAGTACGCATGGGATCAAGGCTTGAACCGTAAGAACCTGCCGTATGATGGTCGGTTTGACATCGAGGCTGATCTGCAAGAATGGAAGAGTCTTGCTCCATTCTACGCTGAGTATGGTACTGCAGCTCAGAAGAAAGCCTACGGTGCTCTTGACCTGGTAGTTGGTTTTAACACCAGCCCTCTTGTCAAGTACAGCCAGAACGCTATGGGTGCTGGTGACGCACTAGCACGTACACTTATTGGTCGTTTTGAGATGCGCCGTCGTGCTGCTCTCAAAGCTATTGATGATGGCGTTGACCTCAAAGACTTGAAAGAAGTTGTACGTCAGACTGAACTGAACTTCCGTAACGACATCTTCAAGAAGAACCGTGATGGTCAGTTTATTGTCAGTGACCAAGCCGCAAGGATGGCTGGTGACGAAGCTGCCATGACTACAGCCCTTGAGGGTAACATGAAAGGCTGGGAGCTGATCAGTCGGCTGCCTATGATGAACGCTTTCTTCCCCTTTGTTCGTACAGGCTTCAATGCCCTAAACCTAACGTTTCAACATACGCCTCTGGCTATCTTCCATCAAAAGTACAAGGACATCATGTCTGGCGATCCCAAGGCTTTGTCTAAGTATGGTATCCGTCCTGAGGATGCTGATGGTGCAAAGGCTTTGATGGAAGGTCGCATTGCTATGGGATCTTCGATTATGGCTATGGCTACTATCGCTGCTTTGTCTGGTAACCTTACTGGCGACTATCCTTACAACAAGGAAGACCGTGATGCCTGGATGGCTGCGAAGAAACAGCCTTATTCTTACCGTTTTAATATCGGTAATCAGGACATCTATATCAGTTACAACGATCTAGAACCCTTTAACACCTTGTTTGCTATGGCTGCAAACCTCGTCCAAAACGCTAACACTCTGGGTGAAAAGGCTGTTGAGAACTGGATGCAGAAGCTGGTCTTTATGACCTCTGCTGTGATTGTGGATAAGTCAATGCTTGCTGGTGTCGAAGACCTGGCTAGTTTGATGAATGCTGATACAGCTGAACAACGTATTAAGATTACTGGTGCTAAATTTGCCCGTGCTCACCTGCCTTTTGCTGGTTTGATGGGACAAATTGGTGACATTATGGATGCAAACCGTAAGGAAGCTGTGCATCTGGGTGAGATGATTGTCCGCCGAGATGTTGGTATTAAAGGTTTCCTGCCTAACCAGTACGACATCCTTAACAAGGATCGTACAGGTAAGCCTCTCCAGTATGGTGCTGAGAATCCCCTTCTCCGTATCTTTAACACCTTCAGTCCTATTGCAATCACTAACGTTGAGAACGATCCTGTCAAGCAAGGCTTGGTAGAGATGCGGTACAACATGCCTGCTATTCTTTCCAAGATTGACGGCGTACCCCTCAACGCTTATGAGAAGTCTGAGCTTGCTCGTTTGATGTCTCAAGGTGATCTGCGTAAGCGTCTTGAAAGGATCATGGTCAAAGACCCTTACTGGCGAGAAGCTCTTGATGAGTACAAAGAAAAGAACATCTCTATCAGTGAAGGTGCTGACTTGTTCAAGATGAAGTTTTATGATCTTGTCAACCGAGAGTTTATCCGAGCTAAGGACATTGCTGTAGCTCAGCTGAGGAGAGAGAATCCTGATCTTTATGATCGTATTGAAAACCGCCGTACCACCCAGAAACTCAGTCAAACTGGGCAACTGGACCGGATCCTTAATATAGCCAAATAAATGGCAGTAACTAAAACTAGCTTAACGTGGGCTTCTGATAGCTCCACTACACAAACTGTACCCTTCGAGGTTATTGCTGCAGGAGACATCGACGTTTACGTTGAAGGTGTCCTGCAGTTACAACAGAATACTACTTCTACTGCCGACGCAACTCACCCCCAGGTGGTCTCTGAGGAGATCACCGAGGGGACTGAGCTGACTAACTACACAGTTGCGTCGAACAATGGTTCTATTACGTTCAACGAAGACCTTACCGTTGGCGATTTTGTAGTTATCGAGCGTAGCACTGACGATACGCTCCTTGAAACCTTTACCTCTGGATCGACTGTCCGTGCGCGTGACCTGAATAGTGCCTTTGAACGGGTGCTGTTTATTGCTCAAGAGGGTGTCAACATCGCTAATGAGGCTCTTGCCCCAGCTGATGATGAAGACGACACTCTGGATGCAAAAGGTGAGCGCATTAGTAACGTAGCAGACGCCACAGATGACGATGACGCTGTCAATCGCGCACAGCTTGGCAAGGTTATCACTGATGACCTCGTCGCAGGTGAAGGTATTGACCTCACTGATGCAAGCGGTGGTACTAATTCTGGTCAACAGGTTACTGTTTCTGCAGAACTTAGTACTGCTACCAACCCTGGTGTGGTACAAGTCAATGCAACTAGCCCCATCACGGCTACTTACACCAATCCTGGTGAACTAGACCTCTCTATTGAGAATAACTCTATTGACATCGGTAAGATCCAGACCGATGACATTATTACTCTGGCTGAACAGAACGCAGGATCTCCTAATCCTGCAGATACTAAGCTGTTCACGTCCAGTGCAGCTGCCAAACGCTTTGACACTCTGGTTCAAACCGCTACTCCTACCGGTACTGACTACCAGACTGGTAAGACTTGGCTGCAAAACGATGATGAGCTGACCCTTTCTATCTGGAATGGCAGTACTTGGACCGGCATTGCGTCTGGTGGTACCTTTACTAACCAGCCGAAGGTGGTCTATGTGGACGCCAGCTCTGGTGATGACAACAACGATGGTCACCGTATCAGCGTCCTAAGCTGACTATTAAATCAGCTATCAACCAAATCAACAATGACGATGATTTTGGTGATGGTAGTGTGGTTATTGTTGCTCCTGGTGTGTACCAAGAGGTATGTCCTATCCAGATTGAGAAGAAAAATGTCTCTATCATTGGTAACGCCTTGCGTAGCTGTGTTGTTCACCCCACTGTAGCTACTGAAGAAAGCACAATGTTTGAGCTGAACAGTGGCTCTTACATTGCAAACCTGACTCTGACTGGTATGAAAGCCAGCGGATCCTTGGGTAACACTCTTGACGCTGATCTTCCTACCAACCAAGGCTGGAACTTTGCGTTCTATGATGACGCTGTCATTACTAAGTCGCCTTATATTCAGAACTGTACTAATTTCTCTGACTCTGAGATTGATAACAGTGATCTGGATGCTGAGAACCCTGCAGGTGGCTTGGCTGGTGACACTGACAACGCTCCTACTGGCGGTGGTTTGCTGGTTGATGGCTCTACCCCTGCAGTTTCTAGCCCCCTGCGGTCCATTGTTTGCGACAGCTATACCCACGTTGGACTGAATGGTCCTGGTATTCTGGTTACCAACAACGGCTATCTGCAGGCTACTAGCAGCTATGCATTCTTCAACCGTTATCACATCAAGTGTCTGAACGGTGGTCAGGCTAACCTGGCTGCATCTACCACTGACTTTGGTGATCAGGCTCTTGTTGCAGACGGTAAGTCTCCGACTGCTATTTTTACTGCTGACACTACAGCAAACGCTGCTGAAAACGACATTACCTTTACCGTTGGAACCCAGACTAACGGTACTGGATGGTTTGGCGATGCTACACGTCCAGGCGGTAACATGCTTGTAGAGCTTGGTGGTACTATCTATCCAATCCTAGAGGCAACTGCAAACGGTAGTGGCTGGGATGTAACCATCAGTCGTCCTAACCCTGATAATCGCAGCGAAAACCTGGGTCTTGATGGTGCTGTAGCTAGCGGTTCTACTGCTGAGTTCTTCCTGCGTTCTATGATCGCCTCTAGCGGCCATACTATGGAGTATGTCGGTAGTGGTATGGACTACAATGCACTACCTGAAAATGGTGGTGTACCGGATGAAACCAAGCAGATTACTGAATCTAACAACGGTAAAGTCTGGACTGCAATTACTGACCACAACGGTAAGTTCAAGATTGGCGGTAACCAGACTGATGACCCCATCTTTGAGGTAGACCAACAGCTTGGTTTTGTTACTATCCCTGAAGGTTCTATTGCCTTTAACTTGCTGTCGGATGAGACGCCACAGCTTGGTGGTAATCTGGATGTCAACAGCAATACTATTACTGGTCTTCCTGACGCACCTACTGCAGATAATGAAGCTGCAAGTAAAAAATACGTTGATGATCAGATTTCTGGTATTGACGAAGTTGTAGAAGACACTACTCCGCAGCTTGGCGGTAATCTGGATGTTAATGGTAACACGATTACCAGTACGTCTAACGCTAATGTTGTTCTTGATCCTAACGGTACTGGCACTGTTGACGTAAGTACTAGCCGTATCACCAGTGTTACCGATCCTACCGGTGCACAAGATGCTGCAACCAAGAATTATGTAGACACTGAGCGAGATACCCGCCTTGCATTAAGCGGCGGTACGATGACTGGCGACATTACGTTTAACTCTGGTCAAACTTTTCCAGACGTTTTGGCGTCTTCTGGCGGTGCTTTAACTGGTGATCTTACCCTTAATGCTCAGTCAGACCTTAGGTTTGCTGATTCTGATAGTAGTAACTGGGTTGCTTTCCAAGCACCTGGAACTATTTCAGCTAACGTTACTTGGACTCTTCCTGCTACTGATGCAACCGTCAACGGTCATGCACTGAAGTCTGATGGTTCCGGTAACTTGAGTTGGGGTACTGCAGGTGGTGCGTCTGGCGGCGGTACTGACCAAGTTTTCTATGAAAACGATCAGTCTGTTACTGAGGATTACACCATCGGTACAAATAAAAATGCTATGTCAGCCGGTCCTATCACTATTGATTCTGGTGCTACTGTGACTATTCCTTCTGGTTCTACTTGGGTAATTGTTTAATTATGTCTATTCGTATTGACGGTACTAATACCGCCGCAAATCCAGGTATTACGGGAGCAGACACCGACACAGGTCTGCAATTTGGGACAAATGAGGTCAGCATTGTTACTGATGGAACAGCACGCGCAACAGTTGATAGTGATGGGGACTTAGGCATAGGTACTGCCAGCCCCTCTGCTTTGCTGCATATTGCAAAGTCTGGTGGCAACGCAAAGCTGCTAATTCAGCGTTCAAATACAGCTGCAGATACAAACGATTACGGTTCTATTCTTTGGCAAAGTTCCGCTGGTAACAATAATGCGTTGATTGGTGCAGCCAGGCACAGCGCAGAAAATGACGCATATATGTTTTTCAGCACTGCAAGTGGTGGTAGCTTGCAAGAAGAACTTCGTATTCAATCAGCTGGCGGTATTTCATTCAACGGCGACACGGCTGCTGCAAACGCTCTCAGCGATTATGAAGAGGGCACTTATACTCCTACAATTAACACAACAACTACCCCTATTACAGGCATAACTTATACAGCACAGAACGGCTACTATGTCAAAGTTGGCAAAATAGTTTACGTTTCGATGTGGATTACTTGGTCTAGCAGGACAAATACTTCAGGCACTACTGCTTCTATATCTCTTCCTTTTGCTAGCTATAACTCAAGTGGATACCGAGGCGCTATTCATGTAAGCACAGAAAATTGCACATACAATGGCTATGGTTTTGACAGCGGTTCTACTAGAAACATTGGTGCTATGGCTGGAACTCACTTGAACCAAAACGTTTCTTACATGGAAATTTCTTTCACCGGAAAAAATGGAGGCGGTTGGGGCTCTGGAGGAATAAGTGTAAATGGTCTTGGCGCTAACGGTGGCAACATGCAGCTGTCTGGTACTTACATGGCTCAGTAGCCCGCAATGGCTCAAAACTAGCCTAAACCTATTTCGTCTGGAGGACGTTCTTAATGGCTATTACAAAAAGACTCGAATACAAAGAAGAGGTTTTGCCTAATCAGGTCATCCAAATCCGCACCACCACTGTGGTCGAAGAGGATGGTGTCGAACTGGCACGCAATCATCACCGCCACGTTCTTGTTCCTGGGCAAGACGTGACTGGTGAAGTAGCAGAGGTGCAGGCGATTGCGTCTGCCCTCTGGACTGATGAAGTCATTGCCGCATACCAGGCTTCCGTTGCGGAGGCTCCATGACACTTAAACTAAACGGAAGTACAGACGGGAGCGTATCAATCGATGCTCCCGCCGATACCAGCCCGACTGGTAGCGATATTACGCTGACCCTGCCTACCACGGTAGGGTCTGCCGAACAATTTTTGAAAAACAGTGGTACTGCTGGCGAGCTGGAGTTTTCCAGCATGGTTGAAGATAGCTCAGGACGCTTGATGCTGGGAACAACAACTCCTGGCCCTACTGCTGGCGAGCAATTAACAATCGCAGATTCAGCTAACGCTGGCATAACCATTCGTAGTGGCACTAATGCTGGCGGCGCAATTTTATTTGAGGACGATACAGCAGACAGAGGCGAGATTCAGTATTCGCATAATGGCGACTATATGCGATTTAAGACAGCTGGCAGTGAGCGGATGCGTATTACATCAGCTGGAAAAATACAAGTTACAGGCACTCGTGGTGGGACTTTGCAGTCAAGTGACAATGATTCGCTTGAGCTTTATACGAAAGCCACTAGCGGAAATGCCAGCACAGGTGGTGGCATAACTTTTTACAACCATCATGCAACGGCCATGTAATGGGTGGAACTATTCATGTCGTTAAGGCGAACGGTGTTTATGAAAACTCTTCGTCAGATATGCTCTTCGGAACCAGGATACATGGTTCAGACGTGGCATACCGAGCCCGGTTGACGTCGGTTGGTGATTGGCAAACTTTTTCGACTAACGTCAACATAGATATTTCAAACACACAAAGTTCTGGCAACAATGAGGCGTTTATTTACGCCCGCTATGGCTCAACCAGCATGGGTGCTGGAACTCTTTCTTTTAGAGTTTACACGAACGGCAACGTTTCAAATACCAACAACTCTTACGGATCCATTTCAGATCAAAATCTGAAAGAGAACATTGTTGATGCCACTTCGCAGTGGGACGACATCAAGGCTTTGCAGGTTCGTAAGTACAACTTTAGAGAAGCCACTGGACACCAAACACATACGCAGCTTGGTTTAATCGCACAGGAGGTCGAAACTGTTTCTCCTGGGTTAGTCGAAACAACTGCCGTTAGAGAAGGCGAAACGGTTTTAGACGCGGATGGGAACGAACTGGAGTCCATCAAATCAATCAATTATTCTGTGCTATACATGAAAGCCGTTAAGGCTTTACAGGAAGCGCAAACAAGGATTGAAACGCTTGAAACGCAGAACACTGCACAACAGGCTCAGATCGATGATCTGCTAGCCCGAGTTACCGCACTGGAGGCAGCAGAATGAGCACAATCAAAGTAACAAATATCGAACACGGATCCACTACTGACGGTGGTATCCAACTAGATAGCTCTGGTCACGTCACTGTTGACGGCGTCCAGCTGCCGACTGCTGGTGCGTTTAGTAATCGCAACATACTCATCAATGGCGGTCATGATGTAAATCAAAGGGATTTGGGAAGTTTCACACCTTCTAATCATGATTTTTGCAGTGATCGTTTTCGGTTGGAGTTATCTGACGCAAGCAAATACACTGCTGAACAAAGCAGTACTTCTCCTGATGGGTTCCGAAAAAGCCTAAAAATTACATCGTCTAGTGCTTTTACGCCTGCCGCTGACGATTATTTTATTGTTACGCAAGACATCGAAGGTTTTAATTCAGCTCCTACAGCATTTGGTTCATCAGCTGCAAAATCAGTTACCCTTTCTTTTTGGGTTAGGTCTAGCCTGACTGGTACGTTCGCGTGTGCAATTAGGAACTCAGCATTTAACCGCTCTCATATTAAAGAGTATACAATTTCCACTGCTGATACATGGGAGCATAAAACCTTAACCTTCCCCGGGATTACTGACGGAACTTGGAATACTGGATCAAATGTGGGTATTAGAGTTCACTGGTCTCTTGGTGCTGGCAGTGACTTCCATGGAAATGCAGATACCACGCTAACTACCAACGATTTTGCAACATCTTCATCAACTAACGTTGTTGCCACAAATGGTGCTACCTGGTATATGACCGGCGCTCAGCTTGAAGTTGGTGAAACCGCAACACCCTTTGAGCACAGAAGCTACAACGATGAGCTTGCTAGGTGTATGCGCTACTACGAAACGGGTGTTGTCTTTGGTGTGTATAAAACCTCTGACGATACAATGGGTTGGGCTCAATATAGCGTTCAAAAACGTGCAAATCCTACCTTACAAATTCACCCTCCTGGTACCACTTTAACAAGTGGTAGTCAAGCCTATTATTACTCTACTGACTCAGCTGATCGTGGAAACAGAGGCATTAACGAAATCAATAGCTCTAACTTTACAAACAACCAAAGTAATTTTAAAAATGGTTTCTTTGCAACGATTGGAGCTTTTACTCCAGCTTCCGCTAACGATGCTATGTGGACTGGTAACTACGAAGCAGATGCTGAATTATGATTACTAATGCACGACGAACTGTCAAAGGTTCTTTGGTTGTTACCTTTGATGAAAAAGAACTTTTTGTCCCAGAAAACTCTCCTGGCAACAGGCACTGGGATGAGCTGCAAGAATGGCTTGCAGAATCAGATGACAACGTTATCACTCAAGAATCATGATCACCCTTATCCGTCCAATCCTGTTTTCCTTTCTTCAATCTGACAAGGTTAAGCTGCTCATCGTAGACATGCTGACCAAACTGGCTGAGTCTACCGACAATGATGTCGATGACAAAGCCGTGGAATTCATCCGTAACGGCTTGTTCCCTGCTAAGCCTCTCTGATGGACTTAGGCGAGCCACCGGTATTCCCGTCTCTAAGGCTCCCTGAGCCCGTTGTTTTACCCCGTCCGGTACTAGATGTCCCACGAGCGGATTTGCCTTCATACAAGCCGCTTGTGGTGCCTCCTAGCGACCTCCGGGCTCCTCCGGGGGTCAAAGGAACTACAGAGTCTGACAAGCCAAAGCCTAAACCACCAGTCCCTCCGGTGCCTACAGTCCGTGTTCCATATACAGAAATGGACGTACCGGTACCGGATGGGGTTGTCTTAACTACAGCAGCTACAACCGCTGTTGTGTCCGTTGCTGCCACCCTTACTGCTACTTCTCTGTTTAAGTGGCTGGTCACTGTTATGAAACCTGTTTTCAAACAAGCATGGACAAAGATAACAAAAAAGAAGGATTCATCAAGTTCCTCGTCCTCGTCTGGTCCGCCGGACTCCTAACTGCAAGCTATGCAGGTTGGATGGAAAAAATGGATCCTACTTATGTCGCATCAATTCTCAGCGGCACTTTAGCAACCTTCTCCATTACCCGCGAAAAGAAAGAATGAAAAAGCTACTTCTGTTGCTGCTTCTCGCGGCACCTGCATCAGCCCAAACGGTAACTCCTCAGTTCACCCAAGGTAGCATGCAGTCAACCACTACTACCACCGTTGACATCCAGCGCACCGTTGCTCATGAGGTGTACGGCGGTGACTATTCATCATGGTCTGGTACAAACGTAACCCCCAGCGGGGACATCAGCGACTCAGCAACGACGTTCAGTGTAACAACATCGGGCGAGCCGTGGCAGCTGGAGACAGTAACACGGTCAGCAGGGATCGTCGAGACCATCGACATCACCGAGGACATTACACAAAGCTCTACCACTACCTCGCTGTCTGTCTTCTCGCAGTAAGTCCTGCGTATGCAGAACAAGCGCCTGAAGTAAACAACAGCTCTAATCCGGTAGCAGCTGCAACAGGCAATGTAACCAATCAAGCCGTACAATTCCAGAACAATGGTGCTCCCAGTAGGCAGTATTTTGCCGCTGGGAGTTCTTGTAATGGGGCAACAATGACATTTAGCCCGTTCTACATGGGTAATGACACTATTCCTATGGAATCTGACGGCTATGTCAAGAACAACAACTGGGGAGCACAGCTCAACTTTAGTATTCCGCTAGACGGAAGCATGATTGAGCAGTGTAAACAGTTGGCATCACGGCATGAGCAGAAGATGCGCCTGGACTATGAGCTAGTTCGCGCATTGAAATGCACCGAAATCATGAAAGCAGGCTTCACGTTCCGCCCCGGATCGCGGGTAGAGGTGCTGTGTCATGACATCGTACCTATCGTATCCGTCAAAGCCAGTGATTGAAGCAACCGTATCGGCTGTTATCGCTATTGTGGCGGCAGCAGCCACTGTATCAAATCGGTTAAGCAACCGTATCAGCGAAATGGATAAACGGCTTGACACCTTTGAACTGCGTGTAGCAACAAGCTACGTTCCCAAACAAGACTTTGAGAGCGCAATGGCAAAGATGGAAGACCACATGATCCGTATCGAAACAAAACTAGACCAAATGCTATTGCGAAATGGCTAAACGTGCAACCGAAGACTCGTTTAACGAGCTTCATAACCTAATTACACAGGAGTTCTTAGCACGTATCAAGTCAGGTGACGCTACTACCCAAGACTTGAAAGCAGCATGTGATTGGCTGTCTAAAAACGACATAACCGGTGTGGCCGTTGAGGGTTCTGCTCTCAGCGGCCTTGCTGATATTATGCC
>FUIF01022465.1_pt1 | contig 21045 bp, 28 predicted proteins | sample 1003461 | NCBI WGS metagenome assembly FUIF01 (sample SAMEA80401918, study PRJEB19352) | marine metagenome | reverse complement strand
TCCCTGTGGATAACTTATACATGCTACCTGTGGATAACCTGTGGATAACCTGTGGATATGTATAACCTGTGGATAACTTATGCACAGCCTGTGGATATCCTGTGGATAACTTTTACAAGGGGGGCGGGGGGGCTGGCGGTGCTCGGGTATTGTTACGGTAACCCCCCAGATACAAAAAAGTAGCCATTTGAAAAAGACAATAAGTGTTACCATAAGTAACATTAATGGTTTGTACCATAAGTATACATAAGACAACGTAAGTCATTGATTTTATTGGGCAATCGCGGGTACGTAGGGAGACAATGGAATATCCTTTAATGTTTACTTTGTAATTAGTTAAAATAAAGCTTGACATTTGCCTAAGAATATGTTATAATAATACTATAGTATAGATTAGTTTAATTTAGTTTGTTGTTTTGTTACTAACTAAAGACTATAAACAAAGTACAACCTAACGAGGTCTAAGGTATACTTAAGTATACTTAGGTAACCTAAGGAGAGATTTTTTGTCTACAAATAAAAAAGACGATTCTACTAAAAAGCGTAGAGGTCGTCCACCTAAGTCTGAGATTGTCTCACGCAAGCGGGGAACCGTTGGCACTAGGGGTCGCCCAAAGGGTGATGCTGCTATAATCAACGAATACAAGACACGGATGCTAACGTCCCCTAAGTCTAAGAGGGTCTTGGAGTCTATCTTTGATGCTGCTTTGGATGATGACCATAAGAACCAAGCAGCCGCATGGAAGCTAGTAATGGATAGGGTCTTACCTGCCAGTTACTTTGAAAAGGATAAGGCAGGAGGAAGTAAAGGTGGGATTAATATCTCAATTACTGGTGTTGGTGGAGAGACTACTGTCATCTCTGAAAACACCGAAGAACAACAACAAGACATTATTGACGGAGAGTACACCGATGTATAATCCTAAGTACTTCTCACTGAGTGAGTTCAACTGTCAAGAAACAAATCAAAACGAAATGTGTCCAGAGTTCCTAGAGCGTTTGGATGCCCTGCGAGAAGCCTGTGGTTTTCCCTTTGTGATTACTAGTGGCTATCGTAGCCCTAATCACACAATAGAACGACGTAAGGAGAAAGCAGGAACTCATGCCCAAGGTATTGCAGCGGACATCAGAGCTATTAGCGGAACAGAAAAGTACGAGATTGTTAAACAGGCGCTCCTGCTTGGGTTTGGCGGTATTGGAGTGGCTGGTTCATTTATCCATGTGGATGACCGGAGCAATACTAATTCTAACTCTGTCCCAGTAATGTGGACTTACTAAGTGACTGACTTAAAGAATTAACTTAACGACCGAAAGCTGCCCACACAGTTAGTAGGTCACTTTTAACCTTGTGGGAGGTTATAATGAAAGAATGTAAGATATGCAAGACATGGAAGAAAGAAGAAGAGTACGGCACGTTCCAACAACGAGGTAAGACTTATAGGCGAGGACAGTGTAATAGCTGTAGAAGCGAAAGGGAACGTACAAACAGGATTGAGAATGGTGATGAAGTAAGAGCAAGAGACAACGCAGGGTATCACCGCGCTAAAAAAGATGACCCCGAAGGTGTCTCAAGAGTGTACAGGAACTACCATTTAAAAAAGAAATACAATATAACGCTTGACGAGTTTGAAGACAGAGCGGAAGCTATTGATTACAAGTGTGAGATATGTGGCGGCGAAGAACGACTACACAAGAGCTTAGTTGTTGACCATAACCACGACACAGGAGAGGTAAGAGGGTTGATTTGTAGTGGCTGTAATAAAGGTTTAGGGCATTTTAGAGATAATCCTGATGTGTTAGAGTCTGCGCTTCTCTATTTAAAAGAAAGGGGGCATTATGGCTACTGAACTCTCGGTGCAATTGCTACCGTGGCAACAGGAAGTGTTTGAGGACGACTCACGCTTCAAGGTTATCGCGGCAGGACGACGAACAGGTAAGTCACGCCTAGCGGCTTGGAAGTTAATCATTGAGGGGTTACAGTGTAAGAGAGGTCATGTCTTTTATGTCGCACCTACACAGGGTCAGGCTAGGGACATTATGTGGCAGACATTGCTAGAGGTGGGTCACCCTGTCATAGCGTCAAGCCATATCAACAACCTACAAATAAAGCTAGTCAACGGTGCAACCATCGCCCTCAAGGGTGCTGACAGACCAGAGACTATGCGTGGTGTCTCCCTTAGCTTCCTCTGTATGGATGAGTACGCCGATATGAAGCCGGAGGTCTGGGAGCAAATCCTAAGACCTGCCCTAGCTGACCAGAAGGGTGATGCCATGTTTATTGGTACACCCATGGGACGTAACCACTTCTACGACCTCTTCCAGTACGCTAGCTTGTCTAAGGACGAACAGTGGAAGGGTTGGCACTTTACATCATACGATAACCCCTTGTTGGATGAGGAAGAGATTGATGCGGCTAAGAAGTCCATGTCTGCCTTCTCATTCCGACAGGAGTTCATGGCATCCTTCGAGGCACAAGGTGGTGAACTCTTTAAGGAAGAACATGTACAGTTCTCCGAAGAGGAACCGGACGGAGGTCAATATTACATAGCAGTGGATTTGGCAGGCTTTGCGGACGTTCAGACAGCAACAACTAAAACTAACCGACTTGACCAAACGTCAATTGCGGTGGTTAAAGCGGGTACGGAAGGATGGTGGGTCGCTGACATCATCCATGGTCGTTGGGGAGTTGAGAAGACAGCACGTAAAATCTTCGAAGCAGTACGAGACTACCGACCAGTAGCTGTAGGTATTGAGAAAGGTGCATTGAAGAATGCTGTCTACCCTTACCTAAACGATATTATGAAGTCAAATCAACGCTTCTTTAGGGTTGAGGAATTGACACACGGTAACAAACGTAAGATTGACCGTATTGTATGGGCGCTCCAAGGGCGTTTTGAACACGGTAAGATAACACTTAACAAGGGAGAATGGAACGCTACGTTTCTAGATGAGCTATTTCAGTTCCCTAACAAACTTGTCCACGATGATTTAATTGATTCGTTGGCTTACATTGACCAATTGGCTCAAGTAGCCTACGCTATTGACTACGAGGAAGAAGAATATGAACTTACTGACTATTATGCAGGGTATTAACTATGTATGAAGAAGATGGATTCCGCTTAGAAAGGTTGGAAGACTGGGTAGACAACAAATGCACAGGTTGGCGTGACAACTTTGAGGCTAATTACTCTCAGAAGTTCGACGAATACTACCGCTTGTGGCGTGGTCAATGGTCTACCGAAGACATGACACGTCAATCAGAGCGTTCTAAGATTATTTCCCCTGCCCTACAGCAGGCTGTTGAGTCATCCGTAGCTGAACTAGAGGAAGCTACCTTTGGCCGTGGCAAATGGTTCGACATTAAGGACGATTATGCTGACCAAGATAACGCTGACGTACAGTTGCTGCGTAATAACCTAGATGCTGACTTTAAACGTAACAAAATACGTAAGAATGTAGCTGAGTGTCTCATCAATGCCGCTGTATTTGGTACTGGTATTGCTGAAATAGAACTAACTACCGAAAAAGAAATGAAACCTGCTACACAGCCTGTTATGGGTGGTGAGTTACAAGCAGTTGGTGTCACCATCGCAGACAGAACTTGCGTTAAGCTAAACCCTGTGATGCCTCAGAACTTCCTTATTGACCCTGTAGCTACTTCCGTAGAGAATGCGCTAGGTGTTGCTGTAGATGAGTTCGTATCTCGTCACCAAGTAGAACAATTACAGGAAGAAGGTGTTTATCGTCAGGCTGACGTAGGTACTGCGGCTCCAGACTTTGACATTGAGCCTGACCATGAGCTTACGTCTACGTATGACGACGACAAAGTACGTCTTACTAAGTACTACGGCCTTGTACCTCGCTACTTGCTCGATGAAGCTATGTCTGACCCAGACGCTGAGGAAGAAGTTGTAGACCTCGGTGATGGCGAAGAAGACGACAGCTACTATGTAGAGGCTATTGTTGTTATCGCTGATGGCGGTACACTGCTCAAGGCTGAGAAGAACCCCTACATGATGGGTGACCGTCCAATCATCGCATTCCCCTGGGATGTCGTTCCTAGCCGTTTCTGGGGTCGAGGAGTATGTGAGAAAGGGTATAACTCTCAGAAGGCGTTAGACGCAGAACTACGCGCTCGTATTGATGCCTTAGCACTGACTGTACACCCTATGCTTGCAATGGACGCTTCTCGTATGCCAAGAGGCTCTAAGCCAGAGATTCGTGCAGGTAAGGTTATTCTTACTAACGGTAACCCTGCGGAAGTACTACAGCCATTTAACTTTGGTCAGGTCAATCAGATTACCTTTGCTCAGGCACAGGCTCTACAGCAGATGGTACAGACCGCTACAGGTGCTATTGACTCAGCCGGTATTGCAGGTTCTGTCAATCAACAAAGCACAGCAGCAGGCATCTCAATGGGCTTAGGTGCTATTATTAAGCGTCATAAGCGTACATTGATTAACTTCCAAGAGTCGTTTATCATTCCGCTAGTGACTAAAGCTGCACACCGTTACATGCAGTTTGAGCCTGAGATATACCCAGTAGCTGACTACAAGTTCGATGTATCTAGCTCTCTTGGTATTATTGCTCGTGAGTACGAAGTCACACAGCTTGTTCAGTTACTACAAACTATGTCACCAGAAACACCAATGTACCCTGAGTTGGTTAAGTCTATTGTTGACAACATGAACCTGTCTAACCGTGAAGAGCTTATTGCTAAACTTGACCAAGCTAATACTCCTAACCCTGAACAAGAACAAGCAGCACAACAGGCTCAACAGGCACAGCAACAAGCTGCGTTGGAGTTCCAGAACGCACAGACTACTGCCCTACAAGGACAGGCACAAGAGTCTCAAGCACGGGCTGCTAAGTACGCTGCCGAAGCTCAGGCTGTACCACAGGAGCTTGAGATTGACCGTATTAAGGCAGTCACTGCTAACCTAAGTGCAGGAGACGCAGACGACAAGGAGTTCCAGAAGCGTCTTGAAATCTCTAAGCAGCTTCTAAAAGAACGTGAGGTAGCTGTTAAGGAAGGTAATCCAGTACAAGCTACACCAGAACCACAGGCACAACCAGAACCAATGGCTATACCTGAACCACCAATGATGCAACCTGAACCACAAGGACAATTACCACAATGATGGTTTTAACACTTAAAATGTTTGAAGACGCAATGAAGCAGATTAACGTAGCTTTTGTAGAAGTCAACAAGAAAGTCACTAAACTTGAGGAAGAACTCAAGGCGGTGAAAGAGAAGGAGAAGCCTAGTGCCAGCAAAAAAACCAGACCCAAGGCTAGCTAGGGCAGGTGTATCGGGGTTCAATAAGCCAAAGCGAACCCCTAACCACCCTAAGAAGAGCCACGTAGTAGTTGCCAAGGAAGGTGACAAGATTAAGACAATCCGATTTGGTGAGCAAGGAGCTAAGACCGCAGGTAAACCTAAAGCAGGTGAGTCGGATAAGATGAAGAAGAAACGTGCTAGTTTTAAATCCAGACATGGTAAGAACATAGCCAAAGGTAAGATGTCAGCAGCTTTTTGGGCTGATAAAGTTAAATGGTAACAGGAGAATAGTTATGCCGGGGTACTCAATGAAACCTAAAAGCAAAGCAAAACCTAAATCAATGGCTAAGCCTAAGCGTGGCTCAAGAGCAGCTAAGAACAAAAAGAACAAGATGAGTGTTCGTAGTGGCTACTAAAAAATCTACAGTCAATAAGGCAGGTAACTACACCAAGCCTACCATGCGTAAGAACCTCTTTAATAAGATTAAGGCAGGGACTAAGGGCGGTAAGGCAGGACAATGGTCTGCACGGAAGGCACAGATGTTAGCCAAGGAATACAAGGCTAAAGGCGGAGGATACAAGTAATGAAAGTAAAAGCCCCTAAAGGCTATCACTGGATGAAGCAAGCGGATGGCTCCCAGAAGCTGATGAAACACACAGGTAAGTTTGTTAAGCACAAAGGTGCAACACTTGCAGCAGACTTTGCCATACAGAAGGCGCACAAGTAATGGCACTTAAGAAGACACAGAAGTCTTTGAAAAAGTGGACTGACCAGAAGTGGACTACAGCTAGTGGTAAAAAGTCCTCGGAGACTGGTGAGGTATACGCTCCTAAGAAGACGATAGCAAAGCTAAAGTCCACTGCGGCAGGCAAGAAGAAGCTAGCAGCGGCTAACAAGAAAAAAAGACAAGCCACAGCTAAAGGCAAGCAACACGCCAAGCATGGTTTGCACAAAGGTAAAAAAAGATAAAATAGTTCTTGACTTTTGCTTCAATATATGTTATAATAGTACTATAGTATGCTTAAGTATACTTTAACTTGTACTTTAATTATATAACAAACTGTCCTTTAAAGGAGAAACAGTTAATGAATGACACAGATAAAGAATTAGAAAAATACTACGAAGATATGCTGTCAATGTTTCGTACTCCGGGTTGGAAGACTATGACTGAAGACCTACATACAAACGCTGAAGGCATTAATTCAGTAGAAGCAACGAAGACTGAACAAGACCTTTACTTCCGTAAGGGACAACTTTACGTCATCGCTTCGCTGCTAAACTTAGAAGAGCAAGTCCGTGACGCATATGATAACTTAGGTAACTAAAATGCCTTTGTTTGATTTTAAATGTGAAGCAGGACATATTAGCGAACGATTCGTTAGTAGCGACACTAAAGAAGTAGTCTGCAATGAATGTGGACTACCCGCAGTAAAACAGCTATCTTCTTTCGGGACTTGGACAGAAAAACATAACGGAACAACGTCTGACAACTGGGTCAAGAAACGAGAACAAAAGATGGCTATAGAACGTAAGGCAAATTCATAGGTGTGTTGAACCCTTACATAATATAAACCTCCATAATACTAAAAGGTACGGAGTTTAATAATGGCAAAAACTATTACCGGACGAGCGTCCAGAAGAACAAGAAGATACTGAAGTAAACAACATTGAAGAGATGGGAACTCCTGAACCGGAGGCAACCCCAGAACCTCAAGACGACATCCCTGAGAAGTACAAAGGAAAGTCAACCGCTGAGATTGTAAGGATGCACCAAGAAGCTGAGAAGCTCTTAGGAAAGCAAAGCGGAGAAGTAGGGGAGTTACGTTCAGTCGTTGATAGTTACATTCAGACACAACTCGACAACACTACACCAACGCAAGAAACTGTAGACGAAGATATTGATTTCTTCTCTGACCCCGACAAGGCCGTCGAAAGAGCTATTGCTAATCATCCTTCAATTAAGAAGGCAGAGGAAGCTAATCTAAACAATGTACGCACTACTGCACTTACGCAACTGAAATCACGTCATCCTGACATGGAACAGATTGTACAAGACGGTAAGTTTGTTGAATGGATTAAAGCCTCTAAGATTCGTACACAACTCTTTGCTCAAGCAGACCGACAGTATGACTATGAAGCCGCAGACGAACTCTTTACTAATTGGAAAGACCGTCAAGGCGCTGTAGCTAAAACTGTAGCTGCTGAGAAGGACACCAGAAAAGCCGCTGTTAAGACTGCTTCCACAGGTAGTACCAAAGGAAACGGTGAGCAGCGAGCGAAGAAAGTATATCGTCGCTCAGACATTATTAAGCTAATGCAGGACGACCCTGACAGGTATCTCGCACTGTCTGACGAAATCACACAGGCGTATGCCGAGAAGAGAGTCCGCTAACTAAACTCTTTTTTAAATATAAGGTATATATAAAATGACTGATTCAACATATCCCAACATGAGCGGCGCGGTAGACAACACTTCTGCCGCTACTTTTATCCCAGAAATTTGGAGTGACGAAGTTGTCGCTGCATACAAGTCTAATCTTGTTCTGGCTAACCTAGTTAAGTCTCTTAGCATGACTGGTAAGAAAGGTGACGTAGTTCACATTCCTAAGCCTGTTCGTGGTGATGCTCACGCTAAAGCCGAAGGCACTGCTGTAACCATCCAGAACGCTACTGAGGGTGAAGTACAGGTTGCTATCGACAAGCACTTCGAATACTCACGTATGATTGAAGACATCACTGAGACTCAGGCTCTTGCTTCTCTCCGTCAGTTCTACACTGGTGATGCAGGTTACGCTCTGGCTAAGCAGGTTGATACTGACCTTCTTAACCTTGCTAAGTCTCTGGGTAACGGTGACGGTTCTTCTTACGTCAACACCGCTTCTTTCTACAACGACGCTTCTACTGGCTTGACTGCTTACGCGGCTGACACTGTAGCTGCTGCTGACGTATTTACTGATGAAGGCTTCCGTGCTTTGATTCAGAAGATGGATGATGCAGACGTTCCTATGGACAACCGTTGCTTCGTAGTTCCACCTTCACTGCGTAACGCTATCATGGGCATTGACCGCTACCAGTCTTCTGACTTCGTAGACGGCAAAGGTGTTCAGAACGGTCAGATTGGTACTCTGTACGGCATTGACGTATTTGTATCAACTAACTGTCCTATCATCGAAACTGCCGCTGAGAACAGCGCCGGTGGTCAGATTCGTTCAGCACAGCTTCTGCACAAGGACACTTACGTTCTTGCGGAACAGCAGGGCATCCGTTCACAGACTCAGTACAAGCAGGAGTTCCTTGGAACCTTGTACACTGCTGACACTCTGTACGGTACTAAAGTTCTGCGTCCAGATGCAGGCTTCTCTCTGGCTGTAAATGGCTAAGTAACAAACTGGGGGCATCCATAAGGGTGCCTCCTTTTACTTTTCGGGCTTTACGCCTTCTTATATACACATAGGAAAATATTATGTCAAAATTAACAATTGATGCAAACGCAAAACCAATTCAGGTACTGCGTCCTACTACAGTTTCTAAAGTAACTACTTCAGGAACTGCCGCTTCTTCCTCCGCTATTGCTGCTAACATTCGTGTAGCTCGCATTATAAGCGATTCAGATTGCTTCTATAGCGTCGAAGGAACAGCGACTACTTCTTCCTCATATCTCCCTGCAAACGCTATTGAATATATCCATGTGTACGAGGGTGATACTGTTTCTGTTATTCTAGCAGCCGGTACTGGTTCCGCCTACATTACCTCAATGGTGTAAGCCATGTATGGTTTAGGTGTAAACAGACTAGGTGTAACGAATACATCAGGCTTTGTACCTTCGACCCTTTTTGCTTCCGGTGAAGAGGGCGCTTGGTATGACCCTTCCGATTTATCAACCATGTTTCAAAACAGTGATGGCACTGGTGCGCCTGCGGTCAACGGCCCTATAGGTTACATCGCAGACAAGTCAGGTAATGGCAATAACGCTATTCAAGCTACCTCTGCTAAACGACCAACGCTACGACAAGCAGGCTCTTTGTATTACCTAGAGTTCTTTGGCGCACAAGGTCTAGCTACAAGTGCTATTGACTTTACAGGCACTAATGAAATGACTGTGGTTTCAGGAGCACATAAAGACATTGATGCCACTGTAGTTGTTGCTGAGTTATCTCCTCACGTTGGACAAAACAACGGAGCATTTAGATTAGCTTCTGTTGTTACTAATGCTTGGCGCTATACCTCTAAAGGCACTAATACTATTAACAGTAGCACTTCTGCTGACTATGCACCCCCTTCAACTAATGTCTTAACAGGCATTACTGATATTGATGGTGATGTTAATAAGATTAGAGTTGATGGTGTAGAGAAGGCTTCCTCAACTTCCGACCAAGGCAGTGGGCCATTTGGTAACTGGACTCTTAATGTAGGCGCTCGTGACAACGCTACTTCCTTGTTCTTAGACGGTAGAATATACGGTCTTGTTGTTCGTGGTGCTGAGTCTAGCGCAGGCGAGATTGCTTCTACTGAAGCGTACATGGCAGCTAAGACAGGAGTCACCCTATGAATCAGTATGCAACCATAATCGTAACAAACGCTAACAAAGCTGCCGCACAGTCCTTGCTAGGTGAAACCTTCTTTGATATTCCATTAAAGAAAACACTAAGCAAGTACTGGGTTAGCTCAGGCTATTTTCTAGTTGAAGAGTATGATGCAATAGTAGACAGCGGTTTAGCTTTTAACATTAATACTGAAGACAGTTATCTTGATTGTTTATCAGAACTTAACATGACTAGAATTATCAAGGATGAGGACTAACCCATGGTAGAGGAGACTAAAGAAGCATTGGACGTTGTAGCTGTTTCAACAGGTATACTTTCATTAGCGGCATGGCTACCACCTATCGCGTCGTTATTTACAATCATCTGGATGGGCTTGCGTATATGGGAGTCCGACACAGTTATGGAACTCAGGGGTAGAAAGTAATGTCAATTCTCATGTCGTTAATACAACCAGTAACAAAGCTGTTAGACAAGGTAATCCCTGATGCCGATGCAAAGCAACGTATAGCGCATGAGATTGCCGTTTTAGCAGAGAAACAAGCACACGAACTAGCTAAGTCACAGATAGAGGTAAACAAAGCTGAGGCAGCACATAAGAACTTATTTGTCGCAGGTTGGCGTCCGGCTGTTGGTTGGACTTGCTGTCTTGCAATGGCGAGTAACTTCTTGGTTATACCAATGGCAAATTTTGCGTTGGCTCTTGCCGATTCTACAATCGTCATTCCCCTTATAGACCTGTCCACTATGTTACCTGTACTTATGGGTATGCTTGGTTTAGGTGCAATGCGTACTGTTGAAAAGACTAAAGGAGTTAAGTGATGGCTACATCCTTTCAGGAAGCACTAGCGGCAGGACAGGAGGCTTACAACTCTGAGTTTTTAGAACAACAACAAAAGTCTTTAGATGCTGCTTATAATAAGTTGTCTAAAAAAGATAAAAATAATCTTGAAGAATATGAAAACAAAATAGACCGTTCTAGCCGCGATGCGGCAGGTGTTAGAAGAAACCACACAGAGGCTTTTAACTACATAACACTAAAGCGTAGGTCAGCGGACGGTGTAGGGGAACTAAACCTTAACACTTTAATGTATGACCATAAAACAATGGGTCGTAAAAGAGACGACGTAGATTATTATGATGAAGACAGTTTTTACCGTCAGGGGGCAAACGCTCAAGCTGAAGTAATTAAAGACTACTTAGAGGAAAACGATACTCCTCTTTACAAAGAACTAGAAGACGGCACACGTTTGTATCTTACGACAGGAACTTCTGCTCACTTTGGCGATGAACCCGGCGGTCGCGGTGGCGGTTCAGGTCAGTGGGTACAGGCAGGTGACGTAGGTACATACAGCACGTACTGGGAACCTAGGCCTAAGCGTAGTTTCCTTGAGGGTATGATTGCTAACCCTATCTTTCGTACTGCGCTTGCATTAGCTACAAGCGGTATTTCTGAGGCTTACATTCAAACAGGTAGAGCCTTAAGTGGAGAAGACTTAAACTCTGAAGACTGGGCTAGTATGATTACAGGGAATAGCCCTGCGGCTCTAGTGGCCAAAGCTGCTATCACAGGCGACCCTAAAGCAGCAATAGCCAATCTAGTTCTTGAAAATACTGATATAGGCGCTTCTTTAGCGGAAGCAGGTTTTTCAGAAAACTTAACAAAAGACCCTGATTTTATAGCAGGTGTTGCAGAATCTTTAGGTGAAGTAGCAGGAGGGGCTAACTTACAAGACACTCTTGAAGCAGGGCTAATAGAATATGTAAAAGAAGGCGGTAGTCTAGGTATTGACCTTCCAGAGTTTGACTCTCCTGATTTTGACTTAGGGGTTATAAGTGATTTCGCAGGAAACATTATAAACTCTATTGGAGACATAACAGACCCTTTGTTTAGTGCTATAGGGGACGCAGGAGAAGCCTTTGGAGACTTTATTGACCCCATAATACAAGCAGGTCAAGACGTTATCGACGCAGGCTCTCAGGTAGTAGGTGACGTTAGTTCGGCAGTAGGAGATGTTATTGACCCTGCTTTAGGTGCTATAGGTGATGCAGGTTCTGCTCTTGATGATTCTGTTCGTGCAGCGGGTTCTGCCGTAGGTAATTATCTAGACCCTGTTTGGGGTTTCATAGGCGACAACCTTGTCTTAACAGGAGGAGCCGCGGGAGCTAATCAGACACAGCAGCAGCAAAGAACACCAACGCAGAACTTGTTTGATAGTGAACTACAAAGCATTGGTAGTATATCTCTAAGCGAGTATGCTCCTTTACTTACGGGTGACCAACGCAGACATGCTCCGGTAGGAACTTCGGCTAATCCGGCACGACAGCAACCACAAACAGTAGCGGAAAGTTTATTTAAACCGTTAAGTATCCCGGCAGCAGCAGACCAATTAGCTCAAGACCCGGTTAGACAACAAATGGAAAAAGATAGACTAGCCTCGCAAGGCTCCTTATATGGAAACCTTAACAGCAACCCTTTTGCAAACCCCTTTGACACAGAAGAGGAAGAAGGACTAATATGACATATTTAGAAGCAATTAACAAAGTACTACGTAGGCTACGGGAGGACGAAGTAACGTCCCCTGATTCTACTGCGTACTCTAAACTGATTGGTGAGTTTGTAAACGACGCTAACCGTATGGTCGTGGATGCTTGGAACTGGTCAGCCTTACGTAGGGAAATCGCTGTAACCACTGTAGCAGGTCAGCGGGACTATACACTGTCTAATTTAACATCAGAATTTAGTACTCTACAAGTAACTAACAGTACTGAAAAGTGTTTTGTAGACTTAGGTACTGAAGCAGGTTTACAGGAAGATAAGTTTGTTAATCCTGCTGCTGAATCTGTGCCTTCTAATTATGTGTACACAGGCTACGACGAAGAAGCAAACAGCATGGGTGTGGCTTTCTATCCTGTTCCTGACAAAGCATATAGTCTTCAGTTTAACATATCAGGAGATTATAAAGAGCTAACTACATCACAAGATATTATTAGAGTTCCTTCATTGCCTGTTATTCAATTAGCACAGTCAATGGCTGTTGAAGAACGTGGAGAAACTGGAGGCACTACGGCTGCTAAACTACAAGCACAAGCAATGCTAACATTGAGTGATTCTATTGCTTATGATGCAGCCCGCTTCCCTAATGAAACAGTGTGGTACGCCGTATGAGCCAACGATTACAGAATCTAACAGTAGCAGCACCGGGATTCCTTGGTATCAATACCGAGGAGTCTCCTATTGGCATGAGTCCTGCCTTTGCTTCCATTGCTGATAATTGTGTAATTGACAAGCGTGGTCGCGTAGGGGCGCGTAAGGGGTACGATAAAGTATCTACTAACGGCGGTAGTGTCCTAGGAAGTAGCCGAGGTATCGAAGGTATCTTTGAGTTTACTTCCTTTGGTGGTGTTACTACATTGTTCTCTGTGGGTAACAATAAGATATTCACAGGTACAACCACACTAGCAGAAGTTACTCTCCCCGGTGGCTACTCTATATCAGCAAACAATTGGAAGATAACATCCTTTAATGATGACGTATACTTCTTTCAGACAGGCCATGCGCCTCTTAGGTCAGCTTCTGGAAGCACTACTCTTGTTGAAGTATCGGGTGCACCTCAAGCTAACGAAGTGCTGTCAGCGTTTGGTCGTCTTTGGGCGGCTGACTTAGCAGCTGATAAACATACTGTACACGTTTCTAGTCTATTAGCAGGTACTACATGGTCAGGAGGTAGTTCCTTTACTATAGACCTTACCCAGTTCTGGCCTGAAGGCTACGATGAGATTGTAGCGTTGACAGAACATAACGGTTTGTTTATTGTCTTTGGCAAGCACTCTATGTTGATTTATGATGGAGCGCAAGGCGGTGACGGTGTAACAGGTAGCCCGGCAGTTGCAGGTTCTACTATATTCCTAAAGGACACCGTAGAGGGCGTAGGATGCATTGAGAGGGACTCTATACAAGCCACAGGTAACGACATACTGTTCCTGTCTAATCGCGGTGTAATGAGCTTAGGGAGGCTTATACAGGAGAAGTCGCTACCTCTACGTGACGTTAGTAAGAATGTACGTACTGACTTAATGGAGATGTCTAACTTTGAGTCCTTGCCTGTTAAGAGTTTATACAGTGCTGAAGACGCTTTTTACTTGTTGACGTTCCCGTCTAGCAATACTACTTACTGTTTTGACGTAAGACAGCCTATGGAAGATGGTTCGTTTAGAGTGACTACATGGTCAGGTATTCTACCTTTAGCCTTCAATGAGCTTGCTAGTGATGGTTTCTATATAGGACTGTCTACAGGTATTGTTAAGTATGCAGGATACTTAGATGACGCCGCTACGTACCAAATGTCTTACTACAGCAATGAGCTAGACTTTGGTAATCCGGGTATTCTTAAGTTCCTAAAGAAATTCCACATAACAGTAATCGGCGGTGGCAGTGCTACAGCAAACCTTAATTGGGCTTATGATTACTCTGATAACTTTAGTAAACAACAGTTTGAGTTTGAAGCATCAGGTGTTGTTGGTGAGTACAATGTAAGTGAGTTTAATACTACTGCGGAGTTTACAGGGGGTGTAGAGATTCAGACACCAAAGGTAAATACCACAGGTTCAGGAAACGTAGTGAAAATTGGAGTAGTATCTACTATTAATAATAATGCTTTTGCAATACAGAAAATTGACATACTAGCTAAAATCGGGAGACTTTTGTAATGTCTAATTATACAGTAACAACAAACTTTGGCGCTAAGGATTCGCTTCCTTCAGGCAACGCAGCTAAAGTTATCAAAGGCTCTGAGTTTACTACGGAGTTTAACAACATTGCTACAGCCAGTGCAACCAAGGCTGACCTCGCGTCACCTACGTTCACAGGTACAGTGACTATACCAACTGCTACTATTACTACAGCCAACACTACTACAGCTAACATTACCACAGCTAACTGTGAGAACTTGTCTGTTGAGAAAGCTACTAACAGTGGTGAGACAGACTTACTTATTCATAACACAGGTACTGGCGATGCTGACGCAGTGCTAAAATTAGACTCTTCTGCTACAGGTGAAAGTGAAATTGATTTTCTACATGACGGCTCTTTAGGTGCAACAATAGAATACTTTGTTGACGGAGGTTCTCCTGACTTAAACATTAAAACTTTAACTTCAGGGAGCGTTATTGACTTACAGCCTAACAATGTAAATACACTAAGAGCCGCTGAAGGTGTCGTTACTGTTACAGGTGATTTAAGAATTAGTGATGGTTCAGTTAAGGGTGAAATAGGTATTGTAGATACTAATGACGTTTATTTGGCTGACAACACAGCAGGTATACGCGTAAGCGGTTCTTTGACTAATAACATTTTTGCTTGTGATGAGAATGGTGCTATCACTAACGGTGTTACTAACTTAGGTGCCAGTACAGGTCGTTTTAAGGAAGGTTATTTTACAGATTTAAAAACTAATGATTTAACTGTAGAAAAAGCAGGCGATGCTAAAATTACCATTAAGGGTACAGACTCAGGTGGTGACGACGATGACGCTGAGTTATTCTTAGATTCTAACGGTAATGGCGAGTCTGCTGTTCGTTTCCTGACCGACGGTGCTGATGGCGCTGCCTTATTTTGGTCACCGCAAAGCAATGATGATTTCGTAATTCAAACCTATTCCTCAGCGTCTGATGGTGGTATTCATCTGCGCGTTAAGGAAGAAGATTCGTTGCTTGTTAAGGCTGACGGTATGCTACAGTTAAGCAACGGTACTGTTAGAGGTACAGTAGGTATTGTAAGTACAGATGAAGTCTTTATAGCGGATACTGTCTGTGGTTTACGGATGTCTGGTGCCGGTACTATAAACATATTCCCTGTTGATGGAGATGGTGCAGGTACTAACGAAATTGCTAACTTAGGTACTAGCAATGACAGATTTAAAACTATCTTTTCTAAGAATGCCTTGGACACTTCCTCTGACCGTAACCTAAAGCAAAGCATTGAAGAACTTAGCGAAGCTGAAGTAAGGGTTGCACAGGTTTGTAAAGGTTTAATTCGTAAGTATAAGTGGAAGGACTCAGTAGAAAGAAAAGGTGTTGACGGTTCTCGTTATCACGTAGGTGTGATAGCACAAGACTTGGAAGCAGCTTTTGAAGCTGAAGGTTTAAACGCAGAGGAATACGGTATGTTTACAAGAAGTGAAGAAACAGGAACTCTTTCAGTAAGTTACTCTGAACTATTAGCATTTATTATTGGAGGGCTGTAAGATGAGTTTTGGTGAATTTGTCGGTCAAGGTATCGGCGCGCTAGGTAACTATTACTTAGGTACTTCAGGCGCTGAGGATGCTCGAAGAGCAGGTCAGGCCGTCCTCACAGGTACTGAGATGCTCGGACAGCAAGCTCTAGAAGGCTCTCAGTTTCAACCCTACACCGTTACAAGTAGTTTAGCGAACGTAAGTTCAAATCCTCAGGGTGGTTTCAATTTAAATTTGTCCCCACAACAGCTAGCACAACAGCAGGCTTTGTTTGGACAAGCTCAAGGCATGTTTGGTCAAGTTGGTCAAGGCATGACACGAGCCGAACGAGACGCACAAAACCGTAGATTTAGAGAAGCAGAGTCAATGTTCGGTCGCGCTAGAGGCGACACGGGGGCACTTGCCAGTGAATACTACGAGAACATCCGAGCAGCACAGCGTCCTGAAGAAGAACGTCAGCGTATGAACTTAGAGCAAGGTTTGTTCTCTAGCGGTCGTGGTGGTATTTCTACTGCTGAGTTCGGTGGAACTGCTGAAGAGTTCGGGTTTGAAAAGGCTAGAGCAGAGGCAGGCTTACAGGCGTCAGCGTTGGCACGAGAGGCAGCGTTAGGCGAGCAAGCACAAGCCCTAAAATCAGCACAAGCGTTATCAGGTCAGGCGTACTTAGGTGAGCAAGCAGCACAAGCCAGAGATACACAAGCACTTGCGATAGGTACGGGTTTGTTTGGTCAGGCTTATGTACCACAACAGCAGGCACTCGACCTCTTTGGTGCTGCAAACATACCCGCACAGTTGTTACAGAAAGGTCAGTTAGCCGGTCAAGAGTTTGCTTCTCAGGCGGGTCTAGCAGGTCTTCAGGGTCTGTTGAGTGGTGAGGAACTTGCTAACTACTTAGAACGTGCAGGCATTCAAGCGGCAATGCCAATGATTACAGGTGGCGCAGCGGCAGGAACTAATGCATTAGTAGGCCTAGGTGCATCAGCTTGGAATAATTTTCAAAATTGGTATAACTCTGGTAACACAGGCACTCCTCCTCCAAGCATAGTACAGGGGATAGGTGGTAGTACTGGTGTAGATTCAGACGGCGATGGGTGGATTGATACTCAAGATTTGTTCCCTAACGACCCTAGTAAACATTAATAGGAGATAAAGATAATGGCATTAACAGAACAAACGGCAGGTCTGCTTTTAAACCTAGGTGGGGGAGGGATTCGTCCTGACCCTATGATGGGAGCTTCTATCCAAGACCGTGAGATTGCATTGCAACAGAAAGCAATTAAAGATTTGCGTGGGAACGTACAGTCTATGTTTGGAGGGGCAATTGAAACACGTACTCCCGGTGAACAAGCACAGGCTGCACTGGCACAGTTAGACCCCTCTAAAAAGGAAGACAGAGCTAAGATACTTGATATTGTTAGTCGTGTCAATCCTGAGCGTGTTCCTATGTTGAAGGAACAGTTTGCTGCTAGGGATGAGCGACAAAGAGTAACAGCGTTGTCTGAAAAGCGAGATAAAGAAGCTCTTGATATTTCACGACTATCGGCTACAAGAGGTAGTACTTCTCCTTATGGATTTGGCAGGAGTTATGTTGTTAGAGATAAGAACGGCAATCTCTATAACGTCAACGCGGCTATGAGTAAGAAAGCAGGCAGTATGGAGACTATATACTCCCCTATAACCCCCGGTGCCCCTGCTACGCCAACAGGTGAACTAGACATGGTATCTGGTGAGTTTGGTCAGTCATTTCAAGACGAAATCGAATCAGGTCAGAAATCAGAAGAATATGCAACTTTCGGGGAAATGAGAGCCGCAGCTAGTAACGAACTAGCCCAATCTGGAGAAGCGTTAGTAACAGGTAACAGAATGCTAGAGCTTTTAACTCAGATTGAAACAGGTGGTTTTACTGAAGTTACTAAGAAAGCTATCTTTGATACATTTGGTGTTACCCCTACAAGTATTGCTGAGTTTGATAACCTTGCGGGTAACATGATGTTGGCACAACTTAAATCCTTTGGCCCTAACCCGACGGAAGGTGAGAGAGCCGTTGCTGCTTCTTTACAAGCCAGTATAGACAAAGGCGAGGGAGTCAACAGAGCTATCGTTGAGAGGTTCATAGCAGAGCAGAAACGTAAACAAGCTCGTTTAGAATACTTAACGCTCCCTACAACCAAAAACTTACAGAGCTATAACAACTATGTTAAGGCTCAGTACAAGGAAAAAGATAAGGTTCCAGAAGTTAAAGAACCAACAGACGTAATTGACCTTTTATCTTTACCCTTATAATAGGAGTTTAAACAGTATGTCACAAGAACTAAAATTACCGGCTGGTAGAGTTATCACGGTAAAGGAAATTCCAGAGGGGATGACACAGACTCGTTTAAAGGAAATACTCCTACGTAACGACTTGGCAACGGCGGAGGACTTTATTGTTCCTCCTCCTGCTGATACTCCTCCTCCTCCTCCTCTCGGCAAGAGAAGAGGTGTAGGGGCGACAGGAGAGCCTTTTGCAATGGGGGAGTTCCTAAAAGAAAACCTAGACATTCCCGCCGGTATGGCAGGAACAGCAATGGGCATGAAACTAGCGGCTCCTACGGCTAATCCTCTTATAATTGGAATCGCCGGTCTTATTGGAGGAGCCACGGGTACGTTTGGTGGTACAATTGCTTCCGATGCTTTGACGCAGGAAGACCTTGACTTTCATGATGCTGTTGAAAAATCTTTAGACTCTGCTCAGTTTGATGCCGCTATGTTATTGGGCGGTAAGGGATTGAAGTCTGCTTGGATACTGGGTAAGAAAGCACTAGGTCACACGCCTGAAGAGACCGCTGAACTTATCATGAAGAAAGCTAGAGAAGGACAAGCTACAGGCTCTCGTGAGTCTTTACAGGCTTCCCAGAACATCCTACAGGAAAAAAACGCAAGTTTCTCACGCTCACAGACAGGACAAGCTAACGCTCTGGAGATATTCTCAGAGAAGATAGGCCAGTCTGGTATGGTGTCTGAACAGGCTACTGCCAAGCAGATGACTAAAGCCAACGACGCGGCACGTTCTGCTTTAACTGATGTGATTAACAGAAGTGATATGAGAGGCGGAGCAACGCCACGTGAAGTAGGTGAGACAATGTATTCTATTGTTGAGGCAGGACGTAGTGCTTTAAGTCAGTCCTATGGTGATGCCTTGGGAGAGATACAATCTACAGTCTCTAACAAAGTAGTCAACACCACTCCGGTTAAGAAAGCAATAGAGAAGTTTTTAAACAGTAACACCATGTTAGCTGTGGATGAGCTAGGAGATAAGGCGGTTAAAGAGTCCTCCCTCAGACCTCTGGCTCGTGACTTCTTGGAGAATAAACTACAAGGTGTGTTGTCTTTGCCTAATATGTCAGCTAGAGATTTCCTAGCGCTTGACAAGGCACTTAACGCTGAAATACGCGCACTACGCGCACAAGGTGGTGCTACTACAGACACTCTAGCCGCACAGCAACTAGGAGACGCTGTAAATGATATGAGAACTGCTTTTGAGCAAGTACTGAAACAGGCAGACCCTAAAGCAGCTAAAGAGTACTTGGCTTTAAAGAAGACCTATGCAGATTCTATGGACAGCCTAATGCCTAAAATAACTGCAACTACACTACGTGCCGCTGAAGCAGGGGACTATGACTCACTAGGCAGAATGTTACTACAACAGTCTAACGTGAGTAAGGTTAGGGCGTTTATGGGTAGTATCGACGAGTCTTATAAGCAACTAGGCGCACGTCGTGGTTTACCTTCCGAGGTGGCTTACAACAGCCCTAAAGAAGCTAAAGAGGCTATTAAGACAGGTTATCTAAAAGGCTTATTCCCTGATGCTGATGACCCTTCGTTTGATATGGCTAGTTATGCTCGTCTAGCCGCGAAGTACAATAAGCCGCAGTACGACGATATGCTGAAAACAGTCACAGGTAAAGACTACCCTAGAGTTAAGCAGTTGATGAACCTGATGAACGAAGCTAGTAAGACCCCTGATGGTAACGTGGGTACTCTGTTCCTACGTGGTAAGGAATACTCAGCGGCTCAACAGGCTACAGGCGGTCAGGTGGGTCTGGCGGCAACTGCAACAGGTTTAGCGGGTGTAGTAGGGGGAATAACAGGTGGTGTATTTACTTTAGGTGCTATCCTAATGGCTCCTGTGTTTCTAGCTAAAGCAGCTTACAATCCTAAAGTAGTCAACCGTTTACTTGCGTTTGAGAAAACTAAGTTTAAATCTACTGACGCTATGGAGAAAGCCGCTACTTTACTTATTGATGATGTCGTTCGTGGTATGAATGAATACGAAGCTGCTCAGTTAAGGGTTGAATTAGAAAACCAATAGACGTAAAAAAGGGGGTCGCAATGACCCCCAAGTCTTACTAAACTATCTCACAAGCACCGCCGGTACACGCTAACTCCTGCGAGCCGGTTGTGTTGTCTTCCTGCTCAAAGTATTGCAGGTCGTTCCAGTTAATATCTTTTGGCATTGATGCTAGTAGTTCTTCATATTGTTCAGCATTGATGTCCTCATAAGGAGCTTGCTGATACGTATGTTCACTTACAGGCAACAAACTAATACCACTACACAAGTCAAAGTTATCCCATATCCACTGTGCTACTTGCAGGAACTCGCTGTCCGTATAGTACACTGTGATACTTGGCTTATGCTCACACCAACTATTCTGGTACATCTTCCAAAGTTCTAGCTGATGCATTGCACCTACGTCACTGACCGTAACACTGGTCTCTGGTGCTTTGACAGGAAAGCTGAACACCGATGAGGAGTCAGACATAACGTCGTCCTCTACAGGGAACCCCGCTGTCTTCATAAAGACTGCAAGCGGGTCTTTCTTGTCCGAACGTACACGTCGAATGTAATGCTTAGAGAACCGAGGATGGATGCCACTAGCACTATCGACAAGCTGAGAAACAGTACCACTCGGCTTAACAGCAGTAACGGCAGTAGACTGATTGATACC
>FUIF01017255.1_pt1 | contig 21054 bp, 21 predicted proteins | sample 1003461 | NCBI WGS metagenome assembly FUIF01 (sample SAMEA80401918, study PRJEB19352) | marine metagenome | reverse complement strand
TACGTCACCCTTAACTCAAGAAGAATTACAAGCATTAGATAATTTAAAAAAGAGAAAAAAAGCATTGAATGATGAACTTGCTTTTATTGGGTTATCTAAAATTAATTTAAAATCTAGAGAAAAACAAGCAGAAGCTTTTCATTTAGAAAGCATTGAACTAGAAAAACAGCTTACTTCTTCTCTTACAAAAAAATACGGTAACGGAACTATTGATTTAGAATCAGGGACTATTACTACTACCGGTTAAATTTTAGCCACCTCTATTGCTATTTATTACTATATAATAATGTACATTTACGTACAGATGGTTTCGAATTAACTACGATATTTATAATAGTAACCACTATAATTATACCTTAACATGGCAGAAACATTAATCTCCCCAGGTGTCTTAACTAGAGAAAACGATATTTCATTTATCGCACCAGCACCTTTAGAAGCAGGAGCAGCTATCCTTGGACCTACAGTAAAAGGACCGGTAGAAGTACCTACAGTTGTAACTTCTTATGGGCAGTACCAAAATATTTTTGGAACAACATTTACTTCAGGTTCTAGCAAACAAGAATTTTTAACTTCTATTGCTGTAAAATCCTACTTTAATCAAGGAGGTAATTCAGTTCTAGTTACTAGAGTTGTATCTGGTTCATTCACAACAGCAACATCAGAGACTATTCTTGCACTAACAGGAAGTAATAATAATCCATTTACAATAGAATCCTTAGGCAAAGGTTCAATTTATAACAGCTCTGGTTCTTTCAATAGCGATGGTTCTTTAGTTAACGGTACAGCTGATAATCTAAGATACGAAATTACTAATGTAAGTAATTCTCAAGGAACCTTTACACTATTAGTTAGAAGAGGTGATGATAGTACTAAAAATAAAGTTATTCTTGAAACATTTAATAACTTATCATTAGATCCTAATTCTGATAATTATATAGAAAGAGTAATTGGTAATCAAGCTATTTCTAAAACAACAGACGGAGATGGAGCTGTTTACGTTACTGCAACCGGAGAATATGTTAATAGATCTAGCTTTATTAGAGTTGCATCTGTCAACAAACAAACTCTAAATTATTTAGGCAACGACGGTTTAACAGTTGGTTCAGATTCACTAGGAGTATCTTACTCAGGATCTTTACCTACAGCACAAAGCGGTTCATTTACAGGAGCAGTAGGAAATATAGATTTTAACGGTAACTTCTTCGGAGATATAAACAACTTAGATACTCAAGGTTTAGGCGATGCTACTTATTATGCTGATGCTATTTCAATGTTAGGTAACAAAGATGAATATGTCTTTAACATAATCTCTGCACCAGGATTAGTATATAGCCACGGTAATCAAAAAACTCAATTAGACTCGATCATTTCCTTAGCAGAAACAAGAGGAGATGCAATTGCAGTAGTAGATGTAGAAGCATACGGAGCAACTGTTAGCAACGCAGTAGCTTCTGCACAAACAGTTAATACCTCTTATGGAGCAGCATACTGGCCTTGGTTACAAACTCAGTCTGCTACAGGTAAAAACGTATGGGTACCAGCTTCAGTTGTAATACCAGGAGTATATGCATTTACAGACGGAGCAGCCGCACCATGGTTTGCACCGGCAGGTCTAACAAGAGGAGGGATTTCTGATGTTATTCAAGCAGAAAGAAAATTAACAAGAACTCAAAGAGATACTCTATATAACGGAAATGTTAATCCAATTGCTACATTCCCAGGAGCAGGTATATCAGTATTTGGTCAAAAGACTTTACAGAAGAAAAGATCTGCTTTAGATAGAGTAAATGTTAGAAGATTGTTAATCGATCTCAAGAAATTTGTAGGAGATGTTTCAAGAAACTTAGTATTTGAACAAAACACTAACGCTACTAGAAACGCTTTCTTAGCACAAGTAAATCCTTACCTAGAATCAGTAGTACAGAGACAAGGATTATATGCATTTAGAGTAGTAATGGATGATTCTAACAATACAGCAGACGTAATTGATAGAAATCAACTTATAGGTCAAATCTACATACAACCAGCTAAAACAGTTGAGTTTATCGTACTAGACTTTACAGTTGAACCAACAGGTGCTACCTTTACAGCATAATTTAATTTAAGAATATTTATAATAAACGCAATATAAAATGGCAGTATTAGATCCAAACGAAATAATGTTCAGAGCCTTTGAGCCAAAGGTACAGAATAGATTTATCATGTACATAGATGCAATACCATCTTTCATGATCAAAAGTGTAGCGGCTCCATCTTTCGAAGATGAATCGATTAAGCTTGATCACATCAACACGTATAGAAAAATTCGTGGAAAGAGAGATTGGAGTACTATGGATATGACATTATATGATCCAATTACTCCTTCTGGAGCACAAGCAGTTATGGATTGGGCACGTTTGTCTTACGAATCTGTAACCGGTAGAGCTGGATACTCAGATTTCTATAAAAAAGATTTAACTTTAAACTTATTAGGACCTGTAGGTGATATTGTTTCTGAATGGGTGATCAAAGGTGCATTCATAACTAACATGTCTCAAGGAGACTTTGATTGGTCTAACTCAGAAGCTGCCGAATTATCAATTACGGTAGATATGGATTATTGCGTGTTAAATTATTGATACATTTTATTTACTATAAACAAGCCCGACATCTTTGTCGGGTTTTGTTGTTTTAAAAAGTAATATTTCGTATATTTATATAAACAAAAGTTATAACTAATAAAATTTATGAGCACGGAAAAGAAATTTCCTACGGAAGTAGTAGAATTACCCTCAAAAGGTCTATTGTATTCTCCTGATTCTCCATTAGCTTCTGGTACTATTGAAATGAAGTACATGACTGCCAAGGAGGAGGACATACTTACAAATCAAAATTATATTGCTAAATCAACAGTTATTGATAAATTACTACAAGCTTTAATTGTGGATAAGAGTATCGATTATTCTTCTATACTGACTGGTGATAAAAGTGCAATACTTGTTGCAGCAAGAATTTTAGGTTACGGAGCTGATTATGAATTTGAATACAAAGGAGAAAAAGTAACAGTTGATTTATCTACTATAGATAATAAACCCTTTGATGAAACTCTAGTAACTAAAGGTAAGAACGAATTTTCATACACTATTCCATCTGATGGTACGGTTCTTACTTTTAAATTACTCACACATGGTGATGAGCAAAAGATAGAGCAAGAAATAAGAGGACTACAAAAAATCAACAGAGAATCGTCTGCAGAAGCTTCTACTAGATTAAAGTATCAAATTACTAGCGTTAATGGAGATACAGATAGTAAAACTATTAGAGAGTTCGTAGATAATAAATTCCTTGCTAGAGATACAAGACCTTTTAGAAAGTATGTTAACGAATTACAACCAGACGTAAATCTTAAATTTTACCCAGAGGACGGACCAGAAGGAGGGGTTGATATCCCAATAGGGATTACATTTCTTTGGCCTGACGCAGCAATATAGAATTGCATTATTCCAGCAGATACATGAAATAGTATTTCACGGTAATGGAGGATATGATTGGCATACAATATATGACATGCCTATCTGGTTAAGGAATTTTACTTATCGTTCGATTGAAGAATTTAAACAAAAAGAACATGATAGGCAGAATAATAAACAAACGTTGACTTCAAACAATAAACCTAAAGGACCGGATATTAAACCAGCCTCCTACTCTACTAAGGCTCGCCCATAAAGCGAGTCTTTACTATTTATATTAAATAAAAATACTTTGGACGAAATAGAAAAGTCATTACAGGATTTAAAACTAGCTGAAAATCAGCTAAAAGCTCTTAAAGCTGCATTTAAGGGACTTGGCGGTGCTGAGTTGAAAGCGGCTGTAGGTATGTTTAAATCTATGTACAAGGAAGGCCAAGGTTTTGAAAAATCTCTCAATAGTGCTGTAAAGGCATCTAAAGAACTAGATAAATCTTTTAGTTCTACCGGAGATACAGTAAAAGACTTATACGGACAACTAAGAGGAATAACCTCAGAGATAAAAGGCCAGCAAAAAAGTATTCAAAAATCTAGAGGTGCGTTTAGAGGTTTAGAATCCGCTGCTCAGCAGTTACTTCAAGACGAAGAAGGTATTCTTGATTTAAATAAACAGCAAGTTTCTACTTTAGTTAGAAAATTAAAGACTAACAAAGCAATTGTAGAACAAGAAGCAAAAAGACTTCGTGCAGGAGAAGGCCTTTCTAAAAAGGCGCATGAAGAATTAGATGCACTCCTACACTTGATTACTGCAGAAGGAGATTTAGGAACTCTAAAAGGAAATACATTAGACCAGGCTTTAGAACTAATACAAGCCGCCGAACACCTCTCTAACGAACAAAAAGCTGTTCTCTCAAGTATAGTAGGACAGGATAATACCCTAAATTCACTTTTAGATAAAGGTCAAAAAAGACTCGATCTTGAACGTACTATCAATAAAAACATGGGAGTTACTGGAGCTTTAGTACAAGGTACCGGTGCACTTATGGAAAGATTAGGTATGAGGTCTGGTATTTTTCATCAAGCGATGGAAGATGCAGGAAGTACTATGAGAGAAATGGCAAAAGACGCTGGGGAAAATGCTGGTTTCTTAGAGAGAATGAGAATCTCTGCCACCGGACTCGGTATAGTGCTAAAAGGATTTGGAGCTGCATTATTTGACCCCTTTGTTTATATTGCTAAAATTGTAGATGCATTCTTTGAATTAGACAAAGCAGCTGTTCAGTTTCAAAGACTTACTGGACAAAATGCTAAGGCTTTAGCTGGAATGAACTCAAATCTTATTACTTCGGTAGAAGTATTAGAGACTATGGGTACATTAACTGAAGATATAGGTGTTAATATTAACGGCATAATGACCACGCAGCAACTCGGAAGACTTGCTGAAGCATCTAAATTACTAGGCCTTAGTTCAGAACAAACTGTTAATCTTGCTAAATTTAGTAAAATATCCGGTGATAGTATAACCGGTTACGAGGACGGATTAATAGAATCTGTAAATAGATTTAATGGACTTAATAATTCTGCCGTAGCTCATGGACAGATTATGAGAGATGTTCTAAATGTTTCACAAGACATCGCTCTATCTCTTGGTAGCAATCCAGAAGCTTTAGGTAGAGCCGCCGCCGCCGCAAGAAAATTCGGTTTAAGCCTAGAGCAAGTAGATAATATTGCCGGACAGTTAATGGATTTTGAATCTTCTATTCAAGCGGAATTAGAAGCTCAACTTCTAACAGGAGGACAGATTAATCTCTCTAAAGCAAGAGAATTAGCGTTAAACAACGATATAGAAGGTCTCTCTAAAGAGATCGCTGATAACAACGCACTTAGTGAAACATTTGCTACCTCTAATAGAATACAGCAGGAATCTATGGCTAAAGCCTTAGGTATGAGCCGTAAGGAACTTGCAACAATGATTGGTAAGCAGATGATGCAGAAAGACATATCAGATGAAGCATTAAAGAATGCTACAGGTATGACAAGAGCACAGCTAGAACAAATAACTGCTCAGGAAAAATTTAATACATTAATGAATAAATTAGCCCAGGCAGCTGCTCCTATTTTAGACATTTTACATCCTATTGCAGATATACTGGTAGATGTGTTAACACCTATCGGTAATGTTATTGCTAAAATAACTCAAACAATAAGCGAACTAAAAACTTCATTTGAAACCATTTCTGACAGTGAAGGTTATAAGAGTCTTATATCTATATTACAATTTGCCGCTGGCGGTGCTTTAGCTATTAAATTCGGTAAGAGCCTGTTTAATAAGTTTACTAAAGGTAAACTGGGTTCTAAAGAAAATAACCCAATGTTTGTTAAAATAGTCGATGGTGCTAAAGACCTACTTGGTAATGTTACTGACTTATTTGGAGGAAAAAAAGGCGGTAAAGGCGGTATTGTTGGTAGATTAAAAGATGCTATTCTCGGTAAAAAGTTCAAAGGTGGACAAATCATGGGTAAAGGCATGAGAGCTGCCGCAGGCGGTCAAAGAGCAGGAGGACTAGTAGGTAAGCTTAAAAATGTAGCCGGTTCTGTAACGGGTACTGGAAAAGGAGCAATATCTGCAGGAGCAAAAGGAGCAAAAAGTTTAGGAACTAAATCCGGAGGACTTATTGGAAACCTAACCAGTAAACTCACAGGAGGACCGGGTAAAATGTTAACTAAGTTATTTCAATCACCAATTACTAAAGTATTTGGTAAGCTTCTCGGACCAATAATGGCAGCAATATCCGGAATAAGTAACATAAGAGATGTTATTGGAAATGCTAAAATAGCACAAGCTGCAGGAGAAACAGTAGACTACGGTAAGGTAGGTAAGAGTATAGTTCAAGCAGGAGCTTACCCAATAGCTAACCTAGCACTTAATGCAATACCGGCAGCAGGTACTATACTTTCTGTAGCGGATGGAGTGTTAAGTACAATGGGAATGTCTCCTATTAAATGGTTAACCGATAACCTTATCAATTTAATACCAGACTCTGCTTTTTCAGGCTTAGGAGAATTTGCTGCTAAAGATAAAGATACTAATATTAAAGCAACTACTCCACCTCCAAAAATGATGGCTACGGGAGGTATAGTATCTCAACCTACTAATGCTATAGTAGGAGAAGCAGGACCAGAAGCCGTTGTTCCGTTAAGAGAATTTTATGCTAAAATGGATGAATTAATAAATGTTGTTAAACAGGGAGGCGACATTTATATGGATGGTAATAAAGTTGGTCAATCTCTTGTTCTTGCTTCAACTAGAACTTCTTAACTATTTATAATTAAAATAAACAAACTATGGGAATTTTAAGTAATCAATTACCTGGGTCAAGATTAGGACTACAAGGAACAACTCCAGAAAAAAGAGAAGGAGCATTAACTACCTCACAGTTACACGCTCAAGGAACTGCCCCAACTCAAATGAGAGCTGAGCATTCTATCTTTGATTTAGACGGAAAACAACCAAGCACAGGTACTTATAGAGAGAACGCACCAGAAGGTGCAAACTTCTAAACTGTAATTTATAATGGGTATAATAAAGTCTTACAATAGTGGACTAATGGATAAGTACCGTACTATTTCATATAGTGAAACAGGTACCAAAGATCCGTATGTACAAAAGAAAGAAGGATTTCAATATAATGCCCTAACCTCAAGAACAACAGATTTAGAGAGATTTACAAAACTCATAACCTCTAAACCAGGATTAAAGTTCCAAGCAAATCAAGCTTTATTACAGCAGACCGATACTTTAAAAAGTCTCAAAGGAGGAAATGTTGGGAGAAAATTATTGCAGAAAGCTGTTAAGACTGTTACTACAAATCTTACTACTACTCTTTCTATACTAGCTCAAGTACCAGTAAATGGCACAGGCACACATTTTATTCAAGGTCTTACTCCATCCGGGTACCTACAAAGTGGGAACTTACGTCAAACAGGTTTAGGAAGATTTCTTGAACAGCAAGGTATTGGAGGAGGAGTTAACGGAGCAAAATCCGCTCTCATTGGAGAAAATATTGGACCTACCTCAGGACCATTAAAGGCTAATTACGTAATCACAGAACCATCATCTCCTGGAGGATTGTCAGATTTATCAGAAAATGAATTTCACGGCGGTGGAGAATTTCAAAAAAGTACTTTTGGATTAAGTAGTGTAGATCCAAGAGTAACTGTAGTACAAAAAAATGACTACCTTGCTATACAAGGTAATCCTACCGAGCTTGCTAAAAAAGGTATTAAAATAAACACTGTTGTAGAAAAAAGTAAACATACCGATGCAGATAGTGGGTTAGATTTTACTGATGAAAGTAAAAACACTTTAAACCAGGAGTATGTAAAGAATACCTCTGCTCCTGATAAGCCTGTAAAACCTGTCTATAAATTAGAGGATGGACAGTCCTACATTACTTCCCCTCTCAATATACAGACTAGATTAAAGGACACTACTACAAGTACTGCTTTATCGCAAGATTTAAGATTTGACTATATAAACAAACTTGCTGAACAAACTACATCATTATTAGGTACAGAAGATGAGGATATTATTCCTTTCGAATTTAATATATTTTCACCTGGTAAAGCAGAAACATTTCTATATTTTAGAGCTTTTCTGAATTCTCTAAACGATAATTTTTCAGGAAACTGGAACGGTACTCAGTATATAGGTAGAGCAGAGCAGTTTTACACATATCAAGGTTTTTCGAGAGATATCTCTTTTGATTTTAAAATAGCTGCTTTTAGTAAGCAAGAGTTGAATCCTTTATATAGAAAGCTTAACTTACTAGTAGGAACTACAGCTCCTACTTACACACAACAGGGTGAGTTTATGAAAGGTACATTAGTTAGTTTAACAATTGGAGATTACATATACCAACAAGATGGTTTTATATCTTCTATAAATGTAAGTTGGAATACAAGTTACCCTTGGGAAATTGACTTAAATGATGAAGATATACCTAAACTACCTCATTTGTTAGATATTTCTGTTACATTTACTCCAATACATAGTTTTAATGTTAAGTCTAACGTAAGCTCTGTAGACAGAGAAAATTATATTGGCGGCCAAAAAACATTAACAGTATAAATAATGCCATATAGATACGAAAATATAGATGAGCTAAGAACTGAAGAAGGAAGAAGGTATTATAAAAATGCTATATACCCTGAAATTACTCCTACAGAAGATGATCTATATATTATTACCTCGGTAGGAGATAGGTATGATACACTTGCTCTACAGTTTTATAATGATAGTAGACTATGGTGGGTTATAGCATCTGCAAACGTTTCTAAAAAAGATAGTATGGTAGTAGAACCAGGAATACAGTTAAGAATTCCTGCAGATGGACAATCGGCTAAAGCTGCATTTGAATTAGTTAATGAAAGAAGGTAATGGCGAAGAAAGAAGTTTTAGGATCATCGGTTAACAAAGACGTAATCGATCAGATACATACTAGAGAAAATGCTTTAGGTGCTAGTTCAAAAACTAGAGATCAAATTAAATTCGCTAACTCAAACACTTCATGGGTTAAGTTGAGATCTAGTGTAAACGAAATTAAAGGTAATCAAATTACCACTCTTAGAAAAAAAGGAGATAGAACAAAAAATTTCGGCAATGACATACCAGCTCAAAACTACGTGCTTACCGGCGGCACCCTAAATCCCGAATCTCAAAGAGCACGAGCAGGGATATTAAGATCACCGGTTTCTGACAACCCTAATGCACAGGGAAGAGCAGCCTCATTATATAGGGATACAGAAGCCTATATTAATTACGAATCCATGGGTATTCGACCAATGCCCGGTGTAACAGGCTTTAATGTTAAATCTTTTAATACTTACGGTACACTACAGGAAGCTACTGTAGAATTCAAACTATGGTCCAGAGAGCAACTCGAAGATGCCGAATTACTTTTTTTAGACCCGGTTATACTGCATTATTAGAATGGGGTCATTCAGTATACCTTGATAATTCCGGAGAGCTAAGATATGCCAGTAACGGTTCAACTGTCTCTGATGGATTATGGCTGGGTAATAACCAAGCTACTGAAATAGAAAAAGAAATAGAGAGGTTAAGAAACAAATCTAAGTGGAACTATAACGGGATGTTCGGTTATATAACTAACTTTAACTGGAGCTTCAGACCAGATGGTGGATATGACTGCTCTATTAAGATCACTTCTAGAGGTATAATTTTAGAATCTCTTAAAAATTCTACAACTTCTAACAATGTAGATAATGACGAATTACCGGATAAAGAAAAAGATAAAAACGAAAAAACATACAAAGAACTTACATCTACAATTTCATCTATTATATCTAAATTAGATACGTATGACAAAGTAGATAGTATGTACAACGGTACAAAATACCTATCTGAAGACAGACAAAAAGGTAAAAAATAGCACAACGTATTAAAGATACTTTAAAAGCTAATGAATTCTTATTAAACTATAATGGGGGTTCAAAAGACTTCTATGTTTGGAGATTCAAAGTCAAAGAAAGAGACACAACTGGGTTCTTTTCTAAGGCTTTCGTTTATTTTAAAGATGAAAAAATGTAAGTTACATAAGATTAAAAACGTTACTGAGCTTTATTAATGCATTCGAACTCTTAAAAAACCCTGCTAATGACAATGAAGTAATTACTCCTTTTAGTTTAGAGTACGGTAATAAGTACAAAACTTTTTCTGGTCACTTTTCTATTGATCCATTAAACGTATTAAAACCTACAGTAACGAACTTAAACACACAAGGTAAAACAGTACCGTTAGTAGTTGGATTAGAATCAAGCGGTAAATCGTTAAATTCTCTAATGAATGAACATGTAAAGGCTAATACATTAGGAGAACCTTCTAATCAAATTACTAACGACATACAAAATATAATGATATCTACATCATTAATAAAATCTAAGTTCGAAAGTTTAGTAACTAACCCTGATAGAATAAATGTAAATCTTTTTGATTTTATAAAGTCTATACTTGTAACTATCAATGATGCATTTTCGAATATACCTCAATTAGACATATTTTACGACCAAACTAGATGTGTATACGAAATTGTAGATAGAGGTAACCCAATCCCTGCCAATAAAGAAAATATTATCAACGTTACTGGATTAAACAATACAGTTTCAGAACTGAGAGTTGAAAGTCAGATTTCAAAAAATATGGCTGCTCAAGTGTCTATAGCAGCACAAGGTAACACAGGAAACTATGCAGAAAACCTACAGAACATATTACAATGGAATGAAGGTGCATTGGATAGACATATAATTGCTAAGGAACAAGGTACAAGAAAAACAGACGTATCACCGGAAACTATACAGGCTAATGCTATTAAACCTTTAGCATTAGCATTTGAGACTTTAGCAGGAGAGAGTGTGAAAACTGGAAACTTAATTTTAGAGTACTGGAATCAAGTTAAAGCAGAAGGTAGAAAGTACAATACGATAGACTACACAAGCAGGGTAATTAACGGAAGTGTTCCCGATCCACTACCTATACCTATAACCTTGAACTTTAAAACTGTTAGGAATATCAGGTTTCAAAATTGGTTCATCTTTCCATATTAATAAACAGTTTTTCCTAAAAAATACCCATAAGTTTGCATATATTATCACAGGCCTTTCTCATTCGATAGGACAAGACAATAAATGGTATACAGATGTAGAAACTCAATTTTATAAACAAGAACTATAATGTATATACCTAAAATTAAGCAAATTATTGGAGGAGAAATTCCCGGTAAGCTTGTTGACCCTAAAACAGGTTTACAGTTTCTTGGCAAATTCGTTAGAGATTACAAAGGTAATTTTTTCAAAGGAGACAAGTTTAGTAGAAATGCTGAACCACTTACTTTTGTTCCTGATGAACAACAACAAGAGAAAGTTCTCGGTCTACATACGGTATACAGATCACCAAGTGCACAGGAATACGCTAAAGGTACGTTTCCAAGATTTTTGTTAAGGACGCTAGAACAGGTAAAGTTGTAGAGGTAGACCATGAGCAGTATAGAGAACAGATTAAGTCTAATAGATTGTACCGAAAAGTTTTAAAAATAGAATGGTATATTACCGGTAATCCTGAAGATCAATTGATAAACGGGTATTTATATCCCGGTACAAAATCAAAAAACCAAGATGTTATAAACCAAGCAGAAAAAATCTTACCGGGAATTAGTGAACAAATATTAAAAGATCCAGGACAGTTTGTAAAGTAGAATATTCTTCGTATATTAAAATAAAGGTTATTTAAAAATGTTTTATATTGTTGAATCAGACGAACAGTTAGCTCGTTTACAAAAGTTAGGAGTAAACGGTGGCTATGTAGAAGTAATATCTTCTAATGATCTCTACCACCCTAAACTTACTTCAACGGTTGCTGTATATATTAGACCTATAACTAGCGAGCAAGGATTTATAATACCGATAAATCATGATGAAGGTTTCAATGTTAATAAAGAACGTGTCTCTGGAATACTAAAAGACTATACAGTACTTTACACATTAGATAAAAAGAACTTACTATACCACTTTAATTTACAGCATGCTACTGATCTGTCATTACTATATTCAATGACACAGTACAACAAACTAGAAATACCTTTTCAAAATAAAACAATTAATCAATTTTATAATAAACACTCACAGTTTTGTAATATAAATCAACTTATTCCTATTTCGATTTTATATAGTAGATGTGAATCCAATTATAAATTTTTAGAATCGCTATTTTCAATACCTTTACCATCAGGTTTTGATTTTTATAACAATATAGCAACTAATGTATTTTTCCTTCTAGAACAGTCTGGGTTAGGTATAAAGTACGACGAGTTTGTAGAAATATTCAAACCACGTGAACCCAGATACAATATACAAAATAATATAGTTTTAACTCAATACAATTTATACAATGCTACTTCTAGACCTACTAATGCTTTTAATTCTGTTAATTTCGCTGCTATTCCTAAAGATCCAGAGTACCGCCACTGCATCATACCCCAGGGGGATATGTTTGTTGAGTTCGATTTCGATGGCTATCACCTTCGTTTACTTAGCGATCAGATTGATTACCCTTTAACAGAAGAATCAGCTCATAAACAGCTTGCTAAACACTATTTCGGTACAGAAGATATTACTGAAGAACAATACTTAGAAGCAAAGCAGATAAATTTTCAGGCGATTTACGGGAAAATACCTGAAAAGCATAAAAATTTAGAGATATTTCAAAATATACAAGAGTATATAGATTCTATGTGGAATTTATATAACGAAAACGGAGTAGTCTATAATCCAATATCCAGTAAACCTTTTACTAAAGAACTAAAAGAGATGCATCCAGCAAAATTAATGAACTATATGATGCAATCGTTGGAAACCGCAAGAAATATACTTATCTTAAAAGAAGTACTAAGATACCTTAAAGATAAAAAACAAAAGTAGTACTGTATACTTACGATTCCGTACTTTTTGACTTTAATAAAGCAGACGGTAAAGAAACATTAGAAGAACTACAGAAAATATTAGAAACAGGTAAAAAATATCCTGTTAAATTCAAATATAGTAAAGATTTAGTTTTATAGACATCAAAGATATTTATATATGGTAACAGAAGTTATGACACCTAGGTTCGATTACGACTTAGAACCAATTTATTTTAACGAAGACATGAGTAATAAACTTTTCTGTACCTTTGCAACTGAAGACACTCTCGAAGAAGTTTTATCTACAGTACAAGAAAGGTATAAAATCATATATAATAAAATCTTTGTGCTTTATTCAAAAAGCCAAGACGAATACATCTGTACATATAATGTAGATTTCGGTAATGTTGGTACATTTTTAGATAACACCATCCTAGTACATAGAAAGAAAGAATCGAACACGCTCTATACAATAAACGCTTTAAATACCTTAATTAAGGAACTCAATGGCGGTGTACCCGATCCTAGCTATAGGGTAAATTGGGCAGATTATAGAAACTGTGTACTTCTTACTAAGGGTCCTGAACTGAAAAGAGTTAATACCAAACTATTTCAGATAATTGAGTTGGATAAATAAGATATTTTTCATATCTTAAATATATAAACAAGTTATAATTTAAATGTTATTATTATGGATTTGAGTGCAATTCAGGCTAAACTAGATGCCTTAAACTCTAATGGTCAAGAGAGAGAAAAAATTGACTATTCAACTATTTTTTGGAAACCGCAACTAGGAGAACAAACGGTACGTTTAGTACCTTCTGTCTACGATCCTACTATGCCGTTTACAGAAATGAAATTTCACTACGGAGTAGCAAAGTATCCTATGGTAGCTCTATCAAATTTTGGTAAGCAAGATCCTATCGAGGAGTTCGTAGCTGAATTAAAAAAGACTTCTGATAAAGACAATTGGTCATTAGCAGGTAAGTTAACACCTAAAACTCGTATTTTTGCTCCTGTAGTAGTTAGGGGAGAAGAAGATAAAGGAGTTAGGTTATGGGGATTTGGTATTACTATATACAAAGCCTTACTAGCTGTTATTTCTGACGAAGATTACGGAGATATTACAGATCCGGTTAACGGTACAGACCTTACAGTTACTATGACTGCAGGTAACCCTTACCCAGAAACATCACTAAGACCTAAACGTAACTCTTCAGGATTAACAGAAGACAGTGCGTTATTAGATAAGTGGTTAAAAGAACAACCTAACCCTAAAGAGGTTCATAATGAATACGATTACGCTTTCATTAAGAAACAATTACAAGGGTATTTAGATCCTTCTTCTGTAGCTGAAGCAGCTCCTGCTGCTCCTACAAATTCAAACATTGATACTTCTCTACCTAAGAGCTTAGGTCAAGAAAAATACCTGCTGAATATACCATGGAAGCAGCAACAGCAGGAAAACAAGATACAGTTAGTAAATTTGACGACCTATTTAACGAGTAATCCTTTCTGTGAAGTTCAAAGAACAGGAGCTATTTATAATAAACGATTATTATGGGCTACCGAAGAATTTGGACTAAACATTTTGGAAAAATACCTGAAGGATATGAGATACACCATAGAGATGGAAATAGAAAGAACAACTCTATTGACAATCTTATGTGTGTCTCTCCTGAAGAACATCTGGAAATACACAAACAACAGGGAGATTATTATGCAGCTAAAATGATTGCAGATAGAATTGGAGAAGATATTCGTGAAGTAATGGAAATGCCTGAACATAGAAAAGAGGAGATACGCAAACGAATGACCGGCGACGGTAATCCAATGAAGAGACCTGAAGTAAAAGCCAAAGTAGCAGCTGCTCTAAAAGGACGAAAAAAGAGTCCTATAGCTGAAGCTAAAAGACTAAAAAGCAGAGAAGGTTTTAAACACTCTCAAGAAACTAAACAAAAGATGAGTAAACCTAAACAAAAGGTTATCTGTCCTCACTGTAAGTTAGAAGGAGGTATTAGCCAAATGAAAAGGTGGCATTTTAATAATTGTAAAAAATATGGCAAAAAGAAAGAAGTAGCTGAGAAAGCTACAGAAATGGTTAGAAAAATTTTAACCTAAATAGTTTTAAGAAAAAGAAAGGTTTTTCCTCTTCTTCGGTAAAATTTAAATCCCAAGGTTGGATACCGCTCTCGAAAGCATTTCAAGATATCACCTCCCTCCCCGGTATACCTACCGGCCACATCACCCTCCTTCGCGGACACAGTGATACGGGCAAAACAACTGCCCTATTAGAAGCTGCAGTAAATGCCCAGAAAATGGGCATACTGCCAGTTTTTATTATATCGGAGATGAAATGGTCATGGGAACATGCTCGTGAGATGGGATTAGAATTTGAAGAGGTTAAAGACGAAAACGGTAATGTTACCGATTTTGAAGGTCATTTCCTATATGCTGATAGAGGTACACTTAATACTATTGAAGATGTTGCAGTATACATTGCAGATTTAATGGATGAGCAAGCAAAAGGTAATTTACCATTCGATATGTGTTTCTTCTGGGATTCAATCGGATCAGTACCTTGTGAACTTTCAGTACGTTCTAATAAGAATAACAATGAATGGAATGCTGGTGCAATGTCTACACAATTTGGTAATAACTTAAATCAAAAGATATTACTATCACGTAAAGAGAACTCTCCTTATACTAACACTATGGTTGCTATCAACAAGGTCTGGACTATGAAACCGGAATCACCTATGGGTCAACCTAAATTACAGAACAAAGGAGGTATGTCTATGTGGTATGATGCTACATTGGTCATTACTTTTGGTAATATTACTAACCCAGGGACTTCTAAAATTAAAGCAATTAAAGACGGTCTTCAGGTAGAGTTTGCAAAACGTACTAATATACAGGTTGAAAAGAACCATATCGGAGGTGTACAATCCAGAGGTAGAGTCGTAATGACTTCTCACGGATTCATACCAGACGATAAAAAAGAAATCGATAGATACAAAGATGCTCATAAAGAGCATTGGTTAAAATTAGTTGGAAGTATTGACTTTGACTTAATAGAAGAAGGAGATATGGAAGAAGAAACTATAACTACTGGTATCTTAGATTAATGGCGGACTATAATAACATTTTACAAAGCCTCAAACCCACCCCACCCCGAGAGCTGAATGACCATATCTTGGTCATAGATGCTATGAATATGTTAATTCGTAGCTTCTCACTGCTCAAAGCAATGAACCCATCAGGCCACCACGTAGGTGGTCTGGTAGGCTTCTTGCGATCATTAGGGTTTGTTACAAGAACTTTTGATCCTTCAAGAGTGATAATTGTATGGGACGGTAAAGGCGGTTCGGCAAATAGAAAAAATATCGACCCAAACTATAAAGCACAGCGAGCAACTTCAAGAATTACACACTGGGGGCTGTATGATACTAAAGCTGAAGAAACAGAAGCATTAATAGGTCAGTTATTTAGAACCCAGGATTATCTTGAATGTCTACCAGTACAGCAGTTGATGATGGAGAAATTAGAGGCGGATGATATTATTGCGTATTTAGCAAAAACTGCTTCTAAGTCTAAAAAGAAACTAACCATAATATCTTCAGATAAAGATTTTCTGCAACTAGTAGATGAATACGTAGAAGTATATGCACCAGTCAAGAAGAAGACTTTTACAAAAAGTAACATAGAAGAAGAACTTCAAGTTTTACCAGAAAATTACAATATTGTGAAAGCCCTACTTGGAGATAATTCAGATAACTTAGCAGGGGTGAAAGGATTAGGAATAAAGACTATACTATCTCAATTCCCAGACCTTGTAAGTAAACCGGGTATGTCTCTTGATTATGTCTATAACATATGTGAGGAGAAAATGAACGAAAAGAAAATCTTTCCTAAAATACTCACCGAATGGGATCGTGTTGAAACTAATTTTAAGTTAATGAATTTACACGAAACGGACTTAGATGAGAAGGAGATGACTCACGTATTAGAGGTACTAAAAGGAGAAATACCTAAACTACAAACAGGTGCTTTTTTACATTTACTCGAAACTGATAAGATTGAAGGTATTACAAAAAATACCGAAGGATGGTTAGAAACTTTCAGAAAACTAACAGTTGTAAAGTAGGATAAAAGGATAAAAAATCATATATTAAAGTATAATAAAAAGGTTATTAGATGACATTAAAGAGCTTACAGCAGTACGGGAAGGGGTTCCAACTAAAGGTACTAGGATCATTACTTACAGATAAAAAGTTTCTACTCAACGTTAGAGACGTGCTCAAAGAAGATTATTTTGATGCAGATTCACATAAGTGGATAATAGGTCAAATTATGAACTACTTTGATAAGTACCACACCACCGTTACAATGGATGTTCTTAAAGTAGAACTTCAAAAATTAGAAAACGAAATATTAGTTGTAGCGTTAAAAGAAGAGTTAAGAAACTCTTATGCAGCTTCCCAAGATGATTTAGAGTATGTACAGGAAGAGTTCTTAGGATTTTGTAAGAACCAAGAAATGAAACATGCAATTCTATCTTCAGCAGACTTATTAAAAGAAGGTGATTTCGACGGTATTAGAAATATGGTTGAAAAAGCTATGAGAGCAGGAATGGATAAAAATATGGGTCATGAATACAACAAAGATGTTGAATCTCGATATAGAGAAAACTATAGACCTACCGTTCCTACACCTTGGCCTATATTAAATGACGGTATACAGGGAGGCTTTGGACCAGGAGACTTAGTTATTGTTTTCGGAAACCCCGGAGGTGGTAAATCATGGACTTGTGTTGCAGCCGCAGCACATGCAGTAAAAATGGGATTTAATGTTAACTACTACACTTTAGAATTAGGTGAAGACTACGTTGGTAAACGATTCGATTGCTACTTTACTGGTTACTCTATTGATGAAGTAAATAAACATAGAGGAGAGGTTGAAAAGGTAGTTGAAGGGTTAAAAGGTAAACTTATTGTAAAAGAATACCCTCCTAAAGGTGCAACAGTAAATACCGTTAAATCACATATACAGAAGTGTATCGATATGGACCACAAGCCTGATATGATTATTATCGATTACGTAGATTATTTACGAGCACCGTCTAAAGGAAAGTTTGCAGAACGTAAAGATGAAATAGATGATGTTTTTATCGCTACTAAAGGTCTAGCCAAAGAGTTTCAAATACCGGTCTTAACTCCATCTCAAGTCAACCGTATGGGAGCCAAAGATTCAGTTATAGAAGGAGATAAAGCAGCAGGTTCGTACGATAAAATGATGGTTGCAGATATTTGCTTATCACTCTCTCGTCAGAAAGAAGATAAAGTCTTAGGTACAGGTAGAGTTCACGTTATGAAAAACAGATACGGTCAGGATGGTATGACTTATGATGTTTTAATGGATACCAATAACGGTCATATTGAATTCAAAGGTAAATCTGACCCTGCAGATCTTATGGCAGCAGAAGATAAACCAGTCTTCTCTTTAGATAGAGAAACTATGGCAAAAGTTTTTGATAAAAAGTCATAACTTTTCACATGAAACCGAAATATATATTCTATTTATAACCACGTCCTCGGTGGTTACCACTTGAGGATGTTTTTGTCTTATTAACTATCAAATATATACTTATATATGAGCTTATTGCAAGAAAGAGTCGTTTACAAACCATTTGAATACCCACAAGCCTTTGACTATTGGATGAAGCAACAACAAGCTCACTGGTTACATACTGAAGTACCAATGGCACAAGATGTCACTGATTGGAACTCCAATCTAAAAGAACACGAAAAAAACCTTATTGGAGGAATCTTAAAAGGATTTGCACAAACAGAAACAGTAGTAAATGATTACTGGACCAACCTCGTAACAACCTGGTTTAGAAAACCAGAAATTATAGCTATGGGGGTTACTTTTGGTGCTTTCGAAACTATACACGCTGAGGCATATTCATTATTAAATGAGCAGCTAGGTTTAGATAACTTTGCTGAATTCATGGAAGATGAATCTACGATGGCTAAAATAGAAAATTTAATGAGCGTTAGAGATTCTCACGAGAAACCAGACTGGCACCAAAGAGCTGTATCTCTCGCAGTATTTTCTGCTTTTACAGAAGGTGTTAACTTATTTAGTTCCTTTGCAGTTTTACTTTCATTCAAAATGAGAAACCTTCTAAAGGGTGTAGGACAGATAGTTGAATGGTCTGTAAGAGATGAATCTCTACATAGTAATGCAGGTTGCTGGTTATTTAAAACCTTGATGGAAGAACATCCAGAGTTTAAGACACCTCAACTTGAGGCAGATATTAGAGAAGCAGCTTCAGCAGCAATTAAATTAGAGTTTGACTTTATAGATAAAGTATTTGAAATGGGAGATTTAGAAAATCTCACTAAAGACGAATTGAAAAACTTTATTAAACATAGAGTTAATACAAAAATGGGAGATTTAGGTTTAAAACCTTTAATTCCATCAGAAGATATAGATAAAGGAGCATTAAAAACTATGAAATGGTTTGATGCAGTTATCGCAGGAAAACAACAAACAGATTTCTTTGCCAATAGAGTAACAAACTACTCAAAAGGGCATATGGATTGGGATTCAGCATTTTAATAAAACGAGTTATGAAAAAATTAGTTAGATATCCAAAAAAGGGTACATTGGTGGAGTTTGTCACGGTTTAGGTGAACATACAGGATTAGATCCGGTAATTTGGAGGACATTAATGTTCTTCTTTTTAGGAGGAATTGTTTATTTAGCCTTTTGGGCTGTATTAAAAAAGGAGAATAGTATATGAGCATAGTAGTAGACACTTCCACATGGGAGGCAGGTAAAGATTATCCGGAATGGATGAACGAAGTTTCAATTGCAACAATTTCCAAAGGATACCTTCTTCCAGAAGAAACACCAAAAAAAGCATATAGAAGAGTAGCTTCAACTATTGCTAAAAAACTTGACAGACCAGACTTAGAAAATAAGTTTTTCAAATATATGTGGAGAGGGTGGCTTAATTTAGCTTCACCGGTTCTCTCAAATACAGGTACAGACAAAGGATTACCAATCTCATGTTTTGGAATCGACACCCCAGACTCCATTAGAGGTATTGGATTAACCAATGCCGAACTCATGAGATTGACATCCCTTGGAGGTGGAGTGGGTATTGGACTTTCTAAAGTTAGAGGAAGAGGAAGTCAGATAGGTAAAGACAACATGGGTCAATCCGAAGGTATTGTTCCTTGGGCAAAAATATACGATTCTACTATCATTGCAACTAACCAAGGAGCAGTAAGAAGAGGAGCAGCCTCTGTAAACCTAGATATTAATCATCCAGACATTAAGGAGTTCTTACAAATTAGAAGACCTAAAGGAGACCCAAATAGACAGTGTCTGAACCTACATCAATGTGTTGTAGTGGATGATAGCTTTATGCAAAAACTCGACAGGAGAGACCCTGAGGCAATGGGTACGTGGGTAGAAATACTTAAATCTAGAGTCGAAACAGGAGAACCTTATATTATGTTTAAGGACAACGTTAATAATGCAAACCCTCCTGCATATGTTAAAAATAACCTAGAAGTATCTATGACAAACATATGCTCAGAGATCACACTCCACACCGATGAGGAGCATTCTTTTATTTGCTGTCTTTCATCCGTTAATTTAGCTAAATACCATGAATGGAAAAATACAGATTTAATAGAAACTGCAATATACTTCCTGGATGGTGTAATGGAAGAATTTTTAGCAAAGAGTAACGGTAAAGAGTCATTGATTCGTTCACATAGATCTGCTAAAAAAGGTAGAGCGATTGGATTAGGTGTACTAGGATGGCATACTTTCCTACAGAATGAAAGGATTCCTTTTGATTCTATAGCAGCTACATCCTACACCCACCAGATTTTTTCAAAAATGAGAACTGAAGCCGAAGCTGCTTCAAGAAAACTAGCTGAAGAGTACGGAGAACCAGTATGGTGTAAGGGAACTGGAATGAGAAATACACACTTACTTGCAATAGCACCTACAGTCTCTAATTCTACTATTTCAGGCGGCGTTTCTGCCGGTATTGAACCTATTCCTGCAAATATTTATACTTTTAATTCTGCTAAAGGTACTTTTAT
>FUIF01005473.1_pt1 | contig 21198 bp, 18 predicted proteins | sample 1003461 | NCBI WGS metagenome assembly FUIF01 (sample SAMEA80401918, study PRJEB19352) | marine metagenome | reverse complement strand
AACGCCCCTCTTAACTACTTCCGTGATGTAGAGGGCAATATACACCAAGACGTAGTTGAGGCGATGAACCTAGCTGCATATCGTTGGCTTGGTACTCGCGCTAAAGAAACCCAAGTAAACAACACTCAAGACTTACAGCAAATGTTCAACCTGAGTAGCTCAGACCTGGTTACTAACGATATGTACAACCTAGCCGAGGTAGGTACAAATCAGAACACTCTGATTCATGCTTTGGGTGAAAGTGTTTTAGAATTCCTGAATATCAAGCCCACTAAGAACACTCCGGTAATCATTGCCGAGAAGGTGAAGATTGCTCTTGGCACCAATGTTCTTGGAACCTTAAAGCATATGGGTGCTGTGGTTACCAATGAGGTACCTGATGCTCTGTTATCTGAACTGGCAGGCCGGCCATATACTGGCGATAAGAACTCAACTACAGCATTCACCAGAGTTGTTGATGGTTTCACTCCAGCGGATAAGACATCCGATATGTTCGGTAAACTCGTCGAGACTGAAGATACTGATGAGGTAGCAGAGATTGGTGAGAGTACTGCCAAGGTCTCTAATACCATGAGGAACAGTGGTGGCCAGAAGGTTCATGGTAAGGCCCTGGCTAACGCCCAGGAGTACATCAAGAAGCCATGGTCAATGAACCAGTCTATGCTGGATGTGACTCGTAAGCTTGGTACTGCCTCACTCCAAGAAATCATGGGATTCACCCCAGACCTATCCAAGGTTCAACTTAACCGTCGTAAAGCTGTTGAGGGTAAGAACCTCACGGTTACCCAAGACATTGCTAACTTGAAAGCTTTCATCGATAGAGCTGGCACCGACCTAGATAAGCCAATCTTCTTCAATGGATACTTTGGTTCGAACATGCGTTTCTACATGCTTGGCCAAGACCTGAATCCGCAAAGAAGCAAGCTTCACCGTTTCATGCTTAACCAAGAGAAATCAGAAGTAGAGTTTGAATTCTCCAACAAGAAATTACATGACCATTTCCTACTTGGCATTGGCCAGGCACTTGGTGTGAAAACGGATAAGCTGACCATGGAGGATGCTATCGCTGAGGTGCTTGCATTGCGTAAGAAGCCTGAGATTGCTGATGCTGTTGCCGCGCTTAATGGCGAGACCATGAGTGCTGAACAGAAAGCCAATATCGCTAAAATCTGTAAGGGTGAAGAGGCAGTCCACTCACTTCGAGGCCTAGTTAACTTAGCGCGGTATGAGCAAGCCATAGCCAACGGTGATACTTCCATGGTTTCAGATATCACCTATGAGGTGGACGGTGTGACTAACGGCCCATTCATCAACTTCATGCACACTGGCTTAGACTCCCTGAATGAACAGGAGATTGCCAGAATGGAGCAAGGTGGTCTTTTCCTAAATGGTGAGACTAGTTATGGTGCTTGGAAGAAGAAAGGCAACAAGGACATGTATGAGGGCACTCTGCCTGCTGTTGCCGAAGCTCTGGAAGAGTCTACCAATATGACCAAGGATGAACTGGCTGCTGCCAAAGACAGCAAAGCTAAGTTTGCACTAGGCCAATCTCTTAAGGCTGCCAACATTGTGAGAAGCTATGTTGCAGCTGCTGGACGTAACCTCACCAAGAATCCAATCACCATTACCAACTATGGTTCGAGCGATAGCGGTATTCGGAATAAAGCGGTTGGGGACTTCATAGAGGACATCTACAAGAAGATTGAAAAGGTAGCTACTTCGCCTGTAGCAGCTACAGAGGTAGAGCGAGCTTACCTAACTCAGCTGAATGATTATGGCTTACGAATCCCAACTAATCGTACAGCTATGATGGAGTACACCATTCCGCATAAAACCCTTACCTTCCTCAAAAAGAATGTAACCCTCCATTTAGGTACTGCAATTACTAGAGCCGTTGAAGCTAATTTTGGGAATCAGAAAAGTACCTCAGATGACTTCATCCATGCAGGCAAGTTAATCCATGAGATGCTCAAGCCTCGCTATGATGCTGCGGTACAGGCCAAGATTGCCGAGCTGACAGCTGCTGGTAAATTGTCACGCCATGCTTCGCTAAGTCAAACCCAATATGACGAAATCCGCCAAAGCTTAGTCAAAGGTATGCCTATCTTTAATGGCTTCTTCACTTCTGGTTCTGATGTCACCGCTGACTTGGCCAAAGGCATCAACACTGCTGACCATCGAGCAGTAGAGCAGACTTCTTCACCAAAAATTGAAGGTGTAGTAAAAGCAGCCGGCAATAAGAAAACCAAATTGAATAACCTCGGCTACTACGAGGAAACCAACGCCACCAATACTGCCTATACCTACCTTCCAACAGTTGGTGAATCAGGTCGTCGTATTGGTCCATTCCTGACCCTGGCCAATGGTGATGCCACGGTAATGAACCTCACCTCTAACACTGGCTTGGATTTCTTCAATGTGTTCGATGCAGGTTTCAGTAACATCTCTGAAGTACAGGACTTGGCCAAGACTCTAAACACCAACATGGAAAAAGCGCTGAAAGGTTACGACTTGGTATCGGAAGTAGCTCGCACACTTAATCGGGCGATAGACGAATTCAAGAAAGACCCAGCTGTAAATGAGGAGGCACTGGAGACTGAGCTCGAAGCTATTGAAGAGTTCGCTGCACACCTCACTGAGAAGGGCGAGCACTCTGCCAAGATGAAGCGTAGAGTTCTAGATTCAGCTCACTACATAACCCAGTTTAACTTAGAGGATGGTGGTCTCCAGAGGGGTGGTGCTGTGATGGATATTGCCCCAGTAACACGCAATGACCCCATGCCAGTTAACTCGGTGATTGAAGAGCATTTCAATGCCAAGCCAGTACAAGGCAAAGCTGACCTGGCTAAGCTATTGGCCAATGATGCCCTATACGAGAATCAACCGTATGGTGCTTGGTATAAGAAGCTTGCTGGTATGTTGGTTCAGCGTTTACCTAAAGACTTAGATGTAATCGTGGTTAACTCTTCTAATGCAATCCAGTATGGGGTGGACAATACAGTTCGAGGCATGAACCATGTAGCCTATGGTCCGCAGATGAAGCCTACGTTGTTCTTGTCTGCTAACGAGGCTGGACGATTCCACGGGATGAACCTTGAGACCATTATGCATGAGCTGCTGCATACTGTTCTGGCACCAACCATCATTGCCTATCTGCAGGGCTATGAGATTAAACCTGCGGCCAAGAATGCATTGAATAGGATTCATAAGCTGTATGCGCAGAATGTCGCTGAATCTACGGACTTCACTGATTTACACGAGTTCATCTCTTGGGGCCTGACTAACCAGAAAGCTATGACAGCCCTACTTGGCAAGACTGTAGAGACTGGACTTAAAGCCAGGATGATAGGGTTCTTCAAGGATGTGGTGTCCGCCATTACCTTTGGCCGAGTTAAGCCGGGAAACACTGCATTCGATTCCTTGGTTTATAACGCAGGTGTTTTGGCAAACAACCGAGTGTCTCTAACTCCAGCTCAGGTTACTGGTTTGACCCAGGCGCAGCGTGTACAGGCTCAGGTGCGTCGATTCAGCGACCATGATGTGTTTGACTACCTATCCTCGCAGAACACTGTCCAGGTTAGCTCTGAGCACAATGAGCACCTTCGTACAGTACTCACTGAACTGGTATCTAAAATCTCTGAACCACTAAGCCAGCACTACCTGGGCAAGACTGAGCAGGAGGCTATAGACCGCGCTATTCAGATGGTTGACCCAGATGGACTCAATGTGACTGATAGCCTAGAGTCCCTTGGTTTCAAGATGAGTGAGCAAGAGAAGTATGTCTACCAGATGATGAGTACTGTGATTGATTCTGCCTTAAAAGACTTTAACTACTCGAAGACTGAAATCCAGAAGCTCTACGAACATGCCAAGAAAGAGATGACTTGGAAGGACTTCGTACAGGACGATACACCAGATGGTCGAGCTACTGCTCACGCCAGGTACAATGCAATCTTTAACAAGCAGAGGCATTCAAGTATTAGCCGTAAACAGTCTCACTTTGTTAACGCTTCTCGTCCAGTATACGAAGGTAACTACCTCCGCAACTTCTTAGTGCTATCTCAGCTTAACGAAGGTTTCCGTAAAAGCCTGGAGTCTCTGCCTAAGCCTAAAGCCAGTAAGGTCTGGCAAGGCAGTATGGTCGGTACAGCGGTGCATTTGATGACCGAGCTTCTTGGTTTGATGACTGGGTATATCACTCGTACTCGTCCTAATGCCAACGCTCGGATTCGGTTGGATAGGCTCGCCTATAACGTTGCAGGCGTGAACAAAGGTAAGCGTTCAGTAGTGGAACAGGGTATCTACAATACTGCCTCCGTTGCGGTTACTGTCGCTGGCTTACCGATGATGGCTGCACGTAAAGGGCTGGAGAAAACATTCAACTCTCCAGTGTTTACTAACTCTAAGTTCGTGACAGTAAAAGCTGTTGGTCATGTGGGTAACTTGGTCTTGGATACGCCTAAAGGCAAGATGCTGGCTAAGTCTATTGAGATTGCCATGAGACGATTCACTAGAGGTAAAGAAGGATTCGTTGCTTCTTATGTGAATGAGATGAAGGGTACGACTGAGTCCAATAAAGACTTGCACGCAGTTAAAACTCTGGCCAACAAAATCATTGACCAAGAGCGTGAAGCAATCAAAGAGAGCATCTATAAAACTGCCATGTCCCAGTTCAATGAGCAACCCACTCAAGAGCAGAAAGTTGCCATCAATAAAGCAGTGCTGAAGACTGACTTGGTAACGCTGCTTGAGCAGGGCTATTCCCTTGAAGCTGTGCAGTCAATACTGCTTGATAGCAGTGCCCTGTCCCACACCATCAAAGAGACTGTAGACGAACTGACTAACGCTACTCCTGATACAGGCTTGCTTAACTTCCGCCATCGTTCAGCTAGAGGCCTAGGTGCCTATATGGCAACTGGCCGAACTATTGAAGCGTTCCAATTACTGAATGCAAATCTGATTGCCAATGCCAAGGTACCTGGTCGAGCTGGTGTTGATGGTTCAAACGTAGTCCACCTCATTGACCGCTTAGCAACCCTCTATGCATTGCAGGCAACGGATAGTACCCATAAGGCCGCAGTACAAGCTCTCATGGCTTCCGAGCCTGAAGGTATGGCATTCATGCTTAACAGCCATAAAATCTCTAAGGATAGCGCTCTGAAGCGTGTATTCAACGGTTCCGAGAACTTAGCCATCAAAGGGTATACCAAAGAGATTGTTAACCCTCATAAAGACATCCGGATTGCTAACTCCACAGATGGAGCTGTACTAGAGCAACAGGGGTACACCAAGGTCCACAACGTAGTGCGTGATGACGCTGACCCGGATACAGAGGCCAAGTTCATCTATGTCCACGAGAACGGTGGTAAGAACCATGGGTACAGGGTACGTTGGCCAATATGACTCTGAGTCATAAAGGTACAGACTTAGGCGAGCTCAATGATGCAAGTCATGGTGCTTTCGCTGCCAAGCTTACTACTCAAGCAATATCTGACGCTAAGGCTGGCGCTATCCAGGATATGTTTGATAATCCGTTTGCCTCCTCAACCCAGGATAATCACTTGGTGCCAGTGGTAGACCAGGATGGCAATGTTGCCTCCTACCGCTACCTGATGAGTGAAATCATCAAGGATGAGCTGTTAGAGAAAGACAACGATGCAATGGAAGTTCTTGGTGCAATGCACGCTGCCACTGAAGAGAAAGTGAATTCAAAGGTCATCAATACTCAGTTGATGAAAGTACTTGGTGATGCCTACAAGGAAGACTTGGTTAAGGGTAATGTGGCCAACTACATCGAGATTAGCAATCAGTCTTCGACCAAAGAGGATAAAGAGCTCTGGGGTATGATGCCTGATTCAGCCAAGCAAGCTGCCATGGATAACTTTGGCTCCAATCGAATCATGGTTCGTAGAGACCTCTACACCAATGCATTTGGCTATCGTGAGTTCAGTATGGCGGATGCTGCCCGTGCAGATAAGGATGCGCCTAAAGCTGTGGAATGGTTGGTTCAGAATACTCTGGTTAAGCTGTTCGGCAGAGATACGGCCAATAAGATTAAAACAAGGGAAAGGGTTGTTGTTGAGCTAGTGAAGGAGTTGAAGGATATCATCGTTATTCGCTCTGGCGTGGTACTCGTGGAGAACATGATTTCCAATACAGTACAGCTAGTGGCACTCCATGGCGTACCAGCAATGGATGCAGCGCGTAACCAGTACAAAGCTTTCATTGCTGCCCAAGAGCATGTGAAGGTGACCGGCGAACTCCGTAAGTATCGTCTACTGGCAGAGCAAGCTACTGGTGCCAAGCTAAGCCAATACAGAAACAAGGTTGTTGAACTAGAGGAAATGCTGGCCAATAACCCTACGTCTGACTTGATTGCAGAGGGCTTACTTCAGACCATTGTGGAAGATGCTTCAATTACTAAGGAAAGTTATACCTACAAGGATGGATTGGTTGGTAGGTTCAATGAGGGAGTTGAGAAATTGAATCCGGTAATCAGAGGTCCGCTGAAGGAACTACTAATCACCAAGGATACTGATGGATACAAGATGGCTCAGCTAATGATCTCAGCTTAGTGGACTTCATCATCGCGGTATACTCTATACGAGCATCAAACCAAGAATGAGAAAGTACCACCAGCAGATGCCATGGTGAACGTACACAATGCATTTATCAACTATGACTTGCTGACTCACAAAGGATTGCATTACTTGAACAAGATAGGTGTTGCTTGGTTCTTCAAATACTGGACTCGTATTCAAAGAGTACTGCTTGATGTTGCCAAGAATAATCCAGAGAGATTAGCGGCTCTTGGCTTAGGGCAAATGATTTCAGGTATTGATGTAGAAGACCCAACTGATGCCTCATTTCTACACTCTAATCCAATGTCCCGCTTTGGGTTCTTGGATAAGATGTTGATGGGCCTTAAAGCCCATCCATTGGCAGAGGTACTCTAGTCGTCCTCGGGAAGATCGTCTACATGGTTTAAAAGCCAGTAGACGAACCCGATTAGGCTACAGCAGACTAAGATTGGGAGTATCTTAATGAAGAGTACAATGAGTGCCCCTCCCAGGGTTATCCCAATCGCCATTCCTAATCTCTTGAGGCTCTTCATGTCAGTTAGCTGAACATTGAGGCCATGGTGCCAGGCTCAGCCGCTGACTCTTTGCCAGGCACGTTATCATCCGTATCATCGTCATCGAGGTCTGCTGGGTCTTCAATGGCACCCTCAGATAAGTCTTCGGCATCATCGCCTGATACATCATCATCTGAGCCAAACATGCTCTCACCAGTTACAGGAGGCTCGTCTGTCTCCGTAACTTCTTCGGGTGCAGGAGCTTGGCTCTTGCCAGTTTCTTCCTTTCCCACTGAGGCTACAGGTACCTCTTCTTCGACTGGTGCCTCATCGTCACTTGATGATGCTGAGCTCTCAGCAGCGTTCTCAGCGATTACGGCATCGATACCGGGGATTGACGCCTTAACTTCCACGTAGATGCCTGCAACTGGTTTACGGCGCTGTACGATGGTTACTTCTTCAACGTTAACGCTTGGGTCTTGGCGCATGATTGCGTCACGAACGATGTTTTCCAAACCTTCAGGTGTAATCTCAATGTCGAGGTTTACACGCACTTCTTTCTTGATAGTTAATCCTGGGATTGAACTCATTAAATTTCCTCAATTAAAACTTCTACTCTCGGGTTGTTTTTGTCCACTTTCCCGTAGTCGTAGATAATGGGCCTCACGAATTTATAGTTGTCGTCCGGTATCTTCCCTAAATCAACCAATGCATCCAGGAAGAACTTCTCAGTCACCGAGCATACATTGCCAATATCTAATTGGATTCTGGTTTTGGGATAGACTACGAACTTAACCTTGATTCGCTGAAGTTGGGGCAATCTGAGTATTTGACTACGCATAGCATTCTTATACTCAACCTTCGCCTCATTTAGAATCTGGTGGTGAGCATTTCGGTACACATTCAGATTCATGCTAAAAAACTTGTCGGCTACCCTCTTTCTGGGTAGCCGGACTCTTAAAGGGCTATGCAACTTAAACGTTGCCAATTAGCCACCGAACAGTGCTGGAGCAGCTTTGCCAGCAGCAGGAGCTGAGTCACCTTTCAAACCAGATAAGCCACCTTGCTTACCCTGAAGACCTTTGGCTTTGTTCTTTTCCTTGCCAACCCATTTCTCCTTCCATGCATTTAAGTGAGCAGGCTCTTCAGCTTCGGCACGAGTTTCAGACAGTGTACGGCCATCCGCAACTGAGAATACTGAATCCACTTCGTTAAGCTCACGAGTTTCACCAGTAGGCAGGTAAACCTTTTTGCCCTTCTCATCCACACCGCTTTCCTTGGTTTTATCCTCAATTACCTTGAGAACGCCAAGAGCAATTTCTTCGCCAATCAGGTCAACTGCAACAGGCAGTTCTTTGCCAACTTCTTCACGTTTTTCGTAGTCGTAAACCAGCACTGTTTCCTCTTCCATCTTCAACTGACGGATACCAGTTTTAAGGCCAAGGGTTAAACGACAGATAGCGTTGATGATGCTGTAGCCTGGGAGGAATTGTTTTTTACCATTACGCTCAAAGTAGTTTTTGCAGCCTTTGTCTTTGCCACCAGTAACGTACTGACGGGTACGGAATTCGCGGCCTTCTTTGTTTTTGGCAGCAAGGTTAAATTCCATAGCACCACTTTGTGCGAAGGAGACATACGCTTTTGTAATAGTGAAAGCATATACATCGGAGTCCCAAGCACCTCCTCCACCAAGGGAGTCTTTTGCTTCTTCAATGCCTTCTTCTTCGATGTTTCCAAATAAATCCATGCTCATTGATTAGTTTTCCTATTTGTTGCGGGTTACGAGTAGAACTCTTGATATCGGTCGTAGACCAATTTGATGTTGTTGTCGATGAATGTCTCTTTCTCAGAGAACATAAACATTGGCGTACGAATGCGCTCATTGGCGGTGTACTTGGTACACTGGGTCTGGAAGACATGCTTATAACCAAGAGCAGCTTCCCGCTCTGTGATGTGCAGCAGGTCGTTTTCATACCCTGCAAGCTTCTTGACCGGCATACGCTTAGCTGCAATTACACAGCTGAAGTAAGCCTCTAGGCCATTGTTCTTGAGAGCGCCTTTCACAGGGACGCAGACTTCCTTGATACCATCGCCATCCATCACATCGCCAGTGTGGGCTGTGAAGGCAACTCGGCAAGGAGAGAGTGGAACATACTCCTGCATAATCTTTTTGAAGAACTGCTGGAAGTTAGACCAACCCTTCATGGTGTCTGTGGTATCCAATACATACTGGGATTCAAACTGGTCCATTAGGAAGGTAACGGAATCCACAATGATATCGGTGAATACGCCAGGGTTGTCTTGGGCATACTGGAACGCCTCAAAGACTTGGTAAGGGTCCACAATTTTCTTGGTCGTGAACTTGTTAGGGAAAGGTAATTTCTTACCAGACTCTGTCACCAAGTAAAGTACTTTGGCTTGCTCTTCTGCTGGCAGCGCTTCATATCCTCATCGAAGGCTAGGCCCATTAATGTAGGCTGATTTGCCAGCGGTAGACTTGCTACAATCATCACGAGAAAGTCATTCTCATGTGCTGCTGCTTCAGACATTTTCACTCCTTTATGGTTTGGGAGTAAGCCGGGGAACCCGGCCTATTCCATTAAACTTTGGCCAAAGCCTTAGCAACCGTGACCATGATTGTCCGCTCGATTTCAATAGCTTCGAGTGGGTCGGAGATTTTACCGTTTAAGTCAGTTACATGACTTCGAATACTCTCCTCATTCAAACCAGCATCCACTAGCAACATCGCATATTTCAGCAGCATGTTGTTTCGTGAACCTTCAGAAGAGTTAAGTACAAACCAGCGCTCCAAGTTACCCAAAGATTCCAGAGAAGCAATCTTGGTTTTGTACTCGTCGTTACGCTTGGTGTTTGGAATGAACATTAGGCCATCAACTAATCGGCCTTCGTTGTACCAGTACTCGCCATCACAGCTTGCCCACTTACGCGAACGTTGGTCAGTTTGGTCATCCAACTGGAATGGCAGCCAGTCATACACGCCAGTCATGTAATCCTTGAACGTCTTGCTATCAAGCTTCAGTTCATGGCTTATTGGGAGAACGATGCGGTAGCGATGCTCTTCTTCGGTATGGCGCTTGGTTGTGTAAATCAGATAGGTGAAGTCAGCCAGTAGCTTTTTGGTGATATCCAACTGCACTGTCCCATCGATATCTAGGACAATCATGTTGAAGCCAGGAATCATCATCTCTTCTTTACGGTGCCCAATGCATCCACATTCGCCGCCAGGACTACAATGGTGATTGGTCCAGTTATGCCCATCCAACTGAGTCAGCTGGTGAAGCTTACTGAATGGGGCCAGCTCATTGCGGTAGTTACAAGCCAAGTCAGGACTCTGGGCAAGAATCATCTTATCCAGATTGGTTTCACGGAGACGCTCACCACGGAATAGTTCAATGGTGCCAGTCATATTCTTGCGAATGATGATGTTGTGGCTGTAGCCATAGGCAATGGCCAGTTCCATCATTTCCCGCTTGGCCGCTGAAGTGCCACGGTAAAACGGTAAGTCTTCGGTGATATCTGAATGAGATACATCGCCTTTCACATCAGCAATATATTTGGCCAGCTTGGCATAATTACGCTCGCGGTTCAGGATGGCAGTAAATGCAGCACCTGAATCTTCGGTAATCTTCACAGCAGCCCACCATTGGTCCTCAGTAATCTCAGCTGTCCCATAATGAATGCATAGGCACCAGCCAGTTTAAGGGCCTTGAAATAGCGGTGAGAGACTTCAGCTTTGGCAATCTCAGCATACTCACCCATTTCATCTGCCAACGCTTCACAGTGCTGGCGATAGGCGATTACCCGAATGCTCACTTCACGAGACATTAGAATGGTTTTATCGAAGTTGGTAAGCTCTGCCAATTGGCCGAACATATCCGATAAGTCCGTGATATCTGAATGAATCGTAGGGTTAGTTAAAGCATCATAGACTTCCTCAGCAGTCTTCTTGGTTCGTGCATTGTCCTTACGGGATAGCCCAAAGAAGCAACGACGTGCAAAACCAGTCTCCTGCATGGAGTCAAACTCAGCTTCTTCCTTGCCACCGTTCAAGAGCTTAGACGGCGTACCGTAAAGCATCATGTTGGTGGGAGTACGCCCATCAAGCTCTTCACTTCGAACGTTCTCATTGGTGTTCTTGGTTAGCTTCTGCTTCACCTTGCCAACATCAAAGAGCTCCAGGAATGTAGTAAGCACTTCAACGTTGTTCAGCAGGTTTGAACCAATCTCATCAATCTCAAGGTTTACTGCCCCTGCACCGGCCATGAGAAGCTTGTGACGCATCTGCTTCACGGCAGGCGATGTACCGGAGTCAAAACTAAATACAAGCTCGCCTAGGCGTGCATATTCGTTCTCAACAGCACCTTGCTCTTCTTCTGGGTCAACGCCTTTACGGTTAGCCCGTTTGACTGCCAGCTTAGCCAGGTTCTTCTCAGCAATCACAGGTAAGGTTTCTTCCATGAAGACTTCCTTAAATTGATTGATGATGTGCTCTTCCATGATGTTGGTTGAGTGGCCTTTACCAAAACCAGATGTAGCTAGGTTGATGGCATAGGCATTGATTGGGATATTGCCACGGTCATGTGTTTTGATTTGGGCGCGCATAGTAGCAGCTACTTTGCACAGGTAATACGTGGTAGTGATTCGAAAGAATAAAGGACTGGTGTTATCAGTCTTCTTGCAAAGCAACTGTACAATCGCTTCAGCTGTTGGATGGTACTCAACAGTAGATAAATCTTTCATGGTTTCTCTCGTTGGAGGGTTGGAAGAAAGCCCCCAAACGGGGGCCTAGTTAGTCATCAAGTTTCAACAGACCTTCCTCAATCAAACGGTCTTTCTGGGTGCAGTTATGGAAGCCAGGACAGTACTTACAAGCTTTCGCTTGTCCCCATACTTCTTTCACAACACCTGTACCTTTATCAATCAGATGAAGGTTTGCATCCTCTTTTGTTTGAAATACCTTAGTCGCCTTCTTTGCATCGGGTTTCGAATAGTACTTCCACACAGGGTCATCTTGCCAGAGCTCCTTAGGAGTACACTCGGGTAAGTCTTCTTCCGGTGTATTCTGATGTCGTCTGATAAGAGTTGTTTTGGCTATAATGTACTGCTTAGTCTCTTCAGGCGTAAGCAGCGTGAGTATCTTGGATTTAACCCGACTATCTGGGTAATTCCGGTTGGCTTCCTTGATAGCGCGCAGCTTGCTCCAATCCGTGAAGATGTAGTTCACCCGCATAGTGTCACGGGTAATCTTGTCTGGATTAAGCCAGCGGTACATACTCCCCTGTAACTTGTGGTCCTCATCCTTGTTACCTTTTTGCCAAGTGAATGTACTAGTGGATTTGTAGTCCTCCACTTGACCTTCGGCAACAAGGTCGTACTTCCCGCCAATAGTAAATCCATTAATGTCCCTGTAGCTTCGCTGCTCCATATAAACCAGGATAGGGGGCTGGGCACCTTCATATGCAGCTACCTCTTCAGGAGTTGGATTGACCATTACCCGACTCACCACTTTTGGCGAATAACCCAAAGCCAGCAAACTCGCTTTGTAGTCAGATGTCCAAGCCATCTCAATACTATCGTGGAGAGCTGTACCCATACGGGAAGCAACAAGGTCACTCACATCTGGTACAACGGGCTCACCACGGCGAGATAGGATTATCTGCCGTAGTGGTCGCAACAAAGTAGTAACGCTGATGTAGTTGGGGTCCACTTTGTAGTCGTAGGTATCACGAGCTAACCAGACGGCTAAGGGTAAAGCGATGTTCTCTTTATTGGTGTATTTAACGGCCATGTATTTCCTTTGTATTACGGCCAATCAATGGAGACTTGGCCTTTTGGTTTAAAGGCCTTCGTTAAGAGCATCCACGCTGATTGCAGGAAGACTGATGTTAGAAGGGTCTACCACGCCAACAGGCATGTACTTCTCAACTTCAGGCCAGACATCGATTAACTGAGCAGAGGTATTCACACCAACTAGTACTGATGCAATTTGGGCACTTTTTTGGTCACGACGAGCCATCCACTCACGATGGATTTTGCGTTTTTCGCGGATAGTTTCCAGCTCCGCTTCACGAGCGCCCAAAGCTGCCTTTATTAGGGCTGGGATATTATCGTCGTCCCATGAGTACACGTAGGAGCTCTTAGGGTTGGTCTGAGGGACTGTAATGGACATCCCTTTATCATCCGTACCAAAGCCTACGAATACGTCCTCATTGACGCCACAGGCTCGAATCCTGGCTCGGATGTATGAGCACTGCTTCACCATCTTAGATGGAATCTTGCCTTCAGCAATAAGCAGGGTATACGGAGCTGCTTCTTTAAGGTATATAGAACGAATAACATTAGCTACGCCTTCCCAAGAAGCATTTTCTGCTGGGTATTCTGGTGCAGGGTTATTGCTCTTCCATGCTGTCATTACGTTATCCAGGATGGTGCCACGGATGGTGTTATTCAAACGAATTGATTTAGCCATTAACTTTTTTTCTCCAAAGAAAAGTGAGACTCAGCTTGACCGATGTATCTTTCAGCCGTCTCTAAGAATGAAATAGGAAACCACTCCTTGCTAAAGGTTGTTGCAGGAGTGTTCTTATACAGTGCCGCAAGAAGGAGCTTTTCAACTTCATGGGCATCAGTGAATAGTTCGCTTACGCAGTGCAGGTAAGCCGTAGGATACGGCCTATCTGAGTTGTAAGCAGCTTGACGCTTCTTCATGTCGATAGTTCGCCCAATCTTGAAGCAGTCTGGAAAGGCCTTATCTGTGATGATGTAGATGTAGCCTCGTTTATCCTTTGGTGGAGGTGTGAGAGGAGGGACGCTATATTTCTCAGCGTCCAAATCAGCAAACAGTTCACCCTTCACGGCTTTCTTCATGCAGCTTCCTTATATAGTTTACGGCAGGCATCGTATACCTGCCGAACCGTGTAATCGTTTTTAAGAGTCGTGTCCTTGGTCCAGTTTGGATAGAACACATCGAGTTCACCTGAGAGCTTCACCTCAGGATGTTGGATTTCAGGTAAGCCGTCCCATGCCATAGCCTTGCCCAGAGTCTTGTTCAGGAACCATAAAGGCGTAGGCCCAACGTCTTGAACCAAGAAGTAGCAGGCATCGTGAATCTGCATCGTAGGCTTGATTTGATTGCGATATTTACTGGCTTTAACCTTTTGGCAAGTTTCATTACCAGCGCGACTATTCAGCAAACAATATGATTGCCCAAAGGCATTACCGACCGTCCTTTGCTCCCCACCAGTTGTATTGGTTTTACCATACTTGGCCAGCAATGGAGCACGGACCCGAAGACCAAAGGCTACAGTCGCATAACCGTCTTTGCATACTTGGTCCAGCTTAGCCTGAACCCAGTTGTCTGACTCAACGTAGAGGCGATGGTAATTCTCCTCAATACCTTTGGCTTTCTCTTCGCTAAAGCCAGTCTGCTGCATGATTCCTAGATAGGTGCCGCCGTAAGTAAGTCAAAGTAGGAAAGTCGGTGTCTTCGACTCTCCCCTGACCCCCTTATGCAGGACTTGGATGCTGTTTATTACGCCCACCTCGTATTCGTGAACTGAGATTTCTTCAATCATCATTTCGGTAAATTCCTTATCCCTCTCAGGGAACGTTGATATTGCTTTTTTAATTAGGTACAGCAATTCCTCTTGAAACCATTTCCGTCTCACTTACAACTTCGGTACTGCCATTATCGTGTGTTATCTTGAAGAAGCGCTGATTCACCTTGGCTTCCTCCATTCGTTTTTGAATGTCCGGCAAGCGGTCTGGGAAGTAGGCATATGCCCTCAAAGAGTGGCCACAGTACCCGTCGGTGTACACACGCAGTTTATTGCTGTCCTTCGTGGTCAGTGCAGAGATACGGTCCTCAAGACTCGCAAAATCTGCGCCACAGAATATCCATCCAGGAAATTCGACAACTCTGAATCCTCTAGCCCGTATAGCCTTAACGTCTTTATAGGACAGCTCACGGCAGACGTAGTGGCCATACTCCTCCAAGTAGTTCCCATCGATACCAATAGGAAGACTTCTTTGTGTGTAGACTCGCCAATGCCGTTTAGGAGCCGCAAAACAAGCTTTAAGCAACTTCGCGTACTTGTTCTTGCCACCACTAGGTAAGTTCTGGAGATTTGGGGAGGAGCTGCTTAAGCGTCCACTGACGGTACCTCCAAGGTTGAAGTTACCGAATATGTAGTAGTGCCCATCTGGTCCACGAACAGCCTTCTCGAAATTCACCACGAAGTTGTCAATCAAGATGGCCACTTGAGCTAACTCAATAAGGCACTCGAACATCTCCTTATCAGTCTCGTTCTTGGCAGCCACCTTCAACTTCTTCAGAGTATCCCCAGAGGTGCTGGGTTGCCCAGCATCGGTAAGGTCTATCACATCGTATCCAAGGTGGTCGTAAATCAACTTCTGTAGCTGCACCCCGCTATTAGGGTTTATCGTCACCCCATCGTATTCATCAATGGTACTGGTTTTCGTTTTCCACTTGGCATGGTCATTCAGCATCTTGGTCATGCGCAGAGTGTTTTCGAACTCACGCACTGGCTCGAGTGCCCGTAGCTGTTCCGTTAACTCCACACGTTTACCACGGAGGAATTTACCGGCCTCTTTAACTTTGTCCATGACCATAGGCGCACCGGTCAATTCCATCTCAGTGATGGTGACTAGGCTTTCCTTAAACAAGCCGTTGTACAAGTCCTCTTGCTCATCAGTCACCATCATTGGGTAGTATTTGTTAAACGTCCAGAAGGTGGATAGGCAATCAACCAGGTTATATCGCATCAGCTTATCAAGGGGTATCTTCCGAATATCCTTGATATCGCTCTGCGCCCAGTTACCTGCAAACTCGTGAGCAATATCTTTGAGGCTCAGCTTATTGCCAGAGGTACTGTTTATCGCAAGGTATGTGATGGTTTTAGTACAGTGGAATTTACTTGTGACAATATCCAGACCTTCAAGCAAACCTTCACGGTCAAGAATGTCATCCATCCAAAGCGCGTATATCAAACACTTCAAATCGAAGGTGGCACCATGCCAAATAAGAATCCCCTTGTATTCAGTCAGGAATTTCTTAAGTAGAGCTCGGATAGGTTCGTTCTTTAAGAATTCCCCATATTGAATATTCTTGCCCTTGCCAAGGGGGGTATCCAATTCAGAATAGTCACAGGGTATGACTAAGCCTTCATGTTCATTCCAACTGAAACCAATAGTGGCTACTCCACACTCATAGTGCTTTAAACTAAAGCCTTCGATATCAGCAGCTAGCATGGGGCGTTGGTGCAACTTCTCAAGTGCTGCTTCAATATCAGCGTAGTTAGACGGGTACTCCTCATGGTGAATGATGCCGGTGCCTAGCGCTTGGTACGTACCGGCGATATGATTGGTCAGTGCATCCATGGCCATATTCATCTTCTCGATGTTATCTGGCTTAAAGAACAGAGTTCCATGGTTGTAGGTATAGACAACCTTGATATGCTGAAACCCCTCCATGACACAGTTTTTCACATAGCCAATGTTGGCATCAGTCTTGGCTTCCTTGGTCAGAGCCTTAAAGTAATTAGGGTCTGCGCAGAGGATGTAATCGATACCGACGCTATCCAATTCAGCCAAAGCATCCGCCAAAAACTCTCGGCAGGAGGTTACCTTAACTTTCTTTGGGGTATCGTAAGGAGCGGCAATAGCCACATGGTTGAATTCTTTAGGCAGCTTCTTCAGATAGTACTTCATCAGACTATCAGGTTTGAAAGATGCTTCCTTGACGAGGACAGCTACCTTGTACGGCAGCTGCCCATCATTTTCCAATGGAATATATCGCATTAAAGACCCTCAAGTTTTTGAGCCAACATCTCCTCTGCTACAAAAGCAAAGGCCGGAGCTTTTGCCAACTTGGTTTTATCGCTGCGGTCTAAACTGGAATCCCCAGCGAAGAACTCATTTACGTCTGCCATAATTCCAAGAGCAGATAAACGACTAAGAATCTCTGGCGGCAATGCCACACGAACATCGGCTGCTGTACGGCATACTCGGAACATATAGGAGAACGCTGCTTCAGCTCTGGTCAGCCGGTCGTTGATTTCCTTATGGGCTGGCAGCAAGTCATCCAGCATACGCCCCTGGGCTGCTGTAGGACGACAAGTAGTAGCAGTAGCCCCAGCCACAACGGAGTCTTCCCGTAAGTCATGAAACCAAATGTTTTTGTGGTAGAGGCGTGATGGCCCATCTGCAGCCATGCCAGTCACTGTATAAAGCTTATCGTGGTACTCCGTTACTTCATGGATTAGTAGCGACAGAGGCAGTACTTTCAACAAGATTTGTTTATTACGGGTAGATAGCATTAGAGTTCTCCGCTGAATTGTGGGGGTAAGCTGCCAGTTAGATAGACCTTGTGGCGAGCTCGGGAAAGGGCAACATTTAGAAGACGTGCAACATCTGAATCACCAGACTCACACTCGCCAATATCGCTGAGGTCTACCAGCACTTCATCGAAAGTACCACCTTGTGCCTTATGGGTTGTGCTTGAGTGTAGAGCGCGCAAGTCAGCTACATTCTCCTTGAACTTGAAGTAGTTTCCCCAGGAGCCATTCTTACCTTCTTGCTGGTAGTAGTTCATGGCTTGGTCGTATACCTCAGGTTCCAAAGGAGCCAGTACAGAAACTTTATTGGATAGCTCTACCACTCGGCACACAGCACCAAGGAAGGTAACGGTATCGCCAATTCCAGTGATTTCCCACTTGGAGTTGTTGGTGATGCTGTCATCTCCCTCCCAAGCCTTAACCTGAGAATTGCTCACCACCCGTTCACCAACAGTCAACTGCTTACCTAAACTATGCAACTCTTCACGAATGTAGCGGTTATACAGTTTGGCTCGATTGTTGTGGTAGGTGAGAATCTTGGTTTCGCCATCAGGCTTCTCGAAGCGCTCATCGATATAGGCTTTCGTCTCCTCACGACTGAGGTAGATGATGTTGTCCTTGACTGGCTTAATACGGGTGAATTTGCCTGTCTGGACCATTTCTTTGGTTTGGTCAGCCAAGTCTGCCAGTGCTCCCTGAAATCGCTCAGAAGTCTCCAGAAAGGCTTTAACGTAGCCCTCACGTTCATCCAGGTAGATACCTTCTCTCCGACTGGTGCAGTCTGGTCGCGGTCACCAACCCATATCACCACAGAACCCTGCGTATACTGTTCTACAGTATCCACCAAGGCTTTGCTGGCAGAGTACCCTTCATCGATAATGATTAAGCAACCGCTTAGGTTCACAGTGTTTATAGTGGTTTTCACCTCCTGCTTACCGGTTTTGTAGTTGTTCCATAAACGCAAACCAAGCAAGCTATGGATAGTCCCAGCTGGTCGGCCTGTCTTTATCGATAACTCTTCGGCTGCTTGGTTAGTGGTAGCAGTAAGGTGGATTTCCAGTGGCGTAGTTTTGCAGCCGGACCATTCATCTAGTTCACCATACTTTTCTTCATAGCCATCAAGCATATATTTGACCATGAAGGTTTTACCTCGACCTGGAGGACCAGATAGGGTCATGCCCTTAATGCTTTCGTCCTCTGATTCGATACATTTATTGAAAATTTCCAATGCCTTTTCTTGGCAAGAATTTAGTGCCATTTAATAATCCTCTGCACAACGCCAAACATTCACCCCTGCTTTCTCAAGCAGTTCAATGCCAGCCCTGTCCTTGAATGTTATTTTATAGAATACGTGCGTAATCCCTGCCGCTGCTATGCTCTTGGCACAGTTGATACAGGGAGACAAAGTAACGAATAGATGAGCACCCTCAGTGGATACACCTTCCCGAAGAAACTTATCTAAAGCGTTCATTTCAGAATGAATTACTTCGCTACGGGTTCTACCATTTGGGTGTTCACAAACGTTATCACAGCCAGGAGGCATACCATTGTAGCCAATGGATATCATCCCCTTGGTAGTTACGATTACACAGCCTACTTGGATGTCCTGTGCGCAAGACTGCGCAGCAGCTGCATCAACCATTGCCCAGTACATACCGTGATACTTCTCTTTGAGTGGGTCTATCTTATTCATTTGCGAATCCAATAAAAAATACCTCCCGAAGGAGGTACGGTTTTGTTTGTTTAACTAGAGCTATGCGCCACCTGGTACCTGCAGGTTAAAGGAAGTACATCCCACTGGGGCAAGCGCGTCATACAGAGTACTAAACACACTCATACGCATTTCCCGCTCAGTGGGGGACTCATCTTCAGGGTCACACAAACTATTTTGTGTGAGCGCCTTGAGGTAGTCGGCAGTAGCTAAATCCAGCTCTAGTACCACTTTTACTTCGGTTTGAGTAGATGCCTTAACAGCCATCGCTGTTATCCTTTGTTTCGATGTAAACAACTCGGCCAATTTCATGTCGCCAGCCAGGGTTGTTTACGATTACCCAGATTACATCCTTACTAAAACCTTTGGGGACGTAATCGCCAATGTAGCCATCAGTGAAGATGACCGAGATATCGAAGTCTTGCGCCTGAATATAATCCAGAACAGGATTGATGTTGGTACCGCCACGGCCAGTGAAGTTCACGTCATGGATGCTGTCGCCGGGGTGAAGTATTTCAACGGGACGTAGGTCATCATCGAATGCAGCAACATGAGTTTCCTCTGGCATTAGATTGCTGATGATTTCTTCCATCTCCGAAGCGCACTGGCGGAACTCATCATCTGAAACAGAGCAAGATGAATCAGGGAAGAATCCAATTTTACGCAGACCTTCCCCATCAATACCGGGCAGTACCATATCGTGAACCAAAGCTCGACGGTCAGGTACTTGCCAGCCATAACCCTGGGATACTTTAGCAAAGCAGTATGAGCTCAGGACTTGCTGCCAAGGAACCGTAGGGTTCAGCAGCTTCTCAAGCTTCACCTTAATGGAACCAGGAATTGAATGAGCAGCACCTTTCATATTGGCTTCAACATGGGCTTGTACCAACGCTTGCTGAATATGCTGCTGAATCAAATGTTCAGGGATTGGCTTCTTGCAGTGGTTCGAGCCTTTACGCACATCTGATTTCCAATCCGGTTTACGATACTTGTCGGGATTTTCCATCATTGCTTCATAGACCTGCACATCGGACATCCCCTTAAACTGTGGGTCTTTCCAGCGGGTAGGTGGTAACTCATAGCCATCTTCCAATACCTCCAAATTAATGAAGGTTTCCTGTGCGTAATACCAAATTTCTGGGTCAAAGGTAGAGCCACGAGTGAAGTGGTCATACACAAAGTGCCGCACCTCATGCATGAAGACTCCCATCAACTGCGGGAGAGTCCACATAGGCATAACCGTGCCATCGTCTTTAACGATATCTTCAACCAGACGGCGAGCACCGATGACCAAGTGAGATGGAGTGATGAAGGCAGTATCTTCCTCTTCATCCAAAATGATATCCAAGGAGAACAAGACACTCTTAAAGAAGGTGGCTTTATTATCCATGACCAAATCCAATTGGGCTTTATCTAAAACCTTTTGGGCTAACTTAAGAGTGTCCATAATTTATGCCATTTCCGAAGAGTTGTATTTAATCCATTCCTTCACTGTGGGAGTACTTGTCAGGCCTTTAACTCGGGGACAGGCAGCACGTAAAGCCACAGCTTGGTGAGCAACAGACATACGGAGTAGATACTTCATCAGAGTATCTACATTGGTTTTATCCATCGTGTGGCCAATTTTACCGGCCAATGCCCAGCGGTGTTGGTTATTAGATGGAGTAGGAGTGTTCTCAGGGTCTTTCAGGATATCATTGATATCGACCAGCTCCTTGTACACTTTGCAGTAGGACATGAACTCAATGCCTACGCCTACACCAACAGAACCACACACCACAGCTTGGTGATGAGCTTCACTCATATCTTCATCCCAGTTTTTGATGTTGTCAGACAGGGCATGAAGAGTACGGTTACACGAGAATGTATCCGCTGGGTTAGATGGGTCAAAACTATCCAGATGCTGCGGAGCGTAGTTGATGAATGAAGTAACGCGATAGTCAAAGCCAAGTTCAATGGCCAGACGGTTGAAGACCTTCAAGGTAGGAACGACCTTAAGGTGAATCAAACGAGAACCAAGAGCACTACCCATATGG
>FUIF01015198.1_pt1 | contig 21212 bp, 33 predicted proteins | sample 1003461 | NCBI WGS metagenome assembly FUIF01 (sample SAMEA80401918, study PRJEB19352) | marine metagenome | reverse complement strand
GTTTCTAACATGAACCACCCCCGACTTTGCGCCCCCATACCCCATTCATGCCCCAAATTCGACGATCTTTAGAATATTATACCCTTTATCGTTTATCGATATATTTATCGTTTATCGATATGCCCTACGCTCTTCACTCTGTATGTCGCTGTCGTGACAGGGCTTACACACACCTTCTAGATTGTCTTCATTTGAGAACAGCGCCCAATCACCACGGTGCGGTATGATGTGGTTAGCTACACTTGACGGTGTCACAATACCCCGCCTCTTACAGCGTACACAGAAAGGGTCTTTATCGAGCGTCAGCTTACGCAGGTGGCGCCATAGGGGTAACTGATACCAGGCGCGCCATTCCTTTTGCTTGTTACGTTTCTTATCATATCGCCGATTCTGTTCGTGCTTTGACGCTATATTGCGGGGTCTATGGGGGGGTATGCGTTTAGGCACCTATCTGCGGTGTGCTAGGCGGCTATCAGTGACCGGGCGTATAACCGCATTCTTAGGAAGCCCGTTCACCAAATTAGATCGCACGAGCCAAACGGTCTTACCGTCATCATGTACTTCTGAATCAACCTCAACATTAACTCTAAAACCCCGATCAGCCCAATAGTTGCGAATTATCGTGGCTTGGCGTTGTGCTTCCGTTCGGGTCATTTGATATTCCGGCATTATCCACCTCCAAAAAAACTTACAAACGCAACATCCATGCCAGCTATTTGAACAGGGCAAACTGAAAATGCTGCCAATCCTGATCGCGCTCGCGACCATAAGACACCGCCCCGTGTTCTTCAACAATGCGCCAAAACGCCTCATACTCAGATCGTGCTAGGTGAGCCGTGTCACCAAACTCGTAAAGCTGGTTATTCGCGGGGTCTATGTCGACCGCAATCCCCCAACTGTGCATTGACCAATCATCACCGCCCCGTTTCTTGCGGACGTTCAAACAACCCCCGAAAACATCGAGTTTCAATTCCTGAATGCGTTTAACGCCGTAATGCTTTCTGACATTGTAGAAAATCGACTCCATAGCCGGCGCAACATATGAATGACACTGCATGCGCGTGACGGTGATTTCCGGTTGCCAGGCGAGCCGCATTTTGTACGGGAGCGGGATTAAGCGTTGATTTCGCCCTTTTTCACCGTACCACTCTGGAACTTCGGCCTCTAGCGGCATAACGCCGCGTTGAATGTTCCGCTGAAACCAGATGTTCAATGCGTTCGCGGTTTTGCGTCCCATGATACCATCAACCGGCCCCGGATCGATGTTTAACATTTTCAAATGCAATTGAACGATTCCAACGTCGCGGGCGTGGTCCATACAGATCAAACCGAAATCATGCACCGCCTGTTTGAGTGCGGCTTTAGTCATGGGTCCGTTTTGACCATCAATTGAACCATTATAAAAACCGCGATGCTCCAGGACGCGTTGAAGTGTGTAAGTTGATAACACGGGGTTATGCCTTTCTGAAATTCTTAGTTTCGGGGGTATTCTTAATCATACCCTACCGATTTTAACAACTGAAAAAAAATCCCTCTCAACCACTTGACACTGTCCGGGTTTCATGGTACGCGGACTGTCCGCGCCCTAGCGGACGGGCGTAGTCCGCGATCCCATTGAAAAACCCGAAACAGTTGTCAGATTCTAGTGGTCCGGACAAGGTTTTGTCCTTGTCCACGGACAGGATTTACTTGTCCGTCTTGCTTGTCCGACCTAATGCCAGCCCGTAACCGCCAACGTCTTCATCGAACACAACATGCCCGTTTTCGATAAGCTCTTTCCACCGCCGCCGCCACGCTTTATATAAAGCGTCCCTACTACCTCCACCGGGGCGCAGCTCGTAAAACTTTATACGAACTTCATCTTCTGACATAAGCTGGCCTTCCTGTCGCATGATTTCCTTTATACATTCCCGGTCCGACTCAGCCTTGGTTTGCGTTTTGTCCTTGTCCGTGGACTTGTCTTTCACCTTGTCCGCTTCACGCAAAACCGGCAAAAGCACTGCGCTATGCATCACCCGACCTAATTGGGGCGGTGTATCGGGGCGCAGCACCGTGCCACTTTCCAGAACAGGGATTTGCTGCGTAGCGAACTTGAAAAACATCGGCTTCCATAATTCGCTGTCTTTTTGTTCATACATTTGAAAACGCGCAAACTCGGTTCGTCTTCAACAACATGAAATCCAAATTCAAAATCGATTGAGTTTTTCAGATCAACAGCACCTTTACCGGTGTCAATCTGCCCTTTCGCCGGGTGGTGAACCAGGATCACCGTGCAATCGTAAGATCGCTTGATCAGGTCGCAAATCTCAACAACCCGGTGCATTCCAGCTTGTTCATTTTGTGGTACGTCAAACATGCGACTCAGCGTGTCGATAATCACATAGTCAACGTTTTGCCCGCTCGACACAAGGTGATTAACCTCGTCTTGCAATAGTTTAGCGCCTTCCGGGCTGGTTAAACTGATCGCGCGTTTCGAGACGTATAAAGGGAAATTCCAATCACCTTCCGGCTGATTGTGCTGCAACCAGGCCGCGATACGGCGCGCAAAACCTCGCTCGCCCTCACCATTGATATACAACACACCGCCTTGTTTAACCGGTCGACCGTTCCAATCGATGCCTGTTGCGAGACAGCACGCAATATCAACCATGAGAAACGTTTTACCTTGGTTCGCCGGTCCAAAAACCGAACCAATCGTGTGCGCTTCCATGATCCCTTCTATCGCCCATTCCAAAGGTGGAAAATCCCGGCGAAGTTGGCGCATGTTGGAAAACACACTTTCCCGCTCCGGTGGTTTCGGCGGCGCTTCGATCCGGGCAACATCACCGCTTAACCGTTCAAGACGCTTCTCTCGTGCCCCTTCAACAAGTTCACGGATTTCGCCGCCTATCATACGTCGGTAGCGTTTATTATCGTCTGTGCGAGCCTTTGACCGGTGTGCCAGGTTGATCAGCTTGTCTTCGTCCCACGACCAACGCCAGGACAACGCCCGCAAGGCCGGGTGTATGTTTTTACCGTTTTCAACATCGTTGATGTAGTCTTGCTCAGTCGAATCGCTAAGCTCGCCACCGACGCGGCGACGTTGACCTTTTGGGATGCGGGGTAGTTCGACTGCAGTCGCCACAGATCGCCCGACAACGCGTTTACAGCGATAATGCTTGAGTGTGTCATTCCCCTCGCTGTCATACTTCACGGGGCCGACAAAGAACGCCTGTGACTTGCTGAAACTGGTCGGATCGATGTACCCGCCAAAAAGCCCGTTTATGCGCTCTATCGCAGCCTCGCGCTCGCCTAGGTCTAGTGATTGGTCGAAGGGGCACACCATGCGCCAACGCGGTTCGTCGGGTGTGTGTGACGGGGACGTGTATATAAGCGCCTCAATCCCCGCCTGTTCGGCGCGTGTGACGGCATTATCAAACCCAATCGAACCGCCATCATAGTCAACCTCAATTCCCCAAACTTCCAAGATATTTTGCGAGTTGCGCCGCAGCCCGTCCTCGCGCAATTTCTTGTCACCATAGGTGCAAAGGCTGAACAACGGTGCGTCGTGTTTGGTCTCGACCGGTGACAGCCCTTCAACCCAATCGGCAAACTCGCTCCACTCGCATTCGAGCGTTTGCATATCGTCGCTGTATTTGTCTTTGAAAAGCGAGTATTTCATTACACTAACCAGCCTCGCGACCTTCTAGGGTTTTCACGCTCATGACGTTCGCGACTCCAGGGTCCACGTCCGGGGTACTTCTCTTCAATCGACGCCCGCAGCGCCTCTGCATGCGCTTCTGTTTCGTCTTCATTAATCAGCCAAGACAACACACCACGCCCACGATCCTCAATAGACTCCCAATCGACCAGCCCCGCAAGTCTGCCGTCGGTGATGATCGAACCAAGGCGCTTATATGATCGCTCGGTGTTTTCGATTTCCCCCCGCGCCACAAACTGATAATACAGTTGGCGAAGCGTTAGGGTGTAGCCGTCGCGCTGGTATTCAGCAATGATGTCGTTTGCCTTGTCGATCATCCGCCGCGTTGCAGGGCGAAATGTTTTATCTACAAACCGCTCACGCATTTCTTTACCTCATAATTAAATTACTGTCTCACACTCTCAAACACTGTGCGCAGTTCCATAAGTGTCGCCTCAAACGACTCCATGACCGCAATAAGCAGAAACACCGCACCGGCAAGTGCGGCGGCGGTAATACAGGCTTTAATTAGTCGTATCAACATTACTGAAATAATTCGATTCAAGCACTGTGTCCCCTAACATCGCGAGAAAACCAAACACAAGGAAACTACAAAGCACAAGACCAAACCCCATTACACAACAGGTGCTGAAATACGTTTCGGGACGTTTACGCATCACAACGTAATGAAATCCGTAAATCACCGCACCCGGTAGCAGAAAACAAGCCGTCACGAAAAACGCAACAAAGCAAAAACCGATAAACGCCGAATAGATCATGAAATCGCCTTACCGGTTAAGTATAAAATCGTTAGCAACCCAATTACTGCCAATACCCAAAAGAACATCGTAAACACGGCTTCCGGTAATGTTTTTTGAGTCTGTTCTTTGATAAACAACGAAATCAATAAAAACGGAAACAGCGTTGATACTACCGACACCACAAACAAAAAACCACTGAATATTTCCATCATGACACCCACCACATCATTTCTTTTCTCAACGCTTCAACGAACGCCCGCCACGCTATCTTAACGTTCTCGATAGCCTCACTAAGGTTTTGGGGTTCACGGGTCATTGTAACAATCCCCTCGGTTCGATTATACGTTCGTTGGTGGATATTGAAAATCTTCTTGTGAGCGGGTCAATGCCCACTGTTTCGCTTCTTCTGTGGCAAACCCGAATTGATGAACCCCTTTCAACAGCTTCTTTGCGGCAGTGGCGTTTGCGCCGTGCATCCCGGCGAAATGCATCTTTTTGACTTGCTCAAGAGTCATCGGCTCGGTAGGTTGGGGGTTCATTTGTAGTTCTCCTCAGATTTGTGTGACTGTCTTAATGCAAAACCCTTACCAGAGTGTTAATCGATATCGATTTTGTCGGTAAAACTCACCATCGGCCCCGCTTCAAGTTCCACTTGTAGCAACGCCAACGCACGCCATGCCACCTTAGCACTATGCAGCACACCGTCCTTGTCGAGTGTGCCACGCTGCGACAAGTGGCGCAGTAATGCGTCGGCATGGTCGCCAGACTTCCCCCGCGTCCACTGTATCGGTTCGCCCGGATTGTGTTGTTCGTTCGCCAAGTATGATGCGTTCGCCACCGCCGCTAATGCGTCGGGGAAATAATCGAGACACCCGCGCGCCATAGGATAAGCCTTTCTGTCACTGACATTGTTGATTAGGCGCTTAGCGGGGTTTTCGTAGGGTTTGCCTTGACACGGCAACGACGCTGCATCGTGAGTGTCTGAGACGCCGCAAATCTCGCACAAGTCGTCATACTTGTCGAATGAGATGCTATAGCGCCACGAGTGTCCTAGATCGTCTTTCCTACCCATGTCTGTTTGTTCCTTGTCTGATTAGTTCGATGAAGTCATACACCGACGTTACAAACCCTGCAACGCCGCACCGTTGACGTATTACATCGATAAACGCCTTTTGCGCAACCGCCCGTGTATCGCTTTTCTTGAACTTCCAACCTTCACGCTTACACTCAACAGCCAAAAACCGCCCGTCCAGTAAAACCCCAATCAGATCGCTCGACTTGATCCGCCGGTTCATCTGTGCGCTGTCATTCGCTAACCCGTAACGTATGATGCGTCCGGTGATGTCTTCACAGACACCGACATTGTTGCGGAAAAGCATTATGTTGAGTTCCGACGCGGCGAGTCGGATGTCGTTTTGCACCGCCGCTTCGTTTTTGGTCATCCGTTAGCCTCGTGTGCTGCCAGCGCCCAACCACGGGGCGTTTTACTTCGAATTGTTTTGGTTTTCTCGCTCTTACCGCCAAGTTTCAACCACAGTCGACTGCCTCGGTTACCCTTGGCATCTTCAAGAATCTCAGGTTCAACGGGTTTCTTGTCCGGCATCTTGAACCCATTTCCGCACCAAATGCACGTTTTCTTATTATAAGCATCGCGGGGCGGGATAAGCTCAGGGTATTGTGGGTGTTGATCGTCTTTTGGTAAATAACCGCCATAATCACACGGGTTGAAATAGTAATCAGGCTTGCGCCAAATACGACTAGCCGCGCCAACCGGATTTTCACTGAACCAGGCGCAGTTGTAATAATTCCCAAGGTCTTCGGCATAACGCATATGCGAGACAGCACGGGTTTGACATTCCGGGTCCGCCTCTAGTTTTTTTTTCCAGTGCTTTGCGCCAAGCCCCGCAAGGTCAGTACAGGGCGCGAAGCAAGCGATGAAATCAACACGTCGACCCACTGCACCGATCACGTGATATAACGCGTTGTCAACCCCTGCGTCCCATTTGTGCCACTGCATGGACCCATAACCAGGCTCAATAGCCCACGCACCGAGAGGCTCGTTCTTGATGTCGAAGTTGTGACACGTCCACCCGGCGCGGGCGAACGGTTCCAGCATGATTCCTGACTCGTCAAAAAGGGATATTGCGACTTTACTCACTTCATCCTCGCATGAAATTGCGTCACGTTGACAGTGTCCGGGGCGAACCGATACCAGGCGTTATTGTCTTTTGAATAATGCTTGGAGTCCGGCAACCATTTCAGCCGACCAACAGGCACAATATCGCTGCATCGCTTCATATATGGTGCGGCCCGCTTGTTGTGCGCCCAATCGGCGGACAATAACAACCAGGCGGTAAAGCCCACCGTGCGCCACGTGTCGAGAAGTTTACTAAGCACTTCCCAGCGCCAGGGCGGGTTCGTGATAATAAGATCGCTAAACCGTTTGGCGTATATCATCGCCGCAACGTCCGACGCGTCTGCAACGTCGTTTACACCGACAAAGCGCTTTTCAATGTCCATCGTATACCAGCACGTATGCACGCCCGACAAATCAGCAATGTGGTTGCGCAGCGCACCGTCACCAACGCACGGCTCGATATACCCGCCATGCAGGTTCATGTCTGCAATCAGGAAATCTAACGCCCGCTCGACTGCAACACGCGGTGTAGGGTAAAAGTCTTGCGGCTTGCGTTCGAATTCGGAGCGCTTACCCATCGTCTTTGGTTTCGCTTAACGCACTGTCAATCCCGTAACCGCACGTCACGTCATGATGCGGTCCGGGCGGGTCTTCAACCGGCGGAAATGCGCTCTCCGGATTTCTGCGAGGTGCGGCAGACAAAAGCGACACAAGGTCGTGTTTGGTTTTCGTTTTGTCGCTGATCATGCGCCCGGTTGACGATACGGTGTAAGTCGAGCCTTTCGTAAGACAATCTGACTCCAAGACTTCCACAACAACAAGGTTGGGTCGTGACACAGTCACCTGCACTTTTTCACCGCAACGGGTTTTCCAGATTTCATAAGGTTTCAATGTTTAATCTCCAATCCAATTGCGAACGAATATGTTCGTGGTTCGCCGTTAAAACCCCCGTCCCCCGGTCGACCAACGTTCGCTTTAAAGAGTTGATCGGGGTGTTGTAGGTAAGAACCACTGACCTTTATATTTACGTCATCGGTTAAGCGATAAGTCAACCCGCCCTCAACAGACCAAAACCAACTATAATTCATCCCGTCCGCTTTAACAATGAAATCGAAATCATCTGCCGGCCCAAATGCGGTGTAATCGATCCGCGAACCACCGACGCCTAACCCGACGAATGGCTGTAGTCTTTGGTCGCCTATGTTACGCCGCCAAAACACCCCAAGACTGTCGCGCTCATATGTCCCTCGCGCTGCGGCGGCGCCGTTGATACCTGTAATATCGGCAGACACGTTGATATAGCGCCATTGGAAACGATCATCCCCGGCAGACAATGTGATTTCATGACAATCTGAATAAAGCAGGTTGTTTGAATCAACCTCGCACGGCCCGGCGGTAAACCCGGTAGACCGCTCTGCGAACGCCCCGCTTACGAAAATCACACACAAGATAAGCGGAATTAACCATTTGTTTCCCATGTTGATTCAATCCTTTCGCGCAGCGCGTCCATTTCTTTACGTTTCCAACCTTGGCAGGTTACAACGTCAACGCCGAACGTCAAGAAAAATTCTCGATAAGACTGCTTGTCGGATTGTCCGGCGTCTTTTCGAATGCCGGCCCATAACGCAATTGCGTGTTTTAACTGCTTTTGTGATTCGATGCGCTCTTGTGCGTATATAAGCGCCGTTTGCCCGGCCTTGGCGCCGCCCTTGAACGAAACCCGTTTTGCAACGTCGGCGGGGTTAGGTAGCACAACGGACTCGCGCATCGCCGCCAACACGTCCGCGTCAATCTCGGTCAGATCGCCGTCAACTTGTTCGGGTTTGCGTCTCGATTCGGGGTCACGTACCGCACCGCAATGCGGGCACGTCGGCAGTCTTTTTGCGTTCAAAGACCTTGAAACACTCGTAACAGCTTGTGAGTGTGAGCGAACCGGCCTCAAGCGCCGCACGTCTTTCGCCGCGCTTGCGCCCCTCAAGACTCCATTGGCGCGGCGTGTCGGGTAATCCGTGACGCTCCCAGTTACCGACGTGATCGATAATAAGAGCGTGTGGTTTCCCTTCGGCGGGACGCAACGCCCGTCCGACCTGTTGAAGATAGAGTGACAACGAGCAAGTCGGGCGTGCCAGGCTGACAACCTCAACGTTTGGTACGTCAAACCCCTCACCAAATAGATCGCAATTGGTAAGTTGTTTTAGCTTGCCCGCGCGAAAATCCTTAATCGCCTGTTGCCGATCCGCTTCGCTCGTTTTTGCGCTAACGGCGGCGGCGGGTATGCCGGCTTGTCTGAATTGTTCGGCCAGCTCATTTGCGGTTTCAACGTCGACGGTGAACGTAATGCCCTGTTTACCGCTTGCGTGTTTTTGATACTCGGTGACAACATCACCGACAATATGCGAGCGATGCGACCGGGTTCGCAGTTCTTTACCAGAGTAGTCACCCGTGCCGGTTACCTTGACGCCGCTCAAATCCATGTCGCTTGGTTTGGATATTAACCGATACTCAGACAAATTACCCATGGCGATCAGTTGTCCGGTGGTTGGACCCTCAACCATCGTTTCGAAAATACCGTCCGAGTCTTTCCCTAGCCCCTTTCCGTCCGCGCGACACGGTGTCGCCGTAAACCCAAGCAGGCGGGCTTGCGGGAAAAGTTCCATGCACCGCCCCCATTTATTATCAGCCAGGACGTGCGCAGCTTCATCGGTGATGACCAGCCCGACCGAGCCGGCAAAGCTGGTGTACTTATCATAACGTGCAATGAGTGTGTCAACAGACGCGACCGCAACGTCAGCGCCAGGATGGTCGAATGTGCGCCCGAACGCCGCGAAATGTTCGTTACGGATGCTTCGGACGGTAGCGGCGGGGGCAATGATTCGGTGTTTGATACCAAACCGCGCAAACGTCATGCTGATCTGCGATACGAGTTCGACGCGGTGAACTTGTGCGACAACCGGTGTTCGTTCGGCGGCGGTGTAAGCACTGAACGAAACGGTTTTACCCGCGCCGGTCGGCATAACCGCCAAGACAGACCGCGCACCGGCAGCATAAGCGGCGTTAATGTCGTCTAGGCATTGTTGTTGATATTTACGAAGCTGCATCCGTTAGTCTTATCTCAACCCGTACAACTTTCAAGCCCCGCTTTCCTTTCATCCATGTGGAAAGCCAGTCATGTTCCGATTGATCGTCAACCGTTACAATGACCGGCATCCGCCCGCCCGACAACTCCCCCGCGTGACGGGTAAGCTCGGTTAGCTCTTTCTGGCGTGATGTCATGTGACTACCAAAGAGGCTTTTTCAGCCAGTCCATCACCGGCGTTTTACTCTTAACCAACTTACGCTGTTCAGCCGTAACGTTGGCGCGTAACGCCCGTCCGGGCTGTTGAGGATAGAGCGACGATCCGGTCCACATGACAGGGTCGTCACTTCGCGATTGGTTGTTCGCCAGAAATGAAGGATGCATAGTGCGTGTCATATTGAATACTCCCTGTTGATTTGTTCAATATACCGCAAAAACCTTACCAGATCGTTACCAGCGATCAAGTTCATCGATAAACCACAACAGCCAAGCAAAAACGACAAGGTAAAGGATAATCAAGACAATGTGAGCTATCGTGTCATTCATTAAATCTCACCAAGCGCAGACATATATGTCTCGAAAATGGCGTCCTGTTCTTTGCGGGTTTGCCGGTCGATCTTGCGTTTCTTGACGACCTCGCGCAACGCTTTGGTGTCATAGCCGAGCGCTTTCGCTTCGCCATACACGTCTTTAATCTGTTCGGAAACTTCGTGCTTCTCAACCTCAAGACGCTCGATTTTTTCGACCGTCTGTAATAGTTTTTCGCGGGCGGTTTGATCAATCTGTATCATTAGGGGGCCTTTCTTCTAAAATCTCGATTAGCTTTTTCGCTTCGGTGATATACCAGTCATAGTCAACCGCTGTAAAGTCGAAATCACTTTCGTTGTTGCAAATCATTGCCGACTGGCAAACCGAAATGCGCCGGTCTTCATAGCGGCTTCGGTTTTTTGTATGTATACGTTCGTCGTGTTCGTCGGGTTTGAGCGTGCGAGCAATTGAATAATATTCTTGGTCGGTGATGCCCGATTTACGTTTGTAAGCACCAGGAATAACCCAAGGCTTTTTTGGGGGCGGGGATTTCTTTACAAGCGGTTGACCGTCTTTCGCCACGTAATAGCGCGTCACGCGCTGTTGATCGATCTCAGGTGAAACACCGTGCACAAGCACCGAGCCACCCGGCGTTTTGTAGCGACACATGAAATCGAACGGGTCATCGTGTTCGCGAATGAATGTTTCAAGATCAGCACCGCGCACAAGCACCGCTTCCACCGCCCGTTGCACAACCAACGCCGAGAAGTCTTTATGCCACCAACCGTTATAGTCGCTATCTTGTTTTGGATACCAATAAGCGCCCTTGCTTTTCAACTTCCCGTCCGTGTACTGAGCAATATATGAGTTCACGTCGCGACCGTAAAAGGCGCTGTATTCGGCGTATTCCAGGTCCAGGCACGTCCACCGCGACCACTCAGTGCAAACGGTGTCCACTTGGTCTCGAACGTCCTTGCGACAACGAAACGTCACACCGTCCGTGTTGATTTGAATTAACTCAACAGACGGGACGGCTAATAGGCGTTCTGCAAGCATCAACAACATGAGTTGACCGTTTACAGTGATCGTCATGGTGAATTTCGGGTCAAGAAAAGGCGACCACGGGTTGTTGCTGTTGCCGTAGGTTCCGTTAAGCGCCAGCTTAAGCGCCGCGTTTTCCGGCGTCCCTTTAGCGTGTCGCAGGCGTTCGGCTTTAAGCGCCGCGTATTCGGTGCAGAATTGCTCACCCAAATGTTCAGGCGCGAGTTTGTTGACAATCGCAATCGAAGGATAGAGCGACGTAACGTCTGCATCGATTATAACGTGATCATCGTCGGCACGGTATATGCTGTTATGTTTCGCCCCGTGAATGCCGCCCGTACCAAAGTCAAACGTGAACCCGTCCAGCGTGACCGAATCAGAAATCGACGCCTTTGTGTCGACCACCTTTGTATCTTTGAACCGCTCTAAGAGCTGGTTACACTCATAGCGCTCGAATGTTATGTAATCGAATATACATTGCCTAAGGTCGATTTGTTGGCGAGGGGTTTGACGGGGTTGGCGCTTGCCGTCATCGTCTTTGTAATAACAGGCGTCCCAATCCAGACGGCGTAACAGTTTTTCAGCACCGATCTTCACGTCTGACCAGTTCATCGCTTCCGGCCCAAATTCGTCAACCAGGGATCGCCTAAACTCGATTTCCTTTTCGCACCGCTCTTTAAAGCGCTTAGTCTCGGTTACGTCGTGTTCGCAATAATCCCCCGTGATCTTTGCTTGTTCGGCGGTTAAATACGTGCCTGGCGCAATCGGCAGGTCTTCAACCGATTTGGAGCGCATTGTGAATTGCAGCGCCTTTAGGCTTGTCGACTTCGCCCGGTTGTCGAAATGGTTTAACTTGTATAGGTCGAGCTGCGGGAAGAACCGTTGATCGGGCCAGAGCATATGTCCGAAGCGACTTTCGCTGTTGATTATCAGATCAGCTTTTCGGTAAGCGATCTGCGCACCCTCAACACCCTTGCAGTCTTCTCGGTTGTGAATCATGTGGTGTAGAACGGGATAATCAAAGCCGAGACTGTTAAACCCTACACCCTCCAACCGGTGTTGTTCGGCAACGCCTAGAAACTCGAAAAAGGATTCTGAATCGTCGCGGTATTCAGACAGCTCGAACCGCGCAAAGTGATCGCTATGTGAGTGAAGGGCGACAAGACAAAAATAATTAGGGTAAGTCTCAATGTCGTAAACAAACTGCATAACTACAGCCTTGTTTTGAGTTTATACTTACCCGATGTTTTGTTGAATTTTATCTTGGCGCAAGCTGCTAGATCAAGCCCAAGACAATCAGCGAGCAAATCAAGCGAAATAATTACGTCCCCGATTTCATCGGCGATGTTTTTCATCGTTGCCTTAGTCCCGCGAATCCCGTCACGTTGGCGAATGTATTTCTTTACGGCTTCTAGAAGCTCACCGGTTTCGCCGCCAACTTCCAAGGCTCTAAATTCCAGCGAAGCTTTGTCGCTACCAGACCACTCTTTTTGTCGCTTCACATTAGCTTCGCGCAGGTCTGAAAAAATCAATCATAATAACCTCAAATATGGACGGGCCGAGCGATGGTTGGAGGAAGCCGGGCACCGCTCGGCCCTGCCACGACGTGCCCCGTGCGGGGAAGTCGCCGCCGTGACAATTATTGGCCGGGAACGCCGGGCGGTCCCTTTACAAACTCAGTGTGCGGAGTACCAGGCACGGTGCCGGGCGCGCTCTGACCGGGTACGGCAGTGCCCGCATTTTCCGTCGAACCGGCTGGCGTACCCGGTACCGCACCCGCAGACGGTACGGGGGTTCCAGGCACCCCCGGCACAGCGTCCGCCGGCGGCGTTGCGGGCTTTGGGGGCGCCTCAATCCCAAGGGTGTTAGGATTAGGCGCACCGCCCCCTTTGATTTCTTCACCAAGTTCATAGAACAGAATGCCGCGCGGGTTGATGTAAAGCCCTGCTTTACCGCGTCCGACCGCCGCGTGTGCGTCGATTTCGATCATCACACGAACGAAGTCGCCGCGCTTAACGCCAGACTCTTTTTGAACATACTCGTTTCTGACATGATCGTACTCATAGAACGCGGGGGCGCTCAAGTAAGTCGCAATGGCGAAAACGAAGCATCCAGCATATCCCGGCTTATCGCTTAGGGGCGCGCCGTTGCCGTCAACGCCCCGTGTCACCGTCTTTAAACTTCCAAGCAAAATCCCCCGGTGTGCCGTTTGGGAAAATTGTTTCGGCTTCTGCGGTCATGATTGCAAAGATTTCTGCACACTGATCTTTCGGAATAGCCAGACCAAAAGACCATTCGTATTTGATGTTACCTTCGTCGTCTCTCAGCGGTGTGCCTTTGTCATCGGTGCGCTTGCGACCTTCCAAAGGATGCCCCCAAACGATTCGACCGGGGGGGGTGTTATAATCTGTAGACATAGGGTTTCCTTACGTTACGGGGTTAAAGGGTTAAGATTTCGTTTCGTCTTTGTCAACTGGTTTGGGCGGGGGCGGTGTGTCGATCTTTAAATCAACCACCCGCGAACCGCGACCCGGCGTCTTGGTAAACTTCGCCGTCATCTCTTTATTGATGCCGGGCAACTTTTCGAGTTTGGCGGGGGATTTGGGTTTTGGCTTCTCGTAAAGATCGTCTCGCGTAACGTCCGGTGCGTTTTCAAGTGCGTGTTCAACAAAGGCGTCGAAATCCGGCATGTATCTGTGACCATACGCTCTTTCAAGCATGAAGCGGGGTATAGGGTGCCCGGCCTCCAAGCGAGCGCGCACAACGTCTTCAACGTATTGTTTAGCTTGCTTCATAACTTCATCCGCCCGGCGGAACATCATTAGTTCGCGTGACAGCGTTTCGGCGTCCGGGTCCTCAGACACACCGCGCATTGCAACATCAACCGCGTTATAAGTCGCCGCGCGCCAAGCCGGGCACGAGGCGCCTCGTGCAACGGGGCACTGCACGCACTGATCGCCGGTAACCAGCTCATCGGTAGGATGTGTTAGACGCTCTAACAGTTCATCGTGTTTGATGCGTAATTTGTCTAGCGTGAAGACTTGGCGGCGGTATGGTCCTTTGCGGTGGAACGGTCGCGGTTGATAAACACCGGTGATGATTATTTCGGGGACGGTTGATGCCGCTCTAATTGCACCGATTGCACCGGCGATCAATTGCCAATTGTCTTCAACTTCAACCTCGCGCCAGCCGTACTTATAGTCGTCAACGCAAAGCGTCGTTTCGTTTGACCAAAAAATTGCGTCTGGTTTGACCTTAACAAGAATGTCTTTTGTCAACCAGAAATCAACCCGCGTTTCAACGGTGACGTTAGACGACTGCAGTCGCACCGCTTTGACGTATTCGCGGGCGTGTTCTTGCATGTCGTCAGTGACGGTTACGCCGTTGGATGTTTGTGCGGGCGGCTCTTGGTCGTTGAAAATCGCCTCAACAACTTCATGCGCGGCGGTGCCTTCAATCATGCTTTCGTTTTCGGGCGGCATAAACTCAACCAGGCGAGCCGCCGTAAGCGATCCTCCGCACTTCATCACGCGGGGGAGTTCCGATGCGTTGACTTCAAGCATTGCAGCCTCGCTCAAATATCTCTTGATAGACGGCCTTGGCGTTTTCAAGATACATCCCGTTGTAGGTGGAACATAGTGCCCCAAAATAATCCGAACTAAGAATCAACCAGACAAGTTGACTTTTAGTGCGTGACTGTAAGTAGCCTTCACGAGTCGGATACGCATAAAGGCGCTTTGCAGGGCTGCTAAATTCGTCAAACAATTTTCGTTGCGCCTTTGGACTTTGTTGGACGCCCGTTCACGTCGATAAGCCGCGTTGCGGTGACGCCTCTTTCCTCGTGTATGAAAAACAGCGTTTGCGTTGGAGGGTGCGGCTCGGCTCGAATTTTGGCGCGGGCATATTCACTGTGACCGGCGAGACACCCGTTACACATTACAAGGTCGTGTACGTGCATGGGCGTGTGATAATGTCCGCAAAGCACCAAATCAATCACGTGACCTTCGGCGGAGTAGGCATGTTTAACCTTCTTAGCCCCGCGAACCACCGGCCCGCTCGTGCCGAGAAAGCCTTGACCGCCGCCGGTACCCATACGATCCCCGTGCGTCAATAACATGCGATAGCCGGCAACACTAAACAACACGTCGCCAGACGGATCACTCACAAACTCAACACGCGGGTCAGCCAGGAAGTGCGACTCAATCGAATACTGTATAAGCAGATCGTAACTGTGCCTAGTATACTCTTTCATTCGCGGCTTGTGAGTGATGCGATCATGGTTCCCCGCAACGCTGACAACAACCACCCGACCGAACGCATCGGCAAGATTTTTAATACCTTGAACTTCCTCTTGAATGACCGCGATACATTGCTCAGGCGGTGGTACTTCGTCGGTGTCTTTGAGTTCGTCATGAATGCCGCCGCTGATACAATCACCCCCGCGCAGATAAACGATCTTATCGCTGTCCCCGTGATGCTTCTTGACCAGCTTAATCGTAACGCCAATCATCGTTCTGTAGCGTTGCCGGAATAGGTCTAGATTGTACTCGTTTTCGCCGCGCGTTTCATCAAGCCGGATAACTTCACCGGCCTGAAATCCGACGTGAACAAGACAGGCACTTCTAGTTTACCGGTCGATGACCGCTCGACTGCTTTCCAAGAAACGCCGGGAATTGCCTGTGCAGAAAGTCCGAATGCATGTTCGCGGATTTGCCGGGCGTCGTCAAGCTCTTTCAAGAGCAACTTGATTTTCGCGTTTGAGCGGCGCAGCTGCGCTTTGTTTGTTCGAGCGCGCTTTCCTCGTAAAGATCAGGGGCGGTTTCCTCGCTGACCATTTCAGTCGCGCCAACCTTTTTTATCGTCGTGCGAACACGTCGACGGGCGGCGGCGTAGCTGGTGTCTTTGTCAGCGTCCATGAGCGTTCGAATGGCTGCTTGCACCGCCGAACCCCGCCTAGCGATTTCGCTGGATGACGAACCCACCGGGGCCTTGCCTTCGGCGATTGCTTTTTCATAGGCGTTTAGCGCCTGTTGCTGAAAAGCTGTCAGCGTGACTTGTTTAGACATTTGTAAGTCTGCTCCAAATATGTACTACTAGGGCGCCGACGCCCGCGAAAAACAATCCAACAATGCTCACAATCGCCTTAGAACCAATACTCTCATGCGTTTGCCGTAGCCGTCGCAAGTAGAGTATGTCTTTCTGCATCTCATGAACATCGTCAATATCAAACCCGAAAATCTGCAAAACCTCAAGCGCACCATCCGCCTGAATACGAGCGCGGCGTTTCTGCCATTCGCTCGGCGTTTCATTGGGTAGTTGGTCTAAGTGATCGGTCATTACTCGCCTGACAATAGTTTGTCGATTTTCGAGTCGAGCAATTGGTTTTAGCTCGCCAAACTCTTCATCGGTGATTTTCACGACCTTCATCGCGAGCGGCCTCGACAATGTCTTTAAACCGCTGGGCAGACGCTTGCAGCGTTGTCAGACCAACGATAAAAAGTTCGAGATATTTTAAGATATTAGGATTCATTGTCAGTCGCCTCAACAATATATGCTTGAATGGGTGCCAGAACCACAAGCGCACGCTCTGCGATGATAAGAGCGTCTTGACCTTCCCCCGTATCAATCAAAAGCCAGGCGATTTGCAGCGCTTCCGCCGTTTCACGAAGCCGCGCGCCAATATCCCGCGCCCGTTCCTCACTGATATAACCGGACTCGCGCGCAACGATTGCCATTTCAGCAACCCCGATAGCGATTATCTGCGCTTGCACAACAGCTTCGCGAGGGGTTTGAGGTAGCGGTTCGTCAATCACGGGCGTGATGGTAGTGCACGCGGTGACCGAGACTGGAAACGCCGCAAAAGCAAGCGCCGCCAGACACGATTTAATCCGACCCATTAGTCGGACTTACCCGGTGCGGTGGTTGTGAACGCGCGAAGCACACCGATAACACCACCGATTGCGGCGACAATCACACCGGCGTTTTGCTCGGTGACGATGTCCGTCCAGTTGAGAGTTTCCGCTGCACCAAGCAGCACCACACTCGCACCGATAATAAAGGTTCGGTAACCTTTGATTTTAGACATGATGTTTACCTTTCGTGGTTCGGTTGTTGTTAAGGTGTAAGTCGTTTTTCCAGATCGGTCAACTTACGTTTCATGAGTTTTGTCCGGTGGTTGAGCGTTTCAATATGGACGGCCTGAATTTCAACCGTCTCAACCAATCGTTGAATCCATTCCCCGGTTGACATTCCATTTTCCGGGTTGAAGTTTTTTTCGTTCGGCATGGACGTTAGATGGCGTTTTTGTTTCCAGTGTGCGGCGTAAGCATCCAGGTCGAGCGGGTCATGTTTTGACCCTACCCGCTGCAAGAATTTCCGCAATGGTTCGTGCTTTCTAACCTCGGTACGCACTAACCGCTTTTCGTCGTTTTCGTCTCGTCTATAAAAACTGCGGTCAGGTACTTTAGCATCCCACTTGTCGGTATCGACGGTTTGGTCAAGGGCCTGATCGAAAACATAACACGTCAACAACACGCCGTCGTCATAAACGCCGGTTGCATTGATCGTGCCCGAACCTTGCGCGCCACCCGTCGCGCCTTCCATCAAAAAACCACCGTTATTTTCAAAACTAATTACACCGGTTGGACCGGGTTCAATTGTAAATTTATCGTCTAGGTTCGTGTGGTCACGTATCTTGTACACGATTGGCGATCCGGTAACGCGCCACTCCCACGAAGGGCTACCAGTCAAATTCCTTATAATGAACCCTGCGCCAGAGGTTCCGGATAGGTGTTCGTTTTCAATGATTATTTGCGAAAAATTAGACACGTTACTGCCGGACTTCACCACTAATTGACCGCCCGGTATTTCTTTACTAACCACAACAATCCCAAACGTAACATCTGAGGTTGTGGTTAGTTGCTGGTCGTAAAACGGCACCCATGCCAGCGGTGAGCCCGACCAGATCAGAAACGATTCGGTGTCGCGATTCCAGATACGCAAACCCTCATGTCGAGCATCAATCGAAATGATTGTTCCACTATCGTCAACGCCGGGCACAAAGCGCCACCCACCGTTGTAGTAAATCGCAATGTGGTTGTCGTAGCCCGACCACGCACCCGTCGCGCTAGCGCCGACAATATAAGAATCCCCGTCAACAGGTGAGCCAGGGGGCGCCGTGGTTGTGGCGTTAATCACACCGTTGTCGAGCGCTTGAAGTAAAATCAACGCTTCGTTGTGCGTGATTTCCGGGGTGCTTTGCGCCTGGGCAAGCTCTGGAATACCTAGATCGGGGGTTGTGGTCATGTCGTTAAATCCTTAAACAACACCGGTTACGGGGCGTCCACGCCCGCGAACGGCGGATAGTTTATAAACTCTTACAGTATGAAAAGCGCCCGGTGTCAATCCATCTGTTGTTTGATCGGCGGCGGTATAATTGTATTCTGGCGTCGTCAAGCCCGTGACGGTGCGTAATACGGTTTGAGGGGATGACGTCGACAAAACCTCTAACTCGTATTGCTCAGACTCTTCACCAATAGGCACCGGACCGCCCCCCAACCCCGGCGTTTGCAGCCGTGTGCGGGGCACCCATTCGATTAAAATATCGTTGTTACTGCTGTTGCGGGTGCCAGTCAAATGCACCGAACTTAATGGGCGCTTACCTTCACCGGTGTTTGTAAACTCAGTTGTCGCCGAAACGTCGCTTTCTGACAGTCCATCCGAAACCGCCTTATACGTGTAAAGCGTGTTCCAGTCGCCGGGACCGAAATCAAGACGATTAGGCGCGTCTGTATCAGCCAGAACAAACCGCTCACTAGCGCCGTGCGAAGCGTTGGCAAACTCGGTGCCGTAGCGCCCGCGCAAGAGAGTTGACAGCGTGTAGACGTTGCTTGGTGAACCCTGCGTTGCGGTGGCGAAGTGAATCCATTCACCGTCTTGACCGTCGGCTGACCCAATCCACGCCAGGTTACCGCCCTCTTGTTCGATTTCGGTCTTAGTCTTGCTCGATAGCGCACTGTCACCAGTGAGTGTCACGGTCACAGTGCTAGATTCATCCCATACACTCGCCTTACCGCTCGGTAAGATAGTGGTACAATCACCTATTGGTATATCAATCGCGCTGAAATCGACAAGCGTAAAACCGGGTAGTGGCGAGGCGTTACCAAGCGCGCGGTAAAGGTCAGCACCAACCCAACCGCTAGACTCGTTATCATACGCAACATAAAAACCCGTGTCATCGTCGGTGTCGCTGATAATAGCAGTGTCGACAAGCTGAAACTCAGTTACACCGAATTTCACGAGCGCTTCGCCTGTAAAGTTGCCGGTGTCGCCGGTCAAACCAAGACTGTAAGCACCAATGTCCTCTAAGACACACTCAACCTCAACTTGCCCGTTCGGCGACCAGGTGACAACCTGAATGCGAAACGGTTCAACATTCCCGCCAACCTCAAACCCAACAACCATTCCCGCCTCAAGCCAGCGATAGCGTTCGGAAACAATAAACGTGTTTTTGTTCGCCCCGGCGATTGATTCCGCAAGGGTTCGGGCGGCGACGTTGATCGCTTCGTCTGCGTTCAGAACGATAGGTACCTCTATATTGACCTTGTTTTGCGAATATGCCGCGTTACGAAAAGCCCGTTGCGAGTTCGGTTGAAAGTCGCGGTCTTTATCGAGATATGACACCGTCACTTCGTCCGGGTATTCGTTCGGATCGTCCCGGCTCGCATTTACAGTTGAAGGCACGTTGTTACCAACCGGTCGAGCTGCGAATTGCCCCTCAGGAATGATTGCCGCGATGTAACTCCCCCGCTTACGTGCTTCGAAGCGGTTTTGATACGCGATCAAGTCAAACGAAAAGACGCCTGATAAGGCTTCTATCGAGTTCCACACCGGCCCGTCATTCGCCACGATATACCCTCGTAGCTCGGTGGACTTCAACGGCACGTCGGTTGCGATAGACGTATCGGCAGCAGACGCCATATCGCTTAAGACTTCCGGCAAGAACTTCAAGCGAGGCGCAAGCTCAAATTCGATATTAGGGATTGAGTTTCCGAATTGCTTAAGCTGTAGATCAGTGATCACGCAATAGCAAGAATGTCGATAAGCTAGGGCACTTCCTGAATGAAGTTCCGCCGTCAAATCATCAACGGTTTGTGAGCCGTCACCAGGATAGACGCGAAGCTTGTCAAAAAGATCATGCGAGCCGCCCGACCGGCTATATTCAACACCGGTGCCGTTTACCGTTGCGGGGGCGCTTGTCGCTTCGCTGGCGTCAAAAACCAAACTTACCATTCATCCATATTCGCCGCACGCAATCAACCGACTGCAACCCATCGCAAATCATAATTATAAGTGACACGCGATAAGAATAAACGCGCGTACCGCCGAGTCCTAAAACCTTCCCCTTTTTCTTACTCGATTCAATTAAATCGGTTTTGTCAACCACGTTTCCCGACACCCGCACGTTGCGTCCGTACAGCTTAGGGATGGGAACACCGAACGCCGAACCTTGCACTTTAAGGTCAGACAACCGTGGACCCTTGCCGCCTGATAGCGCGAGGGAAAGCAGAGAAGCACCAACGAATCGAATCGAGGCCGCAAGAAAGCTCTGGGAAGTGAAAATAAACTTCGCGGCTGATACAATGGCAGGGATGAACGGGAGCGGCATTATTTCACCGGTGCTTGTTTGTTAAGATCGTCTTCACCCCTAAGATGCGGGAACCCGCCGAAATTAACACCGTTTAAAAATTTAGCAATACACGTCGCCTCAGCCCGGTCGCACCCTGCGGTCACTCGATAATCGTCACCAACTTCGATGGCGTATCGCGTTGGTGTTTCCAGTGTGAACACGCCGCCGTCAAAGGCCCGCACGTCATGAGATTGTCCGGCGTTGTTACCACTAATCCAGGTCAGTCTGCCAAACTGCCAATACTGACTCGCCTCGGTCTTACCGGTGTCAGTGAATTGACGACGCGAGACCTGCGTTGAAAG
>FUIF01017448.1_pt1 | contig 21216 bp, 47 predicted proteins | sample 1003461 | NCBI WGS metagenome assembly FUIF01 (sample SAMEA80401918, study PRJEB19352) | marine metagenome | reverse complement strand
GAAGAAGAAGCGGAAGCCGAAGCCCGTCGAGGGCGAAGTGAAGCCGGCGCTCGGCGGGAAGAAGACGGGGGGCAGATGAGCCTGCCGATCGTCACGCAGGGAATCGTCGCGAACGCCGGCGACGATGGCTGGTCGCACCCCTTCCAGGGTCGGAACCTGCAGTTCGTTCAGACCAACATGCTCGGCGGGAATTTCTTCCTCGGGTTGATCGGCAACCCGCACGTGATCTTCTCGAACCACAACATCCCGCGCCGTGCCCGGATCGTCTCGGCGACGATCGAGTTCACCTCGGTGAACACTCAGATCGGCGCCTGCCAGGCCACGATCTTTCCGATCAATAACCGTCGCTACGTGCTCGACGATCCGAACTCGGTGAACGCTTGGCAAGACGAGCTGTGGGGCGACTTTTTCGTGCAGCTGTACGACACCGGCGCGACGCTGTTCGTCGACACCCAGCCCGCGGCCCGCAACTCACTGTGGGATCTGAAGCGGCAGGATCCACCGGCGCTGAAGCAGCGGCAGCAGCTCGGCCAGCGGTTGACGACCGCGACGACTTTTACCCTCGGCGAGGCGCGGTTCGAGCTGCGCCGCGTCGGCACCCCGGCCGGGAATCTCTACGTCGAGATCTACGCCACGCAGACCGGACCGACCGGCGCCGCCTTCCAGATCCCGGGCACGCTGCTAGCGCGCTCCGACGCGGTTCTCGCGGCGAGCGCCTCGACGACCTACGCCGATCTCGCCTTCTCGTTCTCCGGTGCGAATCAGATCTCGCTGCAGGCGGGGGTGGAGTACGTAGCCGTGATCCGCGCCGAGTACCCGGCCAACCCGTTCAATAACTTCATCGAGCTCAGCCACTACAACGCGTTTTTTAACGCTGGCCAGGCGCTGCATTTCGGCGATGGCGTCGGGCACGACTGGATCAATTCGCCGCTCGTCGCCGACATGTTCGTGCACAACTTCCAGTCGGGCGACAACCTGCCCGCGGTGGCGTGGAACCCGGTGCCCGCCATGGCGACGGGGGCGAAGTACACGACGCCCGACATCAGCGCGGTGGTGCAGAAGGTCGTGAACGCCGCCGACTACCCCGACGGCGGAAAGATCGGCGTGGTGCTTAGCTTCACCGGCTCGGCGGGGAACCGTCGCCTCGCCACCGAGCCGAACACGATCTACGACTCGGCGGTTCTCGATGTCACCTACCTCGAGCCGATCATCGGCGTCGACAACATCGACACCGAGATCTGCGTGGAGCCCGACGAGGTCGAGCTCGACGACGCGCCGGACCCGGGGACGCTCACCGCTGCAGCTTGCGTCGAACCCGAAGAGCCAGCCGACCCCGAGCCGCCGCCGCCTGGTATCGACATCATCGAGATCTGTATCGAGCCCGACGAAGACTGATTTAGCCGGTGGGGTTTCCTTTCTGCTTCGCCCCCTCGCCGAAGCCCCCGGGCGACCCCGCCGGCGCCTTTCACCCAAGGATGACAGATGTTCCGCACGATCCTTCAGCTCTGGACAGACGCCCTCGCGAAAGCCGCCACCGAGCGGAAGCTCGAGATGTCGGAGGCGATCAGCACGACGTCGCTCGCCGCGCTCGCCTTGGAGATCGCCGTCGGCGAGCTCGGGAAGGGCGAGACCGGTCGCAATAACCAGGGCCCGCACGTCGCGAAGTACCGCGGCGATCGCAAGGCGGGTGCGTGGTGCGCTTCGTTCGTCGGGTGGTGCTGGGAAAAGGCGGCGCGCCAGCGGATGATCGAGATGCCCTTTAAGCGGTCGAACGGCGCCAAGCGGATCTACAAGAACGCCGGGAAGGCGGGGACGTTCGTCGATCGCCCGCAGCCCGGTGACCTCGTCTGCTGGCAGCGCGGGAACGGCCGGCCCGAAGACGCTTGGAAGGGGCACGTCGGGCTCGTGTTCGAGGTCGACGACGACGGGAAGACCTTCAAGTCGATCGAGGGCAACGTCGGCAAGTTCCCCGCGAAGGTCGGCATCTTCTCGCACCACGTCGGCGAGAAGCGGCTTATCGGTTTCGCCCGGGTGTAGTCGGGCCGCGATCGCCGGCGCCCCGTCGAGCGCCAGCGATCTCCGCCCTGGCCAGCATGAGGGAGCGACCCTCTTACAGCGCGCGGACCCAATGGCAAGGGCTGGCCTGTCGCCGCGCTGCTTCAGCTGCCGTAGGCTATCACGCCCCTTGCGGAGAAACCCGCTCCCGTGCATAGTGGGTGTCTCGTGGCGGAAACGAAGAACAAGGGCGGGCGCCCCCGCGGGCAGAACCCGACCCTCTCGATGCGGAAGACGCTCGACGCCAAGCCCGAGCAATGGTCGCGGTGGGACAAGGCGACCGACGAGGCTGGGCTCGAGTCCCGATCCGAGTGGATGCGGCGCGTTCTCGACGAGGCCGCAGAAAAGTTGCTCGGGAGTAGCGCGTAACTGCTCGTCATTTACGATTCTCGGGTTTTTCCCATTGCGGAGAAACCTGAGAACCCCCATAGTGGGGGTATGACGCCGAAGCAAGAGACCCGAGCCGCCCGAATCGCCCGAAAGCGGGCCGAGATTGAGACCCCGAAGCAGCGCACCACCCGTGAGCGGGCCGAGCTGAAGGCGCACGTCGCCGACGTGATCGCCGCGACCATCGCTGCGGGCTACGACAAGCCGCACGACCTCGCGAGCGCCGCCTTCGCCGCGATCAAGACCGGTGGCTACCGGATCGCCAAAAAGCGGAGCCGCCAGTCGTGAAGGTCCCGCGGGACATGACCTCGGCAGAGCTTGCCGCCCGCGTGGCGGCGCTCTGCGCCCGCGAGAGCAGCGATTCGGGCGTCACCCTCGCGATGACGCGGGGCCAGCTGCGCGCCCTCAGGGCTGAGCAGGCGCGGCGGGGTGGGCGATGAAGGCCGCCGAGATCTCCGGCTCCCTGGAGTTGACCCGCCGCGAAGTGACGCTGCTGCGCAGCGCGGCGCGGAACCAGCTGTTCAAACGCGAGAGCCGACTCGGCCGCGAACTGCTCTCGGGCGAGAAGACTCGCGACGAGGCGATGCGCGACGACGAACGCGTCGCTCTCGTGGGCATCGTCGAAGCCCTCGACGAACTGTATTACTCCAACCTGCGGAAGGCGTTCAGCCAGTGAAACTCAACCGCCGCCAGCTGCACGCGCTGCTCGTCGATCGCCTCGTCGATGGCTCGAACACTCCGGCCGCCCTCGCTGCGCGGGCGTTCGAGATCACCGGCCACAGCCGCCTCACACCCGAAGCGATCGTCGACCTCGCCGCGACGCTCGCCGTCGATCCCGACTTCAAGATCTTGCTCAACGGACTCGCCAAACAAATCCCGGAGATGAAATGAACCCGACCGACCTGCTGCACCTGATCGCCGACCTGCTCTCGACCGCCGAGTATGAGGGCTACGAATTCGACGGGGGCGAAGGCTACATGCTGCACGCCCATGCACCGTTCACCGACCCGCTCGGGACCGAGCCCTTCCTCGACATGATCGAGAGCAGCCAAACGCAGGTGCAGGTCGTCGATGGCGCCCTCGTGATCAAGGCGCTCGGCGCGCCAGCGATCCGGCTCGTTCCCGAGGTCGTCGAGGAGTGCTTCGTTTGCAGCGACAACGGCATCGACCGGTCGGCGGAGCTTGAGGCCGCGGTCGCTGGCGATCCCTACCACGTCGTCGAGCCTTGCCAGAAGTGCGGGCGCCCCGCGATCGGCGAGGTCGGCGGGCACGTGCTCGACCCGACCAACGAGCCGCACCTGATCGCCGCCTACAACAAGCTGAACGCGACGCCGGAGGCGAGGGCGTGCGGCTTCAACAGCACGTGGTCGGTCGCGACGTGGTGCTTCAACTTCGACGCGATGAAGAGCGACTCCGTCGACCTCGGCGTCTACGTCTGGGACATGGAACACGATGATCTCTTCGAGGTCGGGATCACGCGCGTCGGTTCGGAGAATCCGTTTTCGGTTATCGGGCGCTTCAAGGCAGACGACATCGACCTCGCGATCGCTGCGGCGCGCGGCATGGTGCCCGCCGTGAACCACTTCAACCAAAATCACCCCGGGAAGCCGTGGGCACTGAACGAAGAGACCGGAGAGGTTGAGCCGCGGATCTCGTTCACCGTGATCAACGAGTCGATGGGGCACGCCGAGGTCAACATCCCGCCAGCCTGCCATGACCTCGGCAAGGCGCACCGCTGGCGCGCGACGGGCGACTTCTCGGGTGAGCAGTTCTTCGAGTGCGACGCGTGCCACGCGCGGCAGTCGGTCGAGCGCGCCGAGCGGGGTTACCGCCGCACCGAGGTGCTCGAAGCGATCAAGGAATACGTCGACGCCGCCGATCTCGACCTCGACGGATCGTTCGCGGAGCGCTGCCGGATCGAAGGTGAGGATCTGGTGATCGACACGATGACCGGCCAGCGCTTCATGGTGCGGGTCGCGGAGGTGACGCGGTGATCCTCGGCTTGCTGATCGGCTACCTGCTCTACTACGTCGCGAGCCTGCTCGCGCTCGGCTTCTTCGCGACCATGGGGGCGAGATGAGCACGAACCAGACCTGCGCCCTGTGCCGACAGCAGGGGCACAACCGCAAGAGCTGCCCGCACCGCGAGCAGTGCAAGTGCCCCTTCTACCCGCGATCGCCAGTGCCGCACGAGCCGGGGTGCCCGCTGGCCGCCAAGCCGACGCTCACCTCGCCGCAGCTCGACATGCTTCGCGAGGCGGCGTGCACCCGCAGCGCGCGGATCCCGGTGCGCCCGCCGCAGATCGTCACCGCTCGTCGCCTGCAAGATAAGGGCTTCGGGATCTTCTGGGAGAAGGGCGTCTCGGGGACCCCCCTATTCGAGATCAACGCCGCCGGTCGCGACCGCGTGGCGTGGGAGGAGGAGAAGGCATGAGGGTCTATCGCCCCAAGATGTTCGCCGAGGTCTACCACGGCGACCACAACGGCTACCGGCTGGTGTGGGTCGTTCGCTGCGTGAACGGCGATCTCGTGAACTGCGACACGCTGCGCGGCGCGAGCGAGCTGCTCTCGTCGGAGGTCGCGGCCTACGCGGACTGCTGGCTGAAGGTGGCGAGATGATCGTCTCCCCGATCGGCTTCATCGCCGCGCTCGACAAATGCCTCGCCGACGTCGAGGCCGCGACCACCTCGACGCTGCTCGTCTGGCTCGCTCGAGGGTGAGCGACTTGAACCAGGTGATCCACCCCAAGGATCGGCCGGTGTTCTACCTAGGCGCCGGTGAAGGGCGTGAGCTGCGGAAGTGCCAGCTCGACATCATCTGCCAGGCGATCGATCAGCGGATGCCGATCCCGCGAAAGATCTGCCGCGTGTGCAACGGCGCGAAGGGCGCTTGGAAGCACGCCAGCGAGCAGGAGGGTCGGCGGTATCACCGTTGCGAGTCGTGCAGCGGCACGGGGTGGGAGCCGCTGTGAAGCTGCCATCGAAGTACGAGCGAGCTCGGGCCCGGCTGCGCAGAGCGCTCCGCGAGCGCGGCTACACGATCGCCGAGGTCGACAAGATCATGGAGGGGAACCCCGCGGTTCTCGCGACCCTCGACATCATGCGCGGAGGTGCGCTCGACCTCGCAGCCGATCACGCGGTTCCGGTGTGGATGCGGAAGCCGCGCAAGAGAGGATCGATTTGAATGTCCTGGCTCTATGTTCCGGGGTCGGCGCGCTCGAACTGGGAGTTCAGCTTGCGGCCCCCTCCGCCCATGCCGTCTGTTTCGTTGAACACGGAGCGTACCCCGCAAGTTGTTTGGTCCGAGCTATGGATCGCGGGATCCTTCGTCCGGCACCTATCTGGGGCGACCTTAAAACCTTCGACGGCCGCCCGTGGCGTGGAGTCGTGGATCTCGTCACTGCGGGCTACCCTTGCCAGCCGTTTTCCGTCGCCGGCCTCGGCCTCGGAGCTGAAGATCCCCGACACCTCTGGCCCGACGTCGCGCGAGTTGTGTACGAGGCGGAACCGCCTCTCTGTTTCTTCGAGAACGTTGAGGGTCATCTCCGCAACGGCTTGTCCGAGGTGCGCTGCGACCTTCACGCCATGGGCTACCGAGTTGAAGCGGGTCTATTCACGGCGGAGGAAGTCGGCGCGCCGCACAGGCGAAAGCGGTTATTCATCCTTGCTGCCAACCCCGACCGCGTCGACGTACGGCAGCTCGCAGAACGGTTCGCGACCCGACGGCTCGACGTTCAAGCAAGCGGGGAAGCCGAGCCTCGAGACGATGGCGAAGCGCGGTCTTCTGCCGACGCCGACGGCGAGCGAGGCGACCAGCGGCGGCGAGACGCACTGGGGCACGCCGAAGCTCCGAACGATGGCGAAGCGGAATCTCTTCCCGACGCCGACCTCGAGCGACCACAAACGGAGTCTGAAGGATGCCGAGGTCGACGCGAAGGCGAGGCAAGGGGGGTCGTCTTTATCCGCGGCGATTGGATCGATGCTCGCGACGCCCACCGCGTCGGATGCGAGATCGTCGGGAATGCGGACGGGCGACAAGGCTGGCAAGACGCTCACCGATCAGCTGATCCGCGACACTGGAGCCGACGACCTGCACCTGAACCCGCGCTTCGTCGAGTGGATGATGGGCTGGCCCCATGGGCTGAGCAACTCCGAGCCGTCGGCAACGGAGTAGTCCCGCAGCAAGCGGCGTTCGCGTGGATCACGCTGTGGGGATTGTTCCGATGAAAAAGTGGTACGAGATCAAAGGTCGCGGCGCGGCGAAGCTGAAGGTCGGCGACCTGGTCTGCCACAAGTTCGGGAACGTGGTGATGACCGTCGAGAAGATGATCGGGCGCGACCTGGCCGACTGCAAGTGGTTCGCCCATGGCGAGTTTCACGTGGTGCGGTTCAAGCGCCGCGATTTGCGAAAACTGAAAAGCGAGGGAACCAATGGGAAGAGAAGTTAGACGAGTACCCGCCGACTGGAAGCACCCGAAGAAGAACGGCTCGTTCGTTCCGCTGTTCGAGCCGGGGGCGCCGATCGAAGAGCTCCAAGCCGAGTGGGATCGCGAGTGCGCGCGGTGGGAGTCGCGCGAACACGAAGACGTGAAGAGCGTCTATCTCGACGAAGGGCGCGAGCCGTGCTCGTGGGAAGAGTGGCACGGCCGCCGGCCCGACACCGCCGACTACATGCCGTATTGGCCCGCCGAAGAGAAGACCCACCTCATGATGTACGAAGACACAACCGAGGGAACACCGATCTCGCCCGCGTTCGAGACGCCTGAAGAGCTGGCCCGGTGGCTCGTCGACAACAAGGCGTCGTCGTTCGGCTCGATGACCGCGACCTATGAGCAGTGGCTTCGCGTTGCTCAGCGCGGCTGGGCTCCGTCCGCGGCGATCGTCGTCGCCCCAGATGGCAGCGGCGTCATGATGTCGGGCGTCGCGGCGGCCACCGAGCTGGACACGGATGAGCAGTGAGCATCGGAGATCTACACCACGTCGCGCGGCGGTTCGCGTACTTCCTCGAGGAGACCGGAACCGAGCGAGCTCGCGGCACTGTCGCCGACCTCGTTTGGCACGTCGAACACAAGAGCGAGATCCTGCCGCCGGTTCCGATCCTCGACTTCAAGCTCGAGTTCGACGCGAACGCGTGGTCGATCGCCACGGCTCTCCGGCGCCACGTGGAGCAGACCGCCAGGCGGGTCGGCTTGAAGGTCGAGCGCTTTGATGGCTACCCGGAGCGGCCGATCGGAACCTCGGTGAGCGTCGACCCGAACGATCCGACTCGGCTGCTCGTACAGATCCCGGCGAGCGCGCTCCCTCCGATGACGCTCCACCCGCCGCCGCCAGGGCCACCGGCGCCGAGCTATCGATCACGCGTGGTCGATGTTCCCGTCGACGAGCAGGACATCGTCGGCGCGGTGAACTCTCGGCTCCGCGACCTCGTCGGCTCAAGACTTCGCCCGCAGGTGCTCGACGAGGTGCGGCGGCGGGTCGACGAGACCCTCGCCGAGATCGCCGGCGCCGAGCAGCCGCAGCCCGACAAAGGCAGGTGGTTCTGCAACGCGCTCATGAGCTTCGAGGCGCACCCCAGGTGCCCGGAGTGCGGCGGCGATCGGCGGCTGGTTCAGGTCGGGGTCCCCGACGCGATGCTCGCCTGCGACGGTTGCGGCGGGATGTTCGAGTACCACCACAAGGAGCCTAGCCGCGGTTGGGCGACCGAGCCCGACCCCGAGCCGCGGGAATGGAGCCGCGAAGCGCTCGGAGAATGGAGGGATCCCGAATGAGACTGATGATCATCTTCCTCGCCGCCTGCACCGTAGAGACCGGCGTGACCCTCGGCGAAGCGACCGTCGTCGTCTGCGACTCGACCTGCCTTCGCGAGGTCCGAGTGTGATCGCCAGCTCGACGCCGAGCGCTGCGCGAACGACTGCCTCGCCGCGCTGTGCGGCGCTGTGGACTGCGATCGCCCGCTCGAGGGCGAGCCGGCGGCGGTGCTCGAATGCGCCGCCTCGCTTCGCCTAGCGCCCTGCGAGACGCCGGCGACGCCGCCGAGCTGCGGGGAGCTGCGATGAAGTTCCGCCTCGACGTTGAAGTGAACCCCTGCCTCGGCGAGTTCGATGACATCGTCCCGATGCTCTACACCGTGCGGTACGGAATCCACGCGGTGGCCATGGTCGAGCTGAGCGATGCTTGGTTCAAAATGCGGCGGCTTCGCTTCGATGGGATCGGCCGGTTGAACTGGGTGGAAGAATGAGCGCCGACATCTTCGCCCCCGTCGATATCGCGGCGGCGCAAACCGCGGTCCCCGATCCGACGGCGACGACCGAGCGCGACTGGTACAGGCCAGCGCAGCGCGCGCCCAAGATGAACCGCGCGGTCGCGCTCGGTCTTCACCCGACCGGCGTCGAGATCACGGTCTTCCGGCAGGCTCACTGCCGGAACTGCAAATACAGGGTCACCGGCGGGGGTGGGCGGACCGGGCGGAACTACTACAAGTGCGATCTCTATGGCGTCTCGTCGGCGGAGGGGACCGATATCCGGCTGAAGTGGCCGGGGTGCAAGCGCTGGTTCCCGCGCGAGCAGGACACCCGGTGCGACGGCTGCGGCGCCGAGCTCGAGGTGATCGACCTCGGCGATCGCGTTCCGGCGCTCGCTTGCAACGAGTGCGGCGGGATGTTCGACGTCTTCGACTGGAAGAAGCCGGCGTTTCCGCTCTGCGAATTCAGGATGAGCAACGGCACCGCTTGCGGGCGGCGCCGCGATCACGACGGGCCGCACTCACCGCGCCCCATCGAGGACGATCAGTGATCTTCGTGTCCAGGTTGACGGCTGCGATGCTACGTCGCCGGCCAGGGGACTAGGTCCCTTTAGCCCTACGGCACGGGACACTCTCGTGCACCTACGTGCGAGAGTGGACGCGCTTCGCGCGTCGTGGCAGACCCCGGGCGCGCGGCACGTGCCCGGGGTCTGGTTTTGTCCGCCGCCGTGGAGTTGCACCACGTCGCGAAGGGGTTACAGCCCTGGCCGGTCTACACCTGTGCGACGGAAACCCGGGCGAATCTTGGCGAGGAACACTCCGCGCGCCTGAACCCTTCGGCCACCCCGCAGCAGTCGCGGGGGCTGGACTCGAACCAGCATCTCGCGGCCTTCGACGGTAACCCTCACGTCCGGCCCGGTGGTAGCGAGGAACGGAATCGAACCGATGAGGTGCGGGGTATGAGCCCGACCAGCGCGCCAGCGCGCCTCGCAAAATACCGAATCGAGTGGCGGGAGCGTTCGTTGTTAACGTGTTTGGTAAACAGCCAAATGACCTACCGTTGGTCGACTTCCGCATAGAGCGCGGAAGACAGGATTCGAACCTGCAAACGTTTGGTTTGGTGCGTGTTGGCTCGCGTCGATTGATTCGGTGCCGACATGATGCGACGGCGATCAACGATGTCAAGTAGCGCGCCCGGAAGGATTCGAACCCCCGTCGCATCGGCTGCATGGACCGACCGCTCTAACCGCTGAGCTACGGGCGCGTGGTTATCGAACAAGCGGCAGGCTCGAGAGCACCCTCCCCAATTTTGCGCGGTCGTCGGTCGGCTCACACCCGATAGCCATGAGCTGGCCAGCGTGGTCGCCATCACCCTCGACGACCAGCGAGTGCCGGATGTCGAGTTCGTCGAGCTGCTCCGAGAGCGACTCGAGGTGAGCCGCGTCGTCGGCGTGCAGGCCGACGGCGATTGACCCGATGGGGACTCGATCGCTCGACTCGCCGGCGGCGTGGATCACGTTTGCGACCTGCAACCCAATGGGGAGATCGCGGCGGACGATGACGTAGTGGGCTAACGACTTACTGTCATGCGTTCATGGCCACCATGCTAGGCCCGCCGCGATCAGCTGTCAACCCTCGACGTCGTCCCAACCCGAGACCTGCTCCCGGAGCGCTGCGATCTCGGCCTTCAAGCTGGCGACCTCCGACGAAGGTACGGCCTCGAGCGCGGCGAACATCGCCTCGATCGCCTTGAAGGTCTGGTCGCCGGCGATCGCGAGCTTGAAGATCAGCTCGAGCCGTTCGCTCGCCTGGCCCTCGATCACGATCTCGAACGTCGTCACCCGCGTTTTGCAGCTCGGGCACTGCCGACGCCGGCGAACGCTGCCGATATGCTGGCGGGTGTCGACGACGACGGTCCTGCGCGACTGCGACGAGATGACCTCGCCGCAGTTCGCGCAGACCAGCCCCTTCTCACGTCGGGGCGACAACGGGATCTCCCCCCAGCCAGTTGACGACCTTCGAGATCCGCACCTCGGCAAGGTCGAGCTGGTGTTTGATCCCGTCGCGGTCGAGCCGGTGGTCGCGATCCCAGGTGTCGGCGATCTCGTCCTGAGCTCGGCGCAGCTCGGTGAGAACCCGCTGGCGAACCTCGAGCCCTCCGGTCGGGATGATCAACGTTCCGGGGGTCGGCGGCGGCGCGGGTTCGACGGTCGACCAGAACGTTGCGCGATCGCCGGCGCCCTTCTTCGGCTTCCCGTGTTCGCGGTCGACCTTGCCGGCGAGCCGGTGGCCTGCGGGGTAATACGTCGTCGGCCCGCCCCAGATGAACGGGAGCCGACGAGGCGGAACGACCAGCCAGCCGGGCAGCTCGAACGGCGATGGCTTCATGAGGTACGGGTGCTCGGTGCCGAAGCAGCACCACACGAGCGCGAAGCTCGAGCCGATACGCTTGCGCTCTCGACCGGCCTTCGCCCACCACGCGCGGAGGTTCGCGCTCTTGTTCTTCCCACCCGGGTGATTGCAGTAGGTCGGCGATCGCCAGTCAACCTCGAGCCCGTCGGGGTCGCCCGGCTTCCAGTCGCTGGGGCAGGGGTCGAAGACCTCGTCGCCGCTCACGCGGTTGAGCGTCTGCTCCGCCCACGAGTACCACTCCGGCGGCGTCCACCAGTCGTGCGAGTAGGCGCCGTAGCTGTTCGCCTTCGATGGCCGCGGTTTATGACCCATAGTCGACCAGCGCTCTCGCGTCGAGGTAGGTTTTGATCAGCTCTTCGACCAGCTGCGCTTTCTTGATCTTGTTCACCTCGCAGTAGGTCTCGAGCTTGTCGTGCACGTCGGCGCGGAGCGAGATCGTGCAGCGCTCGGACTTCTCGGGATCAGGCATCGGTGATTTTCCTTTCCTCGATCTTCTTGCCGGGCTTCTTCTTCACCGCGCCGAGCCGCCGCAGCGCCTCGATCGTGTCGTTCGCGATCGCCTTCTTCGTGGTGCCGCGGTCGGCGGCGAACCGCTTCACCCCGTCTTCGATCGCGCCCTTCGTAGCCGAGTGTCCGCACACCTCGTTGGCGAGCTCGACGCCGAACTCCTCCTTCAGGTACTGGTAGACCAGCTCGCCGTCGACGATGGAGTCGCGACCCTGGGTGATCACCTCGAGCACCTCGAGCCCGTTCCCGATCGCGATGGGCTCACCCTTCTTGTAGGCGATATAGGTGTGGAGCGCCGACTTCAGCTTCTTGTGTGCCATGGCCAAGATCGCCGACGCCCGCCAGGCCGCGCCGAACGTCTCGTCGGACAGCGGAAGCATCGAGTCGATCCGAGCGTCGAGCGTTCCGCCGGCGGCCGCGCGGATCATGGCGGTCTGCGACGGGCAGGCGGCGAACGACGGGCAGAACCGACACCACTGGCCGGGGTTCGTCTTCACCACACCCTCGGCGCTGGCGCGGATCTCGTACTCGACGCGGTCGCGGATCTTACGGAGGTTCGCGAGGTGCAGCCCGAGCTCGAACTGCCCCAGCTCGGCCGTGTCGATCCACGGGTTGCCGCGCTCGGGCAGGCGAACGATCGAGACCTTCGCCTTCGGCTTCTTCCAGATCTTGCAGGCCATGAGCGCCAGCGTGAGCAGCTGGCGGTTTTCCCGGGCCCGGGCGTGCTCCGTCCAACCGAATTTCCAGTCGGGAACAAGCACGTGATCGTCGGCCAAGCCGATGATGTCGGCGACCCCGCCGAACTCGGTCGGCTTCAGGTCGCGATAGACGACTTCGCGCGACAGCCCGCGCCCGAGCTCGCGCGCCTCGCCGGTCTCGAGGTCGATCGCCATGGCGACCTCGGCGGCGAAGCCCTTGCCCACGGGGAGAATGTCCCACGGCAGGTCCGCCATCGCCTCGGCGATCGCGGGCGGTGCCTCCGAGAGCGCGGCGGTCACCGCGTCGCCGACGGTCACGCCCTCGCCGCAGATGTCGATCACCCGCTTCATGATGGCGTGCTTCTCGTCGCCGACCTCCGACCATTCGTTCGTCTCGCGGACGGTTGGGAGCGCCGCCGACGCGGGGCAGCGCTCGATCCGCTCGACCTGGCTGGCTGTGCGGATCATGATGCGTTCGCCTTCTCGAGGGCTTCCTTCAGCTCGGCGCGCTCGGGGGAACCAGGCGGGTAGGCGTTAGCCTTTTCCCAGTCATCGTTGCTCGGCGATCCGCCGGCGAACGCGGCGAGAAGCTGATCCCATTCCGGGGTGGTCGCCTCGGCGTCGCCGTCGTCGTCGACGACCTCGGCGTCGATCACCTCGGGCTCGGCGGCCGCGGGACGCGGCGGCGCCTCGTAGTCGTCGCGGCTCGGCGGACCGCCGCTGTAGTCGTCGGCTTCTTCGTAGCTGTAGAAGCCGGCGAGGATCTCGGGGTACTCCTCGCGGGCGAGGATCGACTTCGCCCGAGCCCGGAGCATCGCCGCGGGGTACTGCTTCCAGGGCCCGTCTTTCCCGGTGAGCCCTGCGATCCGAGCTTCCTCAATCGTGAAGCTCATCCGCACGGGCTCGTCGCTGTCGGCCCGCTGCGTCTCGTAGATCGCCTTCTCGAGGTCGGAGTGAATCTTGCGGAAGTAGCGGCAGGCGCCGGAGCGCCGAACCAGAGCGACCATGAGGTTCGCCGACAGCTGGGGCCGGCCGTTCACCACGTAGACCTCGCGCAGGGCCATCATCGGTCCGATCTGCAGCTCGACCGCGGTGGCGATGACGATGGCGACCGAGGCCGGTTCGCCGCGCAGATCCTTCGGGATGATTTTCGATCCGGCGAGGAACTTCGACATCTGCGCGGTCTCGCCGAAGCTCCGCGGGGAAAGAATCAGGGACTCGTTCTTATCGTCTGCCAATTTGCCACTCCTAGTGCTGAAGATGAGGGAACAGCACTAGCAGCCGGGTGTGACAACAGGCCGCGCAGTTGTGGATAACCCTGTGACCGAGATCTGAAAAGTTGACAGAGCTTGAACGACCTCGGCATAACTGCGCCGTGGAAGAAAAAATCTCGGACATGCTCAACATGGCCAAAGCGGCCGAGTACCTCGGCGTCTCTGATCACACGCTGCGGAAGTTCATCCGCGAGGGGGTGATCCCCCACTACCGACTGACCGACCGGATGATCCGCTTCTCGCCGAGCGAGCTCGATGAGTGGAAGGCGTCGCGGCGGGTCGGCGGATGAGCCGGGTCAACGTCGATTTCTCGGCGCTGATCGACCCGCGCTTCGTGCGGCTCGGTCGCGCCCTCGCCGAGCTGGAAGGTGTGAGCCTCCCCCGGCGCATGCTCCGGTCGCTCGGGCTCGGGGCGATGATTAAGATCTGGGCGCACGCGACGAACGCCGAGAGCTTCGTGATCGAGCCGGCGGTCGCCGACGACCTGCTGGACATCGATGGCGCCTCGAACGCGCTCGTTACCGCGCAGCTCGCGTCGATCACCAGAAACAATAACCTCAAATTAGCGGGCGGGGAGCGTCTCCTTTGGCTGAAGAGCGCGCGGGAGAACGGCCGCAAGGGTGGGCGACCAAAGAAGAATTCTGGAAACCCACCCTCTAACCCACCCTCTAACCCACCCTCTAACCCACCCCCAAAGGGACCCCTAACCGATTCTGGAAACATTCCTACTCCTGTTCCTGCTCCTGCTCCTGCTCCTGCTCAAGTAGGTGTCTCGCCGAGCGAGACGCCCTCGCTCAAGCTGGTCCGACCAAATGAAGCCGAGGTGATCGCCGCCCGCTCCATCGCCCTGCTGAACCAGCTGCTCGAGACTAGCTACCGGGCCAAGGCGAAGAAGACCATCGAGGCGGTGAACGCCCGCCTCGCCGAGAAGTACGAATGGCCCGACTTCGAAGCCGTGATCCGCGATCGGGTCCGGCTCTGGAAAGACGACCCGAAGATGTCCGCCTACCTCCGGCCGCTCACGCTGTTCGGTCCCAAGTTCGGCGACTACCGCGGGGCGGTTCGGAAACCGAAGCAGCTGCCGCCGAGCCATCGCACCGAGCGCTGGTCGAAGCCGGGTGAAGCATGAGCGGCGTTCCTGCGGTGCTCGTGAACGACGCCGCCGAGAAGAGCTTCCTCGGCGCCTGCTTCCTCGACCCCGACGTGATCAAGTGGGCCGACGTCAACGCGCGGTGCTTTAACAACCCGCGGTGGGCCAAGTTCTTCCACGCGCTGAAGGCGGTCGACGCCCGCGGGCTGGCGATCGACGAGACCACGGTCGAGCTCGAGCTGCAGCGCCAGGGCTCGCTAGAGCCGGTCGGCGGCGTTCCCGCGATCGCCGAGCTGGCTATGGCGGTCCCGACCGCGCAGAACGTGCAGAGCTACATCGACCTGCTCCACGATCGGCGCGTCGCCCGCGCGGTGTGGCTGCTGTCCGGCGAGCTGCGCGATCGCGCCGAGAGGGATGAGGGCGACGAGGCGCTCGCGTGGCTGGTTCGCCGCGCGTCCGAGATCGACTCCGGCGGCGACGACTCAACGAAGACGCTCCGGCAGGCGGTCGTCGAGGAACTGCGGCAAATCATCGAGGACATCGAGAACGAAGACCGGGCCGACCAGATCCCCACCGGCTTCATCGAGCTCGACTACCACGTCGGCGGGATTCCGATCGGGCAGCCCGCGCTGCTCGGTGCGAACGCCGGCGTCGGGAAGTCGGCGACCGCCCTGGCGATCGCGCGGCACTGCGCGTTGCACCGCGGTGCGGCGGTGATCTTCACGTACGAAGATCGGCACCGCTCGTGGGCGCAGCGGGTGCTCGCGGCGATCGCGCGGGTGTCGGCCGAGAAGATCCGGTCGCGGCGGCTCAGCCGCGAAGAACTGGGGCGGCTCATGGAGGCCGAGACCTACCTGCGCTCGATCCCCGACAACGTGTACATCGTCCACGCCCACGGCTGGCGCGCCGATCGCGTGGTTCGCAAGGCGAGGGCCATGAAGGTCACCACCGGCGCCGAGCTGTTCGTCGTCGACTACATCCAGCGCATGCCGAACCCCGACCCGCGGCAGCACCGCAAGCGAGAGCACGCCATTCGCGCGAGCCTCGAGCAGTTGTCGGACTTCTGCGGGAACGACGACGTCGCCCTGCTCGTGTTGTGGCAGCTCACGCGCGAGTACGGCAAGCGGATGCTCAAGGGCGAGCCGCCGACCTACTTCGACTTCGCCGACTCGAGTGCGGCGGAGCAGTACGGAAAGTTCATCATGGCGTTGTGGGAACCGCCCGACGCTGGCGGCTCCGAGATCGAGCTGCGCATGGTGAAGAACAGCCAGGGCAGCAAGGGCGAATTCCGGCTGAGCTTCGAGCGGCAGTTTTTGCAGGTGGGCGAGCGGCGATGATCTCGGTCAAGGAGTTCGAGGAGCTCGCCAGCGCGATGAGAGATGGGTTCGGCTTGTCGACCAAGGAGGTGCACCATGCCCTTGTCCAAATATCGGATTGTCGAGAAGGATGGTCGCGGCGTTATCGAGCTCAGGCCGGAGCCCGAGCCGGAGGTCGAACCGATCGCGATCAAAATGCCTCCGCCCGATCCGCTGTCGGACGAAACTCGACAGCGCTTGTGGTCGTCAAAGCGCGACGACTTCCGGCAACGCGAGCCGAGGCGATCAAGACTTCTGCGCGCGGTCTCCTGGATCGCATTTGCGCTGATCTCGCTGCGCCTGCTTCAGGTGATAGCGTGTCGCGCGCTCGGTGGCGGTCCGCCCTCGTAGCGGTCTGCGCTTGGTGCGTTTTTCAACTAGCGAGGGTAATATGAACGACGAGTACGCACAGGATCTGCCGTACTTCGACACGGGTAAAAGCGACCCGTCTCGGTGGATCGACAGAGCGAAGAAGGAAATCGAAAAGGCGGGCGGCGAGGTGTTGGCCGACGCCTTCGGGGCGCAGAAGGTCGACGGCAAGATCAAAGCCGCCTACATGCTGCAGTTCACGTTCGGCGAGGACAGGTTCCGGGTGCTGTGGCCGGTGCTCGAGGGGAAGTACACGAGCAACGATCGCGATCACAAGTTCCTGTCGAAGGCGAAGCGCCAAGCGGCGACGATGCTGTTTCACGACGTCAAGGCGGCGTGCGTGAAGGCGCGAGTCATGGGCGCGCGGACCGCGTTCTTCGCTCACCTCGAGCTGAAGGATGGGCAGCCGATCACGCAGCTGCAGCCGGAGCGGGTGCCGAAGCTGCTCGGCGGTGCGACGTGAGCAAGCGGCGGCGCCACTTCAAGCCGCGGGCCCCGCGCGGGCAGCGGTTTCTCGACTCCACGCCGACCGAGCGCCTTGAGTGGGCTCGAGCTCGGTGGGAGGAAGACCCGTCGATCGGGATGAACGGTCGCGACGGGATGATGCAGCGGCTCATGGACGTGTTCGGGGTCGTGCCGCGCGAGGCACAGCTGGCGAAGGTTCGGCAGGAGGTTCGCGACGCGGCGAAGGAGCGGGTTCGCGAGCCGGCGAAGCTCGTGAGCATCCCGATCGCCGAGGCCGCCGCCAAGATCGCGGAGCGGCGGACACCCGAGCCCGAGCCGGAGGTCGAGGTCGTGGTCGACAGCAAACCGAACCACCGCAAGAAGAGCGAGTCGATCGCTCGAAGGGCCTTCGTAGTCGGAATGCTGCGCGAGCGCCCGCGGTTGACCAACGCCGAGATCGTCGCCGCAGTAAAGAACGAATTCGACGTCGGCATGTGTCACGCGACCATTCGCGACATCCGCGCCGATCTCGGGATCGTCGTTCGCGCTGGGCCGCGACCGAAGAAGGGTGCAAAGCCGCGCAGGTCGAAGCCGAAGCCGAAGCCGAAGCCGAAGCCGCAGCGCAAGCCGCCGACCGACGAGGATCAGATCAGGGCGGCGCTTGGGATGCTGCTCGAGGACGTGCCCGGGCTGCGCTTCCTGCGCTACCGGCGCCTTGAGGACGGGACGCCCGACATCGAGTTCGAGGTCGAGGCGGTTCGGCGCGGAAAGGTGGTGCTCTGATGGGCCGCCGGAAACACAAAGGCCCTATGCGCAAGTTCGAGGAGTCGTGCCCGGTCCCTGGGTGCGAGTGGTCGCTCACGATCTTCTCGCGGAACGAGCAAGACGACAGCGCCGAGCTCGTGGCGACCGCGCTCAAGAACCACTGCAGGAACAATCACGCGTGAGCTCGCCGGGCCCTGACTTCGCTTTGCAGCTCGTGCAGCCCCCGCTGCCGAAGGGCTCGGGCTCTCGCCGGCTGATCCCGGTGCCGTGCCCGAAGTGCAAGCGGAAGAGCCCCGGCTTCGGTCGCCTCGGCGGGTTCCACGAGAGCGCCGACAAGAAGACGAAGACGAGGCCGGCCGACTCGCTCAAGAAGCAGGGCAAGAAGATCGCCGCCGCTGCCGCGGTGACCTATGACGAGCCGATCAAGGGACCTGTCGAGGTTCGTTTGCAGTTCCGGTTCGTGAAACCGAAGTCGGTCAAGCGCTCGCACCCCGAGTGCGAGGCCGACATCGACAAGCTGATGCGCACCGTGTTCGATGCGCTCTCGAAAATCGCCTTTGAAGACGACGCCCGGGTTTGCCAGGTGTTCGCGACGAAGGTCTACGCCGACTCGCCGGGCGTTGCGGTTCGCGTCCGGCCACTCTAAAAGGGAAACGATGGCCAACAAACGACAGCAAGAAATCCCGGGCGCCGAGCGCGAGGTCGATGAGCAGATCGACGAGCTCTGCGGCGCCTACACGAACCGCCTGTACGAGCGGAAGGATCTCGAGAAGCTCGAGCGCCAGTCCAAACAGGCGCTCATCTCCGAGATGAAGGCGAAGAAGGTCAAGGCGTACAAGTTCGTCGATGGCGACTTCGAGTACACGTTGAAGCTTGAGAGGGTCACCGAAGACAAGCTGAAGTGTAGCCGCCGCGAGATCAGCGCTGGCGAACCGGTCGGCGGCGAGGTGATCGAGATCGCCGACTGGATGGGCGAGGACGAGCCCGACACCACCGAAGAAGAATAGCGAGGGGAACGCATGAGCATTGTTACGAACGACCTGGGAACGCCGGTGGGCCTTCAGCAGGATCTCTATCGGCTGGTCGGCCACTTCCCGGACTCCGAGAAGAAGGGCGGCCGCCTCTGGCTCGACTTCTGGTTCGAGTCGGACGAAGGGCGCGAGAACTTCAAGCTCGACATCTCGACCCGCATGGTGAAGAGCTTCCCGCGGCAGACCGCCGCCTTCCTGGCGCAGTGCTACACCTCGGCGCGTCGCGAGGTGCACGGCCGGCCGGTGAACGCCGACCCGAAGAAGGCGCGCAAGATCTCGGCGCAGGACGAAGACATCGAGCCGACCGAGCCGGTGGTCGAACCGAAGGCGAAGGCGAAGAAGAAGCGCCGCGCGGGCGGAAGGAAGTGAACCCGATCTTCAAGAGCCTCGTCGAGGGCATCGCCTACGGCTGTGGCTACATGCTGGGCTCGACCCTCGGCTACGAGCTGATCGAGGCCGGCCGGAAGCGGCTGCGTCCGAAGCAAAAGCCGAAGCGCAAGAAGAAGAAGAAGAAGGGCAAGAAGAAGCGGGGGCGGAGCTAGTGCAGGATCTCGAGGCGGCGAACCAGGAGTTTCTCGAAGCCCTGCTGCTTCTCGACACGCTCTGCGAGCGTCGACCTCGAGACCCTTCGCCTGTTCGGCCTCGCACTCGTGGCGAGTGTCCGATCGTGCGGCCGTGCCCCTGGGTCGGCTGCAAACACCACCTGCTGTTTCACGTGAGCCCGAGCGGGTCGATCCGGTTCAACCGCGATCGCAAAACCGGGCGCAACGCGGCGATCACCACGAAGTCGCCGCGCGTCGGCCGGCGTGGTGAGGCGCTGCTCAACGATGCGGTCGAGAGGCTGTTCGAGCTCGACCAGAGCTGCGCCCTCGACGTCGCCGAGTGGGGCGGTATCGGCGACTCCGAGGTCGGGGTCATCTTGGGGATCACCTACGAGCGCAGTCGGCAGATCGCCGCGAGTGCGCTCGCCAAAGTGAAGAAGGCGATCAAAGCGAGGGAAAGCGATGCCTAGGTTGAGGCGGTTAGTGATCGACGGAAACGAGAAGGAAGGGCGCCAGGTCGCTGGCGAGGGCTACGTGCTCACGATCGTCATCGAGTGCAGCGAAGACGATCTGCCCGACATGATGTCGATCCTCGGCTCGTTCGGCGAGGGCGACGACGGGGGCGGTGAGTGATGGAGGAAACTCTCGAAAGCGTGCTGCTGAACTTCCAGTTCGATAACGAGCAGACCGACGAGGCGTACCTGGCCGGCGTGTTCTTCGGGTTGCTCGAGAAGATCAGGGGGCGTGAGCGCGCGGCGTTTCAAAAGGGCGCCCTCGCCGTTGTCCAGCTGGCCGGCAAGCTGAGCGGCGAGCACGCACGCGCCGCTGTGGAGGCTGGCCCCGGTCCGGCTCGATGGGGCGACGAGATCATCGCCCGCGCTAAATCGGCGGCGCTGTCCGAGCTGCAAGACCGCGCCGCGCAGATCGTGCAGAACGCCGAGGTCGGCCAATGATCAAGACGAGGCACACGAACATCCAAGGCGAGCCCGCCGAGAAGTTGGTCGACGTGCTCGTGCGGCTTCAGAAAGGGCTGCAGCCGCCCGACGCCGACGTCGCCGCCGTGGTGCGAACGAAGAAGGCGCGGGCTCTGGTGAACTTTGCGCTCCACGTCGAGCAGATCACCCGGTCACAGCACAGCAGTAGGCAGATCGCCTTCGCCGTGCTCTTGCTGGCGCAGGAGCTTGGCGTAGACCCCTAACCCATGGAGAACGACATGAAAGAAGGCCCGATCAAGATCAACGGCAAGGACATCATCATCACGACCGTCGGGTTCGACCCGCCGAGGTTCAACTTCCGAGGCGACCTCGAAGTCGGGGAGGAGTTCGAGATCGACGGCGATCTCTACAAGGTGCAGACCGCGGGCTACGCCCACTGCATGGAGACCGCTGCTCAGAAGGCGAAGCGGCTGGGGTAGGCGTGGGGCGGGTCGTCAAGTTCTGCAGGTGCGGGTGCCCGAAGCACGAGCACAACCTCGGACAGGTGAAGCGCACGGAGTATGCGACCGCCCCTGGCGGTCGGGTTCTTCACCTCGCCGAGGTGCTGCGGATGGAGCACTGCGACTGCAAGCTATGCGACTGCGACCGGTACGTCGACGGGGGGTACTTCGATGGCGAGCGCTACTGGGGGCTCGATGGGGGTAGCAGCGATGGAGTGGATTAGGACCGAGACCATCGTCGCTGTGCTCGTCGTGCTGATGTTCGTCGGCGCCTTCGTTGCGTGGTGGTTCCGGTGGTAGGGGTGGGGGGTATGGGGCTACCAGGGGAGGGGTGTGTGGTGATGATTGACCCGAAGTGGTGGGCCAAGATTCGCGACGACATCGAGCTGATTCTCCTAGCTGAACCCGAGGCAGACAGAGCGAAGCTGGACAACCTGATCGCACAGCTGAACGCCATCGCCGACGACGAGCTGCACGATATCGGATGGGCTCGATGGCGTAAGCTCACAGACGAACTGTGGGAAGAGATCGAAGCCATCCGCCGCTACACCGACACCGACCCCTTCGCCGAGCCCACCAAGGAGACAGAAACCGAGTGACCGACCGTCTCCGC
>FUIF01012015.1_pt1 | contig 21260 bp, 34 predicted proteins | sample 1003461 | NCBI WGS metagenome assembly FUIF01 (sample SAMEA80401918, study PRJEB19352) | marine metagenome | reverse complement strand
ACTTCAACCAGATGGCATTCTCGATCGAGAAGGTCACTGTAACCGCTAAGTCCAGAGCACTCAAAGCTGAGTACTCCCTAGAACTAGCACAAGACCTCAAGGCAATCCATGGTCTAAACGCCGAGGCTGAACTCGCCAACATTCTCTCTACTGAGATCATGGCTGAGATCAACCGCGAAGTTATCAGAACCATCTACAAGTCTGCTGAGGCTGGTGCTCAACTCAACACTGCTACCGCTGGTCAGTTTGACCTAGACATCGACTCTAACGGTCGCTGGAGCGTTGAGAAGTTCAAGGGTCTACTATTCCAGATCGAGCGCGATGCCAACCAGATCGCACAAAGAACTCGTCGTGGAAAGGGTAACATCATCCTAACTTCCGCTGATGTTGCTTCTGCTCTAACCATGCTGGTGTACTTGATTACACCCCTGCCCTTAACGCCAACCTTAACGTTGACGACGCTGGCAACACCTTTGCTGGTACTATCAACGGTAAGTATCGCGTCTACATCGACCCCTTCGCTTCCAACAACTCTGCACTCCAGTACTACGTTGTTGGTTATAAGGGTTCCTCACCTTATGACGCTGGTCTATTCTACTGCCCCTACGTACCTCTCCAGATGGTTCGTGCCGTTGGTCAGGACACCTTCCAGCCCAAGATCGGATTCAAGACTCGCTACGGCATGGTCGCTAATCCCTTCGCTGAAGGAACCGATGCTGCTGTCGGCGCTATCAAGCTGGCACCAACCGCTACTATCGTCGCGTTTCCGTCAAGAACCTCATGTGATTCTTGCCCAAACGGGATATATTCAACGGGGACCGAAAGGTCCCCTTTTTTTATCTAAATACAAATAAAACTCCTAATGACCGTATCACAGTATAGAAATCAGATTCAGAATAGGAATTTTTTGACTCCTGGTGGTTTTGAGTTTACCATTGAAAAGAATCCAAAGATAAATTTCTTTTGCCAGACTGCAAATATTCCTGAAATCTCTCTGAATACTGCAATTCAACCATCGTATCTAAAGAATATTGATGTTCCTGGAGATCAATTACAATATTCTGATTTTACGATGTCATTTCTCGTAGATGAAGATTTTGAAAACTATATGGCTGTCCACAACTGGATGACTGGACTTGGATTTCCAAAAACTCCTCAGCAGTTTAAAGATCTTACAACAGATTCTGATGGTCTCAGAGATCCACAAGAACAGTTTTCGGATGGAACTCTAGTTGTTCTAAACAGCAATTTCAAACCTAATTTCAAAATCAATTTCCAAGACCTATTTCCAGTCAGTTTGACGGGACTTGAATTTGATAGTAAACTACAGAGTGAGGAATACTTTACAGCTCAGGTGGTTTTCAAGTATACTCTATATGAAGTGACTAATTTACGTGGAACTAATTTATGAATCTTGATGACATCCAGAAGATGTGGACTCGTGATTCTGAAATTGATCGAGATGATCTAGCAACAGAATCATTGAAAACTTCACAACTTCATGCGAAATATTATGAACTGTACAATACAACTTTACTACTAAGGGAGAGGGCTAAAGAAACGTATAATAGAGTTTATCTGGAAAGACATGTCTTTTACACTGGAAAAGCTGATCCAGATGTATATGAGGAGGAACCTTTTCCATACAAAGTTAGAGATAAAGAAGCACTAACAAGATATATGTCGGCTGATGGAAAAGTAAGTCAAGTTGACCTAAAGATTAAATACTATGATACAATGCTTCGTTATTTGGAAGAAATTATCAAGTCTTTATCGAATAGAAATTATGCGATCAAAAATGCAATCGACTGGATGAAGTTTCAAGCAGGTATGTAATGGATAAAAACTACGATAGTAATTGGCAAGACGATTTACCATTTGTGTCGATAGAATTAGACATTACAGACACGTATGCTGTATATAAGTCAATTTGCTTTCATTTAGAGAAATGGCCTGGAGGAGATCCTTACGAGCAAGAACGATTGGTAATGCTTAAGGATTTCTTCTATAGAATGGTTTTAGAATATAAGTTTCAAGTAGACGACTAAATATTTTAGGTGAATCCTTTAATATATGTCTGATTTGATTATTTCTAAGAAGAACGAAGTATTTCTTAGGATAAAGACTGAACCACACATTAAACACGAACTATCTGATCAATTTACTTTTGATGTTGAGGGGGCAAAGTATATGCCCCAATATCGAAACAGATGGTGGGACGGAAAAATCCGATTGTTCAATATTCAGACAGGAGAGATCTACATTGGTCTCTTGGATAAGCTGCTGAGATTTTGTGACGATCACGGATATAAGTACGAATTTGAAGATAACAAATATTATGGTCATCCGATTGATCTAAATCAGATGATCTCCTACGAGGGCGTCAAAGACTACATGACGAAGATCTCGGTACACAAACCTAGAGACTACCAGATTCAAGCGGTCTACGACGCTCTGAAGTGCAATAGAAGACTCATTGTATCCCCCACTGGATCTGGCAAATCATTGATGATTTATTCAGTAGTTAGATATTACGTTGAGCAAGGCAAAGATACACTAATCATCGTTCCGACCACATCTCTTGTGGAACAGATGTATAAAGACTTTGCGGACTATGGATGGGACGTTGGTTCCTACTGCCACAAAATTTATGGTGGTAGAGAAAGAGAAACTAAGAATCAAGTTATTATTACTACTTGGCAATCTATCTACAAACTTGAAAGAAAATACTTTGAGAGATTTGAAGTTGTAGTTGGTGATGAGGCTCATCTATTCAAATCTAAATCTCTAGTCAGCATCATGACAAAACTTGCTGATGCCAAATACAGATTTGGATTTACAGGAACACTTGATGGTAGTCAAACCCATAAATGGATTCTTGAAGGCCTGTTTGGTCCATCATATTCAACGATCAAAACAAAAGAACTGATCAAGAATAAACATCTATCAGATCTTGATGTAAAGATTATTAGACTACAACATAAACCTAGAATATTTGACAATTATCAAGAAGAAATAAGATACCTTTGTGATAATCCACAAAGGAATAACTTCATTAAAAATCTAACTTTGGTTCAAAAAGGTAATACTTTGGTGTTGTTTACCAGAGTAGAAACTCATGGCGAACCATTATTTGATTTAATAAATAATTCCGTCAAAGATAATAGAAAAGTATTCTTTGTCTATGGTGGAGTAGAAACTGAGGACAGAGAGAGGATACGTAAAATCACAGAGCAAGAATCTGACGCAATTATTGTTGCATCTTACGGAACTTTCTCAACAGGAATCAATATTAAAAATCTCCATAACGTTATATTTGCATCGCCATCAAAATCAAGAGTAAGGAATCTTCAATCAATTGGAAGAGTACTTAGAAAGAGTGACAATAAAAGTAAAGCCACCCTCTTTGACATTGCAGATGATATAACTTTCAACAAAAGAAGAAATTACACTCTCAATCATTTAGTAGAAAGAATCAAAATATATAAAGAAGAAAAATTTAACTATGAAGTAATAAACGTCGCGTTATCTCAATGAATTCAGATCTAGAAAAAGAATTTTACTGTTCCTTAAAACTAGTCTCTGGTGAAGAAGTTGTATCTTTAATAATGGTTGATGATTCAGATCCAAGTGATCCTCTAATTGTTCTACAGGAACCGATCATTATAAACTATACAACTCATGGAAACATTTCACAGATAAAAATTGAACCTTGGATGAAGATGACTACCGAAGATATTTTCTTCATTCGGTTATCAAAAGTCATAACAATGACAGAGATTGATGATATTGACATCATCGAAATGTATAATGACTTTAACGAGTCAAGAAACGAATTCAAGATGCAACAGGATGATGATCAATATGATCTCAAATCAGAAGCTGAAAAGAATGTAACCAGGAAGATGGGATTCTTAGGATCAATATCCGAAAAGAAAAAATCTTTAGAGGATATCTTTAAAGTAGATATTAAAGATAACCATAAAGAGCTTTAATTTCTTTTCATCCTGGACAAGCCAGATTGTACTAGTTTTTAACGTATGTTGTCAAGTCCTTGCATACGTGATATAATTGTATCAAAGGTAAAATTAGAAAAAGTAATGGTAAAGAAAAAACCAGAACATTATGTAAATAACAAAGAGTTCCTTGCTGAGATCAATAAGTACAAAGACTTTCTGAAGCAAGCTGAAGCGGAAGGAAAGACTAAAGCGGACCTTTTACGTGAGTCGAGAGAGTTTAGAAAAACTCATGAGTTCTTAGGAACATGTTTCAAAAAGATTGGTGATCATCTATCACACAAACCAAACTTTGTTAATTACATGTTCAAAGAGGACATGATATCTGATGGATTGGAAAATTGTATTGAATATGTTACTAATTTCGATCCACAAAAGAGTTCAAATCCTTTTGCATACTTTACCCAAATTATTTACTTTGCTTTTCTAAGAAGAATTGGTAAAGAGAAAAAGCAACTAGAGATCAAAAATCGCATCATTGAAAAGTCTGGATTTGCTGAGGTCATGGCAGTTGACGACAGCTTGCTTTCTCGCACCAGTTCAGACTATAATACGATCAAGGAAAACATTCAGACTAAGATGAACCGATGACTCAAGAACAAATCCTGGATGAAGCACAACGCTGCGAAGATGAGAATTACGAATGGATTGATGATGCCTTTCGCGTAGAAGAGACACGTTTCATGTGGAAGAGTGTTCGTAAGGATACAGGAAAAGATTTCTTGTTTGGAATGACCGAAAAAATTGTTACTGATATGAGTCGTTGGCATCTAAAGTGTGAACAGGAGGGTTGGCCAGAAGGATCTGTACGTGTCGTTAACAATGGTGTAGTAGGAGGGAAGTTGTGAAGGTTGCGATCATTACAGATCAACATTTTGGTGCTAGAAAAGGAAATCAAAATCTCCATGACTACTTCAAAAAGTTCTATGAAACAGTCTTCTTCCCAACCCTTGAAAAGGAAGGAATCGACACTGTTATCGATATGGGTGATACTTTCGACACTCGTAAAGGTATTGACTTCTGGTCTCTCAATTGGGCTAAAGAGGTTTACTATGATCGCCTTCAGTCTATGGGCATCACTGTGCATACAATTGTCGGAAATCACACAGCTTATTACAAAGACACTAACGAGATTAACTCTGTTGACTTATTGCTACGAGAGTATGATAACGTTGTTGTTTATGGAAGTCCTACCGAAGTTGAGATTGGAGGTCTGAAAACTTTCTTCATCCCATGGATCAATGATGAAAATCGTGAAGACACGATGGCAATCATGAAAAGAACTAAAGCAAAAGTTGCCTTTGGTCATCTTGAGATGAGAGGATTCTATGCAAACAAAACATATATTTGTGAGCATGGTGAAGATAAAGCAAACTATTCAAAGTTTGAGAAAGTTTTTTCTGGCCATTATCATCACAGAAACTTTCAAGATAATGTTTACTATCTTGGGAACCCATATGAAATTTATTGGCATGATGTAGAAGAGACTAGAGGTTTTCATATTTTTGATACAGAGACTTTAGAACACACTCCTGTCAATAATCCACATAGATTGTTTTATGTGATTTCATATGAAGATACTCCATATCAAACCTTCAATGCTGAACCATATAAAAACAAAATTGTCAAGGTCATAGTAAATAAGAAAAGTAATCTGAACAAGTTTGAAAGGTTTATTGATAAACTTTATGCGTCTGGTGTCAATGATTTAAAAATTGTTGAGAATTTTGATTTCAATGGTTTCTATCAGAGCGAAGATTTCTCTTCTGACGAGTCTGAAAATACACTTTCTATTTTGAATAGATACGTAGATGAATCTGAATGTAGTTTGAATACATCAAAGGTAAAATCAATTCTAGAGAAAGTCTATACTTCAGCTTGCGAGGTTGAGTAATGTTCATGCTTGTTCAAAAAACAGAAAAGCAAGAGGGTGCTTATGCTGTTTATAACAAAAAAAGGGAAAAGGTTTTATTTTTCTTTGAAGAGCAGTCAGATGCCGAAAGATATGCTATGATGTTAGAAACTGAGAATAATGAAGGCTCAGTTGAACCAGTAGAAGTCGATCCAGATCTTGCAATCAAAACTTGTATAGTGAAGGGAGTAAATTATGTGGTCATCACAAAGGATGATTTAGTTGTTCCACCATTGAAGTAGTATGATTTTATTTGAGAATATTCGTTGGAAGAATTTTCTTTCAACTGGTGATCAGTGGACTGAAATTGATTTCACTCAGTCTAGTAATACTATCATTATTGGATCAAATGGATCTGGCAAGTCTACATTGCTAGATGCATTGACTTTTGCATTGTTCAATAAACCTTTTCGTAAAATCAATAAACCACAACTTGTCAATACAGTTAACGAGAAAAACTGTCTTGTTGAAGTAAATTTTAAGGTTGGTAATAAAAAGTATTTCATTCGTAGAGGGATGAAACCAAATGTGTTTGATATTGAAGTCAACGGAACAGTCCTGCATAAGGAAGCTGACGATAGATCAAATCAGAGAATTCTTGAAGATAATATCCTCAAACTAAATCACAAATCTTTCACTCAAGTTGTAATTCTTGGAAGTTCTACTTTCGTCCCATTCATGCAACTTTCAAGTGGTCATCGTAGAGAAGTAATTGAAGATCTTTTGGATATCAAGATCTTTTCGGCAATGAATGGACTCATTAAGGAAAAGATTAAAGTATTCCGTGAAAAGACCAAGATTCTGGATGTTAAGAAAGAATCTTATCTTGAGAAGATCAAGATGCAAAAAAACTTTATCGATGAGTTGGAAAACCGTGGAAAGGAAAATATCAAACTAAAAGAAGATGCTATTCAAAAACTTTTGAGTGAAGAGAATGATACTAGAAGTGAAAACGATGGTGTGCAAATCAAAGTAAATTCTTTACAAACCGAACTAGAAAATTACTCTGGTGCTTCAGATAAGTTAAGAAAACTTGGTAATTTGAAAGGCAAAATCTCTCAGAAAGTTTCAACCATTACAAAAGAGCATAAGTTTTTAATGATCATACGGTTTGCCCCACATGCGACCAAGACATAGAAGAAGAGTTTCGGTTAAATAGAGTTGAAGCTGCTCAATCTAAAGCTAAAGAGTTGCAATCTGGTTATAACGAACTGGAAGCGGCAATTAAAGAGGAAGAAAAACGAGAGCAGCAATTTAAAAAAATCAGTAAGGAGATTGTAAACCTCAACCATGAGATTTCTACAAACAATTCTACAATATCTGGGATTCACAGACAGATACGACAACTCGAATCTGAGATTCAAACTGTTACCAGTCAGCTCGAGAACCGAAATTCTGAACACGAGAAACTACTATCATTCCAGAAGGATCTAGATAAACTTTATAATGATCTTAGTGAGCACAAGGAATCATTAAGTTATTACGACTTCGCATTTTCATTACTCAAAGACGGAGGTGTAAAGAGGCAAATCATTAAAAAGTATTTGCCTCTGATTAACCAGCAAGTAAACCGTTATTTGAGAATGATGGACTTCTACATCAACTTCAAACTTGATGAAGAGTTTACAGAAACTATTCAATCACCAGTTCATGATAAGTTTTCCTATTCATCCTTCAGTGAAGGGGAAAAGATGAGAATCGATCTAGCACTTTTGTTTACGTGGAGAGAAATTGCTAGAGCTAAGAATTCAGTAAATACAAATCTTCTCATCATGGATGAAGTTTTTGATTCTTCTCTTGATGGATTTGGTACAGAAGAATTTCTGAAGATCATTAAATACGTTATCAAAGATGCAAATATTTTTGTCATCTCTCATAAAGATGGATTATACGATAAGTTTGAGAATGTAATTAGATTTGACAAAGTAAAAGGCTTCAGTAGAATAGTCTAAATACAATACATGACTTTACATTATGGACCATGAACTACAAACCTTATTCTCCAGAATGGCATAGGAAAAGATACTTGAAAGAAGCTCTGGATAAGTATCTTGACGATTACGTTGACAACGATATCATTATGAATGATATCCTCAGTATTATTTGTGATCGTCAAGAACGAGCACATGCTGAGTATCACAAATTAGAAGACCTAGAACTAAAACTGCGAGACTAATGTTATCTACTGCATATCGCCTCAGACTAGAATCCATTTGTCGATGTATTGCTAATAAAGAAGAAGTTCCCTTAGAGGACATGATTTGGGCAGAAAAACTTGCCAAAGCACATACACTTGCTAGAGATTGGTTAAATAAAGCACGTCGTCAAGCTGCTCAAAATATTGAAGAGGGTAGTATGGATGATTTTATGAATAGGATGGGATTAGGAGACCCCGATCCATCCAATTACAAAACGGGGTTTGATGGTGCAGATGACATTAATGACTGGTTCCAAAGAGATAAACCCGATGACTGGCGGCAACGTGACTGAAAAGATTACACCTGAAACATATCATAAAATGAACGAAGAGTTTGAAGAGGAAGGACTTGCTTTCCGAATTATTGTTCCCACACAAGAACAAATTGATGCTTGGCAGGAGGGTAAAAATGGATGAAAAACAAGTTCCATGGTGGACACTGCATGAAGTTGCAGATGAATTGGATGGTACGTTGAGACACATCTCTTGTGTAGATCATACTGGTAGACGGTATAAACGAGTTGTGATTGAATATGAAGAAGAGGCCGATTCTTAAAGTGGCACAGGGGGGTATTTACATCCCCCTTTTTGCTGTATAATAGTCCTATACGCAAAAGATTCATGGGCGTCCGTCACGAAATCAAATCTCAACTTGCAAAACTTCTTGCTACTGAAGACTTGGTAGTTGAGCATAAAAACGTCCGTACTGCGTCTTTCAACGTTCATACAAGGGTTTTGACCCTACCACCTGGGAAAAGGCATCTAACTGTGTTTATGACCTTCTGGTGGGTCATGAAGTTGGACATGCTCTGTTTACTCCCGACGAGCAATGGAATAAGACCAAAAACATTCCTCCTTCCTTTGTAAATATCGTTGAAGATGCTCGTATTGAAAAATTGATGAAACGAAAATATGGAGGCCTCTCCAAGACTTTTTATCGGGGGTATTCAGAACTTTCTGATGAAGATTTCTTTGAAGTTGAAGATGAGGATTTGAGTGGAATGAATCTTGCAGATCGTGCAAATCTGTACTTCAAGATTGGTAACTATGTTGATATTCCCTTTCAGAGTGATAGTGAGAAGGAGATCATCAATATGATCTCTGACTGTGAAACTTTTGCTGATGTATTGATCACGGCTGAAGAACTTTACAAGTATTGTAAAGATTCGCAGGAAAGTCATCCCAATATTGCACCACCACAACAACAGTCTGATGGTCCTACTGGTGGTGATCTAGAAGAGAAAAAAGAATGGCCAACTGAAAGTGATCCTGAAGATGATCATCGTAATGATCGCGACTTCAATAAAGATGATGCTGATCTAGAAACTCCAAGTTACGAAAAACAAGAAACTGATTCTGCAGAACCAGAAGTTCGTACCGAGTCTTCTCTTGAAAAGAACCTTCAAGATCTCATGAGAAATGATGAGTTCTATGAAAATAATTATGTTGAGATTCAAACTCTCGATATGGACAAGATTGTTGTGGATCACACTGAGATTCACTCATATCTAAATCAACAGTTTGCAACTCAAGTTCAGATCGCAGAGGATCGTGCTACTCAATATGAATATCGATATACAAATATTTTGAATCTGCAGATGTTGAATACAAAAAATTCAAGAAGTCTGCTCAGAAAGAAGTTAACTATCTTGTGAAAGAATTTGAGTGTAAGAAGTCTGCAGATTCTTATGCCCGTGCTACAACCGCTCGCACTGGTGTTCTTGACTGCACTAAGTTGCACACTTACAAATACAATGAAGATCTATTCAAGAAAGTTACCACACTTGCTGATGGTAAGAATCATGGACTCATCTTCATTCTAGATTGGTCTGGTTCAATGGCAGATGTTTTGACCGACACTATCAAACAACTTTTCAATTTGGTTTGGTTCTGTAAGAAAGTCAATATTCCGTTTGAAGTATATGCATTCACAAATCATTGGCTCATGCAACATATGATGATGACGGAAAGTTTATTTCTGGTCCTGAAATCAAGTATGAACTGAAAGAAGATATTTTCAAAATTGATAAAGATTTCAATCTTTTGAATATGCTCAGTAGCAGGATCAAGTCTTCAGATTTTGAAAAATGTATGATGAACGTATGGAGATTGCGACTTATTATCAGCGGTCAGGTGTCTCCTATCACAATCCAACACAAACATCTTTGTCTGGAACTCCACTGAACGAATCTATTATCAGTCTTCATCAAATTATTCCACAGTTTCAAAAGACCAATAACTTCAAAAGGTTCAGTGTGTTATTCTCACTGATGGTGAAGCACATCAACTAAATCGTCATGTAGAGGTGAATTATCGATACAATAATGAAAGTTACATTGGAACTCGATCTGTAAATCCAGAAACAACTTTCCTTCGTGATCGCAAAATTGGAACCACTTACAGTTTTGGATACTCTTATCATGAGTTCACACAAGTTCTTTTGAATAATCTCCGTGATCGTTTTCCAAATGTAAACTTCATTGGCATTCGTGTTCTAGGTCCTCGGGAAGCAGGTAAGTTCATGCAAATGTATCTCTATGGTGATAAATTTGATGAAGCTGAAAAGTCATGGAAAAAGACTCGCAGTTTTTCAATGAAAGAGGTTGGTTACAATACATATTTTGGACTCTCTGCTAATGCTCTGTCGCAAGAAACAGAGTTTTCTGTAAATACAGATGCAACCAAAGCACAAATCAAATCTGCATTTACAAAGTCTCTGAAGAGTAAAAAGATGAACAAAAAAATTCTATCTGAATTCATCTCTCTTGTCTGCTGAGACCAGTTCATAAACTGGCGGCCACGCCTTCCATTCCCTCCACTCCCGTACTATAATAACTTCAGTTAAACAAAGCAAATGGGTCTCTCCAAAAGCAGCATCATCGAATGTCTCCGCGAATCTTACGGTGAATCTGTAAACTCCGCTGAGATCAGGGCATTTTGCAAGATGAATGATTTCAATTATCAGACCATCACAAACAAACTGACTGATTACAAAATTGGTCGTGGCAAATGGAACCTGGAAGTTACAAAAGAGACAGTTCAGGATCTGGAAGTAACTTATAATTCACCTGCAGCTATGCCTGCAATTGAGCAAAACCTTATTCCTCAGAAAGATGATTCCTTCGTCAAGTTTGGTAATTTCAGCGATGTTCGCAAAATTATTCAATCGCGATTGTTTTATCCGACGTTCATTACGGGACTTTCGGGCAATGGTAAAACGTTCTCGGTTGAGCAAGCGTGTGCCCAACTCGGACGTGAGTTGATTCGTGTTAACATCACTATCGAAACAGATGAAGATGATCTCATCGGTGGTTTTCGGTTGGTTGACGGTAATACTGTTTGGCACAATGGGCCTGTTATTGACGCTCTACAGCGTGGTGCTGTACTGTTGTTGGATGAGCTTGACTTGGCCTCTAACAAGATTATGTGTCTTCAATCGATTCTTGAAGGAAAGGGTGTTTTCCTGAAAAAATTGGTAAGTTCGTTCAACCTGCTGCTGGTTTCCAAATCTTTGCTACTGCCAACACCAAGGGTAAGGGTTCTGATGACGGACGCTTCATTGGCACCAACGTTCTGAATGAAGCATTCCTTGAGCGTTTCCCTGTTACGTTTGAACAAGAGTATCCTACTCCACAAATTGAACAGAAGATTCTGGGTAAACTTTGTGATGATGAGGTTTTCTGTAAGCGACTTTGTGATTGGGCTGATATCATCCGTAAAACTTTTTATGATGGTGGTATCGAAGAGATTATCTCTACCCGTCGTTTGGTTCACATTCTCAAAGCATACAGTATCTTTGGTGACAAAGAAAAGGCAATTGGAATTTGCCTAAATCGTTTTGACGACGAAACCAAACAGTCCTTCTTGGAACTGTATGATAAAGTTGACGCCGATTTTAATTTGACCATTGAAGAATGATAGAAGTCTCTCAAAAATGCCCAGAGGTATGGTATATAAAAAACCTCTTTGATGAGGAAATGTTTGAAGGAATTCTTGATGAGTTCCTTCCATGGCATTCTCAATGGGTTTTTGATAAACATGAGAATCCAAATGATCCAATTTTTGGAATGCTGATGGATTGTCATGATCATACAAGGTCTTGGCCTTTCAGCAAAAATTTTCAGTTCATTAGGGCGTCAACTTTTGCCAAACTTCATCTTCAAAAAATTTTGAAAAGGAATTTGAGATTGATTAGAATCAATACCAACATTCAATTTCATGGTCAAGACTCTGCCTTTCATACTGACGATGATTATTTTGTCGATAATGCTGATGCTAGGTGTTGGACATGTGTTGTTTTTTCCGAATATGATTGGGATGCAACATGGGGAGGTCAGATAGAGATTCAGACTGAAGAAAATTCTGAAGATTACATTGCACTTCCCTTCTCACCAAATTGTGCTGTCTTATTTGATGGGAGTTTGGAACATAGAGGACTGGCTCCCAATAGATTCGCTCAATGCGAAAGAAAAACACTTGCATTTTTATTTGAAGAGGTGTAGAATGTGACTAACTCTTGGAGTTTACTTTACGAAGAAATGAATGAAGAAGATCGTATTATTTTGAGTGATGATCCACTCGATAAAATTGCACAAGACACTTATGATCAGTTGATGTCTCCTGGTGGGTTTGCATCTTCTTATGATGATGGGTGGACAGCAGAGGCAAAACTAAACGCTATGACTAATGAAAATCAAATTGATCTGAATCTTGAGTCCACTTCTAAAAATGGTTTTTGGAAGTATGAAGAAGATCTTACTATGAAAGAGATTCGTGACTATCTCTCTGGTACTTACAAGTCACACTATACATCTCAAGAATCTAAAACTCAGACTCTTGATCTTATTGAAAGTATTGGTGATGCAGAACCTTTCTGCAGATCAAATGCAATCAAATATCTTTCCCGCTTTGGAAAGAAGAATGGCAAATCCAAACTTGACATTTTGAAGGCAATCCATTATTGTATCCTTCTCTACCACTTCTCAGGACTTCACACCCCTCCTTCCGATAATTATGAAACTTTCTAAGCAAACTGTTGCTATCTTGAACAATTACTCTGATATTAACCAGTCTATCCTGGTTAAAAAGGGTGATCAACTTCGTACTATTTCAGTGATGAAGAACATTCTTGCTGAAGCAAAGATTGAAGAAGAGTTCCCAAAGGACTTTGCTATCTACGATCTTCCTCAGTTTCTAAAAGTTCTTCGTCTACATCAAGATCCTGAGCTTGATTTCAGTGAAGATAATTATGTCACTATCCGAGAAGGACGTAATCGTTCACGTTATTTCTTTGCTGATCCTAACGTGATTGTATCTCCACCAGAAAAGCAACTTAATCTTCCCAGTGAAGATATTACTTTTCAAATCAATCAGGGTCATCTGAATCAACTTCTACAAGCAGCAAATACTCTGGATCTTCCTGATCTTGCTGTCATTGGTGATGCTGGTGTCATTCGTCTTTCCGTTCGCGATAAGAAGAACGACACTTCAAATGATCACTCAATCGTAGTTGGTGAAACTGACAAGCAGTTCAGTTTCAATTTCAAAGTTGAGAATATCAAGATTCTCCCTGGTAACTACACAGTCACCATCTCTAGCAAGTGTCTCTCAAAGTTTACCAATACTGTTGAGTCACAGGCCCTAGACTACTTCATTGCACTAGAACCAGATTCCGTGTATAATGACTGATGTGGAGACTCTGGAGCTATGCTCTAGGTAGAAAAGAGGGTAGGACTGACTCTGAGGCAAACGTTATTGCTCTCATACGAACACTTATTCTCCTTTCCTACCTAGTCACCAATCTTTTTATCATCAGCGGAGTAATCCGCCATTGGAACGACAATGAACATCTTTGTAACAGATCCCGATCCTTGGAAGTCAGCTCAAGTTCTTCCTGACAAGCATATCGTCAAGATGCCGCTAGAGACTTGTCAGATGCTAGCAATTGTATGTTCAAAAAAATGGGGTCATGATTTTGGCACTCTTCCTAGAGCAGATGGGACTCCCTATGCTACTGAGAAGGGTGCTTTTCGCAATCATCCCTGTACCATTTGGGCAAATGAGTTTGTAATGAACTGGCAATGGTTGCTTTCACATGGCATCGCTCTCTGTGATGAATACAAGATGAGGTATGGGAAGGTTCACACATGCTTTCGTACTCTGATGGCGGCAAAGGAAATACTCCCTACAGGAGACCCTACAGGGCGCTCTGGGAAGGGTCCTACACCATTTGTTTTTGCTGGCCCTGATGAGTTTAAATATGATACAGGTGTTGACATTTACGAAAAGTATAAGATGTATATTGCATCTAAACCTTGGGTGAAAGACAATTATCTTCGTATACCAGATAGGAGACCAGAATGGATTTAAGAGATAGAGTATTCAAATACTCCTTTGAAAAACACTCAGAACTCAAAGATACTCTCTTAGAAAAAATTGCAAATGCAGAATCTGAACATGTAGATGATAGTGGTGAATATGATGCAAGCACTATCTCAAGTACAGATTTTTTTATTGGGTTAAAGAGGGAGCATAAGGCTCCATACTTCTGGTTGTTTGATGATCACCTGGGTGGATTTTATGATCACCTAAAGGAAAAATATTTTTTTGAAACATTTACTGTTGGTCATGCTTGGTATCAACAATATGTGAATGGTGATAGTCACGGTTGGCATATTCATCAATCATCAAATCTGTCTTATGTGTATTACTTGGAACTAACTGATCCCAAGTATGCAACTCAGTTTTTTGATGCAGAAAAGAGGGAGCTCTATCAACCAGAAGTGCAAGAAGGTGATATAATAGTGTTTGACTCGTATATCCCACACAAATCACCTAAGATCAAATCCTCAACTAGAAAGACAATTATCAGTTGTAACATGTCTTTCGATTTTTCACTTGATGTTCCTCGAATCAAATCTTATTATGAATGAATTTCTTTGGGTTGAAAAGTATCGTCCCAAGACTATTGAAGAGTGTATACTTCCTGACAATATTAAGCAGACCTTCCAAGATTTCCTAGATAAAGGAGAGGTTCCTAATCTTTTGCTGGCGGGACCTGCTGGTTGTGGTAAAACCACAGTGGCGAAAGCGTTATGTCACGAATTGGGAGTAGACTATTATGTCATCAATGGATCCGATGAAGGACGATTTCTGGACACAGTTAGGAACCAGGCAAAGAACTTTGCTTCGACCGTTTCACTTCAAGGCAATGGCAAACCAAAAGTCATCATTATTGACGAAGCTGACAACACGACCCACGACGTACAACTCCTCCTACGGGCGAATATTGAGGCATTTTATAACAACTGCCGATTCATCTTCACCTGCAACTACAAAAACAGAATCATTGAACCACTACACTCAAGATGTGCAGTTGTTGAATTCTCAACTCCAGCGAAGTCTAAACCAAAACTCGCGAGTAGTTTCTTCGGAAGAGCTCAACAAATCTTGGATTCAGAGAATATTGACTATGATCCGAAAGTCCTTGCAGAGTTAATCAACAAACACTTTCCTGACTGGAGACGTGTCTTGAATGAATTGCAAAGATATGCTGTCAGTGGTAAAATTGACTCTGGTATCCTTGCAACTTCTCTGATGTCAACATTGAAGGTCTGATGAGGTCTCTTCAGTCGAAGAACTTCAAAGAGGTCCGTAAATGGGTCGTGAACAACTTGGACAACGATCCTGGGGTAATCCTCCGAAACGTCTATGACGCCCTCTACGAACGCTTAGAGGGTCCTTCTGTGGCGGCTGCAGTCCTGATCATCGCCAAGTATCAGTATCAGATTGCCTTCGTTGCCGACCAGGAGATTAACTTGCTAGCAGCACTAACAGAAGTTATGGTGGAGTGTGAATTCAAATGAATGTTAAATTGATCCGTATGTGGTCTGGCGAAGATGTTGTCGCAGACCTACTTGATGAAAACGATGACAACATCAGCATCACCAATCCTATCGTTGCTATTCCTGCAGGGAATGGTCAGATGGGATTTGCCCCTTGGTCTCCCATTCTTAAGGGTAAAGGTGAAGAAATCAGTGTTACCAAAAAATACGTGGTATACATTGCAGAAGCTCAAGAACAAATAGTTGAGCAATATGAGGAAATGTTTTCTGTCTTGAAAACACCTAGTAAAAAATTGATTGTTTGAGCACATGATTAAGACGGTATCCAATGATGATGCAGTTTGGGCTGCGGATGAATTCATCTCTTACTTTGAAAACCTCAATGGTATTGAGGACTATCTTCGCTATGTGAAGAAAGAAGTGCTTGATGGTATGTCTTCCGTGTCATCATTCTCTGAGGATATCTTCAACTTTGATATTCATCCAGAAGATATGGAATTTTCTATGATTCCTGTTGGTAAGGGTGGTCTCGATCAAAAATACTACAAAAATTTACTTGCATCCGTCTCTTCTCACAACAATGAATCAAACATTCCTGGAAGAGAACACAAGTGGATTGTAAAAGAGACCACGACTAATACTGTTGTTGGATTTATTCGTCTAGGATCTCCAACAATCAACTCCAAACCTAGGAATCTATGGCTTGGAAAGGCACCAAATCTCAGTCTGTTTAATCGCCATGCCTGCATGGGTTTTGTGATTGTTCCGACTCAACCTTTGGATATAACTTTTTGGGTGGTAAGTTGCTTGCACTTATGTGCTGCTCTCACTTTGCCAGGGAGTTTATCAGTGAAAAATTTGAGAAAGATATTGCTCTATTTGAAACTACATCTCTATACGGTTCTACCACGTCAGCATCACAATACGATGGTCTGAAACCTTTTATTAGGTATCGTGGTCTAACTGAAAGCAAATTTACACCATTGCTTCATGACGCTCAATTCCACAGATTGCACGATCGCTTCACTTATCTCAACGGGGGTGATCCTCTTACTGATAATAAAGCTTCGTCAAAAAAGATGAAGCGGCAGACAAAGATGATTTCGATCATTAAGAATTCTCTTGATGATGCAGAGAAACTATCCCAGTTCAATAGTGTGATTGCGAAAGCATTTTCACTTACTGAGAAGAAGCGTTTCTATACATCTGACTATGGTTATGAGAATGTTCGCGAAGTTCTCTCTGGCGAACAATCTGAGTTACGTCGTGGTCAGAATTGGGACAAACATGAACTTGATAATATCATCAAGTGGTGGAAGAAAAAGGCTGGAAAGCGTTATGAAAAACTCAAGTCTGAAGGTCGATTCCGAAAGGAGATTGAGCTCTGGACTGAAACAGATGATATTCAAATTATTCGATGACTGATTTTAACTTTGATTTTCAATCAAAACAGATTGCAGGTCCTGGATATTTGGAATGTAAAGTTCCTGATCAAGTGCGTCAAGAACTAACACAAACTCTTGATAATCTTCATAGTGAAATAGATCCTTTTTGTTTGTCATTGGTTGGACATAATGAAAGAGAATGTCAACTTCCAATAACACCAAATTTGAAATATCTTACTGAGTCTTTGGCTGAGGAGTATGGGAAAATTTTTGAAGTAAATCCATTCAAGGTTTTTGCCAATGATGATGAAGATCATGAATTCAATCTCTCCTCAGTTTGGGTAAATTTCTCAAAAAAACATGATTTCAATCCAATTCATAAACATAGTGGAGTTTATAGTTTTGTTATTTGGGTGAAAATTCCATATGATTTGAATGAGGAACTGCAAGTTTATTCTGATAAAGTCGATGGTGGTGTAAATTCTTTATTTGAATTTACCACGATTGAACCTTTTGGTAATTTACAAAGTCAAACTGTTCCAGTTGATAAGTCTTATGAATGGAGGATGATATTCTTTCCAGCACAAATGATGCATCAAGTTTATCCATTTTACAGTAGTGATGATTTCAGAGTTTCTATCTCTGGAAATATTTTCCTTGCTATCAAGAATAAAAAATGAAATGTGAAGTTACTTTGTTCAAGGTGGGAACTGTCTTCAAAGAAGAAGTTATTGCCCGTGATTATGAAGATGCAAAGAGAGTTGCTTTAGCAAGAAATCCTGGAGCAACAATTGTATCTGTTACTGCGAAATTTTAATTATGGAACTAAAAGATTGGTTGAACTCGATAAACTTCAATAAGAACAATCTCATTGAAGAAGATCCAGATTGCATCAGTAAATATCCTCCATTTATTGTCAACAAATGCTTGTCTGGTGAAATTGATTCTTTGATGTATGCAAATGAGATGAATAAATCCCATTTCCTACCAAAGAAGTTACAGTATGACTTTCTTCTAAATAGTCTGAGAAAGCGAAAGAGATTTTCTCCTTGGCTTCGTAAAGAAAATGTCAAAGATCTTGAATGTGTCAAATCTTACTATGGTTATAGTAATGAAAAAGCACTCCAGGCTTTGAAGATTCTAACTAAACCACAGATAGATTTTATCAAATCCAAACTTGAGACTGGAGGAAAAAGATGAGCGTCGTGAATGAACCTGAAGTAACTTGGGCACCTGATCAGATGGTTCAAATTACTTTGAATGAACCAGATGATTTTCTTAAGGTTCGTGAAACTTTGACACGTATCGGTGTTGCTTCTAGAAAAGAGAAGAAACTATATCAATCTTGTCATATTCTGCATAAGCAGGGCAAGTATTATATTGTACACTTCAAAGAGCTCTTTGCTCTGGATGGTAAGAAAGCAAATCTTACTGTAAATGATGTTCAAAGGCGTAATCGCATTGTGCAACTTCTTGCTGATTGGGGTCTTATCACAATCAACGATGTAGATAAGATTTTAAATATTGCACCTTTGAATCAAATCAAAGTTCTAGCATTTAAAGAAAAAAATGATTGGGAACTTGAAACCAAATATAATATTGGTAAGCGTAGAAAGGTGCAGGAAACCGAATAAATAGTTTCGTGCTTTTCGTGCGGCACACTCTACATTCGGAACACCCTATAAAGAGGTACGGTTTTTACCGTATCTCTTTTTTTCATGCTATGATTAAATAGTGGTGGACGCCTTCGGGGTCCACACAATCTAAACTCGCTTTTCAAGGAGAAGTACAAATGGACTTAATGAAGTACAATGCTGCGAACGTAAATCAATTGTTCGAGCGCATAAATAAAAACAGTATTGGTATGGATGAATACTTTGATCGTCTGTTTACACTACACGAAACAACATCAAACTATCCACCATACAACCTAGTTACAGTCAGCAACGTCGAATCTAGACTGGAACTAGCACTAGCTGGATTTAAAAAGAAACAAGTAAATGTCTACACGCAAGACGGTAAACTCTTTGTCGAAGGGCAAAAAGAGGACGAAGAAACAGAAACAGAATATGTCCATAGAGGAGTGGCTAAGAGATCTTTCACCAGATCTTGGACACTATCAGATGAAACGGAAGTTAGATCAGTTACTTTTGAGGATGGGCTACTGAGCATCACACTTGGTAAAGTGGTGCCAGAAGCGCATAAGCGAAAAGATTGGTTCTAAATATAATTGAATATCGTCGCCGCATGGGGAGACTGGCAAAAACCAGTTGACACCCCCATTTTTTTCTGATAAAATAAAGAGAGGTAAAACCAAGTTATGAGTCTAAAACTTTTACTATTGAAAAATGGAGATCAACTTGTCTCTGAAGTAAAGAGTGTAAAGGATGAGGATGGTAAGAAAGTGTATTCATACCTTCTCACCAACCCAATGAAAATTGAAGAACAAGAAGATAATTATGATGATTTTCTTCTTGAAGGTGAAGAGGAGGTTCAAGTTAATCATCTAGAGGATGATGAGGAAGAGGTTTCTCTATCAATGACTAGGTGGCCACGATTCTGTGATGAAAGTACCATTTATCTTTCACCAGAATGGGTTGTTACTTTGGTAGATCCTATTCCCCAACTAGCTGAAATGTACAAAAATTACGAGTATACTCATGTCAGAAATGAAGAAGAATCAGGTCCTGTGCCTCTTACTGAAGAACTTGGATCTAGTTCTGATAGCGAAAGTCAGTCAATTTGACGTTGAACCACTTTCTGGAGAAGCAGATACTGAACTGACAGATCCAGTTCGTATCCTTTGCAAAGATGAAGAACCAGACATTAACAAGAGACTGGTTCGTTGGCCAGATATCACAGAACAAAAGACCCTTTTGATGCATTCTGATGATATACTGACTATTGTTGAACCACATGAAAAACTGGTCAAGGCATACAAAGACTTTATTATCGAATGAGATTCTACACTAATGTCCAAATGGTCGGGGATCAATTTCTCGTCCGAGGTTATGAAAACGGAGAACGTTTCCAGACTCGGGAGAAATTTCAACCGACTCTTTTTGTGTCTTCAAATAAGAGGACGAAATATAAAACTCTTGAGGGCAATTATGTTGAAGCAATTCAACCAGGAACAGTTCGTGAATGTCGTGACTTCATCAAAAAGTATGAAGGTGTAGAGGATTTTAATATCTACGGAAATGAACGTTTCATCTATCAATATATTTCCGATAAGTATAATGCTGATCACATTGACTTTGACATCTCAAAGATCAATCTGATTACTATTGATATTGAGGTTGCATCTGAGAATGGATTCCCAGATGTAGAGTCAGCTGCCGAAGAGATTCTACTGATTACTATTCAGGACTACACTACCAAAGAAATTACTACTTGGGGTAAGGGTCCATTTAAACTCAAGCAAGGCAATCACTACTACAAGCAGTTCAACAATGAATATGATCTTCTGAATGATTTCATCAACTGGTGGATGGAGAACACTCCTGACATCATCACTGGTTGGAACTGTGAACTGTATGATATGCCATACATCAGCCGCAGGATGGATCGCATTCTTGGCGAGAAGTTGATGAAGCGTTTGTCTCCATGGGGACTTGTAACAGAAAGAGAAATTTTTGTTGCAGGGCGTAAGCAGATTATGTATGATATTGGTGGAGTATCCCAACTTGACTATCTGAATCTGTATAAGAAGTTCACTTATAAGGCACAGGAATCTTATCGTCTAGATCACATTGCTAATGTAGAACTTGGCCAGAAGAAACTTGATCACTCTGAGTTTGATACGTTCAAAGATTTCTACACCAATGGGTGGCAAAAGTTTGTAGAGTACAACATTATTGACGTGGAACTTGTTGACCGTATGGAAGACAAGATGAAACTGATTGA
>FUIF01017045.1_pt1 | contig 21333 bp, 27 predicted proteins | sample 1003461 | NCBI WGS metagenome assembly FUIF01 (sample SAMEA80401918, study PRJEB19352) | marine metagenome | reverse complement strand
AAATCGCCACAGTCGCAGCCACGCAAACGATCCTTAAAGGCAGCGTCGGACATCCCAAGCATCGCGGGAAAGCTGGCCGCTGGCCGCGGTGGTTTGCTCGGTTTTCTCAGTTCAGCTTCAATTTTTTCGGCTTCACTTGGCATTTGATACCTCGTTGGTTTAAACGATGTCTGCGGTCGTATCGATGGCAAAAGAATGCAGAACGATGTCGTAGGTTCGCGGCCCACGTGGGTAGACGGTGCCAGAAGACGATGACAATGAAATTGCCACCGTGGCGTTGTCCAGTTCGTTGATTCCGCTGGCCGCTTTTTTGCGCAAATAACAGACCAGTGACGTGACGGCTGCACCGGCCGGCATTGCTGATAATGGACCGGTGATGTCGCTGACCTCTACCGTGACAACGGGACGCAGCCGATCAACTGCAACGAATTCTGGATATGACGAGCCGCCACATCGCAACCGCGGGAACTCAGCAATGTTGTTGTTCCACCGCCACGATCGGACGCACAACGTAGATCCATCCAGCACAACAGGCCCTGCCTCGTACAAACCTTGAACAGCAGATGAAGCCGTCAAGGCTGTATTGGTGGCATACACCATCGGTGCAGCACCAGACACGCTGACCGGTACAAACATGAATGAGATCGTGGCGTCGCCATCTTGAGGCGCATCGATCGCGTCCCAGAACATCAGGCTGTTAGCCATCGTGACCTTGGTATGCACAGCGGACGCCAAAGCTGCGCGGCCAGTCAACGAGACAACCTTCCGCCATTCCATCAGCACGTTTGTTGCTGAATGTGCGGTTGCAACAGGTGCCCCAGCCGGAATACCAACCCGGTCGAGCACTTCTTTGATTTGAGTTGTCACCAACGAAAGACTAGGTCGAGCTGATCTCGACCCAGTAAAACCCGGGGTTGGTTCCGACGCTGAAAAGACCGTCAACGGATCGAGCCCTGGATCCGGCGTGATCGCATCCAGTTGGGTGATGTCGGTTCCCGATGCAAACTTGATCGCGTGCGGGACATAAATATCAGTTGGCATGGCTTATCCCTTGATCGTTTTGGTTGATGTTCGCCGTTCTATGTCTTGACGAATCAAATGTTCTAATCGTCGACCGCCAGCCTCTTCGAGCTTCCTGCGTTCGTCTGTTGTGGTCGCCAAGATCTCTCGCCCAATATTTGGCCGCCCCGATTTGTACCGAATACTTAAATACGATGGGCCAATTAACTTTGCCGTTGCCCGCGATGGATAGGCGCGAACTGTGTGGTGATGTTCCAGCAGAGATCGTCGCAACAAACCAGACCAGACAAGCGGCTGCCTGCCCCCATCCTCAACCCTGCCACGTTCTGCCAATCGCTTTTTCTTTTCCTTAGTTCGTTCGGTTCGTTTGGCGTATCCGTATCGTCGCGCGGCAAACGGTTTAAAGTGCAATGGCAGGTAGTCTTCGAGCCACGTCTCGCCAATGAAGTGGTACGCGCCTTTCAACACGGCCCGCTGTGAACGGACCGGCAGATATGGGGCGTCTCCAGATATTTCCACACGAACAGGAATGACCATCAGCTGCCCTCCCTGATCTGGGCAGAAAACATGCCAATCCAAAAATCGTCAGAGCTTCGATCATTTACGTTCGGTCGCGATACCGGATGCACAGGCTCAATGAGCCTTGGGCGAAACGCTTCGTCGGCAACAGCAATGGAATCAAAATCGTCCAACGTTCCGTGGATCCAGTTCAGGGCATCAATCCACGAATCGTTGTAAGCATCTGGAGAGTTCTCCTCGAAACAATCTGTGAGCTGGGCAGCATCTTCGAAACCGAACAAGATGCTTCCGGTTGGAAAGTAGTTCGGCACCGAACACTGAGCAACCACTTCCATAGATTGCTCTGGGCTGAAGACGACTGCGAATGGCCTGAGTTCGGCTAGCTCACAATTGGGGTTGTAAACATCGCCACCGTAGATGTGCAGGCGTGCGTTCGCTTCGCTCTTGGTGATGTTGTGCCGGTCTGCAATTCGAGTTTGAAACACATCTGACAGCGCAATCAGATTGATAATCGAAGTTGCGATCTTGGCTGCCGAGCTGGTTGCGGTAATTGTCACTTGTCACGCCCCTGCGCCTTCCGTCTTCGTCTCATAAAGATCGCACGGGTAAACGCATCCGACTGCTCAACAATCTCGCCAGTGAAAAACATCGGAGTCCGGTTCGGATCTTTGGAAGCGCTTCGCAAAATGCTGGCGTTGAACTTCAGATCCCAAACGCCCCCTCTTGTTTCGTTCGATTCATCCCTGCCAAGGAACACGCTGTATCGATCGATGATGTCTGTTGTTCCGTCCGACTCCTGTTCATTTGATTCAGGAGTGATGCTGCACCAAATCTTTCTCGACTGGCCACCTGGTTCTGGAGTGAACTCGACTTTCTCTGCAAAATATCCCGACAAATGACATGCCGCGTACACAGCCTTTTTTGCAGTTTGGAACGACATTCACCGACCCACCCAAAATAGAAAATGCTGCCCGGAGTGAGGTCCCAACTCCGGACAGCGTGCAGTCCACGAAAGGGACTTAATACGTTCGAATACCGACTCGAAGACTCTTAATTGTCAGGCTTCCAGTTGCGGTTCCACTTGACTTGCGCAAGTAGAAATAGGGCTGCAGGCCTCCGCTGTAGTTGCTCATATCAAACAATGTTGATGCAACAACTCGAGTTCCACCAAAGTTGTTGGCGTCACCCATGCGGAAATACACATTGGCCTTTCCGCCCAAGCTGGCCAGTGGAGGTTGGCGCGTCTGAACACCTTCCGAAAAATCAATCCGGAATCGCTTCAGCGTGTCGGCAACCATATCAACGCCGGTCGATTTGTCGTCGTTGTCATTCGTCCCGTCATCGCTTTCTGCGAAAACAGTCAGATCTCCATCGACCATTTTGAACCATGCGTTCTGGGCCACGCTGTCTGGAGTGGCGTTATATGCACCACCCAACCCCATCACCAACTCGACATTGGTTCCAGGAGCAGCGTTGATTTTTGCCAGCCACTCAATCCATTTCAGATCGTCGATGTCATAGACGAGTTTGTCGTCACAATCGAATCCGATCGCTTGTGCTTCACTATCGCTGGTTAGCGACATGACCCATCCACCACCGGTCGCACCAACAATTGTCGGCGCACCCCCAGTGGCAACAACTCTTTTGGTGAACGGGCTTCCATTGGCCGAGCCAGCCGCCGGCGGACCACCAGCACCGAATAAAATCGGGCTGTAGTCGATAATCTGTGTGTTGTGATCAGACATTTTTCAAAACCTTATGCAAGGAATTTGGATACGGAAAATGCCGGGGATCACTCCCCGGCGTTGGGTTCGTTATCGGCAATGGATTCGGCCATCACAGGAGCAGCGTCCGCGCCGGATTCTTCCGACACTGTTTCGGCTACTGGGTTCTCGGCTGCCTCAACCAAGTTGACTTCCTGGGGAGGCACGTCGACGTTCAATGTGATACGAGGTTTGGGATCGCTCGTACCCTCTGAGTGGCTACCCAAAGCAACGAATTCAATCGTCGCTCCGTCAACGTCAATCGTCTCACCAAGTTTCAACTCAACTTGCTGCTTCAAACTCATGGCCAATTCCTTCGTTGTTATCAAAAACGACAGAACTCGAAACGAACCAGGATTAGGCTCCCGGATCCTTCAAGCTGCCACGCCATCCAACGGCCGCGGCACCAAACCGACCTTCCAGCTTGATCCAGCGAGTGCCACGTGCCGGGTCGTACCAGGTTGTGCGACGGCCACCACGCCCGTATCCCGTTTGGAATGCGTGAACGATCGTGCGGAACCGCTTGTCGAAGGCGTACCAGGCCGTGGTCGATACCGCTTCGAGTTCAGGTTCTTGAACGATGATTTTCCCGCCGCGATGGACGTTGATGTTGGAATCGGTGGTCGCGACTTTGCTTTCGCCGTATCGCTGAACCAATTCGCGAATCGTCAGGTACGTGGTTTCCGCCGCTTCCAACTGGGAGATCGGCGTCAAGATCACGTTCGGATCCACCGCAATCGTTCGCGTTGTGCCAATGCCGGTTTGCTTGGCCATCATGATGCGAACCTTGGTCGCTTCCGGGGCAGACGGAACGCCTGGCGCAGTGGCGATCAAGTTCGAATGGTTCGCCGTGTCAAACAGCAAATTGCCGTCTGGCAGCGTCGGGTTGGCAATCAAGATCGCGACGCACAACGAATTCAACTTGAACTCGTGAGCCATCATCAGCGATCGCAACTGTTGCTCAAACCCATCCAGGTCATCGTTGACCATCATCACTGGGGTCATACCGACCTTGGCAGCGTGCTGGCCGCTCTGGATGAAGCCCTTCAACTCTTCACTGAATTTGAGCTGGGGCGGATCTTCGTCGTCAGCAATCTCAGGGAGATTGTCAAACGAACCGACTCCCAGCACCGTTTTCGGTAGGAAGTTCGGAAGATCCATCATGCGATTCGTCCACAATGGATAAGTGGGCTTTGCCAGCTCGATCGCGCCATCCAAAACCTTGTTGGCCAGGTTAGACAATAGGTTGGGAAAATCGCCGGGGCGGTTGTAGCTCTCCGCAGACATCGGCATGTCCATCGGATTGATCTGCAACAACTGCTTGGCTTGATCTTCGTCGCTGCCCACCAACCGCAGACCCGTAAAGCTCGCACAGCGTTTGGCCATGTCGAAAAACTTCATCGACTCCATGTCGGATGGCACGTCGCCGTCGGGCTTGTAGCCCATTCGTGCCAACAGTGCGTTGGTCGCAGATTTCACAAACGAATCTTCAGCAGATCGAGTGATCGTCACCGCTTGTCGATTCGGATCGTTGGCGATTTTCTTTCTCCAATCTGACTGAACAGACGCAAGGGTCTTCGATCCGTCGACGATAGCGTCCAATGCCGACGCTCGATCCTCATCAGTGATCAGGGGTTCGTCGCGACCGTGGTTGATCAACTCAGCAGCTGCGTTGACTTCGTCCTGGGTCTGCCGGTACTCCTTCGCACTCATTTCGGTCGGAACCGAATCGGTCTTGGGGGGTGTTTGCGCACCCGCTGCAGGAGCTTTTGATTCCGAGTTTGAAATCAGCAGCCCCAAAATTTCAGATTCCGTTTCCGGAACCGCCACGCCACGAGCCTTGCAAAAGCCTTGAATGGCTGCGACGCAAATCTCATCCGACGCATCCTGGCTGTCGGTTAATTCCAGCGCGTAAAGCGCCGACTTGATTTTTTGGAGATAGCTTCACTTTTCGCGCTCCATTTGTTGTCCCCTCGGTTTTTCGTCCGCTGCTTTTGCCGGGGTTTGGCATTGGCAACTTGGTTTACGGATGATTCCACGTTCGCCGGCTGCACCGTGGCGAGTGATACGCCGCCGAGTGCAATCGGATCTTGAGCTTGTTGTCGAGTGCTGGCCGTAGTTTCCGCTTTGGCGGCCAGTCGCTGCTCGAGAGTCTGGATTCCATCCAGCAAGCCATGTTCGACAGCTTTGCTGGCAATGAAGACTTTCCCCTCGCCATAGTTTCGGATGACGTCTTTTGGTTCGATTCCGCGCTGTCGAGCGATGGCATCAACGAACTGGTTGCCATAGTCGTCTACGATTTCCTGAAGCGTAGACCTGGCTTGAGCATCGAGATCCTTGTATGGCGAGCCGTCGACCTTGTGCTTGCCAAAATGGATCGCATTGATCTTGATTCCGACCTGTTCAAAAAACCCCTGCCAGCTTGCGTGCATCAACACCGATCCGATCGAACCCGTCATCGTTGATGGACCGCCGTAGACTCGGCCGAACGCACTGGCCAGGTAGTATCCGGCCGACGCACACATTCCCATCACGACCGATTCCATCGGCTTTTGGCCGCGCATCGCAAAGATGGTTGCAGCTGCTTCCTCAAGCCCGTTGACGCTGCCACCAGGCGTATCGAAAACACCGATGACTTTGGTCACTGATTCATTGGCATTGGCGGTTCGCAATGAAGCAACGAGATTCTGCAGGCTTGTGGCTTCCCAATAAAAACGCTCGTCAGACGCATTGGGTACAATCACGCCTCGAACTGGAATCAACGCCACACCGCCACGTACAAGCAAGTTGGACGGATCCAGTGCGTCCACGTGGCTGTACTCTTCGCGTTCAATTGGCCGACCGTTTTCCGCAATGTTCACTGCGTCGGCAACGATCGATTCAAACGCTGGCTCGTACACCGCCCATGGCGCGGCACCGATGTACTTCATCATCGAGATCGCTAAGTCTTTGCGTTTTTTGACTGCGCGTCCCATTAGGTACCCCATGCAAATTGATCGTCAGTTTGATTCGAATCGTCGTCAGCTTTGCGAGTGCTGCTGGTAGCCTGGCCACCTTGTCCTTTGCTGTGATCGAGCACGATTTCCAGCCAATCGGTGATGCGGTTTTCCAGAGCGATTTCGTCGCAGGACCTTGATCCAGTGGAGCCCCCGTCTCATGCACTCGATCTTCAGCGCCGTTAGTCCGCCGCGCAACTGGCCGAGAGTGGCATCGTTCTCTTTTTCTGGATCCAGCAAGTTCCGCCCGGGGCCAATCACATCAAATCGCTGATAGCGACGAATTTCCTCTGAGAAGCGACGAGCTGATACCGATCGAAACTGACCAGTCGCCGCGGCCAGCTGGTTGAATCGCCGTCGAATTGGCAACACCATTTTTCGACCAAGCCAGTTTTGAATGGGTCGAATCTGCGAGTCTTCCAGGTTCATGGCACCACGGAAGCCGCCGTAGTTTGTTTTGTCGAATCGACCAGTCAGCGAGTAATACGAAAGGCCCATCCCGCCAGCGAAATCGTGATCGATCAAATCAAAAAAGTGCTGTGCACTTGGATTGGGGCGTTCCGATTCAACGATTCCCACTTCTTCATCTTTCCCAATCGGCGTCGCCAATGGTGATGTTCCAAGTGAGATCTCTGGGTGCCCCAGTGGATTGGGATCCAAGATGTCCAGTCCAATGTCAACATTTGGATTGTTGAGCTTGTAGTAAATCGCCAACAAGCTTGCCTTGACCGCACTCCGCAATTCGGTCTCAAGATATGTGTCTCGGTCAATGGCTGGCTGACCAACAGCGTGCAGCCAGGTTGCGCCGGCAGATTGCGTCGGCCGAGTCGATCGAAAGATGTGCAGATAGCGATCTGCGGTCACCCGCTCACTGCCAATCGAATGGCTATGTGCCGAATGTGGGTGGGCGTCGAATAGGTAGACAGCTACCTCGCGACCAAAGCGGTTGATCTCAAATCCATTGACGATTTCATTTTGGCCCGGCGAGCGCGGACGATCTTTGGAAACGTCAATCTGCTCTTTTTCAATCAACTGGTAGCACAACGGACTAATGCGACCGGGACGATTGTCCATGCACTCCAAAAAGACCAGGTCACCAACCAGGATGTTCTCGGACATCGTCATCGCCTGGCCGTCCCAAAACGCCAGCTTCCCAGCGACGTCGAACTCATTCTCGGCCCAATCGATAAACCACTCGTCACTTTCAAGCGCGTAGTCAAACGCGCCCATCAGTTCATCTTCCGGCCTTGAGTCGAGCTTCCAGCCAAACGAAAAGTCAATTGGATCCGCGAATGCGTTGATGCCGCTACCAACAACCAGGTCTCGCAGAATGTGAGTCGCCCGTTTCATAAGGGCGTTGTTCAAATAGGCGGACCGCGTGCGACGATTCATCAAGTCCGATGACTCATAAATCGCAGCATCGCCTGTGCGGCCAGGCGGATTGTTTTTTCTGGTCGCTCGATCGAGACGGCCAAGCCGATACGCTTCGTTGTATGCGTCAACGAGGCGGCCATGATGCGCGGAATTCGCGTCAGCAGCTCGATGCTGCTGTTCAAGTTGCGCTAAGAATTCCTTGGGATCTGGCATGTCAATCGACAATCTGTCGGTGTAGACCACTGTTGGCGCGAGAGTTGTCGATAGCCTGCAGGACTTCCAGTTCTCGAAGGTCGAGCATGTCCTTGGGCGTCAAGAAATCGGTTGCGTTTGAACCCTCGCGAAACGACTTCACGTCCTCGCGATCATCCAACGCATCCATAGCTGCATCGGTCTTTGGTGTGTCGCTCATACTGGACTTATACGCTGTCAGCGCAATATCCAGCCCAGCCAATTGTCAAACTTTGACAAATACTGGTGCGACGATCAGAAGGTAGATCGGCTGAAATCCAGCCTTGAATTGGCTTCAGCTTGGCGGTGGATCCGCGAAACGATCTTTGCTGCCGTTGGCCGCTGAACGCGAACTTCCCATTTGCAGCCCGGGCACTGCATCAATAACTGGGTCTCATTTGTTCGCGTCGGAATCACCTCGCACGCAATTTCATCACCGAAACTCTTACATTTCGGGCAGACGATGGGATCTTTGGGGATCGGGTGAATCGGCCGCATCCGAACTTCAGTGGCGTCACAATTTGAAACACGGCATTTGTAGACCGTCGCTGTTTTGCGCGACGTCTGAGCAATCATCGAGCAATTGTGAACTGGACAATACGGCTTGAAATCATCTGGAGTTTGCCGCGCTTCAGTATGTTCCAGGCCGCCTTCAGCCGCCGCCGCTTCTTGATTGGAGTCGACGCTCGGTTCAACTTTGTTGTCCGCAACCTCTCCAGACACCTGCTCTTCAGAAGTACCAACTTCGCTGCCATCCATTTGGGGCGCTTCACTTTGTTGATCCGCGCCGTCACCGATCCGTCTAGACCTACTCATAAACAATCCCTTTTCGATCAACTTGAACAACCCGGAAACGTCGTTGGATCCGCTGGATCTACAACAATTACCCGGCCCAAAATTACCTCTTTAGCACCGCTGACTAATGTCGCGATGCAATAGACCCACGTCTCGCCGGCAGCCTGGCCGGTCATCGGAACGCTGACGATGTTGCCGGACACGCTCTCTGTCCCCTTGGTCAGCTTTGCAGTCGTCACGATTGTCACTGCTCCGGATGAAACAGAATCGCCTGCTTTGACAGCATCAAACTTGGAGAAGTCGAAGCCGCGAACGGTGTTTGATGCGCCAAGAAATACAATCCGATCTCCAGACGAAACAACATATTTTGGAACTTCCAGTTCACAGGTCATGGTCGCCTCCAGTTTCGTTCACTTACTCCAATCTCCCAATTGGAAACTGGCAACCTGTTCCATTCCCAATTGCGTTCGCTGATGCCTTTCAGCCATGGGTTTGCTGCCACAATGACAACAGGTTCGTCCGCTGCAATCCCGCTATAGAACTCCAGCATGTCGATCCGATCTGCGGTGCCCAAAGTCCCATCAGGCGGGTACGGCATCAAGCCCGGTTCGAGCATGATTGAAAATCGTTTGTTGGCGGAGTCGATTGCCACTACGTCCACTCGCCTCGCGTTGCTGTTGTGCCGTCATCTGCCTTGCTGCTGGTTGCGACAGGTGTTGTCCCATCATCTGCAAACAAAGTCTCTGTGCTCGAAGTTTGCGTTCGCTTGTTTCGCAGCAACGAAAAAATCCAATTGATCTTGTCTTTCAAACTGGATGTTGCGGCGACAACCGCTGCTGGCTCAGCATGAGTGTCGACAGTCAATACATCCGCAACTTCTGCATTGACATCCGCTTTGGCCTGCGTAGCAAGGCTGCCAACCGAACCCGAAACATTCCCCGTTACTGATCCAACACTGCCAGACAAATTGCCGGTAATATTTGCCGTTTGGTTGCCCAGTCCAGTTGTGGCCACGAGGCTGTAGCCGGTTTTGCCGACGTTCCAGTCGCCTTTGCCATCCAATGCGCTCGCTGCAAAATGACTCGCTGCCAACGATCCAGTTGCTTCGTTCAACTCGATGTCGCCGTCGGCATTTGCGGTCCCAGCCAAGTAATCTTTCGACGGCAGTTTGTTGAAGATCGCCGTCAGGTTGCTGGCGTCGTTGCTGGTCCATGTGGCTGCGACAAAGTCCACAACCTGGCCGTGGAACGACAGGGTAAACACGCTGCTTGAGATCGTGGCGGAAATGTCAACTCGCAGCGGTTCGATCGTATCAACCGAATCAACGGTATACGTCCAGCGGTAAAGCCCCGTCGCTGGATTGGTCGCCGCACCGAGATTGCCGGACAGGTCACCGGACGTGGCACCCGTGACCGACAGCGTTGGCGTCGAATCGGCGTTGGTTGCAGCCCCGTCACCGTCGTATGTTCGCGCCTCGATCGTGTAGACCGTGGAACCGGATTCCGGTCGCTCGTACTGTTGAACGCTGGTGAGAATGACGCGGCGGCTGGCCGATTGATTGATTGCGTCAATGTCGGCTTGCGATGCGACCACACCGCCAACGTTCAGGTTGTCCAGATACCCGGCCCGCGCGGCGCTCAATCGGGAGAGCAGCGTGGTAACTCCAGCCGGATCGTTGGTTAGCGTAGTGGTTGTGTCGACCAACACCACGCCCTGGACCTTGTTCGTGGCCGGATCGTAGCCTTCGTCAGCAAAGTCTTTCAAGTCAGTCAGCGACTGAGCGACATTGCCCAAGCGTTCCACGTTTACATCGATTTGGCCATTGGCTGACTGGTTGATTTGGCCGGCCCCAGTTCCACGAGTGAACAAGCCATTCGCAGCGCTGGCTGCTGCGTTGGGTAGCGGGTTCGTGGTCGAAAGGGGAATGTCGTTCCATTCGGCCACATCGACTCGCAGCCGATTGTCACTCGACAGCCCGACAGCCTGTCCACCGATTTGAGTGGCGTTGACGTCAAGACTATCGCCGCCATCGATCATCGCGTTGTTAATCGCCGCCGCACGGAATCCAATCACCGGCCCTCGCCACGGCAGGACACCAGTTGCCTTACCGCTAAACCAACCAAACCCCTCGGCATCGTTGTTGATCGACGCACCGCTACTGGCTGGCATCTCGATGGAGTACATCCCATCGCCTTGGTGTGCCCAGTCGTAGTCGCCCGATGTTGTGGGAGTCACTGCTGTCGAAGTGTACACTCCTGCCGTTGTTACGAAATTCCACCGCAGATCCATGCCGGCAGCGTTATACGCAACCGAATCTTCGATTGTCTTGAAGTCCGTATCATCGGTGAGTGGAAACACATTGACCGGGACTTCCGATAGCGCGGTGTCAACATCCATCCAAATGTCGGGCATGGTCCTACGTTCCTGTTTGCTGCGTTCCGTCGATCAGTCCCAAGGAAACCAGTCCCGACTCAATCGCGTCTTGAGCGTCGCGGATAATCGTTTGCATCGCTGAGTTCTGCGGCCCGGTCAGCGCCACCTTTCGGAAGAAATTTAGCGACTCACATTCCAGCGTTAGCCGTGCCGTGCCTGTGTCGATCTGCAGATTCCCTTTGATCGGTTGCATTTCCGGTGCGCTGGTTGATGTCAGCGTGAATGTGCAATTTGAACTCAGACCCGGCGTGTTGAACGCAATCGACGTTAGCACCATCTTTTCGTAGGCCACTTTCGTAGTCCCACCGAGTACGGCCAATACTTCCGGCGGAGTTGTGAGCGTGATCATTGCTATTGGTTCCTTTGATAGTGATATGAATTGGCCGATCCGCCACCCGCTGCTGGTGCAATCACCACCGTGGCCTTGACGCATTGGTGAGGGTTAGTTGTCCAACCCGATACCGACTCAGACGCCATCGCACCCGAGTTGACCGCCAAATACCCAACCGATATATGATTGCCGCTGCCCGTGGCTGTGTACGTGTCAACAATCGATGTCCACGAACCGGGCCATGTCAGCGTGTACGCACCTGATGCGTTTTTTGCCATCCCGCACAGGGCCATAGAGCCATCGTTGGCTACGGTTGCTGTTGGAATCGGCTCGGCGTCTACGCCTCCCCCGGTGCCGTTGTTACCTGTATCGTATGGTGTTGTTGCATCGTGCGAATCGAGTCGAACGATTACAGTTTGCCAAACAAAACCCGGCGTACTCGCCAGCGATATGGTTGGCGTGTCACTCCCTGTGCCGTCTGCGATCCGCGTGTAGGTCCACACGCTGCTATCGACTGACCCCGATGTTTCGTTGTTGGAATCTCGCGCGGTCCAACCTGATGGTGTCGTTGGCGTTGCTGACGGATTCGAGTTATCCGTTTTGATGAACAAAAACAAAACCAACAGATCGCCCGACACCACACCTGATGGTGCCGCCGTTTCGGCAGTATTGTCGGTGCCTTCTGTGACACTACCAACGGATTTATACGCAACTGCCATTAACCACCAAATTCAAAAAACGAGCAAGACAAGTGGCAATCGCCGTGGCATACGCCTCTCGTCTCTCGTACACACCCTGCCTTGCTCGTGTTCAGTTTCCGGGCAGATACCCGCCCAACCGTGTGACCGAACGCACGCCGCGCAAATCCCATCCCTTTTGTCTGTCGGTCCAGCGGGAGCCGATGACCAGCAAAGACTCCAGGCTTCGACCAGTGAAGTGCAAATGGATCGCGGCTGTGCTCGCGTCACCCGTGCTTGTTGATTGCTCGTAGCGGACGTTGTAGAGGTTCAGACCTTGGCCGCTGCGGTTGCTATGGACTTCGCCCCAGATGGCGTGATTGCCCCCCTGCCAGGTCTGGTATCCATCGAAATTGATTTGTTGCGGCATTCCCGCGATCCAAACCACCGTGTTGGGGAGCTGGTCCGTTTTGCCATTGGCACCCATGTCGAAATTGCGAAAACTGCCGTTGTCGCCCCACCCGTATCGGAGTGGGACTGCTGCACGCAGCTCGACGTTCTGTGCCGCCAGCGACTCGCGCCCGCGCCAATCCAGGCCAATGGTGTCGACTCCGCGCAGGTCGACCCGCACATTCAACAGTTGAGGGTTGATGCAGTTTTCGACCAGCAGAGCGGTCAATCGTGCCGCGTCCAGGCGCTGCGATCGGATTTGGCAACCGGCCAGTAGCGGACCATAGCCGCCGGCCATCATGATCAGGGTTTGATCGTCACCGCCGACGTAGATCAAATCGGCCTCGCGCGAGGCCAACCCGGTCCCAAAAACCAGTGCCACGTGCGCGGGGATTCGGAGCTTTACAAATCGATAGACGCCAGCGGGCACCTGAACCACAACGGACTTGTTCTGCCACGCTGCCTGCCAGCCCGCCCGGTCCAGTTCCGCCTGGATCTCATCCTGCCAGGCTGTGGTTTGCGGGATTGGCTTTGGGACAACCGCAGCGTCTTGACCGCTGGCCCAACATCCCCACGCAGCAACAGCGAGCATGGCCAACGCAAATACGATGGCTTCGATGATCAGGGATCGGCTGAATCGGGTCACGCAATCAACTCCTAGTGTGCAATGTCAGCGAACCGATTGCGGGCCTTCTGTGGCTCACCATCGATCGCATATACAAATCGATAGGCGTCTTGGCCATTCTCAAACCATTCCGGTTGCACGCTGGTTGCTCTAAACCCGCGATGAGCCAGGAACGTTTGTCCCCTCACGTTGGTATCCTCGACTTCTACGACAATTCGACTCCGACGCTCCGGCGTCAGTTTGCCAATCAGTTTGTCAACCATTGCAGTACCAGCGCCTTGCCGCCGCTTCTCATGCCATGTCGCCATGTTCAAAACATGCAGATGGTTTTTGTGCAAGGCGTACACCATGAACCCAACAACGCCCCCGCTGCCGTCACCACCTTCTGTCGCCACCATCCCGATTACGTTGCGTGTTCGCAGTTGCCGAATAAACTCCTCCTCGGTCCACGCATACTCTCGGCTTGCCTGCTCAATTTCGAGTACGCGCGGCATGTCTTTGCGAACCATCCAGCGAACGTGATGTGGCGATTCGACGCTCATTTCCCCAACCTCAACGCTTTGGCAACAGCTTCTTTGGGCGGAATCGACAGCGCCAGTCCAGCACCAACGACCAACACCCACAGCCGCACATACGATTCGTTCGTCGCGGTGAATACCTTTTGAAAGTCCAGCCAACTCGCACCACCGAGCGCCCCGAACCAGACAAGTACGCCACGCAGGCTGGCATCGGTCCACACCGCTGGAATGTCGATCTGCTCTGACCGGATTCGACTGGCAAGTGCGATCGATATGTAGCACGCCAGGATCGTCGTCAGCAGCAGGTTCGTCGGTGTCCAGCAGGCCAGCGAGAACACCAACGCCCGGATCGTCTCGAAGAATCCGACCTTGCCGATCTGCGACAGAAACTGATCTGACGGCACGCAGTAGCCCACCAGCATCAGCAGACCGAATCCACCGACGATGCCGATGTTGTTCAGGTAGGTGCGGATTGTGGTTGCCCACTCACTCATTGATTGGCTCAGGTTTGACGAGATTTGGATTAGCGTTAAAAAATGACTCGCGCCATCGCTGGTCATCGATGCGAGTCCACCGATCTGCGGTAGCCGTTTCAACGTACTTGAGCAGCGTCCCAATAACTGGACCCCGTTCGTCAAGCACCGCTCTTACGCTGGAGATTTGACCGTCGACGTGTTTCCCTAGGTCTTCGACTTCCGTCAGGACATCGGCAGGCCGTACACGCAACGACACAGCCGTATAGGCCAGTGAGACACCGTTCAGTGCAAACGCAGCGACGATGAACAGCGCCAGCAGGATCGTGTTCACTCGCAACAGTTTTTCAATTCGAATGCTGTCTTCGATACTCACGCAGTTCGTCCCGTAATGTCAAAAACGCCGTTGTGTTTTCCTTGACCAACGCATCAAACCGATCGTTCTGCCTCTGGACTTGATCGTCCCTCGATTGGATGTACCCCAAGAACTCGGCCCGCTCGGCTTTGTTCTTTTCCTCCATCGCTGTTCGTTCTACTAAGTGCCGTTCCTCGATCGAAGGAACGTACTTGACCATCAGATACCAGACCAGCGCACCGAACCCGCCCGCCGTAACGAGCTGTACGATCGCTTGTCCCCACGCGGCGAAGTCCTGAGTTTGGGCAATCAACATTTATTGTCATCGGTCGAGGCATGAATCGGGACGACGCGCGTCGATCTACCAGTACCACGCCGCCCGTGCCGCACGACGTGCCACTCGCCAGTTGCGAAACCAACCCAGCACCCTTGGGCGATTCGCCGCATACGTTCGCGAGACCGTTCGGCTTCGTTCCATCGTCACAACATCGCCAGGTGCCGCGGTCCCGGTGTACTTGGTCCAGGTCGACCCGCCCCAACTGGTGACGCCAACGTGAGCCGCGGCACTGCCGAAGTTGCTATCGTGGTGTTCGATCACGGTTCCATCTGTCAGCACGTGCCGGTGAAACCCGGGGGGCGACACATACGAGGCAACGTTTCGTGCGGCTGTAGCTGTGCGATTGACCAACCGGCGGACCGCACGCTGTACCGGCACCTGGCGGCAGACGCCATTGGTGCAAATCGTTCGATACTCGGTGACGTAAACAGTCTCGTAGACCGGCTCAGAAGCGGTATTTACGGGCTCTTGAATCGGCGCGGCAACCTTTGGGACCGCCTTGACGCTGATCTCCAGTGCGTAGTTATCCGAGCCTTCCAGATTGATCGTGAGCGTGTCGCCTGGCTTCAGGGTCAGGTCTTCATTGGCAGTGGCGGGTCGATCGAGAATACAAACCGCCAGCAGGCAGGCGGCGATGGTTGCGATCTTTCTGAAATTGCGTTTTACAGCCATTCGCAAATCACGCAGTCGGGCAAATGCCAACCCGTTCCCAACTTTGGTTTCGCGACCTTCCGAATCGTAGACGTGCCACAGCCCTAAACGACAGCATGTTGTTCTTCGAACAGCAGTCAAACCATGTCCAAGATATTCTCTTTCCATTGATTCGCTCCAAAAATGACTACGACCCCATACCATCCGTGGTTGATCGGATCGAATAGAAAAATGATGGGTGTTCGTCTGGCGCAAATGGTTATCCCAATTAACGAACGTTAAGCCGTCTTGACCAACGCGGGTTCCCAATCCAGATCTATCTCTAGCCAGAACTCACCATCGATCTCGTAAATGTCCGTGACCATCACAGCGTGATTGCCGACGCCATTGGAACGGGGGACTCGGCCCTTACTGTCGACGTTGGTGAAGTTGCGGCCGACGTGAACGGCAATGACGCACATGAAGCCGAGAGCCACGGCGGAATAAAGTTCCTGCCGCGTGTCGACGGCATACAGTTCCAGGCCCTTGAAATTTTCAGCGTCCCGTTTTGCCTCTTCGCTAACGCGGTTCCAACGGTACTCTTCGTAAGGGACCAGCTCCTCGCGACAGACGCCATGCTTTTGAATCCAGTCGAACGCGTCATCCAGCATCGACCCTTGATCTCGACCACCGTTGATCGCGGCGTACAGAAATTCGCCAGACAGGTGGACCACGTCCAATCCACGGAGCGCTCGAGCGCGAGACAAAGCCCGGGCCCCGGCGTAGCCGTTGCAACTTCCACGCTGGCCTTGATTGCGACCCCAGACCGACTGTGGGAATCGGTCACGCATCTTCGTGCGATTGGAGTCGTGAATCACATCGCGAATACGATCGTCCGTTAGGACAGGAACCTTGTCGGCAAACAGTGGGAACCTGGTGGTCCGCTGTGGAGGAACCAGCAAACCAGTGCCGACCGTGCTGCCATCGGGAAGGGTGATCAGTTCGTCGCTCATTTGCCCGTCGTCCGTTTGATGATTGCGTCGATTTCGGTCTTCTTGGTCGGCAGATCCTCGACGGCCAGAACCTTGCCGGTCTTGTCGGTGATGATCAGTGCCGGCAGTTTCCCCGCGACTTGGTCCGCTGTGACCGGGCATTCCGGACTGTCGATGTCGTACACATGCCATCGCATCCCACGATCCACAACAGTCGCCCAGTAGGTTGCGTCACCCAACAGAATCGCGGTTTCGATGGTCCGGTCTGCCGACTCTTCCACGATCAACACGATCGCTCCGTCGATGTTCGGTATGGGTGGCGGATCGTCGCCGTTGTCGTCATCGTTTGGTACATCCTGCGCGTCCCCGATGACAAAAGACGCGCGGTGCAGCTGGTGCGATCCATCGGTGAGCGTGACCGTTTCGCCGTCACGAGTCCCAGCCACAACACTGGCCAGGACCTGATACCGTCCAGGCGGTGCAGTGAACAAGATCTTGCCGTCCGGCTGCTTCATCCCGCTGATCTTCGCAGGCGTGAATTGCCAGATGATGTCTCGATAACCGGCGTCGTCTGCAGACGGAGCGACATCGAGCACAATCAGCGTGTATGGCTCGTAGGATTCCTCGCAAAGAATTTGTCCTTGCGCGGTACCAGCCAGGCTGAGCGTCAGAGCGGTCAGCAGCGGCAACAACCAACTGGCGAACGCACCAAACAGGTTGACGATCGCGATGATGAATTCCAACAGTCCCTGCCAGTTGTCCGGGTTGGAGAACCATTCCAGCAACCACTGGATGAACTCACCATTCGCGCCGACCTTGCCTTCGGCCTGCAGGGCAAGAAACGCGGGAACCGAATCGGATTTGACACGTTCGACAAACGCATCAAACAGCCGTCGACGTCGCAGGACCTTGGTCAGTCGCCGCACATTCAGCCGGTCACCGGCGTCGCGGAACTCGTCTCGCTTCTCGACCAGAAATTCTTCGCAAGTCTCTCGGATGTCGGCATCACACTCGATGCAAAATGCGGCGTACTCGACAGAACCGACGCCAAACTTAGACACGGATCACCTGCCTTTCTGGGTAAAACCTCAGGACACTCTTTTGGGAGCCACCCAAAGAATACGGGCAGAAAGTGCAATCCGATCCAGGCTCTTTACCAACGGTTGGTATGAACTCAGATTTTTTTTCAGCGTCAAAAGCAACGACACTGGAACAATCTGGGCAAATCAACACGATTTCGTCGCTGGTACACGGACCCGCTAATTCCATCGCACACCCACATCGAAGGCAGTAGGTCGGCTCGCCAGGAATTTCGTCTAGATTACGCGGCACCTTCATCCGTTCATCGCATTCGTCCACCTGGCAGCGATAGTAAGTCAACTGCTTTGTGCTGCAGTAGGCCACCATCCTGGCGAAATGTCGTGAGCAGACTGGCCGCATCACCGCTCCAAAATATCGATCCGTCGCTGTTGCCGCGCCGACTCGCGCGAACGTTTAACCGTTTCCTCTCGCTTCCGCTGCTGCTCAAGGTAATTCCGCCGCCACGCTTCCCACGCTGGTAGTTCCCAGCCGATCGAACCAACAACCATGTCCGCCGCGGCTTCCGCGTAACCCAAGCAGTCCCGAAAGTCTTTGCCGATCGTGCGAGTGATCGTCTCGTAGTAGCCGCGCTTGTCCTTCCGAACGTTGCACAGTTGCCGCAAGAACTTTCGGCCCTTGGTCGCGATGTCCGTCGGGAAATGAAACACGCCAGGCTGATCGACCGCCGCGTTCAATCGCTGGGTGATGGCATCCTGATAAAACATCTTGTAGATCGACCACAGCTCGAGACCGCCTTCGTAGATCTTGCCGGTCCGACTGTTGCGGTCAACAACTGACATCCGATAGCGTTCTTTCGGTTTGACTGCATCATCGCCGCGAACACACCGGAATCGATTCGTGTTGATACTCCGCGCCAAGTCGTGCACTTCGTCAGGGCGAAAGTTCGTATCGCAATTCAACAACCGAACCGCAACCTCTGGCCGGCCGAACGGATTAACGCCACTCTGCATCGGCCACGTTCGACCGAGAACAACGCTCGGCAGTTTGACCAGGTCGCTGGCCAAAATCACATCGTCCCCGGTTTCCTCGTCTTCAGATTCGACCACAACGCCCGACTCTTCGTAGATCTCTGCACGGTCCCGGAAGATCTCCCCCCAGTCCACCAAGAACGGTGTTCGCTGTGGCGCCCAACCAACAACCACCCAGTACAACTGATCGAGCTGCACGTCCGAACCAGCAGTCAGAAACCAAACATCTGACGGCACCTGGCCCTTGGAATATCCACCAGCAAACTTCGACCCAACGTATCGGTGGCTCGGCATCGACTTGACCGACTGAAATCGCAGACCCAGCCAGTTCTGGAAGAATGACCGCAAATCGTTGTCGTTGACGTGTTCGATGTACGCCCTGGCCAATTTGCCGATCGAGATCTTGGACTGCATGATCGTCCAGATGTGAAAACCAACGTGCCGGCCATCTTTGCGCGGTGACCCGTACACGTTGCCTTCATCGTCGATCCGCTGGCCATCAGCGACCCACTTGCCGCCAGCGATCATCAGGTTCTTGTAATGCTGATCGATCCGACAGCCGTTCACGCAAACATAGTACGCTCGCACTTCCGCCAGTTCCGGCTCGAGTAGATTGCCGCTGTCATCTTTGATCCCAACCACACCGCCACAGCCAGCGTGTCGACCAGCCTTGGGCGGAAAGAACCGCAACTCTTGAAACGTTCCACAGTGCGGACATGGACAATACCAGCGTCGCTGTTGGGACTTCATCCACTGGCCGTAGATGTACGAGTCGTCTCCAACCGGCGTGGACTCTTCGAGAATCAGGTGCTCCCAGAATTGTTTGGTCCGTTCGTCGGCCGCTTTGTGCGGGTTTCCGGCGTCCCCGTCGTACTCGTAAACATCAGTTTCGTGTTTGGCGATTCGCTTACAAGGCTTGCCACGAAGCCGCTGGGGACTACCAGACCAGGCGAGATAATATTCCGCCCCACCAAGTTCCATCGACCTGGTATTCCACAACCGCTCTGGTGGCACCAGTTCCCGGAACTCACGACGAGATTCGAGTGCATTACCAAACACGCGGTCCCGCTGCGTAGTCGCTTCGCTCTGAGTTGGAAAAACGATCATCCCAGGGGCTGGGTCGATCACCGCCAACGCCATCAAAATCCCCTGGACGGTAATGGTTCCCCCAACTTGCGTCGACTTCAGCACCGACACCCGGCGAACGCGCCGATCACTACAAGCGTCGATCACGTCCCGCCAATAAGGATTCGACTGCAGGTCGTAGTCGCCGGGGTCAGACTCTGTGATCGGCGACAACCGGTAAACCTTGGCCAACAGCTCCGACAAGCTACGATCGCGGCTGATTCGCCATTGGTCGCAAATCTCCGATCGGAGCGATGCCAGCCAGGTTGCGTCCGCGGCAGCGATCATGCTTTTTCCAACGCCTCCAGGAACGAGTTGCACGCCTTGTCGACTACCACCTCAGAACGCCGGACAAAGTCCGCCTTGATCGCTGGATCCAAATCCACCGGCAGAACATCCGCCAGCATGTGCGGCAACTGTAGAAACGTCTGACGCATAATCGAGTGCTGGCGAAGGATCTCACCGCGGACCACGTCACGGTCCACCAAGATCCGCCGCCTTTCGTTTACCTTGATTTCGGCCAACTGCATTTCGGCTCGCAACTTTCTCGCTTTATCAGAGTCGTCATTATCGGCTTGCTTTGAATTGGCAACGCCCAACCTATCAGCCGCTTTAGCTGCAGCCTTGCTTGGCGGCCCTTGGGTTCGCAATCGCTCCCTATTGAGCAGCCATTCATCAATTTGACGTATTGGAAAATACCCATTTCGCTTTCCTTCTGGCGCAGCCTTGCCAGGGAACGATTTGTCTTTCAACCAATGCGACGTGATAGTATTTCGAGTGACATCGTAATAACTACACAACTCACCAATCGTTTTTGCCACTTCAGTTTGAGCACCTTTCGGAGGTACCTTAGTCTTCGTTGGCTTCGTTCTTCGCGGCATTTACAACAATCCCAAACCGTGTTTCAACCACATGAACACACAAAGCTACGAACTCATCGTCCGTCATCGTGCCTTTTGCTTTGTTTGCTGACTCAACAACCCACTGCACGTTTTCAATGCCATGATCTCCACCACGACAGATCGGAACCTTATGATCCAATTCGGCATTATCTGGTGTTAATTGAACATTCGTAAACGCACACCGAAACCGTTGCCGTGACAACAACGCCCTCAACGCTTTGATCGGTATTCGAGATCTCGCCGCTCTCTTGCTCGTAGACAACCTGCTACGCTCTGAAGTTTGTACGCCCATCGATCTTGCGTCCTCCCTCGTGATTGAAAATCCCCATGTTTTCTAAACGTGCGAGTTTGCTCATAAACGATCAACTCGTCCCACGATCCGCTGCGCGGCCGATTTTGAATCCATCGGGTTTTAAAATTCGATTTATCGCGAAATCGGAGCACTGTAGCACGCCGCAGTTTTCGCTCCCAAGGATCAATAATTTGTCCTCGGGTGGCGTAGCGAATTTTCGAACGTGATCGAATACGAACTCTCCACCTAATGATGAACTTGTGAAGGCGTACGCAATCTCGACATTGCGCCGGCCGCCCTGTTGATGTGTTGCGTCTACAGTGATTTGCTTCGTCGCCGCAGTAGTCGCAACGCTGCTTGGTCCTTACATGCCGCCTATCCATAATTTTTGATTTTTCCCATGTCCGATTTGCGCATCGCCTGACC